>ENA-UALA01000774-UALA01000774.1-human-gut-metagenome-genome-assembly--contig:-NODE-774-length-13357-cov-11.059991_pt1 | contig 13357 bp, 16 predicted proteins | sample MGYA00243696_ERZ654460 | MGnify/ENA primary metagenome ERZ654460 (study PRJEB26926, sample SAMN06164725) | human gut metagenome | biome: ENVO:00009003; feature: ENVO:2100002; material: ENVO:00002003... | reverse complement strand
CTCGTGGGCTCGGAGATGTGTATAAGAGACAGGTTTATAATAGTTTCCTCTATTAAACATATATGTTTTATTCCACTTTCTAATTATAAACAATACTACTATTAAAAAGAAAACACCAATTGCCCAATCTCCACCTTTCCAGGCAAAGTAAAAAATATAATCACATATTTTTTGTGACGCTTCCAGCTTAGGCGGGGTCTTTATTAACTCTGTAATTTTAAATATTCTCGGAGCAAAGAACACACCAACAAGCAACAGAAGTTGTAATATTGGTCTGATATTATTTTTTATCCTTTCATAAATTGATTTCATTCCATTTTACCTCACATATTTTTTTCGGGCAAAGCTTTCCTTTTTGCATTCTCCATATGCTGAATGCTTTACGTCCGGCAATGATATGATATTGTACCCCTTTAGGATCTTCTTTACCAATACGTTTCCAATTTTTTAAATCTATAATTGAATAATGTGGTATATCTTCCGGATGTGTATGCCATTCCCCCCAATATGCATACACACCATTATTTTCATTATACAATTTTTCAAAATATTTTAAATGCCCTTCATCTTTTCTGGTATATCTGGTTCTGGTACATATATCATTTTTTAATGGTTTAGATATATACTCAAGAATTATATTTTCATTATTCAGATTTTCCCGTCCGACTATAATTCCACCTTTCTCTGGATCATAATCATTCTTCTGGATCTGACTATATATTTCTTCCAATATTTGATCGCATATCTTTATTTTTCTGTTTTTACTTTCCGTTACAATCATTACATACACCACAATTAATATTTACAAATTGCTTACCAGTCAATATTTTAATCTGTTCCTGTTGTCGCAAATATCGGCCAGATGTTTCCAGATTATGTTTTTCCAGATAGTCACTATCTCCTTTTAAAGATATCAGTAAATTGTCATCGAGGTTTTCTTCAAAAATATTTTTGACCATCTTTAAACAAAGTAACATTGTTTTTAGTGAAACCAAATTTCCATATGGCACGTAAGTCTTTCCACACCCTCCCGCACTTTCCGTTATAATCTGTCCCCTCATGCAGTACGATGTTTTGTCATATAGTTCTCCTGTTTCTTCATCCCGGTCAAAAAAACATTCATAACATCCACAATTTCCATATTTTATATATGCAGCATGATTTCCAATACCATATACTTCATTCCACAAATAAACAACCGGCACTTTGATTTTGTTATCTTGTATCCATGAATTAATCCAACGATTTAAATTATGATTTCCTGCCGCTGAGATAATCAGATTATAGTCTTCAAAATTAATATCTTCTTCTGTAATTGCATCTTCAATTCTTTCCGCCAACGTCGTTATCTTTACTTCCGGAATATTTTTTTGAATATATGTGTTCAAAGCTTCGCACTTGTAACGATTAACATATTCCATTCCCAACACATGCCTGAATATATTTTCTTCCGTCAACTTCTCATAATCAACAATAGTAAGATCCTCATATCCTGCTTTTGCGAGCTCGCATATAACATGTCCACCAATCGAACCGCAGCCTATTATAAGTATTCTTTTTTTATAGTTTTCGCTGTCCTGTTCTGTTACACGCTTCATCAAAAACTTTTTATCAGCTTTTTCCATAAGCAACGGCTGCAATTCTTCTACTTTTTCCAGAGAAGTCTCTTTTAACATGCCACCTTTTATATACATTCCTACAAAATGTGTCTGTCCTGATGGCTGATGAATTTCAAACACAATAATTCTATCTTGTCGAGAACGTGGCATAATTGAAGCAAGTTCTCCCTCCGGCACAAAATGTAAAAGAGCATTCAAATAATCTATCGACAGTTTTTTTCTTATGTCCGGTGGGAAAATATATTTTTCAGAATATATTACAAAATATGCTATATTCATGACTGGCGTTTTTTCCAGATTCCAACGTTTTAAACTTTCAACATTTTCTCCAATATAAATCGGTGCTTTTTTGCATCTCTTTATATACTCTATCTGTTTTTCTTTTTTCCTTTTGGAACTTTTTTTAATGCCCCCTTTTACGATACGATTTTTTCTATCTGTTTCTACTGCCAAATGTGCAATTCTGCAATCTTTCAGTTGAGCCCAGTATAATTCAAATTCATTTATAAAATCGTTTTTATTTTCTCCAGAAAAACCTTGTTTCAAAATTGTCTGTGCACGCAATAATGATTGCATCATAATTCCAGGTAAATTCTGATCTATCAAAATACCTTCCGTTTCAAACAAACACAGTTTTCCTTTATTATCTATATGCGGCATATAAACAAGTTCATTATAATCTGCAACATATATATCCACTAAATCTCTATACCATTTTTCCGGAACTGCTATATATACAACAAACGATTCTCTTTCATTTATTACCAGTTCTCCCTGCAAAACTGTCTGATAGACATTTTCAAATAATTTAGCCTCTTTTATAATGCTTACATTTTTTATAACATCACTTTCCTGTAAGATTCGTTTGAGTTCTTCTGGTGAAAACATCTTAATCTACTCCTGATGCACTTGTTGAAGGTATAAAATTCATTTGTTTTTTGGCTGTATTTTTCTTTTCCGGAATCGGGAAATCATCTCCAAAAATTTTACTCAGCATCTTACACTGTTCCACTTCATCTGTTTCACTTTTTACAGCTTCCAGATCATCAACCAAATCATCAATCTTTTCTTTAAAATCTGTCATATAATTATCTGACATCTTTCTGAAGAGATTAACATCGGATTCAAAGTTCAATGAAGAAGGCAAATTGTATTCTATAGTATACATTAATCGTCCATTTTCATTCACTTCTTTAAACACAAACAGCTTTTGAATTTCTTTTGCAAAACTAATCACAGCCTGTAAATCATCATAACAATATTTTTCTTCTATATAATCATATTTTTTTGAAGCTTCAAAATGATCTACAGCAATTAACGTAATTGCTATGCTTGGTGGTTCTGCATTTCCTGAACTACTGAATTTCTTATTTTTCCAACGTTTTATATATCTTACTACTCTGCGAAATTGTTCGCGATCTTCTTTGTTATCGTCACCTTTATATTTATCATTAACATATTCTACAAGCCCGACCGGATCAGATTTCTCCCAGCATGTTTCTTCTGAATCCCTGTTTTTTCCACGTGCAAGATATAACTGACTGTCAGAATCATCTTTGTCTTCATAAACGTAAGTAACTAAATCCACATGATATGCAGCTTCGCCATCTTTCTTGTATGTTACTGTCACACATGGTTTTTTTATTTTTGCGCCATACTCAGTATGATTTTTTAACAGATCTCTTATTTTCTCTTTCAGGTCCATTGGTTCATAATCATCACGATTAACATGAAAACGTAAACCTACATCTATATCATATTCTTTATCCAGTGGTTCAACCCCCAGATGCATACTATAACTCCCCTGATTGTACTCATCAAATGCAGGCATATCGTCATCATTTCTTAATATACCTAATAAAATATCTCTTTTTTCTTTCAGTTCACTTTTAACGTCATAATCCATTTTTATTACTTTGTTAAATTCTTTAAAATATGTCTGCAAACTCATTTTCCGCGCTCCTTCCTTAGCACTCTCTTTTGTTGAGTGCTGATAATTATCAGTATATCATTCTTTTCCGATTAAAACAAGTTACACTAATCACTGAAATTATTTTTCAAATCTCCAAGCTATATTGTTCATTCTGCAAATAATCCTCCAGTTGATGCAATTTATCTTCTCGGAATTCTTCATCTTTTTTCATTTTCTTTATTGTGCATTCCCACACAATTACTACTTTGACTTTTTTACGCATCAATTCTTTTCGAACACATTCATCCCTCTTTATATTTGCGTCAAACTTTTTCTGCCAGAATTCTACCCTTGATCTTGGCATGTAAGCATATTTGCATCCCTCGTGCCTGTGCCAGAAACACCCATGTACAAAAATTGCTGTATTATATTTTCTCATGTATATATCCGGATGCCCCGGCACACTTTTTGAATTCACGCCATATCTGTAACCTCTGGCAAACAATAATTTTCTCAGATATATTTCCGGCTTCGTATTCTTGGAATGTATCGCTGCCATATTTTTGCTACGTTCTTCCGGACTCTTGATGTCCATATTATCCCTCGATTTCCTGTATATACTTCACAAAACGTGCAATGGTCCAGATTCTGTCCCGTCTGTCTTTCGGATAAGATACAATATATGGTTCCGGAACTACTAATACTACATTTTCAGCCTGCATCTCATCCATCTGTGCTCCTGAGATTCCCTGTTGTAACGTACAAAGATATTTGGGTGAATCTTTTAATCTGTTCGCCTCATTCAAGACCTGTCTCCAACGATCTTTACATGTAGTTTTAGCTGCAAGCGTTACTAGTTTCTGAATATCAAAACTGCTGTTATGGTATGCCTCTCCTGAAGGAAATATAAAATCTGGTTTCTTGTTTCCTTCTGTCACCGCCTGAGCTGAATACTGAATGGCATTTCCATCAAATATCGCAGCAAGATGATGTTCAAGACTTTTTCCTGCTCTGCTCTTTCTTCTGTTCAAGACCATATTTGCAACTTTTACAAATTCATCCACATCTGAAAATCCCTTAGTTATAATGTCTCCATATCTTGCATACTCCAGAGCACGAAACAGCGTATACTCCATATTAGTCCAGTCAATTATTTTCCTGTCCGGATTTGTCTGTATATATTCAATATGATCATAAGCTCTGTCCTGTATATATCTTGCAGTAGCTGACATTTCTTCTGACGTTGGAAAATCCACCTCAAGATTTGCTATAAATTCCTGAATTGCTATTTGTTCCTGTGTTTCTGCCCGGACATTTTCAACATTTATCAAACTGTTTGTTTCTGTCGGACTGATGCCAAACGCATTAAGAAATTCCTCAATTTCCTCTTCTGTATCCAAGAAATATCCACTGTAGTTTTCTTCTGCCTGTTTTGTAAAAACAAACAACGAACCTGTCTGATTTATATGCAGGAACGGAAATCCTCGTCCAAATCTTGTTATTCTAAGTTCGTTTTTACTTGCATAATAAGTAAAACAGCTTTCCGTTTCAAAATCATTCTGCCATTTTATTTTTACAGTCCTTTTAGGTATTCCCTCCTGTTCAAGCTGTTCTCTGGAGAACAACATTTCCATCGCAGTTTTTGAAATCAGGATTCCCGACTGATGAGCACCGGTCGCACCTGTATCATTTGCCGAAAGAAATTTGCAAAAGCTTTTTTCACTGTTTAACACTGATGTTATCGCAATTTCCGCATAGCCTGCTGACATTTAAATCACCTTCCTCTGTATATCCTGTTCTTTCTCATTATCCATTGTTTCAATGTTGTTAACTATCAGTTTTGCAACTTCTCCCATTAATGGAACGACTACAGAATTTCCAAATTGCTTATATGCCTGTGTATCCGAAACAGGAATCTTAAATGTATCCGGGAATCCCTGCAATCTTGCACATTCTCTCGGAGTCAACCTTCTCGGATTCTTTCCTTCCTGTGCAATAAGCACTTCCGATCCATCTTTGTAATACCTGGCACTCAATGTCCGGGACACTCCATCCAAAGGGGCTATTCCATATCCAAATCCATTACCGGCTGCCCGATGCTTTGCTGCGTAATTCTGCAGATATGTCCACAATTTATCAGACAATGTGTATTTATCTGCAACTTCTTCATCAAGAATATCTCTCATAACAGGTTTTGGAACACGTGGTGTAAGATTAAACTCAAAATCAATTTTATCTCCATAGCGTTCTCTGTCAAATCCTACAATTAATATTCTCTCTCTGTGCTGAGGAACATAATTCTGTCCATCCAGAACTTTATAGAAAATTTCATAGTCCAACTCTTCCAGTGACTCTCTGATTACCTGAAAAGTTCTTCCTTTATCATGGCTGCATAAATTTTTAACATTTTCAAGCATAAATGCTTTTGGTCTTTTTTCTTTCAATATCCTGCAGACATCAAAAAACAATGTGCCCTGTGTTTTATCCTCAAATCCAGTAGCTCTTCCCATACTGTTTTTCTTTGATACCCCGGCTATTGAAAAAGGCTGACACGGAAATCCGGCAACCAGAATGTCATGATCCGGAATATCTGCAGCATTAACTTTTGTAATATCCCCTTCCGGCTGTTCTCCAAAATTTGCAAAATAGGTCTGCTGACTGTATTTGTTCCATTCACTTGAATAAACACATTGACCGCCGGCCCGGTCAAATGCAATACGCATACCACCAATCCCGGCAAAAAGATCAATAAATGTAAATTTTTTCTCTTTTCCTGTATTCTTCTTCTTTTTTACATCACTCATATAATATGCTACTGCTTCTCTGACACAGTCCTGCATACTCAGTTCATTCTTTTCTGAATAAGAATTCAATTCATTATATAACTCATCGTCTACTCTTATATGTACCTGTCTCATTCTCATCACTCCTGGGAATATATTTATACCTGTTTTTTCCCTATTATACTCTAATGCAATTTAAAAAGCAAGCGAAAATACGAACATACTTTCGTTTGCTTTTTTCCTTTTATTGGTTATCCACTACTATGAATATATAATTTTCATGACACTTTCTTCTGCAATATTCTTAATATTATTCATCCTCCTCACCCATTCCACCTGATCCTGCATCTTCAGTTCTTCTGTCACTCCCCACTGTTCAACCATCTGCTCCATCAGTATCTCGACTTTTTCTCTTGCTTCCTTATCAACCTGATTTAAATGCTCCGTCAGTTTCCCGGTCAGTACCAGATACTGATACCTTGCACTCCGGTGTTCTTTCAGAAACTGCTTTCGCATCATTCCATATTTTCCATATGCAGGTTCTTCCTCATTGATTTCCAGATCCGGCAGATAATAATCTCCATGCAGTGTGTAGCTCAGTCCGTTCTTTTCATCATAAATCTGTTTCTTCATATTCTTACAACTCCATTCCTCTGTATTTCGTTTTATTCTTCTTTATCTGTGCAATTTCAATAAACAATGGTTTGATTTTCTTCTCCCGATAAGTTACCGCACGTTCCAATGCTGTAGCTTCCGGTAAAAATGTTTTGATCATTCCATATTCTTTTATTTCCTTACTGACATTATCCATCACCGGTTGCAGAAATTCTCTTCTGTCTTCCAGTTTTTTCAATTCTGTTTCTGCTTTCTCAGCACGTCTTTCCGCTGTTTCTTTATCTTTCTGGAACTGAATTTTTTCTTCTTCCAGAAGCTTAATATCTGCCCTTGCGTCCGCAATCTGAGAAGTCAGACCTTCATTCTCTGCTGTCAGATTTTCTTTTTCCTGTTCCAGTTCCTGCACTTCCTTCTTACGCTCTTTCTTTTTGAAATTGTAAACATCCAGATGCTCTTCATGTGACCTTTCTGCTCCCATTCAATTCCATGTTGCTTTGCGATTTCCGCCAGTACTTCCTTTTCATGGTTTATCCACTGATTCAGTTCTGTATCATGCTTATTTCCGCCTTGAAATCCAAGACTTTTCAATGCCTGTTTCAGTGAGACTCTGGTATCCATTCCTTTTCCCTTCCAGTTGGTCACATAAGGAACAAAGTCAATATGCAGATGCGGAGTAGCTTCGTCCTGATGCAGATAGCAGCCAAATACCCGAAGTGTCGGATTCCGCTTCTGGAAATCTTTTACATATTCATCCAGTACCTTTACAGCCAGATTTCCTTCTGTTGTTCCCACCGCCATATCCTCACGATTACCAATCTGGAATATCACTTCATGGAACAGCTTCTCCTGTTTGCCCTGTCGGATTTTTTCATAATAATTTGCAATTTGCCGATCCTTTCTTTTCCCGATATTGTATCTCTCCACCGCATCGTCAAACAACTCTTTATAAACTTCTTTTAGATTCTCATTCTTATAACAAATGTTCAATTGTACTCTGTCCGGATCTACATTTTCTGCTACAAAATCCCGTCTGTTATGAGCCAGTGAACCGGCTCCGATCATGCCACTGATTGTTCGTTTCATCATAAATTTTCTCACCTCTTTTCTGTTTGAGTGCCAGATATGGCACATAATTTTTATTTACGCCAGACATGGCGATATTTAAGAAACTTTCGCCGGATACGGCGGTTTTGTTACTTTTGTCAAAAGTAACGCAAAAGCACTTTCGACAGCCGTACCGTCCATCAAAAGTCCCCTTGCGCCCTGCCGGGGGCATAACGTCCTTATGGACGTCTGTTCTGCACCGACTGAAACGAATCGTAGACCTGTTTATTCCGATATTCTCGCTTGCACATATTCCAGATTTCCGCAGTAAGGTGTCCCCACCAGATACCATTCTCTTGCCAGATTCATCTCCATTCTGGTCTGTACCCATTCATCATCTACCAGCACTTCCAGTCCTTCTCCACAATGAAATCCTGTATCAATCCATAAGTCTGATGATAATAATCCATATCTTCCATTGCTGCTGTTATATCCTAATCTTCCCTGTTTCATCATTGTCTGCTCCTTTCCAGTTTGTAAACGGAATTTGTAAACGGGGCTCAAAAGATTTTAAAAGTTAACTTTTTAAGTTTTTCCTTCAAGTTCCGTTTACATCGTTTACAATAATCTTTACTCAAACGGTATCTCCAACTGTTCCGGTACTTCCATGAATCCGTCTTTGTCTTTTTTCTCAATACCTTCTATTCGTTTCCATGACCGCTGGATGCCATATTCCTTTCCAAAACGGTGAGTACCGTGTTGTTTCCATCCTTCTATTGCATTATTCATAATATTTGCGATTTCTTTGCTTTCCCATTGTTTCATCTCACCTGTCCGATGCAGTGCATCATCAAACAAAAGCTTTGTACATACATAATCGTCTTCATAGTCATCAAGAAACGCCTGGATAATTCCTGCATTTGTATCTTCCGGCATAAATTCTTTCTGCAGTTTCTTCGCTTCTTCCTCAATCTCTTTTGTAAAACTGAGGTATACATTTCCCTGTTGATAAAGCACCATAGCCTCTGCCCATGCCTGTACAATATAAGCTCTGCTCTCTTCTTCATTGTCTAGAATATGAACTTTTGCTTTTGTTATATCTGTCATAACTGGGGCAAATCTCCTGTTTCCGGTTCTATCCAATGGAAGGAAATTTAGGTCATTCGATGTTCCACAAAATACACACTGTCGTGGTCTGTCCTCTGGATAAACCTCATAAGGAACTTTGTAAGTTTCTTTCTGTCTGCTTAGAAACGATTTTATCTGTTCAATGTTCTTTGCAGTAACAGTTGCTTTCATTTCTCCCATCTCTATAATCCAATGGTTCTGTAATTTCCGATAAATATTTTCATCATCCAGGTGATCCAGATTGTCACTGAACCAATCGTCATTTATTGCCAGATATTTAAAAAATGTAGATTTTCCAGCTCCCTGACTTCCTACCAGGCAAAGCATAATATCATACTTTATTCCTGGTTCATATATCCTGGATATTGCTGCCAGCATATGCATTTTCATCACGCCAGTCGTATAACTGTTCTTTTCAGCTCCAAGAAACCGTGGAAGTAAATTCTCAATACGTGGAACGCCATCCCACATTAGGCTCTCCAGATAATCTCGAATCGGATGATACTTATTTTCATTGGAAACAATATCTACTCCTTTTTTTATTACTCGTTCACTAGTAATCTCATAATTATCTTCCAGATACATCTTTAGATTACTATCGTCCGTATCTGTCACTGTGAGGCTCTCGCTTCTCCGTTCCCAAGGCACCTCTTTCACAATGTCCATTCTTCCGGAAAGTTCATTCCTCTTAATTGCTTTTTTCAGCACTGGATCATTTTGAAGTGCGGTTACACAATTTCTGATTGTCTGCTTTGTTCTTCCCTTATCCGTATGCTCCAGCATATTATTGACATCTTCTGTTGTAAGCATCTCCTCGTTCACAATATCTTCTAATTCCATCAATGACTTCTCGCTGATATTCGTTAATTCTTTCTTCAATTCTCTCAACCTCCTTCCTCTTCATCTTGAAAAACTCTACAATTTCTTCTCCTGCTCCAAACATCAGCACGTCCAGATAGTCATTTATCTTTCTTTCATTTGCCAATGCCTCCGTAAACAATTCGTGCCACTCTTCTTCTGGTTCTGGTCTGTAAAACTCTTTCCAGAACTGAATCCATTTCAGATATCTGATCAGCACGTCTGTTGCAAGTTTCAACCACTGCTCCAGTTTTTCTCTGATCATCACAACTTTAGGTTTCTTTGATATCAAAGTATTCCTGCTTTGGTGCGTCCTTTTGTATTTGTTTCTGTCTTCGACTTTTATATCCAGTCCAAAATCTTCTATCAGCTTTTTCGCAGCTTCATACTGTGATATTCCAAATAACCTTGCTGTAAAATCTATTGCATCACCACCCACTCCACATGCAAAGCAATGATAGATTTTATCTGCCTTCATACTTGGGTGTCGGTCTTTATGAAACGGACAACATGCCATTCCATTTCCCTTTACTTTAATCCCGTAATGCTCTGCAGCCTGTCTCGCTGTCACACATCCTTTAACCTGTTCAAATAATGTCACTTCTACCTCCTGCCCCTCCGGGCAAGTCTCTGATGAACAGACATTCGGGAATTGTTGTATCTTTCAATTCGTGATATACTGAATCTGCCAAGATGGTATATCAGTGAATCTGATTATCAGAGAACTTGCTCAGATATTTTGTCTGGGCTTTTTCTTTTTGTCTGTCAGTAGTCATAGCTTTTACTCCTTACACAAATCTCCTTGTAGGAATAATAATGATTTCAAATTTGCTCCCATCCTCTAATTCAAGAAGAATCACATAATCTGAATCCCGATCTGGTAAAATGGAACTTATTTTCAACTTTTTACTGTAGTTAATTACATCAAATATTTTTCCGACTACTTTCTTTGTTTTCATTTGCGTCTTCCTCCGTATTAACGTTTGTTGTCCAGCATCTCTGCTACTTTTTTCTGCTGTGATGGGTACAGATGCCCATAAGTATTCAGTGTCATCTGAATATCTTTGTGTCCCAGCCTTTCCTTGATAATCAGTGGTTCTACTCCCTGATAGATTAGATATGCCACATGACTGTGCCGGATATCATGCACTCTGATTGGTTTTACACCAGTCAATGCTTCATATTTCTTGAGACGTTTCTGCAGTGTTCTCGCTACAATCGGAAACAACCTCTGATCTTCCGGAAATCCATAATGTTTTTTCGCATACTTCTTCACCTCTTCCTTAAGAAAATTCGGAATATCAATGGTACGGACTGAATTCTCTGTTTTTGGAGTATCGATCACATCTCTTTTCCTGATCCGGTTATAAGTCTTATTGATATGCAGGAGATTACCACTCATATCAAAGTCCGAAAGATTCAATGCCAGAAGCTCTCCTTCCCTGATTCCTGTCCAGAACAGAATTTCAAATATCAGATAATCCTCACTCCCCGGCTCAACCCCGGCGATAAATCTGTCATATTCTGCTTTCGTCCAGAATTCCAGCTTATTTGCATCCGATTTCCCCATCTTTTTTACTTTCTTACATGGATTTTCCTTCAGATTGTAAATTTTCTGTGCATGATTAAACAGTGCATTTAACTGATTCTGGATCATACGCTCATAAGTCTTGCTGTATCCTTTTTCCTGAATGGCATTCTGCCACTGGATAATCTCTGCCGGTGTAATTTCATTCATTTTTCTTGTTCCAAAATACGGAACAATGTGTTTGTTCATCATGTGCTGCTTATTACGGATTGAATTTTCTTTCAGTTCATTCTTTTTATCTTCAAAATAAACTGAAATAAAACTGTTCATCTCCATTTTCATATCCGCCGCAGTCTTTCTTATGAATTCCTTTTCATAATTCAATGCTTCTTTCTTTGTCTTGAACCCTCTTTTCAACTTCTGCGTTTTCTTTCCTGTCCAGTCAATATAACGGAAGCTCACATACCAGGTTCCCTGTGTTTTGTCTTTGTAAGCTGACATCTTAAACCCTCCTTCATACTGCTCTCTGAGAGCATCCATAAAATTTTGTTTCCCAGTAGGGACGTGGAATCTTTCCACGAACTGCCACATATCCTTCCTTTGCCAGTTCATCATTGAGCTGCTTTAGAATAGAATATGCTTTACTGCGTTTCACGCCTAATTCTTCCATGACATCATCAACAGTCATCATATAATTAGTTCTCATATCGTCCTCCTTTCCAGTCACTTTTGTGACTCTTTTATTGTTCTCTTATAATAATTCACTTTTGTGAATTTGTCAATAAACATTTGCGAATTTATTTTTTCCATTCCATACATATTTCTTGCGTATCAGCAATTTATTAAATCTCACTCTTTTGTATCATTCACTTTTGTGCTAGAATAGAAGCACAAATATTATTAAGGAGGCAGCACATTATGGTAGGTAAGAAAATCCGGGCATTCCGGGAATTCAGAGGATACAGTCAGATACAATTAGCCGAGCTGTCCGGCATTAACGTAGGTACGATCAGAAAATATGAACTGGGAATCCGGAATCCAAAACCAGATCAGTTAGAAAAGATAGCAACTGCATTGGGATTAAATGTAAGTGTTTTTCTGGATTTTAATATTGAAACAGTCGGAGATGTACTCTCTCTGTTGTTTTCTATTGATGATTCAGTGAACCTCTCACTTGCAGAAACACCTGATCAGAAGGTTTCACTGACGTTCGATAATCCTACAATGCAGGACTTTTTCAGGAAATGGTGTCAATTTAAAAATGTCTATGAAAAGGAAAAAGCTGAAATATTAGCTATCGAAAATGAAGATAAAAGACAGGAAGAATTGGATAAGCTGAACGCTACCCAAGAAGAATGGAAACTGCGTGCTATGGGAACTACGATAGGTTGTCATACCATCGTTAAAAAGGGCACTGAAGGTAATGAGATCAAGACATATGATCTGACTTAATCCACAGGCAAATCTCTGATTTGTGGATAAATCCACTTTATCTGTTATCATATTTGCGAAAATTATATATTTTGTTATCATTCTGTTATCACAAACGGTTGTCAGGACACTCTCCCGGCAACCGTTTTTCTATACTGTTCGTTATTCTTTTCCACTCTTTTGTACATTTCCAGGCAACAGAAAAACCCGTAGAACCGAAGTTCTACGGGTATCTTACGTTTGGACACAACGTTATCTTGCGATAACAAATCTATATTCAGATTGTATTACTCGATGATTGTAGCAACACGTCCTGATCCTACAGTACGTCCACCTTCACGGATAGCGAATGTAAGACCCTGCTCCATAGCTACTGGATGAATCAGCTCGATTGTCATCTCTACGTTATCACCAGGCATGCACATCTCTGTTCCTGCTG
>ENA-UALA01000758-UALA01000758.1-human-gut-metagenome-genome-assembly--contig:-NODE-758-length-13543-cov-6.529730_pt1 | contig 13543 bp, 18 predicted proteins | sample MGYA00243696_ERZ654460 | MGnify/ENA primary metagenome ERZ654460 (study PRJEB26926, sample SAMN06164725) | human gut metagenome | biome: ENVO:00009003; feature: ENVO:2100002; material: ENVO:00002003... | reverse complement strand
ACGAGATGTAGAGAGGTCTCGTGGGCTCGGAGATGTGTATAAGAGACAGCAAGAGAGATATTTTAAATCGTTGGAGTGGTGTCGGAAAAAATATACCATTAAGATATTGTGATTGTGAGGTGAAGGGTATTTATAGTGAACCACTTGATTATGACGACAGTGGTCTTATAATAAAAATTTAAAGATAAAGGAAAGGACTTATCATGATAAAAGATTTATTTAGGGTTTTATTAACTAGTCAAGATGTATCATCATATAATGCATGCGGTATACTTGAGTGGGAAGGCGAATTTAAACACATACCACACAGATATTTTGACTGTATAATAAACAATATGTATTCATTGCCAACGATTGCCAAGGGTAGTTTTATTGTTATTAACTTTAAAAAGAATTATACAAGAGGAAGAAGGGAGGACATGTAATGCACGCTCAATATTTAGAAGTAGTTAAAATGCTAATACAGTCATCGCCAAAGTTTAGTGATTGTAGAGTTAGTATCTATATTGAACCGTCAATATCGTCAACAATCTTTTATATATATGCTGATGGATATAATCACATATTTAAAGCACCTTTTGGATTACTTGAATCCAATCTCACGGCTACAGCATTAGCAGAAATCATAATTGATGAGGTGAAAGAATGGAGGGATAAGTCAAATGAAGTTTAAAGAATTGCTTACAGTCCTTGACAGTAACGCATATTTGAATATTGTATCAGAAAAAGGTCAACGGCTGTATGAAGGCAAAGTTATTTTTATTACCTCTGATTTACTTGAAAGAACGATTAAGTTAGTAGACATTATTAGAAACGAATTTTTTATTATAATGGAGGATTAATAAATGAACATATATGAAGTATTAGTTATAGTAACATTTGTTATGTGTGCGATAATAATGATTAGTCAATATATTGACATTGAAGTACCAAAGGTGAGTGATGTATTACTATTAATGAATGTATTACCTTGCTATGAAATAAAAGCATTTAGAAATGGAAAACGTTTACGTACTATTGAATTGATACAACATATCAATAGCCATGTTAAAGCTCACGAATTAAAAAACGGTATACTTTACATTGAAATTTATTAGTTTTTTGAAAAAAATACTTGACATTTCACCCACTATAGTGTATTATAGTTGTAAGGAAGATACAACATAACAAGAAACACTTGACTAGCAGTAATCAAGCTGATGGGGTGGTGCAATCCCACCCACTAGTCCTTGCACCAATGGTGCATGTTACAACAAGTTACAACAAGTTACAACAAGTTACAAAGCAAACTCATTACAAAAAAGAAGGAGGATATTAAAATGAGAAAGCCAAGCGTACAAAGAACAATCAGCACACTAAACATCACAGTATTAGGCATGGACACAGTTTCGTGCGAGCCTATGACTAAGACTTATCCAATCTATGAGAGTGAAGCTCCAAAGGATGAAGCAAAACTGTTTACTTACATCCGTAAGATGTATGAGACAGATACTTTTAAAATCTCAGCAATTACAGGCAAGATGGCAGTTACAAAAACATACAGTATGCCATTAAGCAAGTACATTGAAGAAGCAGAGGAAGTAAAAACAGACAAAACAGACAAAGTAGACAAAGCAGACACAGCACAGTAAAATAGGAGGTTAATAGCATGTTATCAAAGAAAGAATTATTTAATGCAAAGGCGTCATCACAGAAAATTGAGAAGGGATTACAGATTGATGTTGTCAATGTCGGCGAATATGCTGATACTGACAAGGACGGAAATCCTGTAACAGTATCAGTGCTTGTTGATAAAGACGGAGCAGTTTTTACAAGCATTTCTAAGACTGTTAATGAAACGTTATCTATGCTTGAGGATATTATATCAGATGAGGGACATGCCATTATAGAGGTATGCGAGAATACATCCAATAACGGTAGAAAATTTTACCAATTAATGGTACTTTAATTATTTAGATTATTTATTAATAAGGGGGGGTTTTTACCCCCCTTTATTTATAAACATAGGAGGGATAAAGTGTATGGGTAAGACAACTAAGAAGTCACAGCTCTTAAAGGAATATAATAAGGAGCGAAACCGAATTAAACGATTTATTAGATACGCTGAAAAAAGAGGTTATGTGTTTGAACCCAACATTATACCACCAAGGCCAAAAACTATTACGAGTGGCTCAATAAGAAGGCTGTCAAAGATTAGACCTGCACAGCTTTATAACAAGGCTTATGCCATCAGTGCAGTAACAGGGCAACCAATAACAGTTGAACAGAGAAAAAGAGAAATAAGAGAAGAAGCTACAAGGAAAGCATGGGAGACTAGGAGAAGAAAAAAAGACCAAGCGGAATATAATCGAATTAAGTCTAACAATGAATGGCAACAGATGTTTGATGTTTCAAAATTAGTATGGGATAAAGTACAGTCCATGATAGCAAACGTGGGTGTTCAACAATCACAGTCAGCAGACTTGTTAAACAATCTTTTAAACTCACAAATTGAAAAGTATGGCGCACACATTGTTATGTATTCCATAGCACAGGCAAGCGAGGATTTTTTATCAACTTGTGAAGTTATAATTAAATATCATCCAAATAGTGCTGTATCAAGGACAGCCGTAGAGCATTTATATACGTTAATAAGTGGCAATTTACCAAGCGATGCAGAACAGGCAGAAATAGATAAAGCATTAGCCAGTGATGAAACGTGGGAAGAAATATGAAAAAGCAAATGAAATATATGGTAGGTGATTTTGAAACCACTGTATATGAAGGACAGACATTCACGGAGGTGTGGGCTTCAGCAGTTGTTGAGCTAGGCACAGAGGATGTTAAAATTCATCATTCTATTAGAGAGACTTATAATTATCTTTATAACTTAAAGCAGAATATTTGCATATATTACCATAACTTAAAGTTTGATGGTTCGTTTTGGCTATCGTTCTTAATAGCAGATTTGAAATATGAACAAAAACTTTATGTAAACCCAAATAATGATAGTGATGTACACTTTTTAAAAGAAAAAGATTTAACGCCAAAATCCTTTGTATATTCAATTTCAGACATGGGGCAGTGGTACAGTATACTTATCAAGACACCATATGCATTGATTGAGATTAGAGATAGCTTGAAGCTCTTGCCGTTTTCAGTTGAACAAATTGGGAAAAGTTTTCAAACAAAGCACCGTAAATTAAATATGGAGTATAAGGGGCTTAGATATGCAGGTTGCTCAATTACAGATGACGAAAAACGTTATATTGCTAATGATGTACTAGTAGTTAAAGAAGCGTTGGAAATCATGCAGGCAGATGGGCACTTAAAACTTACTATCGGCTCATGTTGTCTCTCTGAATTTAAAGCTACAGTTGACAAACAAGACTATCAAGCATTTTTCCCTGATTTAACACAGTTTAAATTAAACCCACTTGAATATAAATACTCAAACGCTGACGAGTATATAAGACACTCATATAGGGGAGGTTGGTGTTATCTAAAGAAAGGATGTGAAAACAGAATTTACAGAGAGGGTATCACAGCAGATGTTAATAGCTTGTACCCATCTATGATGCATTCAGAAAGTGGAAATTATTACCCATATGGCCAACCAGTTTTTTTCAAAGGTAAAATTCCACCAAAATGTCTTACAGACCAATATTATTATTTTGTTCGTATTCGCACACGTTTTTACTTGAAAGAAGATAAATTACCATTTATACAGATTAAAGGCAGCTTTTTCTATAAGTCTACTGAAATGCTTGAAACATCTGATATAGTTGATAAAGATACAGGAAATGTATGCACATGGTACAAAGATTTTGACGGAAATATTAAAAAAGCTATTGTTGAAATGGTACTTACTCAAACCGATTTTGAACTGTTACAAGAGCATTACAATCTTGAAGATTTTGAGTTATTGGATGGATGTTATTTTAGAACTATAACAGGAATTTTTGACGAGTATATTAATAAGTATAAGGAAATCAAGCAAAATAGTACAGGGGCAAGGCGAACACTAGCAAAACTCTTTTTAAATAACTTATACGGAAAACTTAGCAGTTCGGATATATCCTCTTTTAAAGTGGCAAGAGAGAAGGACGATGGCTCACTAGGTTTTACGACATATGAAGAACACGAAAAGAAAGTTATGTATATTCCAATAGGTTCAGCTATAACAAGTTATGCCAGAAATTTTACTATTCGAGCCGCACAGCAAAACTACAAATATTTTGTATACGCTGACACGGATAGCATACATTGTTGCACTACAAAGAAAAATATTAAAGGAATAAAAATACACCCTTCTAATTTTTGTTGTTGGAAGCTCGAGAGCTTTTGGAATGAGGCTATTTTTGTTCGTCAGAAAACTTATATTGAGCATGTTACGCATGAGGATGAAGAACCAATTAATGAGCCATACTATAATGTAAAATGTGCAGGTATGCCTGATAGGTGTAAGAATTTATTTCTTAAATCAATGGAGGGGGTGACGGATGATGAACTAGAGAAATACCCCACAATTCAGCAGGAATTTTTGAAAACAAAGAGAACGCTTGCTGATTTTAAACAGGGGTTAGAAGTATATGGAAAACTCCGACCAGTGAGAATAAGGGGAGGGATAGTATTGGAGGAGACAACATATAAAATGCGATAATGTTTCACGTGAAACATAAAAGAGACAGAATAAATTCTGTCTCTTTAATATATCTATAACGTTAATTCTTAATGCATGGGTAGGCATACACCCAAATACAAAGGTGTGTCTTATATTTCAAAGAGCCTTTCACACCAATGTTACAAAAATAACTAACGCAGATACCATTAATAATATGCTAGAGCTTTAAGTATACATTCTTTACAGTCAAGTGAATAAAATCTAAAACACCCTCTATCAAAGAAGTACCTCATATAGTCAATTAACCATCCATTATTTTTAAGCATAACAAAATTAATATTATGGTCATCTGTAGTGACTGAAATTCTTTGTTTAAAATCAGGGTCAACCTTCTTGTCACAATATACTATGCTTTCTTCTTCAAACATTTTAACGGCGTACTCTTCACCCTTATATTTAAGTGTGCATAAATATCTACTTTGCCCCCTCATTTTTTCGATGAAAGCGTGGTTGTCATTCAGATAAACATTTTGTGACGCATAAGCTACATAATTGGACTTGGTGAACGCTCTATTAAAAAGCGAGTTTTCTTGTAACTTAGAAGCACTTTCATTATATCCCTGTTCAAGAACAAATCCATCACCACGTAGAAATTTGACATCCGATGTCAGTCTGTCAGTAATATCTAATGCTGTATAATATGGGTTTAACAGTGTTACAGCGTTAGAAATCATTATTACAGGAACATATCTAACCTGACTGTTGTTTCCCCTTGCTATTGACGTGTGTATACTAATAAATTTGGTGACTTCATCAGCGCAGTAATGATTAGTTTCAGATTGAAATTCATCAAAAAGTATTCTTGATACATCGCTCAGATAGTGCGAATACTTTTTCACTTTATCCGCACAGTTGAGTGCTACAGCATAACCACAGGATTTTCCCTCATCCTCTTCATCGTATGCACTGCATAAAAATAACTCGTACAATTTACTATTACCAATTTGTACAGCTTTCATTGTATAAGCCGAGAAAAAAAGGTTGTGTATATCCTTAAAGAATTTGTCGGCAGAGTCCTTCAACTCGTCTTGAAATCTGTACAGTAGACAAAATTTCTCATTATATTTTAAAAAGCGATTAATTAGATACCTGTTAAAATATGTTGTTTTTCCTGCACTTCTATTTGATGTTGATATATAAATTTCTGGTACATTCCCATTAATATCTTTCATGCTTAATAGCTTGGTGCCATCATAGTATTTTATTTCTTTCATTTATCCACTTCCTTTAGTTTATTATATCAAATTATCCACAATTTGTCAAATTAATGTTGATAACTTGTGGATAATATGTTATAATAAGAAAAAAGAAAGGAGGTCACTATTATGATTAATGACTTAGCAACATTAATTTCCACGCTTGGTTTTCCCATAGGAATGTGTTTAATTATGTGTTATTACATTAACAAAATTAATGAAGCACATAAGGAAGAGACAGACAAGTTTGCAGAAGCACTTAACAATAATACGCTCGTGCTTCAAAAACTTTGTGATAAGCTCGACAGTGAGGTGAATGTTAATGACAAGTAGTGATATTGTAACAACGGCGAGAACGTATCTCGGAAAGCCCTATGTATGGGGTGGAGAGTCTGAGTCTGAGGGTGGATATGACTGTAGTGGTTTTGTATATTCTGTACTTAATAAGTGTGGCATGAAAGTACCAAGAACTACAGCACAAGGCTACTCAGTGTTAGGCAAAACAGTAACAAATATTCAAAGTGGTGATTTACTTTATTTCGGTAAATCAACCAAGAGAATTACTCACATAGCAATTGCTATTAACAGTACACAAATGATTGAATCGAGAGGAAATAGTAAAAACACAAAAACAAACAAGGGTGAGGGTGTTTCAATTACTAATATTTCTCACCGAAACGACTTAGTGCTTGTTAAAAGAATTGTTGATTTTAAAAAGGAGAAATTAACAACTATGTCTTTATTGAAAAAAGGTTGTAAAAATAACGATGTTACTGTATTCGAGATACTAATGTCAAAGTTAGGGTATTATACAGGTTCAATTGATACCCAATACGGTAAAGGCTGTGTATCTGCATGTATTAATTTTCAGAAAGACCACAATCTTGTTCAGGATGGTAAGTGTGGCAACAATACATGGAAAGCGCTTCTTACTGAGGTAATTTAATGGCATGGGTAGTTATTGAGGGTACTAGGAAGTATCTGACAAAGGCGCAGATGGAAAATAACGCTGTAGAGTTTAACGCTTATTTTACTGGAAAATACACACTTGAAAGTATATGCGGTATGCTCGGAAATGTTCAGAGAGAAAGTACCTTAAACCCTGGGCTAAAAGAAACAGTAAGTATATCGAGTGGATGGGGTCTTATTCAGTGGACACCATCCTCAAACCTCACTGACTACGCAAATGCTCAAGGTAAGGATTGGAAAGACGCCAAATTGCAGTGTCAGCTTATTAATGCTGAAGTACTTGAGGGTTATGGCGGCCAGTGGATACCTACTAAAAGCTATCCTTATAGTGGTTTAGAATTTTCTCAACTAACAGATGTTGAAGAAGCAGTTAAAGCTTACTGCTTTGAACGTGAGCGCGCTGGTGTTGTAGCACTTGATGAAAGAATACAAAATGGAAAGAATTGGTACGAGTATCTTAGCGGTACACCTTTACCACCTTTACCGCCCACACCTACACCATCAACAAAAAGGCACTTACCTATTTATATGATGATGCGCAGACGTTTTTAAGGAAGGAGAATGATAATGGCAAGATTAACAAGAGACGAACTTATTGAAAAAGTAAGAAAATATGTCGGCGATAGGACGGATGACGAAACAATTGAGATTATTGAGGACATATCCGACTCAATTGACTCGTCCGATGATGACGAGTGGAGACGGAAATTCGAGGAAAACGACAAAATGTGGAGAGACAAATATATTTCACGTTTTCTTGAAAAAAAGGAAGATGAACTAGACACACCGACAGAACACGAGGAGGAAGAGAAAGAGTACAACTCTTTCGAGGATTTATTTGAAGAGGAGGAAGATTAATGGCTAGAAGAATTGCTAAAACGAATCTTGATGCACGCTCAATTGATATTCTTAATGTTATCAGAAATAATGCATCATATGCTTATCAAAAAGATATACCAATAATAGAGAAGGAGCAGGACATTCCAAAGGTTGGAGAAATCCTTTATGGAAATCCGACACACTCCAACGAATTTATCAACGCTTTAATTAATAGAATTGCGTTGGTGCGTATGCAGAGTGTAACTTTTAACAACCCTTATAAGCACCTCAAGAAGGGCTATCTTGAATTTGGCGAGACTGTAGAGGACATTTTTGTTGGTATTATCAGGGCTGTAAAATATGACCCTGAAAAGGGTGCTAGTAGAGAATTTAAACGTACTCTTCCTAATGTTCAGTCAGTCTTTCACACGACTAATTGGAAGGTAATGTACCCAATTACTATTGAGAAACAGACTTTAAAAAGAGCTTTTACATCTGCTGACGGTGTTACTAACCTTATTACATCAATTATTGAGCAGGTTTATCAGTCGGCTGAATATGACGAATACTTACTTTTTAAGTATCTGCTTATCAAAGCAATTTCTCATGGTAAAGTATATCCACAGCCTATTGATACTACTAACATGAATAGTGTGGCTGTAGCTTTTAGAGGAAAATCAAATTTACTCCCTATTGACATGACAGGGCGATTTAATGAGGCTCATGTACAGAACAACACACCTATTGATAAACAGTGTATTTTTATGGATGCTGATTTCAATGCTAAATTTGACGTTGAAGTTCTTGCCAGTGCTTTTAATATGAATAAAGCAGATTTCATCGGTAAACTTCACCTTATTGACGATTTCAGTTCGTTTGACAATGAAAGATTTGAAGCGATAAGAAAAGAGTCTACAGGTCTCGAAGAAGTAACGACAGACGAGCTTGAACTTATGAAAAATGTTAAGGGAGTTTTGCTTGATGAAGAGTGGTTTCAAGTTTATGACAACTTATTCGAATTTGACGAAACACGTGTAGGTAGTGGTTTGTATTGGAATTATTGGTTGCACGTTTGGAAAACTATTTCTTACTCACCATTCGCTAATGCAATCGTTTTTGTTGACAATGCTGCTACAATTGCCAAGCCTACAGAAATTACTGTTGAAATCACAGGAAAAGATATATCTGAGGTTGGTACTATCTTTACACTTAATGTGAATGATGCCACAGATGCCACAGATGCCACAGCTACACTTGCACCTAATTCAGTTAATTTTGTACAGACCGAAGCTCTTACAAAAGATGGTATTGCCGTGCAGAAATATGGTGCTATTGTAATTCCGTCAACAAAATCTGAAGCACCAATTACTCTTGTAGCTGATTTAGATGGAACAACCTACACAGCTGATACACAAATCACTGCCGCTAATGATGTAGGTTCTATAGTCAAATTAAATACAGGTGATACACCTTCCAAATAAAGGATGATGAATTATGTACATAGTGCCAGATAGTGAGGTGTACATGCTGAGTGGAGTACCACTTTCCACTCAGCAGAAACACACAATTTATTTTTCAGATAAGAAAACACAAGAAAATTATTTTATTAGTAAAGCCAAAAAGCATTTTAATAAAGTAACTTACAACAGAGTTAATAAAGGTAAATGCCGTTTACAGGCTACAGCAGACACGTTATATGATTGCAATTACATGATGTTTCAAAACTCATCTTTCAGTACTCGATGGTTTTATGCGTTTGTGACTGGGATTGAGTATATTAACAATGTTACCGCTGAGATAAGTTTTCAAATTGATGTTCTACAAACTTACTGGTTTGACATTGAAGTAAAAGAATGTTTTGTTGAAAGAGAGCATAGTCTGACCGATAACATCGGTGAGCATATCTTACCTGAAAATGTCGAATGTGGCGAATATGTTTACAACGGTGACGCTCAGTTAATCGGGCTAGGCTCTTTAAGTACTTGTACCATGGTACTACTTGCCACAACAGGGGGGTATCTATACGACGGTGTTTATAGTGGCTATCAAATAAAAGCCTTTGCTAACACAGAAACAGGTGGTAATAATCTCACTAATTTTTTAAATCAGTACTTAACTACTCCCGAAAATATATTAGCTCTTTACACATGCCCTACAGATATACTTCCTGTTAATGTTACAGACGAAGGAGTTAATATTACATTTACTGGAAATACTAACCCAATAAATGTTACTGGTATTCCAATTAGTAATACTGACACAATAAACGGTTACAGGCCACGAAACATGAAGCTTTACACCTACCCTTATAATTTTAACGAAGTAAGAAATAACTGTGGACAGTCATTAATTCAACGCTATGAATTTTCAGAAAATCTTACACCTTATTATAACATAGTTGGCAACATGACGATGCCGGTACAAGAAGTGCTAAGACTTGACCGATACAAGTCCACAAAAACCACAGGCACAGGCAGAATGGATATGACAGAAACAATTACACTTGACAGCTTCCCTTTATGTTCATGGAATGTGGACGCGTTTAACGCATGGGTTGCTCAAAACGCTGTACCGATTACAATTAACGCTATTCCATCGGCCGTTCAAACTGCTACAGGGATGATTACTGGACAGTCAAGTAATTCAGCACTGGGTAGTGTGCAGAATATATTAACAAGTGCTTACACAGCTAGTATTACTGCTAATGATGTAAAGGGTAATTATGCCACTAATAATGCACTTTTTGGTAAAGGACAAGTGTGCTTTGAAGCTCAACGAAAATCTATCACTGCTGAGTATGCTAAAGCTATCGATAAGTATTTTGATGTATTTGGGTATGCCTGTCACACAACTAAAGTGCCCAATGTGTCAAGTAGACCGCATTGGAATTATACAAAAACCGTTGATTGTACAATAGTAGGGGGTGCACCCAGTGATGACATAGCACAGATTGAAAGTTATTTTAATAGCGGATTAACTTTTTGGAAACATCCTAGTGAAGTAGGTAATTATTCGCTTGATAATTCAGTTTAGAAAGGAGGGAAATAAAAAATGAGCAAAGCAAGAAAAGCAAAACGAGCTAAAGAGCGCACTTCATTTAGTGACAGCGTTTTTTATCAGCTTTACACTTTTGACCAATACTTAGATTTATTTACAGAAATAGCAATTAGCTCGTTTGAATGGACTGGGCTTCCTAGCACTGTAGATGCACGATTTATTGAAGTTGGACTGTATGATAATAAAGCTATGCTGTATTTTAACGATGAAGTCATGGGAAATCTATGCTTGAGAACTGTACTTGGCGGTCAACTTGACGTTTACAATATACCTCTGGATAGACGAGCGTATGCTTCTAATGGCTATCAACGTGTATGTGGGAGAAGTGATAGTGTTATTATTTGGGATAATATGACTCATTGGTGCTGTAAAGATAAGATGGAAATATACGCTAAGAGACTAGCCGAACTTGACGCAAGTATTGATATTAACTGCAAAGCTCAAAGAACGCCGATTTTGATTAAGGGCAGTGAACAACAACAATTAGCTCTACAAAATGCTTATATGGCCTATGATGGTAATCAACCTGTTATTTTTGCTAGTAATGATTTCATGGATGGTAACGACACCTCATTTGGTGTGTTTACAACTGGTGCACCATATGTGGCAGATAAGCTATATGAGTTAAAGGTTAATCTATGGAATGAAGCACTAACTTATCTGGGTGTAACAAACATTAGTATTCAGAAAAAAGAACGAATGATTAAGGACGAAGTGCAAAGGCTTCAAGGCGGTGTAATGGCTAACAGATATTCTCGAGAATTTGCAAGGCAACAGGCTTGTGAGCAGATTAACAGAATGTTCGGTACTCAGATAAGCTGTCATTTCCGTGATGTATTCAATCAGAATGATGACAGGAAGGAGGATGACGATGAGTAAATACACAACACAAGTTAGATTTATATGTGAAACATGTGCAGAGCTTACAGAGTCGCACGGATTTAATGATATTGAAGATATACTAAATAAGTCTTGGAGCAAGATTTTTAGCGACTTTCCTATTTTTGATGAAGAATATAGAGCAGAGCTTTGTAAAAAGATTTTAAGACATTACTATACTCGTGAGATTTGTTGTGAAACTGTGGGAAGATGGAAGTTGTTTCTTAGTGATAAGATGAAAAATATTATGCCTTATTACAATCAACTATATCAGAGCGAATTGCTAAAGATTGCACCGTTAGTTACTGTGAACAGGAGTGTATCACATGAAGGTAGTGGAAGTGAAACAAAAACCACTAACAGGAATGGAACTAACAGTAGTAATTCAAGAACTGACGGTACCACTGACACATGGAGTTATTACAGTGATACGCCACAGGGTGGTATTAAAGGACTTGAAAGCAACGACTATTTAACAAACGCTACACATAATGCTGGTATGGATGGAACTAGTAGTACTCTACACGGTGAAACTAGCGATACTGAGACAGGAACAGGAAATAGAAGTGACAGTTATGTCGACAAAATTTTAGGTTACGAGGGTAACCAATCAGAAATGCTACTAAAGTTTAGAGATACTTTTTTAAACATTGACATGATGATTATTGATGAACTTAAAGATTTATTCTTTACTTTATGGTAAAGAGAAAGTGAGGCAAAATGGATAATTATATTGATTTAACACCATTTAAATTTTGGTGCCAAAAGGTACTACCTTTAGTTTATGATGATAGTTTAAGTTATTATGAATTATTGTGTAAAATTGTTGACTATCTAAATAAAACAATGGAAGATGTAACATACCTTCATGATGAGTTTGTTAAACTAAAAGATTTTGTTGATAACTATTTTAAAAATTTAGATGTTCAAGAGGAAATTAATAAAAAACTTGATGATATGGCAAAAGATGGAACATTAACTGCTATATTGTGGGGTAAAATTGGAATTATAACACCTTTTTATTTTGGTGCTAAGGGTGATGGAATAACTGACGATACCGAAGCATTACAAAAATGTTTTGATTATTGTATAAACAACCCTAATCATATTATTGAGCTAGGTGGATTACAATACAGGATAACTAAAACATTAAATGTGGGTAGAATATGGAACACAACTATACAAAATGGTAATTTATTAGCTGATAATGAGGCCATGGAGTGTATATTACAATTTCCTAAAACCGATTTTGATACACCACTTCCTAACACAGATATTACAGTCGTTAATAATATTAAAATTAATAACGTAGTATTTGATTGCAATAGCAAGTGTGGTGGTATTAACCTATTTGGCTTTTTAAAATTTTATGTGACTAATTGCTACTTTTTAAATCATAAAAATTATGGTTTTTCCACTAATAGGGCTGACGCGCACGAATTTACTATTGATAAATGCTTTTTTGATGATATAGCGCCACTAGACAGTATAGCTATACTCATAAGTAATAGTGATAATTATGTGCTAAATAGTGTCATTAAGGGTGGTTCTATAGGAATTAAAATAACAAATAGTCAACACTTCAACTACGTTGATAATGTTCATATTTATAGTGTTGGGAATAGAAGTGAAGGGATACTCCTTGACTATGGGTGCAGTAATAACCCAATTAATAATATGTATATGGATGGGTGCTCTATTACTTGTGTCACAAATTATGGTCATTTATTTAAAAATTTAACCTTTTTAGAGCCTAAAGTGGATTTATTTAATTTTACTGGTAATACTATTGTTGATGAAATAGAAATCAGCAATTGCAAAGTATACACTTTAAGTATTGAAAAAGACGTTAAGATATTTAATATACCTGACTACAATCCTTTACCAACCATCAATAACAAAATTGAGATAACAATTCAAGGAAAACATGTTATAGATAATTCCTGTCTCTTATACACAT
>ENA-UALA01000745-UALA01000745.1-human-gut-metagenome-genome-assembly--contig:-NODE-745-length-13758-cov-4.608334_pt1 | contig 13758 bp, 14 predicted proteins | sample MGYA00243696_ERZ654460 | MGnify/ENA primary metagenome ERZ654460 (study PRJEB26926, sample SAMN06164725) | human gut metagenome | biome: ENVO:00009003; feature: ENVO:2100002; material: ENVO:00002003... | reverse complement strand
AGATGTGTATAAGAGACAGCATACACGGAGTCCATATCAAATGGAGCTTCACATAGTGCTTTGTAATCGATTCTCTTTGTCTTTGTTTCCATCTTTTTGTCTGTTTAGAATTTTCAATCTGTCCCGGCTGCGGTCTCGCTCCGCTCGTTGCGAGTCGTTGGCTCTCTTAGCCGGGTGTAAGGGTTAGCAGTCTTTATATATCAATTGCGATTAAGATTTCTCCGAATTATGCCTATCTTTAGGTAGTCTTTATAAAACTTATGCGATTATGAATTACGAAGATTATTTCTCTGACCCCGAAGTTTCCCTTTGGTATGCCATCGAAAAGGCAAAGCCTATTGTCCGTTCACTGTGTTGCCCTGTCCATCGTCGAAAAGCTCGGGTTCAGTTTGATTATAACGACCGGGGGCTTAACGCCTACATAACGAAGTGCTGCTGTGTAGCCTTTGCGGATGTAGTGGTGAAGGCGCTGCAGGATGCTGAGCTTTTCGACAACATAGAAATCGTAGGTGTAGAATCGATAGACTGAGTCGGACATCTTCTCCGTTTGCGTATAGAGGATGTCGTCAAGGGGCTTGTCGGCTAACGTCTTGAGGCGTTTCCTGCGAAACACTCTTGCCACCTCGCTGGCGTTTTGTTCGTCTGTTCCTTGTACCTCTGTGATGTATAATAGATGTTTTGTTTCCATGTTTCGATCCGATTTTAAGTTTATTCTTCTATATTCTCTTCATCCCACTCAATACACATCTGCTCGCATGTCGGCTTCGGTTCCGGATAGCGTACGTTGTGTCGGCGGTTCAACTTTGCCTGGATAGTGATTTCGCACACGATCTTCGAACTGACAGATGTACCGGCATAGACCTTGCGCACGTGTGGATAACTAACACCTATACCTTCTGCCACCTCTGCCAACTCGTTCCGACTGATATAGGGCTTCACTCGTTGCTTCCATTCCTCGAAGAACGGACGGTACTTCGGAAGGGGCAGGCGTTTGCGTTGTTGCTGCTCCCGTATGCACTCCGCTTCGCTCTTGATTCGGTACTGGCCGGTTTGGCGGATTTGGGGAAGGACAACACCTGCCACCCAGTTGACGAAGGCATCCGCCTGCGGCTTGTTGCTTCGGAACGCCAGTTTGTAGAGGGCGGCTTCGTTGATGACCGACAGCTGCTGTGTACCACCGCCACGATCACCGGAAGAAGGGATGTTGAGTTTTAACATCCCTTTCCAATCCTCTGGGATATTGGCTAATGTAGCACCACTCCAGGTGATGTCTAAAGCTCTTGCCACATTCTTGGCGACAAACCACGCGGCATTGTTGATTACTCGTGTGCGAATCGTCACATTCGCCTCCTCGTTGTAGAATAAATTCAGATTTGTTTCCATTTTCAATCCGTTTTTAATGGTGATTAAATTATTTCTCTATTACCCGTTCCGTTTCGCCCTTAGCATTCAGGATGCGCACAGTGCGCGACATCGGTTTCTCTTCCATCAGCACCCCTCCACGTTCCAAGGCCATCTCGCGTGCCTGCTGTGCGGCCAGACTGTTGCGCTTGAAGCTAAGCGCTAACGAAAGGAGAGGTTTTGAAATTCCCAACACCCGGCAAATCTCAGCGCGGGCAGCCATATCGTCGAGTTCAATCTTTCTTCTCATGATGCGTGTTGATTAGTTTATTTACGATAGATAATCTCAGTTCCTTATCGTCGATCTTTGCGACATCGGCCAGTAGATCGACCAAGCGTTCTTGGGTCAGTCTGTTGTGCTTGCGCTTCTCCGGTTCCGGCCAAATGGATAGCTGTTGCGCCTTATCTGCCTGTTCGCTGACGAAGATCACCAAGTCTTCCGCCCAGTCGCGAAACAGCTTCGCACGTTCTGACTTGATGAAGAAGCCGAGGCGGACGATACCGCGCTTGGTCCAAAGAATTTTTTTATAATAGGCTGATTTTCTGTCGGCGTTACTTTTAGTAGCTCCGTTCATTTCCGTGTTTTCTACAAGAATAAAATGTTTGCCTTCTATTAGCTCTTCGTTATGTTCCAATCTGTGTTTTCTGACCGTTCCGCCTGAAACCCCATACCCATTTGCTACTTCTTCTGTTGTCATCAGGAACTCATGTTCCTTACTTGGCTCAACCTTTACAACGAGGTTCTCAGCCACCGTGAATTGTTTTATCCGTTTTTCTGTTTCCATATTGTGTAATATTTGAAAATTGTCTACTTTTATAGCCATGTAAACTCGTTACACGGTGCAATATTACAGAATATTCTGATATGAACAAAGAAAAAGAAAACAAAAATGCAGATATTTCTGCACGAATAGCAGAAATTCTTGATTATGTCAGTGAAAGTAAAAATGCTTTTGCTTTAAAATTAGGCTATGAACGTGCTCAAACAGTGTATGATATAATAAATGGTAAGAGTGCACCCAGTTATGATTTCTTCAAGAAGTTTCAATTTTCAGAATATTCTGAAATAATCAATACAGACTGGCTTCTCACAGGTCGCGGATCTATGCTGAAAAGCGAGGGGAAGTTGCCCATGGGCGAGCAGGAAGAGGTTTTACCGACCAAAAAGAACCTGATTCCGTTTTACGATGATGTTTCCACTATTGGCGGATTGAACGACCGTGTTGCGAACACTGACCCCAACTCGCCATCCGAGTGGATCGATGCCGGCGACTGGTTCCCGGAGGCGACTGCCGCCATCCGACATTATGGCGATAGCATGGTGGAGTACTCCAGTGGTTCTATCCTTGCTCTGAGGCGGGTAAATGACCAACGATTAATAATGAATGGGCGTAACTACGTGATAGAAACCTCTGAATATAGAGTAACAAAACAACTTCAAGACGACGGAGACCACTTTATGGCTTATAGTACCAATCGGGAGACTTATCCGGATGGTCGTCAAATTCATGCGCCATTTTCTATTCCCAAAGATGCGATCCGGTATATCTATCTTGTGTTGGGCTGTGTGACCAAGGAGTATAGCAATGGCGCAATACAGATCAGGAAGTAATAACCGGCGAAAGCCAATAAAATAAAAATATATGGAACTGAGAGATTTTATAAGTGAGACACTTATTCAGATTGTACAAGGAATAAACGATGCACAAAAAGCTCTGAAAGAAACTGAATGTGTAATCAATCCGAGAAATATAGAACAGGGAGATTACGCTAAAGCTATTATAAAAAACAAAGCGCACGTTGTTCAGGATGTAAGTTTTAATATAGCTCTAACAAGTACATCCAATTCTGAGGATAAAACAGGAATAGGCGTTATGTTAGGGTCGTTTGGCATAGGAGGAAACAAGACATCATCAGATGGAAACACTTCAAATACAAATATATCTTTTAGTGTTCCTGTTGTATTTCCACCCGTAGACAATGGAAATATGCAACTACCTCATATTGTCATTCCTCACGATAGGTCGTACCGTTATTGATATAATGAATAATATTATCAGCTTCAAACGCAGTTCGATTGCCATTAGGATTATGGTTACGATTTGCAAGCAGCTTTAGAACGATTTTCTTTCTAAGGCGCTTTTCTTTCCAGGCTTTTATTTTTGATAATACAGGTACATTCATCGTATGCAGACTCCTTTCTCTTCATATTCCTTTACTGTCGTTTCCAACTCCTCTATACGTTTCCGTAATCGGTTTATTTCCTTGAAAATAAGACGAACAAAACCGGTTCCGTCTTCATAGTGAGGAGTAGCACCTGACGACATGCCTATCAATTTCAAGTGTATGGCACAAAGAGCATGCCTATACATGGCCGCATCCCGATGATCGTCAATAAGCGTCCGAATAATGTCTTTTCTCTTTACCATATTGTCCATGTCGTCCAGCGGCAAACGCCTTTTCCGATCTTTAAGTGTTTTATCAATAAAACCTTTCCAATAACTAAAACTTGCAGCCATAAAATACCTCCTTTTTTTGCAAATTTAGCCGTTTCCCCGGTATTATCCAACCTTGATATTAATAAAAACAAATATAACACGCTATATATCAGTTAAATATAATTAATCATGCCATGCCAACCCTCTAAAATCATGGAAATAACCCCCCGTCAATCACCTGTAAACCCTATCGTTTTAACCGAAATTAACCCAATACCCCTCCCCCTGAACGGCTCGAAAATCATGAAAATACTATCCCCAACACTATCCCCAACACTATCTCCAACCCCAAAAACGTCCAAAAACGAAATGTATAGGTTGGGGATAAAAAAGGCGGCATTCCAGCTAAAAAAAGCCGAAATACCGCCAAAAACGGATTGAAACGGAATTGTATGTTTAAACTATTGTATTATAATTATTTACTACCTCTAATCAGGTGCGATTGTATGATCATCGCCCGTTTGGTCACTTTGCAGCTTCCATCCGTCATGCCGGCATGCAAAAGACTGCTTTTTGTGATCCCGATTTCCTCCTCTGTGAGGGTATCGAAGATCGCCGAAATAGACCCGAAATAGTAGTTCTTCTTCTCAAATATCAGATGTACGTGTATAACTTTCGTCATGTCTTATTTGGTATGTTTCACATTGCAAATATACCAAATAATTATTATTTGGAAGTTTTTGAATAAAATGTTTTTTCTTTCATCCACCATGCACCCTCCTTATACCCATCCTTCAGACAACAAAAAAGGAGGCCGTTTAAAGCCTCCTTCTGATGTCCACATTTTAGTCCTCACACAAATCCGGAAAGCCACTTCACAGCGCCTAAATCGGGCGAATTGCGAGGCATATTTGAATCACGCTTAAATCTTATTTCAAACACTATCCCCAATTCCTTCGTTTCAACCCTCATTTTTTCAACTCCAATGCAAGCCAATTCAACAAACCTATACTTTTCGTTTTTCCTCTCAACCCCTCCAGTTTTCACTGTAATTCATTGTCTATCTTCCACCTAACCCTCTTCCATAACTATCCCCATTATGATTTTTCGTTTTGCCCCTTATATATAATAACCGGATATTGCCATTTATCTCCATTATGATCCCAGGAACGAATACAACCGACCACCGGGTTAAAACGAGAGGCCAAAGAGTTTGCCCCCTCCAGCAATACCTGTTTATATTTATCCGATTGCTCCATACGGTATCCGTTGCCATAACTACAATAGAGCATAAAACCCAAATCATGAGTACCCTTATATGATTTTAAAGGCTCCAACAATTCAGTTTGAAACTCCGCCTTTTTTTTCCAAAAATCATCTTTTGTATATTCATACATATACCAAAGTTCACCAGGGAAAAAGCCACTACACCAGTCCCTGGCACGAACCAATCGCAAGGAGCCGTCAGACTGGATATTACGTGGAGATGGTAGTTCTTCCGGCGTCTTACCCAGAGAAATCCGGACATTTTCCGTTTCTGTCAGTGCATAACGCAATTGCTGGTCTGCAAAAGCAAAATCCTGACTGACCAAATCACCCGCTCTTTCTCCTGTACAGGAAAGAGCCATTAAACCTACACAGATAAAAGAAAATGCTTTTTTCATCTTCATAATACCGATTTATATGTAACATTTTTATTTTCTCCCGGTAAAAGGAATACTCTAATACTTTGTTTGGCAGATAATTCCAAATCCGTATCAAATCCGATAATTAAAATACCCGGATTCGGCGAATCATAGCTAAATTCAGATTGGGCAGGTGAAATATGCCAACGAACTTTTTTAGGACCTTCGACCTTTATATACAACTTCTTGCCATCTTTTTCCAATAACATGACATTATCAGCTACAATCTTAGCCGAAGCCGGAGTTACCATCGTCCACGTCATCATCGTAAAACGCTTGGTTGCCTCAATCACATCTTCCACCACCACATACTCTTTATCGACTAAGGAAACAGCCCGTTTTGCACTTTTTACCTGATCCTTATACACCGGGGTCAGATCAGAAATAACATACATATTATTTTCCTGATCCGAATAACCGTCAATCTGAGCTTTGCCCTTTACATCCTGGTATTTATGATTAAATGATAATGTGTTATGGGCAAAATTATTATAACGGTAAACATCCCAACGTTGAGAATTCTGGCGCGAATTCCACAGTTCAACCCCTCTCGTTTCCAATCTGTTGTACTCTTCTCCTCCCATATCCATTCCCCAAAGGACACCATCCGCTTCCAATAAAAAACTACCGACATCCATATGTCCGTGATTGACAGAAGGCGACCCCATTTTCATACCGACATAAACGGCAGACGAATCATTCCAGGAAGAACGCATGAAACAAACCGGATTATCCCCTTGTGCCTTCCATGACAGTCGAGCAGGTATCTGTGGATTCGCCAATGAGGCAGAAGCGCCCCAAATCAACATGGCCGGAGCCAAACGATTCTTTTTGATCCGTTTTTGTCCGTCTTTTTTATATAGTTGCACCTGGTTATATAAGATAGAGGCATCTTTTGTCTTATCATAAAACCAAAACATAGTCGGTGCTAAAAATGCAGTCCCTCCATTGTCTGAATAAGCAAAGTTTTTCAGATTCGGAGTAACGGCATGTAAGATGTACTCGCCTGTCTTTAAGAAACCGGGCAACTCACTTAATCCATAATCCGTTCCAAAGGCCTTTTCTATAGCACTAAGAAACATGGCATTGAATGATGTTCCATAATCCCAATAACCAATACCTTCCGGATAAGCTCCGTCAGGAGCATAATGTCCCATAGGAATCGAGATTTTATCGATAGCCCGGTTTATGACAGTTCGTGACAACTCCGGTTCTTTCTCCCATATAGCCAAAGCACCATAAGTAACACCTGCATGGCAAACCTGGCTCCAATTGTGGACAGCATTGACAAACCAATTGTATCGTTCATCAAAAGAAGGTTTCAGGCCTTTTTCGACAATCGCATTTTCTATCTCCTTCTTTGTCTGTACCGACAATTGAGAATAAAGCCAATCATATCCGATCGCTAAAGCCATCGTCATTTCCCCCACATCTAAGAAATGGGAAGGATTCCAGTCAGAAAAAGAGGCTGCTTTCAACATCTCGCTCTCTGCTCGTTTCAGAAACTCATTCTTCCCAGTCATCCTATAAGCATAACTCAAGATGAAAATACGGCGTAGATTTTCTCTCGATACACTTAATAAACGCCTGCCTGTCTTTATCCGTTCATTCAAGGGCAGTTTTACGATTTCTCCAGCTTCGTCTACTAATGACTGATGGATATCTTTCCATACAGCATCTTTCATTATCACTTTTTTCAACGCTTTTTCTTCCCCCTTCTGTAGTAGAATTCGGGGATGCCCGGACAAGCGGGCAGAAGCATTCACAAACTCTTTCTGTGCAAATAATACATTGTGGCAACAAAATAAGGCCACTAACCATACCAAAATACGTGCCTTCATTCTTCTTAAATTTAAGTTACTTATTATATATCACACTCTTTCCTGCATATTCATTTTGAGGCAGCTCTACGGTAATCCGGGTTAAAGCTTGTTTTTCATCCCATTCGGTTTGTATATTTTCTTGTGCCGACCCAACGATTTTCTGATTGACAGACAGATGGAGTTTCTTCATGAAACGGGTCGGATCAGAAACGCCCAATGCAAGTATTTCACCGGCATCATTATATTTCACCATCAACATTCCGGGAGCATCCATCTCCACCACGATCTTGTCATGGATCCGAAGCGTTCCACCTTTATAAAATACCGCATAAGCCATATTTAATCCGTCATGCCGGACAGCCTGCACATCAGGACAATTCGCCAAAACAACCACTCCTTCCTCTTCTACCTGTTTCTCGATAGACAACGGATCGGCGGAAGGAACGACCATATAGGCATAACCTTCATTATTCGGATAGCTACCGTGATCGACAGAAAGGGTGAACACATCTTGCTGAATAATGTCTGTAGGTGTAGTAGTCTGCCGGTTAGCAATCTTCCAGCTTCCTTCCGTACGCTGATTGGATAATATGACATTCTCTTTATTGAGGAAATAATAGCCCACTTTGTCATGCACCACCCATCGTACCTCTTTTTTCATACGAGAACCCCGTTCTTGCGGATGAATGCCGTCAGCATCGCTTACGGTCACCTGCCCGTTCAAGAGACATTGATTGACAGTTGTCAAAACCTGGTTCTTCATCCGGCTGGATATGTTCGTCCCCAAACAAACGTATGTTTTATCGAAGAAGAACCATGCTTTCTTGGCCGCTAAACCTGTGTGCGGACTTTTGAAATCGAGACCAACCGCCCCATATGTTCCATCTGTAACCGCCCCGACATAATCGGTCAACCCCCATTTCTGAATTTCATTCTCACCCGGCATCTTATCCAATTGCACAATCGTTGCCCCTGGTATCTTCATCCAATCATAAACTGGTGTCAATCTTTTATATTCATCTCCCCTGACAGAAAGATAATTTGTCCCGTCGCCTCTAAAATGATTCATCAACCCTTCCCCATTATACGGTTCTTCCATATTGGCATTGCGGGTAGAATACATTCTGACAGAAGTATAAAAGTCAGGACGTTGGAACACAAAATGATCCGTTCTCCAAAAGAATTTGGCAAAAGAGCCCGGCCGGCAGGAGGAATCCCCTTTTCTTAAACAGATGATATTATCCAATTCCGCTTGCCTGTAATCAGTCAGGTTTCTCAACTTTTCAGGATCGGAAGGGCTCCACACCCTTTCTTCACCCGGCCGGGTGATGTCCCGGTTCAAGATACCCGGATCCGAAATCCTTCCATAAACCATCTGTTTGCAAATGCCGTCTAAATAATAGTCAATCAATAACCGGACAGCTTGTTCCGAAAAACGGAATTTCGTATCCGCCACATTCGAAGCCCATTCTATAAAAGCACTGGCATAACCGGAACCATAAGAAAGTGTGTTGTTCACCCAATCCGTCCGGTGATGGAAGCTAAAATCATGTTGCATGCCTCTTTCGGTCGAGAATTTTATTTCTCCCTCTATAACTTTCATCAGCATGGCAACCTCTTGGACATCTCTTTTAAAAAGAGCCGCTTTCGCTTGCAAACCTGCGATCTTTATGCGATCACCGCTGGGACGTGCTCCCCAAGCATTGATATTCCCACGTTCCGCTATCTTCAACATCCGTTCCGATTCTTCCGGAGACAAATCCCGGTCGAGTATCAATAACAGGCTCACCATCGTATTAGGCGTACCAATTTGGTTCCACCACCAATTCTCACAAATGAAATCATTTTCCAACCAGAAAGCCAATGCCTGATGAACGGCTTTCCTTACCTGTTTATTTCCTTTGTAAGGAGACCCTTTCTTTTGATAAGCAATGCTTAACGCCAACATATTGCTGAGATGCCGTTCATGCTGGAAAGCCGTACGGGTAGTATCGACATAGTCTATCCCCGGCCAACTTCCATCCGGCTGAAGTGTTTCCAGCAATGTCTTGATCCGGCTGTCAGAAACCAAAGCGCTTAGTAATTGCATGGCAAAACGTTTTCTAAGTTTCTCTATATCGGCATCTTTTTTAGCTACAAACGATTGACCTCCCTGATTATACCCACTTAAAGAGAGTGGCATCAATGTCGGGAAAACCCATGCAAAATGGTGTACCGGATAAATATGAGGGCGGCTATTTTCAACATATTCCCCATATGCAGACTCCCCATATATACCCGCCATAACCTCCAGCAAATTGTCCGGCCAAGTGGCATGCGTCCCAACATTCGGTCCTTCATACCACTTCCATTCAGATGGAGATTTTTGATAGCGAAGCAGATAGTCCAATGCCTTTTTGACCGACTTTCCCTCCTGTTCCCATAAGAACAGATTCTCACCCGTCAAATTATAGGCGACCCAAAAAGAAGCAGTCATAGGAGCCAACGAGAAATAGGTATACCAAATACCATTCTTCTCGCGAACCACTTCTGCCGGCATGTGACCGTCACTTGCGATCTTATCACCCAAATCACCTTTAATCAACTTGATATTACGTTCGATTTCCTCTTTATCATCCAAAAAAGAAGCGGCTAACAAAGAGCCCAGACGTCCCCAATCAGCCCAATTATTCTTCCGTTCACGAATTTCATTTGTCGCTTTCCGATAAACGGACGTCACCCAATCCTTAAAAAGCTGCTTCTCATCGGCGTCCCATACCGACGTATCATCCATTAACTCAGCTGCCATTAAAAATGCCGACCCGGAGTAGCTCATCACCAATGGTCCATCCGGTTCCGAATATTTCTTATTAATGGTAGCCCATGCATTCATAAAATAACACGCTTTTTCTCCATACCTTTTCTTTCCCGACAACCGGTAAGCCAGTGCAGAACAATAAGCGGCAAAAGCATCCTGTTGCAACGCCAACGAATTGGCCCGGTGCTCTTCGGGTTTCACATAGTAACCGGGAACAGCAAAGTCATTTCGTGCATGGTGAGTGACCTGTTGAATGGAATCTGCATAACGGATCAATTGCACATACGCCGTATGATACGGTTCCTGTTTCCGTCCTATCATTTTTTTCACAAAGGCTATTTGTTTTAATGGATGCATGCTATGGTTCGCCCATAGCGATTGGTACATGCCAAACAAACAAAAGGACATCAATATTCCAATAATTACTTTTCTCATAACATTCCTATTATTTCATGGTACTATTTTCAATCACTTCATCTTAAAGACTCTCTCGCCTCCAGTCAAATAGAAAGGTTCTTTCAACATCCCATTCTTCGCTTGTATTTTTATCGGACAATTAGAACGGACAAGAAGTGAGGTTTGATCATATTCCATATAAAAACTACCTCGATTCTCCGACTCAACCTTAAATTCCTTATTTTCTACAAAGGATCCATTTCCCACATACACACTATTTTTTCCTTTCCGCTTTGCAAAAATAGCAAAATCACCACAACATTTCTGATTATTCAATATGACAGGTCCATCTTTCAAAATATTAACTAATGTAAAAGTATCACCTTCTTTTGTCTTTACTTTAATAGCACAACCTTTTTTTCCCAATGAATCCAATTTTATCCGGTCAACAGACTCAATTAAACCAGTGGATAACTTATCCGATATGGGTTCATAAACAACAACAAACGGTTCTTCCACAGCAGGTTTCTCTTTCCGCATCGTAACAACAAGAGAAGGTTTGCTTTGATAAGGAGATGAAGCGGTTTTCGCACTGGGTGCTAAAGCTGTAAAATAAGAAACATCTGAAGATGCCGGCATCCACATCTTCATGTAGCTTGTTCCTGTGTTTAATAGTTTTGCAGAAAATAAAGCGACAACCGTGCTTTCATTGCGTCCGGTTGTCCGTACCGAACGGAAATACCGTAACCCCGGATGATCCTCCCCAACACAAGGATAAGAAAGAACCTCATCTTGTTTCAGTACTTTTCCGTCTTGTGTATAAAGAGCCACACTATCACCTATATTATGGTACAAATAATCATTACTGATCGCATTATCGGAACGATAAAAATCCACATAAAAGCCATGTTTCTCATCGATACGAAGAATCGATAATAAACGGTCTTGATTCGTTTTTGTCGAACCATCATAATATTTTGTCAATGTATACGAAAACTCCTCAGATATAGCCTTTTCACCAACTGAAGGTTCCATCGATACCAATTCAACCTGTCCTATCCTTTTCGTTCCACCTCCACCTCTAAACGGAGTTACCGAAGTAGAGGCACCTGCAGCTACAACCGTGTTATGAGCCGCCCATTGTGTATAATAATTAACATGCATCGGATGTTCATAGGTAGGTCCATTACCCGGATCGATACCTTGAACAGTCCCGGCTCCATATAACTCCATGCTCATACCATTGGAATGATTATGATTATAAGTAGCTCCCTGCACTACACACATTAACCCATTCTGCGGATCTATTCCATTTCGCTGAAGATAACAAGATGCAAAATCCAACTTCTCCGATCTGTTCCAAAGATGATTATCAACACTCTTAGCCTTCGGTAATTCAGGCAAATAACATAACAATCCAGTCAATCCGGATTTTGAACGGTCATATTGTCCTGCCTGTTCCAAAATCATGGCAGCATTCAACAAATCCGGAAGAATCGGTAGCTGATATTTGTCGGCCATCAGAATAGCACTCTCCAAGCACTCCATGCTTTGGCGCGGTCTTCCCGTATCGCCAAAAGCGGAAGCGGTTAAGTCGGGAAACGAATATTTCAACATAACATAAGAAGCGTTCAACAAAATAGGATATTGATTAAAAATCTGATAGCCATTATTTTCAAGCATGAGTGCAGCTTCTATTAACTTCGATACCGGATAATTATGATAACCTCCTGGTTCTTTCCAATGCCCATCCGGTGTAAACCACAACTTGGATGCGGAAGGTAGGCTTAGTTGTCCGCAACCATCCACAACCGTATCCCGGTTCAAATAAAAATCCAAATAAAAATTCCTTTTCTGTGCATCTTTTAATGATAACGCTGCTGCGACCAAAGTCGAACTTTCAGCGGCAAACCAGTTATTCCCTGTATATCCCCTAAACGACAACGCCCAAGCGACCTTTTCAAAAGCTTTGTCATAATTTTCCAAAGGATACTTATATTTTACCAGATAAGGATACAAGAAATCATAAGCCAAAATCAACGGCTTCTCTTTCTCATCTCCCAACGTCTGGATATCTAAAAAGCCGGTACGTCCAGGGCCGTCAATCGGTTCCTGATAGACAACTCCGCTTACCCACTGGTTCAAAATATCGGCAGCAAACTTAGCATATTTTTCTTCTCCTGTCAGCCAATAAATGACAGAAGCCTCATAAGCCAATGCATTGATTCTTCCGTTAATAGTGCCCACATATGCCTGTGGGTCCACACATTCATATTTCTGAGTGTCCGGATTCAGCAAATTCATTGTCATAGACGTATCATTCGGGACAATATCCTCCATTTCAGGAACAACATAAGCCCGGCCTTGCGGTGTGATCGGAGCACGTTTATGTGGTGATACCCGTACAGTCGGAACCGGAGCGTCACCTTCGTAACCAATCAATTGTGTACCTTCTTTATCTGATATAAAACGGGTATAACGTTTTCCGGGAATCCTGTTCATCAAATAGCGGTCCAAAATCCAATCCGGTTCTGCCTGATGCCTTTCCACATAGACAGCCAACCGTTCCTTTGTCTGATTGAAAATATGTTTCGCCCAAGCCTGTTTCTCTATTTTATCTAACACAGCCACTTTATCCTCATCTTTGACAAGAATATGCGGATATTTCTCTGCCCAAACCGATAAGCTGGCAAACAAGACTAAAATTATACTATATATCGTTTTCATCATTTGTCCATTATAATTGTTCCAATTGCAGTTTTTTCTCAGAAGAAAGCCATTCCTGCCGCTTTTCTTTACCGTTCCATCTATAAAGATTATCTTTTATATCTGTTTCTTTCATGCCAAATGCCCGAATGCCATACTCATTATTATACTGAATCTTATTATGCCTAATTTGAATCAAGTTAGAGCCATCATGCAGATATTCACCCATAAAACCACATCCATCATTCCCTTCAACCAGACAATTTTCGATTTTGCCGTTATGACATTCGGCCATCAACAGGCCATGCCAACCATTTCTGGCAATTTCGCAATTTTCGACCTTTAATGACTTACAATGATCAAGAACCAATCCACAACCACGTATGGAAGTATCGAATCGTGAATCCTTTATCATAATATTGGAGGAGTGTTGGATCATCAGGTTATGTTGTAGCCTTGGACCGGGAACGACATGTGCACCATTTTCCGTAAAATCGCAATGGTCGATCTCG
>ENA-UALA01000707-UALA01000707.1-human-gut-metagenome-genome-assembly--contig:-NODE-707-length-14587-cov-5.362166_pt1 | contig 14587 bp, 16 predicted proteins | sample MGYA00243696_ERZ654460 | MGnify/ENA primary metagenome ERZ654460 (study PRJEB26926, sample SAMN06164725) | human gut metagenome | biome: ENVO:00009003; feature: ENVO:2100002; material: ENVO:00002003... | reverse complement strand
CGGCATACGAGATGTAGATAGGTCTCGTGGGCTCGGAGATGTGTATAAGAGACAGGCGTGGACCCGCCCAGGAAGGGGCTGGCCCCCGACGTGGTGGAGGCAGCGGCCTCCATGGAGCCGGAGCGCATCGTCTATGTCTCCTGCGACCCGGCCACTCTGGCCCGGGATGTGGCCCGCTTCGCCCCCCTGGGCTACCGCCCCGTCCGGGCCTGCGCCGTGGACCTGTTCCCTGGCACGGCGAACGTGGAGACTATATGTTTATTGTCCAAACTTAATGCGAAGCAACATATCGAGATTAACTTGGATATGGACGAGCTGGATTTGACCGATGCGGAAAAGAAAGCCACCTACCAAGAAATCAAAGATTATGTGTTGGAGCACAGCGGCTTGAAAGTCAGCAGCTTGTATATCGCACAGGTAAAACAGAAGTGCGGTATCATTGAGCGTGAGAACTACAATAAGCCGAAGTCTGAGGACGCTAAACAGCCGCAATGCCCGCCAGATAAAGAAAAAGCAATCAAGGAGGCATTGACGCACTTCGGCATGATTTAAGGAGGGCGGATATGACGTATTTGATTTCTTGTGAGTTCAACATGGATACCGCTTGTGTGGAACTGAAATTCAACGACGGCAGTATGATTGCCATTGACACCATTGCCGTGGAGAACGAGGTTGCCGACAATATGTATCAGCGGTCAGAGTTGGACTGGCTGATCTACAATGCGCCGTTGGAGTACGCCGATCTGATACTGAACGGCGATCCGGAGAAGTATCTGAAAGCGGTCACGCAGTATAAGCCGTTGGATAGCTGACATGGAAACAGCCCGTAGGACGTCAAAATCCTACGGGCTGTGTTTTCAGCCATATTTTAACTGTATTATCTTCTGTAATTCACAACCTCACCTGTTTTCTCCTGGCTAATCAGCATTCCAGAAGTATCAAAAGTGTATCTGAATACATAGCTTGTGCCGCCAATTGTGAAGGAACTTGTTGCGGGAGAGAAGAATGTGGAGGTAATGCTTTCTACATCCCAAAGTAGATTTCCCGTATCACTCACAGAAAGCTTTCCACCAAGAGACCCGTTGACAGAGTAGTATTCTTGGGGTTTCCCTGCATTAGGCTCACATACCAACAACATTGCGGTGTAGTTGTCCCGTACCATAGGCGTCAGTTCATCACTGGAAATTTCCCAGATGTTATTATCAAACAGATAATTCAATACTCCGGCAATTTCATATCTACCGCCTGCACTCTGATCTTCATTAGCAAGTCTCGGAACAGCGTACGCAGACAAATAGATATTTCCGTTATATTCAATCATATCGGTAATGTAATAGTAAGAATCTTCATCGCCATAGGAGAAGGACTCTGTAATATTACCTTCGCGGTCAACCTTAACGATTTTTGCGTGCTCATTCGTCATATAGCTACCGAGCTGAACCATGTAACCATCTTCAAACCGAGCTGCATTCCAAATCCCGTAGTTACCTACTTCGGTTTTATGGAAGTAGGTTTCTTTTCCATCCACCGTATACTGGCTAAGACAGAAATATTTCAGATCACCACGGCTGATTACGGCATAGCTGCCATCAGCATTTTCCAAAACGGAAGCGATGTATTCATCGTCAAATCCGTTATTGAGCATGTGTTTCCAAACGAGATTACCATCTAAGTCGATTTTAGCCATCCATGCATGGGAAATTTGAGTACTGGACCAAGTGTCGGTTCTACCGTAGGCAATTACACCATCCGATACGATGCTATAATCTTCAATCCAAAAATCGGAAATAGAAACACTCCAAAGCAAGTTATCTCCATCGTATTTCTCGAGATAGCTCTTATCGTGCACCTCTAAGCCAAGAGATTCATCTTCTTTGTATTCCGAATGGTATTTATAGTGTACGCCTGTTTGTGTGGCACCAATAAAACCACCGGTATAATTTTTATAATTCCAAAGATTTTCAATATCCTCTGGTGTTGGATTGTCTTGAACAATCTCGTAACCACCGATATTATCGGAAGAAATACTGTTTCGAATCACTTCGGCGGTCTTAGAATAAGTGAACGACTTCGTTGTAATATCACGATACACTTCCTTAATCTCACCACGAGTAAGTCCTTCCGTAGACATACCATAGTCATTAAAGAATTGAACAGCAGCTTTATATTCCTTTGCTTCAGCAACAACCGCAAAGGAACCGAAGCAAACGGACAGGACTAAGACCATGCAGGCAGCGATTGTACCCCATCTAAACCAAATTGGCTTATTTCGAGATTTCTTTGCAACGGGAGCTGCTTCGGCAATGTGTCGATCATCAATTTCTCCAAAAATGTCTAAAAGACGTTTGTTTTTCATAACGTTATACCTTCTTTCTCCAATACAGATTTAAGTTTACCTCTTGTACGGAAAAGGGTAACTGTCACTTTGCTTTCAGAAAGGCCATATTCATCTGCAATTTCTTTTACGGGACTTATATAAAAATAACGACGAACAAATATTTTTCTTGTTTCTGCTGGGAGTTCATCAAGGAAACGGTCGAGTACATCTCTGATGACCATATTCTCAACAGTATTTACTGCATCTTGTTCAGCAGGGATGCACTCTGATAGTTCGTCGAGAATTAGTGAGGTTTGTCCCGCACCACGCTTTTCAGCAGAGAGCTTTTCCCATTTATTCAAAGATAAATTGCGAGTGATTTTTCCAAGAAACGTCTGCAATTTGCTCGGGCGTTTAGGTGGAATGGAGTTCCATGCTCGGAGATATGTATCGTTGACACATTCCTCCGAATCTTCATCGTTATGCAGAATGCTGTAGGCAATGTAGTGGCAGTATCTTCCGTATTTCTTGGAAGTTTCAGATATGGCTTGTTCGGAACGTTCCATGTAAAGCTCTATGATTTTGCTATCATCCATATCATCACACTCCTTTCGTTTGTATCAAGGCCTTTCACCCTAATACACCGGGGTTACACGCTGTTCACTACACTTTTATTGGAATTTTTTGAAAAATATTTTTGAGATAGCAGACCAGGTACTATCAACAAAAAGTCCGCTATTGTTTTTCTGCCGCAGCAGCGTGACGAGGAAATTTTCTGTGTTGGCAAACACGGAATTTTTGCTCGGCACCCCACGGCACAGGTTGAGATTTTTGCAAAGCCTCTGCAAAAATGAATGTCGTGTGCTGTGGCATTTTCGAGAAAAGGTCCGACATGGTAAAACGCAGTTTTTTCAATGTGGGTACCATTTGTGAGAAAATGATGGGGGTATCCAAAGGGGTGAAATCCCTTGGCTCTGGGTTTCCAATAGGGGCGAGAGCATCCCTGTTGGCACACGATTTTGCTTGCAAAGTCTAGTGTGTTATACCTTTTGCGACCGCTGACGCTGGAAAGGGGCTGTCCCACGCCGGACAGACACTTTTCGGCGGCAGCAGAACAGGCGGATTTTGTGGGCTGAAAGGAACACAAAACGAAGGATTTAGCATGAGCAAAATCCGGCTGTTCGGGTGTAGTTTGCATAGGAAATCTTGAAGCTGTGCGGAAAGGTTTTCTGTGCAAACGGGGGCGCAAGAGGTATATAAAACCCACCGCAGCGATCGTCTCTCTCGTCAGTGAAACCACCACGGCAGCTCCAGCCATACGTTATCCAACGCCAACTTTTCCGTGGATTTTGCTCTGCTCTCCGACAAGAAGAAATGCTCCGCTGTCTCGGTCAAAGGATGCTCTATATCATCCTCAAATCCAAAACGGTACAACAGGTATTCACGCTCTCTATCGCTGATTGCATCAAGGGCGGCGTGAAGTTCTTCGTGCGTTTCCTTTGCAATATAAATCTGTGCGGGATTGGTCATGTTGGAATCGGGGACAAAAGCATGACGATCTCGGTTTTCAAATTTCGTCACCTCATCCAGACTGACGATCTCGCCCATGTGCTTTGCTTCAAAGGATGTACTCTGACTTCGGATGTAGTCAATCATCGAATTGCGAATTGCCGGAGCTGCGTAAGTCAGAAATTTGTTGCCGCCATCGGGATTGAATTTCTCCACGCATCCCATCAGTCCCAGACAGCCTTCCTGCACAAGATCGTCAAAGGTAACACCGAGTGCCCGATTGACTTCTATCTGTGCGCTCCATATCTCATGCGCCGTCATTTTGATAAATCGCAGATTGTTTTCCACAAGACTGTTCAGCGCATCCATGTTCCCGTTCTGCGCCAGCGCACACAGTTTTTCGTTATCAACTGCCGTCATGTTCATCTTCTGTTGGCTTGACCGTGAGCAGTCCGATCAATGCCTGATTGAATTGTTTTAATGCTTCGGGGTCAACACCCTCCATGCCGCTGACGCTGCCCGTGATCGCTTCGGCAACCATTTCGGGCGTGATATTCGGCTTTGTCACATCCTGCCCCTTTGTCAGCTCTGCGTACATATGCTGTGCCGCTTCTTTGCTCATGGCTTGTGCGTCTGAGACATTGGAGCCGATCTCCTTCTTGATTTCTTTCAACACATTCATAAAGGTGTTCTGAATAGCAGTAAGATCAGCTTGATACATCGGCATCCTTGAAACGCTGACAGTCTTTGCGGCTTCTGTAATGGCTTCTCTATCTTCGGGATGCTGCTTTGCTTCTCCCATCAACAGCGCACTCAATGTGGCATACATCTGATTCTGTGCGGCATATCCGGCAGCAAGGGTATCATCAAAATAATGTGCGATCATATTGGTCATTGCGGCGAAGTTTTTGTTTTCCAGTAAGCGATTGACAACCTCAGCATTGACCTTTCCTGTGTAGAGATTTTTTGCCGCCTGTACCGACAAGCCGAGTTCGGCTATATCGTAATTCATGCGGTCGGGAATATCGGTAACGCCGAGCAGGAAGTCGGTGGATACCTCAAATTCCTTTGCGATCTTTTTGATATTCTCGTCACCGAGTTTGCCTGTTGCATTGCTGATAAATCTGCTGAGTGTGCTGACATCCATTCCAATTTTTGCGGCAAGCTCACTCTGCGTGATCTTACGTTCTTTCATCAAATCCTGCAAACGCTCTCTGATGTTGCCGGATAAGTATTTGCGCTCCATGCTCTGCGCCCCCTTTCCTATTGGCATCAATCTTTTGTTTTTGACTTGATATATTTTCCGCTCTTGACTCTTGCATCGGCGGGCTTCTCTGCATTTTCGGGGATAATCCATCGTCCACCCGCCCTCTGTGCGCCGGGGATGCGGTTTTCATTGCAGAGGATACCGACACGGCGGTGGGAAATGCCCCATTTTTCTGCAACCTCAAAGGTAGAAAGATATTTCATCGGTATTACCCTCCATTCCTGTATTACTTTATATTATATACCACAAGTGGAATAAAATCAATATCATAACTGTGAACAATCGCCGTCCTGAGTTTTGCATTTTTGCAAAATTGCAGGGCGGCTTTTTTGTTTTCTTGCATTTGTGCGTGTTTTTTCGGTCTATAGACATTTTCTCCGTATATTCAAGCAGACGAACAAAATCGTCGAGAAAAATCTATGGAGGAATGCGATGAACACTTATGAAAGCATCAAGGCGGCAATCAGCGTAAAGCAAGCCGCCGAACACTACGGGCTGAAAGTGAGCCGCTACGGTATGGCTTGCTGCCCGTTCCACAATGACAGGCATCCGAGCTTAAAGCTGAACGAGGAATATTTCTTCTGCTTCGGCTGCGGAGCCAAGGGGGATGTGATCAACTTCGTGGCAAGACTGTTCGATCTGAGCAGTTATGAAGCAGCGCAGAAGCTGACAGCGGATTTCGGGCTTGACCAGAAACCGCCTACTGCCGCAGTTTTACCCAAGCCGAAGCATCCCTGTATCCGTCAGTTCCGGGAGGACGAAATGTTGTGCTTCCGAGTGCTGACGGATTATTTGCATCTGCTGGAAGATTGGAAAGAGCGGTATGCACCCAAGACACCGGACGATGCTCTGGATGACCGTTTTGTGGAAGCCTGCCAGATGCTTGATTATATCGAATATCTGGCAGACATTTTGACCGTGGGCGATCTGGAAGAACGGGTTGCCGTGGTGGACGAGCTGATGAAAAACGGCAAGATCACATTCCTGCAGGACTACACCGCAAGAAAGAAAGAGGAGGATGTGCGCCATGAGCGAAGAAAAGATGCAGACCTCGCCCTTTGAGTGTCCGGCGTGGTTTGATGGAAAGAAAATCAATGAAACTGTGTTCTGCGAAGAATTTCTCCGGGATTATCCGATGGTCACGGTGAACAATGCGTTTTTCACGGTCAACGGCAGAGTACACGATGAAAACCGCTTGAAAAAGGTCATCTATGACCGCATCAAGTATTATGTGACCAGCGGCGTTGCGAAGAAAGTCACCAATCTGCTGGATGTGATGCGTATGGAGTGCTGCACCGCAAAGTTATCTCTGTATCAAGACCGCATCCACGTGGCGAACGGCACGTACTATCTGAATGGCACATTCAGTCCCGAAAAGGATTTCTGCCGAAACCGTCTGCCTGTTGCCTATAATCCCGAAGCTCCGCAGCCTGTGACATGGCTGCATTTTTTGTCCCAACTTTTAGAGCCGGAGGACATTCTGACCTTGCAGGAGTTCATGGGATATTGCTTTATCCCATCCACCAAGGGACAGAAGATGCTTCTGCTGATCGGCAAGGGCGGCGAGGGCAAGAGCCGTATTGGAATTGTGCTTCGTGCGCTGCTTGGCAGCAATATGAACACGGGCAGTATCGCCAAGGTGGAGACAAGCCCCTTTGCTCGTGCCGATCTGGAACATGAGCTTGTGATGCTGGACGATGATATGAAGCTGGAAGCTCTACCCCAGACCAACAACATCAAGGCAATCATCACAGCGGAACTGCCGATGGATTTGGAGAAAAAGGGACAGCAAAGCTATCAAGGGGATTTGTATGTGCGCTTCATCGGCTTGGGGAATGGTGTCCTGCAATCCCTTTATGACCGCAGCGTGGGCTTTTTCCGCAGACAGATCATCCTCTCCACCAAGGAAAAAGATCCGAACAGAAAGGACGATCCGTATATCGCTGAGAAGATGTGCGCCGAAGCGGAGAGCATCTTCCTGTGGGCATTGGAGGGCTTGCACCGACTGATCGACAACGACTACAAGTTCACGGTCAGCCAGTCGGCGCAGGAGAATATGGACGCTGCCGTATCAGACGGAAACAACATCATCGAGTTTTTAAGCTCCGAGGGGTATATCCGCTTCAAGGCAGATTACGAGGTCAGCTCCAAAGACTTGTACGCCGTTTACAAGCTGTGGTGTGACGATAACGCTTTGAGCAGCCTTTCCCAAAAGAGCTTTTGCTCGTTCCTCAAACAGAATGAGAGCCGGTACAACATCGAGTACACCAATAAGGTCAATATCGGCGGCGGGAGGTATGCCAGAGGATTTGTCGGCATTGAGCTTCTGCAAAGACCGTTTCTGTAAAAATGATATTGACCCGAAAATACGTGTACCATCCGTACTAAGTGTACCGCAGTACAGAAAGTACACTTGGTACACGTACTTTTCAGTCAGTTTCGCTATTATTTTTTAATGCTGTTGGCAGATGCCCTGTTTTCGGGCATTGAAAATCAATGGTAATGAAAACAGGAAAGATTTTGACCTCAGAACGAAACCATTTCACGAAATCGTGCTTCTCTGAACAATGCGCCCCGTTCACGGAATAATAGATGTTTTCACTGTTCCAGACCGAACCACACGGAACAGCAAAGTGAGTTATGGTCATATATGGACAGGACATCACAAGCGAAATTCTGAACGGATTTCAGAGATTGCAGATTTTTCACTAATCGGTGAAGTGGGTATGCCGTATGACGTACTGTTTTCGCCGTATCACAAACAAAATATATGGAGGATTTTATCAAAATGAATGTACGCAACGAAATAAAGGCACAGATCATCCGTGCCGGAATGACCATGCAGCAGGTGGTTGACCTGCTCTCGGACGAGTACGGATGGAGCGACAGCGTTTCCAATCTGTCCGCAAAACTACAGAGAGAAAGTATCCGATACAAGGAAGTCGTGGAGCTTGCCGATGTGCTGGGCTACGACATCGTATGGCAGAAAAGGAGGGGCAAATAATGGCAAATGCGCAGTACGCTATTTTAAGATTTGCGAAATACAAGGGACCGGAGATCAGCGGCATTGAAGCTCATAACGAGCGCACCAAGGAGAAATACGCAAGCAATCCAGACATTGACCCGTCCCGTACACACTTGAATTTCCATCTTATCAAGCCCGAAAGGAAGTACAGAGCTGAATCCGAGTGTCAGATTGCAGAAGCCGGATGCCGCACACGCTCGGACAGCGTTCGTGTGGTGGAAGCTCTCATAACCGCTACGCCGGAGTTTTTCAAGGGAAAGAAACGAGCTGAAATCCGTGAGTTCTTCAATGAAGCGTTGGAGTTCATCAAGCAGAATCAAGCTCCCGAAACGATCATATCCGCTGTGGTGCATCTGGACGAGAAATCGCCCCATATGCACCTTTGCTTTGTACCTCTGACGGAGGATAAAAGGTTGTGTGCCAAGGAGATTTTAGGGAACAAAAAGAAGCTGACACAGTGGCAGGACAAGTATTGGGAACACATGGTAAAGAAATATCCCGATCTGGAACGTGGCGAAAGTGCCAGCGAGACCGGGCGTGACCACATCCCCACAAGGGTATTCAAACAGATGGCACGTCTGAACAAGCAGCATGACAAGCTGGCAGAACTGCTCTCCGATATGAAGTTCACGAACTACAAGGAGCGTTCGGCACAGATTGCGGCGTTTCTTGAAAAGTATATCCCCGATGTTGCCGCTATGGAAACGCAGATGAAGAAATACAAAAAGTTCTTCAAAACAGCGGACGGCAAACAGAAAGCGTTGGAAAAGAAAAATGACGAGCTGACCGCCGCTCTGGAAAAGAGCGAGAAAGAAAGCACCGTCAAGAAGTTGCAGGAAATGCGGCTGCATAGCGATTATGAGCGCATCAAGGGCATTCTTGACCGCATCCCGCCGGAGATCATTCGAGCATATACACATCGTGACAGAAAAACGCAGGAGGTACGCCATTATAGATAACAGAAAAAAGGATGAATGGAGCGGCTTTGCCGATTTACTTGCCAACTTAATAGAGAAATATGCGGCGGTTCTGGATATTGAAAATCTTCCGGAGCCGCCGATTTGTTTGGACAGCGAGAAAAAAGAAATTGTAAACAATTCCAAACCTTTTGAGGAATCTATTGAAAAAACGGACATTGCATGATATAATATACGTGTGATAAGTGTCCAAACCTACTCTGAGAGTGATTCCGGAGTAGGGGTTACATAACGGTGCTGCATACGGCGGCACGAATGAGGATAACGATATGAAAAAAGACAAGATAAAAGTATATATTTACACGAGAGTATCCACCACGATACAGGTGGATGGATACTCTCTGGATGCTCAGAAAGCCAGAATGAAAGCATTTGCCGAGTACAATGACTATAAGATTGTCGGTGAGTATGAGGATGCCGGTAAATCCGGTAAGTCCATCGAGGGCAGATTAGAGTTTAACCGCATGATGGAGGACATCAAATCCGGCAAGGACGGTGTTTCCTATGTGCTGGTGTTCAAGCTCTCCCGTTTCGGCAGAAATGCGGCAGATGTGCTGTCCACCTTGCAGGTTATGCAGGATTTCGGTGTCAATCTGATCTGTGTTGAGGATGGTATTGATTCCTCCAAGGATGCAGGAAAACTGATGATCTCCGTTCTGTCAGCGGTTGCCGAGATCGAGCGTGAGAATATCCGTGTTCAGACGATGGAGGGCAGAATCCAGAAAGCCCGTGAGGGCAAATGGAACGGCGGCTTTGCTCCTTATGGATATACGCTTGAAAAAGGCAAGCTGTATGTGAATGAGGAAGAAGCAGAAGCAATCCGCATCATCTTTGACAAGTACGTGCATACCGACATGGGCGCAAACGGTCTTGCCCGATACCTCGCCAATCATGGCATTGGAAAAATCCAAAGACAGAACGGCAAGAATCCTCTGTTTGATGCGGCGCTTATCCGCAGGATACTGAAAAATCCTGTTTACTGCGGCAAGATCGCCTATGGCAGACGCAGGACGGAAAAGGTGCATGGCACAAGAAACGATTACCGTCTTATTGAACAGGACAACTATCTGTTGGTCGATGGTCTGCACGAAGCACTTGTTTCCGAAGAACTCTGGCATGATGCACAGGTGAAATTGGTTGCCCAGGCAAAGAAATACGAGAAGGTCAACCATGGTAAGGATAACAAGGTGCATCTGCTGACAGGCTTGCTCAAATGCCCGATTTGCGGAGCCGGTATGTACGGCAATAAGAGTGTCAAGCACAAGGCAGACGGCACGAAGTACAAGGATTTCTACTACTACGGCTGCAAACACCGCACCATGACCCGTGGTCACAAGTGCGACTATAAGAAGCAAATCCACGAAGAACTCTTGGAAACCGCTGTCGCAGAGGTGATTACCAAGTTGGTCAGCAATCCGAAGTTTGCCGCTTTGATGCAGCAGAAAATCAGCATGAAAGTGGATACTTCCGCTATCGAACAGGAGATTGCAAACTACGAAAAACAGCTTCGCCAGAGCTATTCCATCAAGTCCCGATTGATAGAGGAAATTGATACACTTGACCCCGATGATAAACATTACATCAAACGCAAGGCAGACCTTGATGATCGTCTTTACAAGATGTATGATAAAATCGAGGATACGGAGTCTCTGCTGATTGAAGCCAGAGCAAAGAAAATGGCAATCGAAGCTGAAAAGCTGACTGCCGATAATATCTACAAAGTTTTGATTTACTTTGATAAGCTGTACGCCGTGATGGATGAACAGGAACGCCGACAGCTTATGGAGTCGCTGATCTCCGAAATCCATATCTTTGAGGAACGGAAGCCGAACGGACAATGGCTGAAATCCATCAAATTCAAGCTCCCGATCATAGAGGAAGATATGGAAATAAGTTTGGACAACGATACACAAGTTGAGACGGTGGTCCTCTTGTCACGGGAAACAAATCCACTGACGGTTGAGGTCAGAATGGAAGTGGAAACCGGCGAGGTCAAGGAGCATCCGACCTATAAACGCATTCAGGAGTATGTGCAGGAAAAGTACGGCTTCAAAGTCCATACGGCATATATTGCAGAGGTCAAGCGTATGGTCGGGCTGGATATGCACAAAGCACCGAATGCTGTTGAACAGAGAAAACATGAGTATCATCCCTGCCCGCCTGAAAAGGTCGAGGCAATCAAGGATGCGCTGCGGCACTTTGGCTTAACCTCAGAGTGAGTTTACGGCTAAAAACCCAGCATCACGTCAATGGCATGGTGCTGGGCTTATTTTTTGTCGTGCTTCGGGGCTTTTTTTGAGGATAAAACCGCCTGTGTGCCGTTTGCTTTTCTTTGCCATATTGACACGCTGCCCTCTGTTCGTCGTGGCAACTGTGCGTTTTCGGGATAGAAAATGGACACTTATCTTTGTATAGAGAGAAAGCCAGAGAGGAAAAAGAGGGTGAGCGCAGGCTGTGGGAACGGTGCGTAAACCGCTTGCGGTTTTCCACGGTTTCCATAGCCGTAGCGAGGGAGAAAAGGGAGAGGTGGCTTTCTCGCTCAGGCGGCTTGCCGCTGCTCTTTGGCTCTCCCTTTTCTCCCTGAAAATCAGGGATTATTCTGCGTCATTGCTCGGCGTAACAGGACGAAAGTCCTCCTGAACGCCCTCATTGAGGTCAAAGCACATGGTTTTTGCATCGGCAACCCAGAACCCGCGCACCCTGTAACGCTTGCCGGGAATCCAGTCCTCGCCGGTGACAGCGCGAAGCGGGTCAAGCAGATTCTTGTTGGAGATCGTAACAACACCTTTCTGTTCGCCTCTCGGCTTGGAGAACTTGAATCCCTTCGGTTCGTTGCTCTTGCAGGAACGGATCGCAAATACCCTCGCTTTCGCATCCAGCAGACACAAAACGTAGGCGGGATAGCTCAAGTCCTCAAGCACTTTCTTAGTGAAAGTCACGCCGTTCTGATTCAGGAACATATCCGGGTAGGCGTTGATGTTGGAGTCGATGGTTTCAAAGTTCAAAGCGGAAAAATCGAAGTTCATAGTAAAAATCCTTTCATTTCATAGTGTTTTGCGCCTCATCCACGATTTTCATAAACTCCTGACGTTCCATAAAAGACCAGCGGGAATCCATAATCAGATAGCCCTTGAAAAGACCATCCTTTACGCGGTATGCGACGAAGTGATTGCTTAAACGGCGCAATGTAGTTCGTTTTGCTGTGCTGTGCCGCTCTGACAGTAGCTTTTGTACCTTGATCCAATCCTCTTTTTTGATAATCGCTGTGTGGTGATTTTCCTTGAAATACATATTCAAATCTGTATTTTTGACGGATTTATGGGTGCGAAAATCCTTGGTATAGGTTTTCTGCATCAAAGCATCACCGCAGTATTTCTCATTTCGGAGGATGCTGCGGACAGTACCGGCAGACCAGAGATCGTTCCCCATTGGAGATTTGATACCCTGTTCTGTCAGTGCGGCGGCGATTTCTGCCGGGGTTGCGCCCTCCAAGCAGCTTTCATAGATGTACTCAACAATTCTTGCCTCGGTCGGCTCAATGACAAGCCGCCCGAAATGATCACGATAGAAGCCAAGCGTATTCTGAACGGAGAACTTGTAGATGCCCTCCGCCATGCGCCAGCGGATACCAGCCTTAACTGCCTCGCTCTTTTGCTGGGACTCCATTTCAGCCAAGGCTGCCAGCAGCGAGATCAGCAGATTATTCCGCCCATCGCCGGTATAGGCGATTCCTTCTGTCTCAAACTCAACGGAAACGGGCGGGTTCAGCGCAGAAAGCGTTCGCAGATTGTCCAGAATATCCACGATATTTCTACCAAATCGGCTGATGCTTTTGGTGAGAATCAGGTCAATCTTCCCGTCAACTGCGTCGGCAATCATTTTCTGAAAGCCAAGACGTTTTTCAACGGTAGTTGCGCTGATGCCCTCGTCTTGATAAATCTCAACCAGCTCCCATTGCGGATTTGCCTCAATCCTCTTGGTAAAATGGTGGATCTGCATATCAAAGCTGCCGACCTGCTGTTCCTCCTGTGTGCTGACGCGGCAGTACGCCGCAACACGGAGTTTGGGCGGCTCCTCTGCAAGTTCCCGCCGTTTCTGCGGTGGGATAATAATAACGCCATTTCCACGCTGGTTATAAGAAATTTCGTCCTGCATCTGGCGGCGTTTTTGCTCTCTGCGCTCGGCTCTGCTTCCGGTCTGTCGCTTTACCTCTATCGCTTTGGGGTCAAGCGGTTTTGCCATATTCCGCCTCCTGCATCAGAATCCGTCTGCGTTTTCTGCTTTGCATCGGCACACCACCTCCTTTGACCGATTTCCAATTTCATTACTACCACGCTCCTTTTTGAAAATTATGACAATCCACATACGCGAGGTAAGCGGAACAGTCACCCAAAGAAAAAGGCAGCAGAATTGCTCCTGCTGCCTGAATCTGTATGAACTTGTAAGGAGATCAAAATGTTTCTCCGTCGTAATCACAGCGTCGAGACAGGGGCTTATTTCACACCATAGGTGATGAAAAATCAGGGGTAGATATTATCGACCTCCACGGCAGAATAAACCCCAATTACCACTCTAAAAACCGCCGCATAAATCAATGCTTGTGAAATCCGAAAAGTTATTTCCCGATTTGCATACTCATTACACGGAATCGCGCTCTACGGTACAGTGTTCCCAGTGTTCGGAACGGGAAAGGTTTTTGCGGATTGGCGCAATCCCGTTCGGTTCCGCGAAACCGCATAGGGGCTGATATGAACAGTGCGTCATTGCCGTCTGTCAGAATCGCCCAGAAACGGGATTCACAGCGCCGCGACAATCTCAACAAATTTGCTCATGCTGACTGCTCCTTTTGGCAGGTCTGCATCCTTTTCAAACACCATGAAATACCGATACTGGTTTCCTGCATGACCGCTCCACATTGCGCCGAGGTCGATTTTCTCCCGGCTGTCATCATTTTTCAGGTGTTCGCCCTTGGCTTCCGCAAAGATGACCTTGCCCTTTTCCGTCAAAATCAGAATATCAGGATAGTGATTGATATAGCCGTTGATACAGAAGCCCTGACGGGAAATATTTCTGTGCCACCAGCGCACATTCGGCAAGGCGGTCAATTCCATAATCAGCTTTTGTTCCAGCTTGTTCATATCGCCGTCCTCTGCCTGATACAGCGATTTCGCATAGATGTCCGTATGCGCAGCGGGATGAATTGCGTCTGGCAGACGATAATACGGCAAGCATACAATGCGTTCGGTGGAGAGCCAGTCGGAGAAGTTCTCCCGGCAATGCTGCTCCAACAGGGCTTGCACTTTATCCTTGATTTTCTTTGCGTAACCCAGCGGCGCTTTCTCCATTGCTGCAAGCTGGTCCTTGCTCATGTTGCCGACAATGCGCTCTATGTAGGCTTTCAGTTCGGCAGCGTCCACGCCATTCAGCTTGTTAAGCTGACGGAGCATAATTTCCTTGCACTGGCGTCTGTCTCTTATACACATCTCCGAGCC
>ENA-UALA01000702-UALA01000702.1-human-gut-metagenome-genome-assembly--contig:-NODE-702-length-14686-cov-4.158089_pt1 | contig 14686 bp, 15 predicted proteins | sample MGYA00243696_ERZ654460 | MGnify/ENA primary metagenome ERZ654460 (study PRJEB26926, sample SAMN06164725) | human gut metagenome | biome: ENVO:00009003; feature: ENVO:2100002; material: ENVO:00002003... | reverse complement strand
TCGCCCTTCTGTGCAACAACAACTACATCGTCCTTCTTTACATTAATACCATTAACTCTTAAAAGACGGTCACTCACCTTTTCCGTGGTATATTCTTTCCCGTTAATCAGAACACAACTGTAATCGTTAAAACTGCTGCCCTCAATAAACACCGTATCATTATAATTATAGACATCTGTTATCTCAATATCATCAATACCCATCTTAAGATTTGTAGCCTCATATGGTGTTTCTCCACCATAAATTTCCTTTTTACCATACAGAATGTCATATTCCAGAATTTTGAGATTCTTCAAATACTCATCTTCTGGAAGTTTCTGCTTTGACTGATGATATTTCATGATATATCCCTCAGATATACCAAGTCTTTGCATTACATACGCAGACAACTGATATGCCTGAATATTCTTTTCCTGTCTGTCCATATCAAAGTTACTCCAGATTACATACTGTGTCTGGAATTTATCTCCGTTAGTAAGCATTTCATCTGTAAAATCAAATGTAGGTAAATGATCTCCATAAAGCACAAGTACAGTTTCTTCATCTCTCTCTGATAAAGACTGTATAAGCTCACCTATGAACTTATCCATCTCATGAATCTGGTTTACATAATATTCAAATGATGTCTGCTGTTCTGCAACTGGAAAGTTAGTCACTTTAATCTCTGGTGTGTATCCTTCCATTGGTGTAGATGGATAATCACCATGTCCCTGTACAGATATTGTAAACACATAGTCAGTTCCAGCTGTTGAATCAAGTGCCTTAGTAATCTCTCCTGTAAGAATATAATCCTTAGCCCATCCCATAGGCGTTTCTTCAAACCCATCCATATATTCAATTGAAGTAAATGTTTCATATCCCAGATGTGAAAACACCAGATTTCTATCATAGAATGTTCCATCATTATTGTGTATTGCATGAGTTGAATAACCAAGTTTCTTAAGGTCATAGGCCATAGACTCACATACCTTGGATTTCATAATTGTTCTATATGGATATTCACCTGGTCCAAAATCATCAATATTAATTCCTGTCTGTACTTCAAACTCTGTATTACATGTTCCTGCTCCAAAGCATGGAACTGAGAGATATCCTGAAGAACATTCAGATATAAGTTTTTGATAATTAGGCAGCGGATTCTCTGATAAAGTTATTCCTTTTACATGTGTAGGATCAAAAAAAGACTCCAGTTGGACAAATATAATATTAGGAGTCTTTTCACTCGCTTCAACATCAACATTATCAAGATCATTCTTAAGTGAATCCATATATTCTTCAGAATAATCTCCTGATTTCTTAATTCCCCGGTCAAGCACACTGCTCACAAAGCAGTGACTGAATCCGTATTTCTTATATGCCTGGGCAAGATTACCAAAGTGACCTTCAACAGCTCCTGTAAACAGAAGAGTAATTCCCATTCCGTATGCTGCAAGAAATACAAGTATCATCTGTACTGCTGCATATGCAACAAACTTTGTTTTCTTAATTGTCACTTCAAGTTTTGGGGCTTTCCGCCACAGAAAAACAAGTCCTGCAATAACCGCTATAACCAGTAATGCAATAAGAATAATCTGTATAACACTCACATATAATCCCGCAACCTTTATAGCATCTTTTATAAGATAAAAATCCATCGCCGTAAATGGCGTTTTTCTTGAAGAAAGTATTATAAAATTAGTAAGTGCCAATCCAATCCAAAAAACAGAAACCACACTATACACAAACATTCTTCTCCTAAAAAATAATGCAAGTGCCATGCTTGTCATTATTATAAGTGTATTGTATATAAAAATAATTGGATGCATAAATGGAAATGCAAGTCCCATTATTCCTCTTCTGTTAAAACATTCAACTATTAGTTCAAGAACAATAGAATAAACTGCTGTGTGAACCAGATCATAGGTCCATATCTTCTGTACAAAAGCTTTAACCCTGTTCATAATGATTATACGCCCCTTTAGTGCTAATTCTTTTTAATAGTCTCCAATACATCTCTTGTTTTGTTTTTTAACTTCATGCTGGCTGTTCTGGATATAAGCAAAGCAGAACCATATCTTCTTGCCTCATCTATCTTTCCACAATGGATTCCAATGCTTGTGAGCAGATATGTTATCGTATTCTCGTCCATTCCCGCTATTGGAGGATATTCAGCCTCTCTTGCCTGTTTAAAACCTCTGTATGCATCTTCCAGATACTCTTTTTCATATTTCTCATACATACTTATACGTTCTTGTGCTGCTCCATTAGCCTTTGCCTCTTGTATCTCCCCACGATATATCCACGCCAGCTTTAAGCAAAGATATGCACTCTCACTTATCTTGCCACCTGTCACCATCTCTGTAAGCATCGCCATCTTGCATCGTTTCACAGCTCTCTCATAGCTGTAAGTTTCTGTTTCCGGCTCCTTTGCAGTAAATCTTGAAGACACATTGTCCCTTACAGCCTGCCTCTGTTTTTCAGTATGATGTCCAAACAAACGTAAACTGGCTGCATAGCCACAATGTGGGCACATTATTATATCATATTTACATGTATCAATTCCTTCATATAGAGGCTTTAATATATCATCTGTCCCAATAAATCTTGCTTTTCCGGTTCTTACCTGCTTTGTTTTAAATTCCTTCCCACATACATCACATTTGATTGTCTTATCAAAAATATAATCTGTTTCCTTCTTTTGTCCAATACCTTCCATCAGGATAACCTCACTATTTCTGTAATTTGAATGAACTCTTAAGTGAAACTATCCTGTTAAATATAGGCTTACCCTGTTCTGAATCTTTATTATCAACGCAGAAATAGCCATTTCTTACAAACTGGAACTTATCTTCACTTACAGCTTTCATAAGCTCTGGTTCAAGATAACACTCTGTAAGAACAATCTTAGAGTTCGGATTGATATTCATAGAACCATCTTCTTCGTTATAAACGCCCTTTTCTTCATCTACGATATTCTCGTATAATCTGACTTCAGCTTTACAGCCTTCTGTAGCAGAAACCCAGTGTATTGTTCCCTTAACCTTACGGCCTGTGAAATTTCCACCCCTAGTCTCAGGATCATAAGTACAATGTACTTCTATAACCTTTCCATTCTCATCCTTGACATAGTCAGTACATGTAACAAAATATGCATTCATAAGACGCACTTCATTACCAGGAAACATTCTGAAATATTTCTTAGGAGGCTCTTCCATGAAATCCTCTCTCTCAATATAAAGTTCCTTTGTAAATGGAACTTTTCTTGTTCCCATCTCTGGATTTTCCTGATTATTAGCCACTTCCATATATTCAACCTGGCCTTCAGGATAATTATCAATGACAAGCTTAACAGGATCAAGAACAGCCATCATTCTCTTAACCTTAAGCTTTAAATCTTCTCTTATACAATATTCAAGCATTGGATATTCAACTGAACCCTGTGCCTTAGTAACACCAACAAGCTCAACGAACATCTTAATAGCTTCAGGAGTAAATCCTCTTCTTCTTAAAGCTGCAATAGATACAAGTCTTGGATCATCCCATCCGTCAACAATTCCATCTTCTACAAGCTTCTTAATATATCTCTTACCTGTTACAACATTAGTAAGATATAACTTTGCAAATTCAATCTGCTTAGGATTCTCCTCTGGAGATGTCTTATAACCGGTCTCAATTACAACCCAGTCATAAAGAGGTCTGTGATCCTCAAATTCAAGTGTACATATAGAATGTGTAATTCCCTCTACTGCATCCTCAATAGGATGTGCAAAATCATACATCGGATATATGCACCACTGATCTCCTGTTCTGTGGTGTGTCATATGTGCAACTCTGTAAATAACAGGATCTCTCATATTAATATTAGGAGATGCCATATCAATCTTAGCTCTTAAAACCTTCGTTCCGTCTGCATATTTTCCTTCCTTCATCTCCTCAAAAAGCTGAAGATTCTCTTCTACAGAACGGTTTCTATAAGGACTTTCCTTACCTGGTTCAGTAAGAGTTCCTCTGTACTTTCTAATCTCCTCCGCAGATAAATCATCTACATAAGCTTTTCCCTTCTTGATAAGTTTTACAGCTGCTTCATACATCTGTGGAAAATAATCTGATGCAAAAAGGACGTCTCCGTTCCACTCTGCTCCAAGCCATTCAACATCTGCCTTAATAGAGTCTACGAATTCAACCTTTTCCTTAGTAGGATTAGTATCATCAAATCTCATATTAAACTGTCCGCCATATTCCTTTGCAAGTCCATAATTTAATAATATAGACTTGGCATGTCCAATATGAAGATATCCATTAGGTTCTGGTGGAAATCTTGTAATGACCTTCTTGCAATGGCCACTCTCAATATCCTTATCTATAATCTGCTCAATAAAGTTCTTAGAAAGAGCTTCGTTTTCCATGTTAATCCTCCTTGTTTTCGTATTTAAAAGGTAAAGATTATTGTACCCTAAATTCTTACATAGTTCAACCAGTTGTTTAATTATACTGGTCTTTATTCATTATAATATCATACAGCATCTCCACAGTTTCTCTTATCTGCTTTCCCTGCTCATTAAGCGTAATGTCTGCATATTTCTTATAAAGTGCGGCCCTGTCAGCATATATCTCTTCCACAGTTGTCTTTCCATTAGACACAACCCCACGTTCTTTAAGACTTCCAAGTCTCTCCTCAAGTGATTCTGGTGGAAGTTCAAGATAAACCACAGTACCAATATCCTTAAAATGTTCCATTGCCTCTTTTCCATATACAGCACTCCCACCTGTTGCAATAACCGTGTGGTGTGGACTGATGGAACAATTCACTTCATTTTCAATCTGTATGAATCCTGCATCTCCGTGCTTTTCAATTATCCTTTCAAGAGTCATTCCCTCTCTTTGCTGAATAACAAGATCTGAATCAATGAATCCAAATCCTATCTTCTTGGCAAGCACTACTCCAAGTGAACTTTTTCCGCTTCCCGGCATGCCTATAAGTATAATATTATTCATGTGTACCTCCATACGCCTGAGATTTATCTTGTACAGCAGTCATACATTTCCTTAAGCTCATCAACTGTAAATGTATAATGTGAATTACAGAAGTGACAATTAACCTCAATTGGCTCACCATCATCAATCATCTTCTGTATTTCTTCTTTTCCTACACTGATAACAGCTTTGCTCACTCTGTCCTTAGAACAGTTACAGTAAAACTTTGTTGGAATAGTGTCAAGAATATCAAGCTCCATATCCCCAAGAATATGTTCCAGAATCTGTTCAGGAGTCATTCCTTCCTCCAGCATGGCTGTAACAGACTTAATCTCCTTAATTCTTGCCTCAAGCTTATCTATAAATTCATCCGTTGCTCCCGGCATAAGCTGGATAATAAATCCTCCAGCCTGCTCAACAGTATTATCCTTATTCATAAGAACGCCAAGTCCTACAGAAGATGGAACCTGCTCACTGTTAGCAAAATAATAAGTAAGGTCATCTGCAATCTCACTTGTAATAAGAATAGTATCACCGACATATGGCTCTTTAAGTCCAATATCCTTAATTACGCTTAATACACCAATTCCTACCGCATCTGCAATATCAAGCTTTCCATCCTTAAGTGGAAGCATAACCTGTGGATTGCCAACAAATCCCTTAACCTCCCCCTTAGGATTAGCTGTAACAGTCATACTCCCGATCGGACCATTGCCCTTAATCTGTACAGTAAGAATATCCGCATCATTTTTCATCATTGTGCCCATCATCGCACCACCTGTAAGAAGTCTTCCAAGTGCAACAGTTGCAATAGGACTCATGTTATGTCTTTCTTTTGCTTCTTCAACAAGCCCTTTAGTTGTAGCAGCAAATGCTCTTACCTGTCCACCTGCCGCTGTGGCTCTAACAATATAATCACCCATAATTATCTCCTTATTAATTCTCAATCACAAAATATAATCTTTCCGACTTATCGTCAGGTATATCCTTAGTAAATGCATTATACACATTTTTCACAGTAAGTCCAGCCTTATTAGCTGCACCTGTAACCTCATCTATAGTAAAGCCATGCTGATAGTGCTGTTCTTCAAATCTGTCAAATGTACCATCCTCATTCTTAACAAACACAGCAAGCTCATATTCATTATTGCGTTCTTCCTCATCATAATAGTTGTCCCATATAAATGCAGAATCTTCCCTGTTCTCAGCATATGTATTCTCAGCAAGTATATCCCTGAAGAAATGTATTGTCTTTAAATCAAATATAAATACACCGCCTTTTTTAAGGTTCTCACTAACACATGCAAATACACTTTCAAGGTCAGGAACAGATGTAATATAATTCATGGAATCCCCTATACTTATCATACCGTCTACTTCATAAGGCACTTCAAAATCCCTCATATCCTGACATGTATATATAACCTGCGAACCCTCTTCAAATGTTTTCTCGGAAGCAATAGACAGCATATCTTCAGACATATCAAGTCCAACACAGTCATAGCCTTCCTTAGCAAGCATTCTTGTAACAGTTCCTGTTCCACAGCCCAATTCAAGCACTGATGAATCACCTGACACGCCATTTTCCTTAAGGAGAGCAATCATGTACTGTCCCCATTCCTCATATGGAATATTATCCATATACTCATCATAAACATATGCAAAGCCTGTATATGCATCCATTATTATTACCTCTTATCATTCCTATACTTAACATTAAAATGACCTGCCATTATCTGGCAGGTCTTAGTGTTTAAAAGCTATGCATTCTTTCCACAGCACTGCTTATATTTCTTTCCGCTTCCGCATGGGCATGGATCATTTCTTCCGATTTTCTTGCCCTTAACAACAGTTCCAGAAAGTTTCTGCTTCTTGTAAAGGTCTTTTCTTGTCTGCTCATCAAGAAGGTTATCCCACTGTGGCAATTCATAAAGCCAGTCAGCCTTGCAGCCTACCATGTTATAATAAAGTTTTTCCTTGTCATAATCAAGACTAACTTCTGTATTCTCATCCATAGTTTCAATTGGATTAGGAGTCTTTAAGCTGTCATTGATACCATCAAGGAATCCTGTCATAAGAAGCACCTCAACGCCAAACTTCTCTGCTAATTCCTTAACAGTTCCTTTAACTACTGTATCAGGATTGGCAAGAATCTGTTCGTAAATTGCCTTCTCCTGATTAAAATATGAACCCCAGAATTCTGAAGCGTTCTTCTGATCCATCTCTGTCTCGTATGCGAGTTTTCTCCATGTTTCTAATAATGCCATGTCTGATTGTTACCTTTCAAAATATTTATTAATTATGTGTACTGGTTATATGTATAGCCAGATGAGTATGAATACAGTCCATTAGATGTATAAGAATTCTTAGTAGATAATTCTGATAACTGTGATACTGCATTACCATATATAGTTGAAGCCTTGGCAGATATTGTCTGTCCAAATGAGCCGGAATCCTTGAATACCGACTTAACCACAGCCATATCTGAAGTCTTTAACTTATCCTCGTCTACCGTCAGCTTATTATCTGAGCTGACAGATATACCAATCTTCTTAAGAAGATCAGCATTAGCCCTTGTATAATTCACCATATTAGATGCACTGTTAAGCACATATCTGCTTGAAGAATCTGCTGTAGATGATACTAGAGAATTATAATCCTTAACAAATGAAGATACTGCCTTTGCAATCTTATCTGTATCATATTCTTTAGTTGTATTGCCATCTTTATCTGTCTTATCAACTTTAGACCACAGAGAGTACTTCTTAAGTTCTGATGCCGAATCCACAAGTGATGCTGCGTTGTCTCTGTTCACCGTCGCATTATTCTTCTGTATATCAATGTTCTGTACCTTACCGGTATTCTTATTGGCAGCCGCACCATCTGTTGATTCAGAAGCCTGATTGCTGTAATACTTCCTCATCAGTTTGCTATAAGAGCCATTCTTTATTGAATTATAAGTTGTAAAATCAATGCCATATGACAATGATGTTCCGCTAGACGAATTATTAAGTCCTGCGAACAATGCTGATATTGTACTGGCATTATAAGCATTAATTGACATATGCATACCTCCTTGTCTATTGATTCTGTTCCCTAATAGTTACATCGGCCTCCATGCCTCATTTAATTATAACATTTTTTATCTGTTACGCAACATTTTTATAAATAACTTGAGTGGCATGCCAATGTAATGTATATTATTATGTATCTGACATTGGAGGTCTTATTCATGAAACGATTAAAACGATTTGCTGCATTAACTGCAGTCATACTCTGGGGCATAATGATAATCGCCACTTTAATACTTGCATTCATAGACAATGAGGCATGTCATAAAGTATTTACAGGTCTGCTCTTCACAGACATTGTATTTCCTGTTGTAATATATGCAATGACACTTGTATACAAGATTCTTTCAGGAAGGAATAAGCAGTAATTTTACTGCCTTCCTTCCATAATCTTAATTGTAGCGCTTGTTCCGAGCCTGTCAGCTCCTGCATCTATCATGGCAGCTGCTGTGTTGTAATCTCTTATTCCGCCTGCTGCCTTAACCTTACACTTTCCTTCTACGTGAGCTTTCATAAGTGCAACATCACTTATTGTTGCACCACCTGTAGAGAATCCTGTTGAAGTCTTGACGTAATCAGCTCCTGCCTTAACAGACAGTTCGCACGCCTTAATTTTCTCCTCATCTGTAAGAAGACAGTTTTCAAATATAACCTTTAAAACTTTTCCCGCACATGCATCCCTTACTGCTTTAATATCCTCATACACAGCATCATATTCGCCTGCTTTAAGAAGTCCTACAGGAATAACCATATCAATCTCATCCGCACCATCTTCTACGGCTTTCTTAGTCTCATAAGCCTTTACGTCTGTACTCATGGCTCCTAACGGAAAACCAACTACAACACATGTCTTAACATCACTTCCAGAAAGACATTCTTTTGCAAATGCTGTATATACCCCATTAACACATACTGATGCAAAATCATACTTTTTTGCTTCTTCACATAATGTACGGATATCATCCTTAGTCGCATCCGGCTTTAAGTTAGTGTGGTCAAAATATTTATTAAACTTCATATATCCCTCCTTGTTTTGCGAAGCAAAATCCATGTGCTTATTGTAAGCACATTCCCCTCAGGTGAGGAGAGGGCTTTACCTCCAATTACCTATAAAAAGACCGTATCTGCAAAACTGTTGTACTGCAGATACGGTAATATTAATTGTTATTATTTAGAAAAATTACTCTTTCTGTGGATAATCTCATGTCTTCCTGGACCATTAGATACCATTGTGATAGGAGCTTCAATCTCCTGCTCAATAGTTTCAATATAGTTACGACACTCTACAGGAAGCTCTTCATAGTTAGTAATTCCTCTGATGTCTGACTTCCAGCCTGGCATAGTCTTTAATACCGGCTTAGCCTTCTCAAGCTGTGGAGTAGTTGGGAAATCCTTAGTAATCTTACCGTCTATCTCATATCCTACGCACATTGGAATCTCATCAAGATATCCAAGTACATCAAGAACTGTAAGAGCAACCTCTGTTGTTCCCTGCATTCTTACACCATAACGTGTAGCAACTGCATCGAACCATCCCATTCTTCTAGGACGTCCTGTAGTAGCTCCGAATTCACCACCGTCTCCACCTCTGCGTCTGAGTTCATCTGCCTCATCGCCAAAGATTTCGCTTACAAATGCTCCGGCACCAACTGCTGAAGAATATGCCTTAACAACTGTAACAACATCTGTAATTGATGCAGCCGGAATACCAGCACCAATAGCACCATAAGGAGCTAATGTTGATGATGAAGTTACCATTGGGTATATACCATGGTCAGTATCCTTAAGAGAGCCTAACTGACCCTCAAGTAAGATCTTCTTTCCGTCTTTAAGTGCCTGATGTAAAAATGCTGATGTATCACATACATATGGCTCAACCATCTCTTTATATTCCATAAGAGTATTGAATATCTCTTCTTCGTTAAGAAGTGGCTGATGATAGAGATGTTCAAGCATAACATTCTTTAATGTACATACATTGGCAATCTTTTCCTTGAGTTCCTGCTCGTCTCCGAATAATTCATTAACCTGGAAACCAATCTTAGCATACTTATCTGAATAGAATGGAGCAATACCTGACTTGGTAGAACCAAATGATTTTCCAGCAAGTCTTGCTTCTTCATATGTATCAAATGCAACATGATAAGGCATAAGAATCTGTGCCCTGTCTGATACAAGAATCTTAGGCATTGGTACATTACGGTCTGTAAGGCTCTTTAATTCCTTAACAAGATATGGAATATTAAGAGCTACGCCGTTGCCAATGACACTTGTTGTATGGTTATAGAAAACTCCCGAAGGTAAAAGATGAAGCGCGAACTTTCCATAATCATTAATAATAGTATGTCCCGCATTAGCTCCTCCCTGGAATCTTACGATGATGTCTGATTCTTCGGCAAGCATATCAGTAATCTTACCCTTTCCTTCATCACCCCAGTTAGCACCTACAATAGCTTTTACCATAGCGTCCTCCAATCTGTTTTAAAAAACACAAACATTAAATTAAGCTATTGACGGGAATTGAACCCGTGACCTCTTCATTACCAATGAAGTGCTCTACCCCTGAGCTACAATAGCATGTGTCTTAACACACCTATTCATAATATTATAGGTTGGTTATTTTGTCAACTTTATTCCTTATCCTTTGTATAGCATTATCTATAGATTTTGGCGGCTTATCAAGCATCTGCGCAATAGCTATATAATCTTTGCCAGACATATATAATTCCAGCACATTTTTCTCAAAACCACTTAGCACACTGTATAATTTATCTTCTAAACTTTCAGCATTTTCCTGATCAATAAAAAGCCTTTCCGGATTCTGTTCCTTATCAGACTTTAGTACATCCACCAGCTTTACCTGAGAATCATCCTCAGGATTAACCGGTTCATCAAAGGAAACATATGTATTAAGTGGCGTATTCTTCTTTCTGTTAGAAGCTGTAACTGCATTAAGAATCTGCCTGTTTATGCACATTCCAGCAAATGTCATGAAAGAAGCATCCTTTTGCTTATCATAGTCACGGACAGCCTTATAAAGGCCTATCATTCCCTCCTGGATTAAATCATCACTGTCTCCGCCGGCAAGAAACATGGCCTTGGCTTTCTTCCGCACTATATACTTATATCTTTCAAATATGCACTCGATTGCCTGCTCATTGCCTGCACGGTACATATCAATAAGTTCTTCATCAGGATAATCTTCCAAATGCTTCATAAAAACGGCTATGCCTTTCTAAATCTATTTTCACGTTTTTCTTAGTTAAGTCTCTGACGGACTATTTCGTATGCAAGAACACCTGCTGCAACTGAGGCATTCAAGGAATCAATGTCACCCTTCATAGGTATTGATGCTATGAAATCACATTTGTCCTTAACAAGACGGCTTACGCCATTGCCTTCATTACCTATAACAAGACCGATAGGACCTTTAAGGTTAAGATTATACATTGTCTCTCCACCCATATCAGCACATACGAACCAGAGTCCCTGCTTCTTAAGTTCCTCAATTGTCTGTGAAATATTAGTAACCTTGGCTACAGGTGTGTAATTAATTGCACCTGCTGATGTCTTGGCTACAGTTGCTGTAAGTCCGACAGCTCTTCTCTTAGGGATGATAACACCATGCGCTCCTGCAAGGTTGGCAGTTCTTATAATAGCGCCAAGATTATGAGGATCTTCTATCTCATCAAGAATGAATATAAATGGATCTTCACCCTTTTCCTTAGCTGCTGCAAGTATATCATCAACCTCTGCATATTCATAAGCTGCTCCAATAGCAACAACGCCCTGATGATGTCCTGTTCCTGCAAGCCTGTCAAGTCTCTCTTTATCAACATAATTGATAATTGCATCTGTTTTCTTTGCTTCTCTGACAATACTCTTTATTGGTCCGTCCTGACAGCCATCAAGAATAAAAAGCTTATCAATTGTTTTGCCAGAGCGGAATGCCTCTAAAACAGCATTTCTTCCCTGAAATGTTAATTCATTGTATCTCATATATTTCTCCTTAATATTAACAAAGCAGAATCCAGTTATCCATTACAGATATGGATTCTGCTTTGCCGGCTCTACTTTAACTCAAGGCTTTCCAGTCCTGCTTTAACCAGTTCCATCATCCGCTCATACTGCCCGCTAAGATACAGATATCCCATAAGAGCCTCAAAACCCGTTGCTCTTCTGTAATCCCCAATGCTTGCATTCTTGGCAGATGTGTATGACTTTGCATTACGTCCTCTCTTATACACAGCTTCCTCATGTTCACTGAGTATTGGCTCTATTACACCTATCATGGCAGATTGAGATTCAGCCTTAACAATACTGCTCGTTTTCTTGTTAAGCTTATTAACCTGCATATTCCCCTGTTCTATAACCCATGTCTTAATGACAAGGTCATATATGCTGTCCCCGATATATGCAAGAACAAGAGGTGATAACTGCGAAGGCTCTGTATGCTTCATATCCAGGCCTTCATATATACATTTTACAAGGTCGTTATCTAGGCTCTGCTCCATCTTACGCCCTCTCTTGTATCCTTAAGAACAATTCCCTTTGCTAATAACTCATCTCGAATTTCATCAGCTCTTGCAAAATTCTTATCTTTTCTTGCCTGCTGTCTCTCGGCAATAAGTGCCTCGATATCCTCATCAAGCATTTCTTCCTTCTTGTCTGTCTTAAGTCCAAGAATATCTGTGAGAGTTGTAATCTTCTTCATAAGAGTATCAATGTATTCCTTGGAATTATCTGAGCTTGAATTAGAGTTAGCAAGCTTTACAAGTTCAAATATAGCTGATATTGCATCTGCTGTATTGAAATCATCGTCCATTGAATCTTCGAATTTCTTATAAATATCATCTATAGAAGCTATTATCTTCTTCTCATCCTCTGTCATTGTAACATCTTTGGCATTCTCTGACAGATGTCTTAAATTATCAACTGCAGTTAAGATTCTGTCTAATCCGTTCTTTGCTGATTCCATAAGGTCATGGCTGAAATTAACAGGATTGCGGTAATGTGCGCTTAACATGAAGAATCTTAACACTTCAAGGTCATATTCCCTGCTTATATCTCTTACTGTAAAGAAATTGCCTAAAGACTTAGACATCTTCTTGTTATCAATATTAAGAAATGCATTGTGCATCCAGTACTTAGAGAATGGTACTCCATTAGCTGCCTCTGACTGTGCAATCTCATTCTCATGGTGAGGGAATATTAAATCCTCTCCACCTGCATGGATATCGATTTCGTCAGCAAGATACTTCTTAGACATAACAGAGCATTCAATATGCCAGCCTGGTCTTCCGTCACTCCAAGGTGATGGCCAAGATGGCTCTCCTTCTTTCTTAGGCTTCCAGAGAACGAAATCAAGTGGGTCTTCCTTCTCATCCTCACCTGTAACCTTAAGACTATGTGCCTCATCTCTGTGTCCTGCCTCTAAGTCGTCAATATTCTTCTTAGATAACTTTCCGTATTCTGCAAACTTTCTTGTTCTGTAGTATACAGTTCCATTGACTTCATAAGCATAACCCTTGTCAATAAGAGTCTGTATCATATCAATCATTCCACCGATTTCCTGAGTTGCAAGAGGATGTGTTGTTGCAGGCTTAATATTCATGCCCTCCATATCCTTCTTACATTCAGCAATGTATCTTGTTGAAATCTCCTCAGCAGATACACCTTCTTCATTAGCTTTCTTAATAATCTTGTCGTCTACATCTGTAAAGTTAGATACATAATTAACATCATATCCCTTGTACTCAAGATATCTTCTTACTGTATCAAATACAATCATAGGTCTTGCGTTACCAATATGAATAAGGTTGTATACAGTATGTCCGCAGACATACATTTTAACCTTACCTTCTTCTAATGGCTTAAACTCTTCTTTTCTTCTGGATAAAGTATTATAAATCCTCATGTCAGATTTCCTTTCATAATCACACTTTAGTTATCATCATACGAGCTACGGCTTTCATTGACGCTGTTCTCAAGGTGTGCAAGTCTCTTCTTAAGTCTTGCGTTCTCCTGCTTTAAGTTCTCGATATCCTGCATAACAGGATCTGGAAGATGTATCTGGTCTAAATCATCAAACAGTCTTACGCTGTCCTGAATAACAACTCTTCCCGGAACACCAACCACTGTAGAATTCGCCGGCACATCCTTTAATACAACAGAACCCGCACCAATCTTGCAGTTATCACCTATGGTAACTGAGCCAAGAATCTTTGCTCCTGCTCCTACCATAATATTATTTCCCAGAGTAGGATGTCTCTTACCCTGCTCCTTGCCTGTTCCTCCAAGTGTAACGCCCTGATAAAGTGTTACATTGTTACCGATAATAGCTGTCTCTCCGATAACAACTCCATGTCCATGGTCAATAAAAAGTCCTTCGCCAATCTGCGCTCCCGGATGTATCTCAATTCCGGTCTGTCTTGCAGTTTTCTGTGAAATCTTTCTTGCCTTGTAATATTCGCCCTTAAGATATAACTTATGGGCTTTTCTATATTTAAGTATTGCCTTAAAACTAGGATAAAGATACACCTCTTTATCCGACTTGATAGCAGGGTCTCTGTCCTTTATTACTGCTATTTCCTGCTTTACATAATCTCTATATTTCATAATCTGTTAATCCTGACTTTTCTTCTTAATATAATATATGAATC
>ENA-UALA01000692-UALA01000692.1-human-gut-metagenome-genome-assembly--contig:-NODE-692-length-14979-cov-7.385084_pt1 | contig 14979 bp, 7 predicted proteins | sample MGYA00243696_ERZ654460 | MGnify/ENA primary metagenome ERZ654460 (study PRJEB26926, sample SAMN06164725) | human gut metagenome | biome: ENVO:00009003; feature: ENVO:2100002; material: ENVO:00002003... | reverse complement strand
ACTATTACAATAGCTTTTTTAACAAATTTTCTTGTCTTGGAGTTTAAAAGAAAGCTACCAGTTTTTTCTTCTGATAGCTTTCCATTCCTTCTTATTCTGTTGGAAACATTGCTGCTTCCAGCTTACTCATCTCTGTATCCGAAAGACCATATTTTCCTGAATTATCTTTTTCCACGGATACTTTTACAGTAACAGCTTTCCCATAACTGTTCTTTTCAAGACTCTTCTGGATACTTTCTGTTAATACAGATGCAAAGACTTCCGGATCATTTTCATCCAATCCCTGCTTTATTTTTTCATTGCTTACCTCTGTAGAGCTTTGTTGCAATGTCTGAAATACATTGGATGGTTCAACTTGTACACTTACTGTATAGACTCCATCCTCTTCTTTCACATCCTGTACTTTGTATTTTGCCAGTTTCTTTACTTCTGCCAGTTTTTCCGTATAATCAGCAATTCCTTTGTCCGTAATGTTATCGGAATCATCAAATTGCTGTTGGATGCTCTCATTAAAATCCTCTTCGATTTCTTTCTTGGCATCTTTTTCCGAGATTTCTAACAGATTTGCATAATCTTTATAATCTCCATGATAGTATGCATCAAGAGAACTTTGGACGTAGGATTTGGCATCGAAGTCTGGTTGTTTTGAACAAGCACTAATTCCAATACTTAACATTATCGTTCCCAAAATCATTAGATACTTTTGTAATTTTTTCATCCTGTTATCCTCATACTTTTACTTTACGAAAAAATCCACAAATTTTCCGGCTTTTGATGGCAGTTTAAATTTATATTCTTTCCCGTCATAATTAAAAGAAAACTTTCCACCAAACAATCCTGCCTTTCCTCGGATATTTTTCATATCGGGAATATGAATCTTTGCCAGTTGTTCACCATAAGAATTATCGATATTAGCTTTCTGAATATACAATACATCCTTGTACACGCTTAGAAGAACTAGCCCATTTATTGTTCCTATGACGCCTCCAATTCCTCCTTTGACCGATGCGTAAACATATATGCTCTTATCATCTAATACTTTTTCCTTAATTAGCCTTTCTATTACTTGATCTTCTTTCAATATTTACCACCTCATCGCATTTAAAAGCCAAAGTTAGCATTATCTAATTTTAGCTTTTAAATGTTTTATTTTTCTCTTACAGTATTATGAAAATTATAACTTATCAATTTCAATATCTGAGTGTATTTCCTTTGCGTCTTCCATTGCCTCATTTAAAACTGAAATCAGATCTCTTCCATCATTAGTAACAAAATAATTAGACAAATCAGTAATATCTGAACTGATATTATTTCCCCATGGCGGTGTCAATTTTAAATCTTCTGCATCCCATACTACATAAGATGGAGGAAATTTTTTCAGTTCTTTTTTTATTCTACCTAATTCTTCCATTCCTTCGTTTATATCTTGATTTTTTAAACGACCTTGATATAGTTCTTTCATCAATTTAGGATAAACACTCCCCCACTTTCCATTTTCCAGTCTAATACATATTGTTGAAAAAAATGCATGCAAAAAATCACTAGTTCCAACTTGATACCAATAATAGTCTACTTTAAATCCTACCGCCATCTTATCCTCCTTACTTCTTAAAGCGTACATCTAACAATGGATTTGCTGTTCGCAAATCATCTGCCAATTGCTCTATATTTTTCTTAGGTACATCTTGTCCTCTTATATCTATTATAACCGTTTGCAATGTGTCCTCTGGCAAATTATCTAATCGTTGATTATACTGTTTATTTATATTTCTTTTTAAGCTGCTTCTCCCACTTGATGTAGAAATATTATAATTTTTTATATCAATGCTATGCCCTTCTTTATACAAGTCTGGTCTAACACTTCCCTTTGTACCATATGGGACCTCCTTAACTATGCCATCCTCTTTTTTAAATGAAACTTGCTCCCTATATTCTGGGAAATCTTTAGCAGCATCTTTCTCTGATTGTCTCCAAGTAGGTCTTTTAATTTCGTTTTCTACTTTTGGCGTTGACACATACTCATTAGCACCTGACAGAATCATTCCTGTTCCAAAATCTGATGCAATAGATTTTACTGTCACATCTCTACCATGTGCCAAGTCGTCAATCGTACCAACTGCAGTATCCGCCGCATTCTCAATGGCACTCTTTGCTAATGGATTCTTCAGTGCTGATGAAGCAGTACTACTTGCCAAAGAACCTGTTGCAGCTCCAACACCACCTGATACAGCTCCACCAATTGTTCCCCACAAGAATCCATCGGCTGCACCTTGAATAAATCCTTCACCATTTGCTGCACTAGATAAACCACCTAGAACAGCTCCAGTTCCGCCGCCAATTAAAGCTCCACTAAATGCTCCGGCCGCAATTACTCCTGCAGCTCCACCTGTTACTATTGTTGCAATTCCAAGACCAGCTAAGATTGCTCCACCAGCTACTACTTTCTTTACGACATTCCAATCTACTTTTCCAAAAGCTGAAGAAATTCTATTTGTCGTAGTACACAGTTCTCTTTTAATTGTCTGGCGAATTTCTTTTGTTTTTTCTGATGCATAGGATTTAAAAGAGCTATATACTTTCTTAGCACCATTTCCGATGTAACTAAGACCGCCTTTTACTCCACCTTTGCTCACAGCTCTTATAAAATTCGATCCACTGGATACAATCTTCTGAGAAGCCTGTTTTGCTTTTTGTTTTACGGTATTTTTAGCTTTCTGTATTACCTGTTTTGGATGGGATACTGCATTTTTCACCCATTTAGCTGCCGCTTTTACGCCTTTTGCAACCGTTTTAACAACTTTTTTCGCTGTATTTACGACTGTTTTTACAACCTTTTTTGCTGCTTTCTTAGCTGCACCCTTAATCCTGCTCCACAAGGAATGTCCTGTTGGATCACTGTAATTCAACGGATTATTGGTAGTATAATCGTAGCGGTTTCTGGTTAATGGATTTTCTGTCGTTCCAAGGTCACTATCTTCAGTTGTAAAGGTTCCGTTCTCTGCGTTATAGTATCTTGCCCGCAGATACTGAAGTCCTGTTTTTACATTTGTGGACTCCCCGTTGTAACCGTAATAATTGACTCCATCTGCGGTTCCTGATGTAAGGTCTCCATACGGATCGTACTGATAACTGTTCGTCAGGTTAGCATTTTCTGTCAGGATTCCGGTTACGCTGTTTCTTCCGTCATATAAATAATAACTGCTTTCTTCCGATTTATCAACGCTTACCCGTTCTCCGATTCCACTTTCTCCATAAGTATAAGCCTGACGTACTTTCTCGTCTGCTCCATACTCTGCAAGGACTTCTGTATTTTCACGATTGATATCGTTGATATACTCTGTCAATGTGTAACCTTTGGCATTGGAACCGCCTTTTACCAGAGAGGCAAGCTGCTCTTTCGGGCTGTCCCCATCTTCGGTACGCTGGTTCTCCGGGATCAGGACTTCATCGCCATAACAGTCTTCCCATTTATAGGTGTTATCCAGTTCGAATACCCGGTTGTTATCTCCATCGTACATGGCTGCCATCAGGACTGTTCCACCCTGTTTTACGACTGCCAGTCGATTCTCAGCTGTGTATTCATAAGTGACCGGATCTGCACTGTTAGTCTTATCGCATTCTTGGATCAGATTGCCATCTTTATCATAGCTGTAAGTTGTTCCCGGATCGCCCCAGATCTTTGCATTCGTGCGTTTGATGAGCTGGTTGGAATCGTTGTACTTATAGTTATATTTTGCTTTGCTGACACCATCTTCAATCTTCTCGTAAGAGGTCCGGTTTCCAATCTTGTCATAAGTATAATTATGAACTGTCTTTTTACCGCCTTCTACTTTTTCCGTACAGCGTGTCAGTTCCCAGTTGTCATCGTACTCATAAGTACGTGTTGTCTGGATCTCTTTTTCCTGATGCTCACAGTCTGCTTTGTCTGTCTCTTTCTGTGTATCGCCCCAGTTATACCAGTCTTCCCAGCTTGGCGTCTTTCTTGTTCCAGCTTCCAGTTCCGTAGCTGTTTCTCCAACTACATATCCCTGATCATTGTACTTGTACTCATAAGTGCTGATTACTTTTCCACATGAACCACAGGTGTTGACAATCTTTGTGATATGATCTTCTGCATCGTAAAATACTTCCGTCTTTGTTCCATTACTTCTAATGACTTCTGTCACACGATTCAGTGCATCATGCTTGTAAGTGGTTACTTTTCCATTACGATCTGTCAATTTTACCAGATTATCATTCAAGTCATATTCATAGCTGACCTTTGTACCATCCGGGTATACGATTGCCTGCAGATTATCTGCATCATCATAGACGTAGCTGACATCCTTTTTCGAACCGCTTGTTACTTTTGTGATTCTTCCGAGTGCATCGTATTCGTAGCTGCTCTTGCCTGTCTGATCCTTCATGGATACCCGTTCCCCGGCACTGTTATATGCGTAGGTCACGTCCTTTTCGGATTTCTCGCCTTTTGCGTCCTGATATGATTTCTCCAACAGGTCATTCAGCTTGTCGTAATCATACGTGGTTTTCTTGCCGCTTGCCTGTGTATGTCCGGTCAGTCTGCCTTTTTCATCATAGTCGAATTTCTCCGTTCTTCCTGCCGGATCTTTAATGGATGTCAGGTTGCCTTCTAAGTCATAAGTATAATTCGTTGTCTTATTTGCTGCATTGGTGAAGGTCACCAGATTATCCATGTTGTCGTAACCGTAGGTTGTTACACCACCAAGGGCATCGGTTACTTTTGTCAGATTGTCATTCTTGTCATATTCCAGATGGCTCTTTAATCCGGTCTTATCTGTAACAACCTGAATATTACCATGTGCATCGTAATCAAATCCCGTTGTGAATCCACGCTTGTCTGTAATAGAAGTTACCCTGCTGTCCTTATCATAGGTATAGGATTCCTTCTGCCCCAGTGCATCGGTCTCTTCTGTTACACGATTGTCTTTATCGTAGACTGTCTTTGCAACATAGCCCATCGGATCTGTTACAGATGTCACATTATAATTCTTGTCATATCCATAGCTGGTCTTTCTTCCACCCGGTTTGGTGATCTCAGTAATATTTCCTGCCGGGTCGTAAGTATAAGCAGTTATCTTACCAAGCGGATCAGCTGCAGAAGTCATCTGGCCTGCCAGGTCATAACTGTAGGTATTGCTCCGTCCAAGTGGATCTGTCTCCTTCACCAGATTGCCATACTTATCATAAGAAAAGCTGGTTGTTCCATCCAGTGCATTGGTAGAAGACTTCATGTTATGGAGCTTATCGTAAGTATAAGTGGTAGTACTCTTTAAGCTGTCGCTTTCTTTTACCACGTTGTCCACTTTATCATAAGAGAAATTCTTGGTATAACCCAGTGGACTGGTCATACTCTTCAGACGTCCGGCTTTATCATAACTATAGGTATACTCTCCACCATTCGCCTGTGTCATCTTTGTGACATTGTCATTCAGGTCAACACTGTACTGTGTCTCATTTCCCTTTGCATCCGTTACAGAAATGACATTGCCATGCTTGTCGTAATCATATTTGGTAACTGCTCCCTTTGGAGAAATCTGTTCCGTCATGTTACTCAGGCTGTCATATTTGTATTCAGTAATGAGTCCCATCGGATCTTTTGATTTGGTAAGATTTCCAATGGCATCATAACGGTATTCATTTGTTTCTTTTAACGGAGAAGTCTCCCCGATCTTGCGGTCCAGTTCATCATACTGGTATGTTGTCGTATTTCCATTTCCATCTGTCTGGGATACGAGGTTGTCATTTTTATCGTAAGTATACTTGGTAACCGTACCGTTTTCATCGACAGATTCCGTCACATTATCATTTCCGTCATACTTAAAGGTGCTGGATGCTCCCAGTGGATTTGTCTGAGAAATAACCCGGTCTTTCTTATCGTAAGCGTATTTATATGTGGCTTCCTCTTCTTCTGTCATGGATAACTGGTTGCCGACTTTATCGTAGGTAAAGGTTGTTTTATGACCTTCCGCATCCGTTACCGCTGTAATGCGGTCCATAACATCATATTTATAAGAAGTGATACTTCCGTCTGCTTCAGTAAGTTTCAGGAGTCTGCCGTACTGATCGTACTTGTATGTTGCTGTCCTGCCAAGTTCATCGGTCTGTGTCAGTACATTTCCGGCACCATCATAAGTATAATCCATGCTGTTTCCACCATTGTCGGAGGAATGGATCAGGTTGCCTGCTCCGTCATACTGATAGGTAATTACGAGTCCCTGTGCATCCGTACATTTTACAAGCTGTCCGATGGCATCGTACTCCATCAGCACCTTGTCCCCTGTCGGCAGTATTATGGATGTGTTATTTCCCTCTTTATCATACACATAGCTGTACGCATTGCCGAGGGCATCTGTCATCTTTGTGCTGTTGCCCTGTGAATCGTATTCGTAAGTGGTCTTTCCTTTCAGGGCGTCCACCGTCTGTTCCAGATTGTCGGTGGAATCATATTTCATTGCTGTAATGTTGCCCTTTGCATCGGTTACCGATGTCATGTTTCCATTACCATCGTAAGTCATGGTACTGGTATTTCCATTTTCATCGGTAGAGGATACCAGATTTCCATTTAAGTCATACTTCATGGATACGGTATATCCAAGGGCATCTTTGGATGTAGTCAGATTTCCTGCCTTGTCGTAAGCATAAGTATCTGTTCTTCCCTCTTCATCGGTAGAAGATACCAGATTACCTGCTTTATCATAAGTATATGTGGTAGTTCCACCTTCTGGGTTGGTTTCACTTAAGCGGTTTCCTGTATTATCGTAGGTATAAGTCCAGGTTCTTCCACTGTCATCTGATTTTGATACCAGATTGTCTGCCGCATCATAAGTATAAGTGGTAACTGCACCTAATTCATCTGTCTCTTTAGCGAGCCTTCCGCAGTTATCATATTCCTTGGAATGGCTGCTTCCATCTCCATAGGTAATCTTTGTTTCATTTCCTAATGCGTCATATTCATATTTGGTTATATTACCAACTGCATCTTTTGACTGAAGCACCTGTCCCAGAGAATCAAACTTGGATACGGTTGCATTTCCATTTCCGTCGGTATATTTTTTCAGATTTCCTGCTTTGTCATATTCATAGAGCTTTGTTCCAAAATCTTTATTACTCTCTTCTATGACACGTCCCATGCTGTCATACTTATAAGTAATTGTATTTCCTTTTGCATCGGTTGCTTTGACCTGCTGATAATTCTTATCATAAGCGTAGCTGATCTGATTTCCTTTCGGATCTGTGCCACTGGTCATGTTGTACATCTTATCGTAAGTATAAGTGGTGGTATTCCCCAGTGCATCAGTACTTGCTGTAATATTTCCTACACCATCCAGTGTATAAGCGGTCACACCGCCATCGGCTGCTGTCTTGGAAGTCAGATTGCCATTCGCATCATAACTGTTCGAAGTGACATTTCCAAGTGGATCTGTCATGGTAACTGCACGATTCATCGCGTCATACGTGAATCCCCATGCTGCTCCATTTCCATCCACATATCCGGTCATGTTCGGTCCGTCATACGAATACGTTGTTGTGACACCTCTGCCGTCTGTCTGGGATACCATACGATGTTTGTCATCGTAAGTATAGGTAATGGCTGTTCCATCCGGTTTTGTAGATGTGACCATATTCCCATTACCGTCATAACTGTAAGTAACTGTTGCTCCGTTATATCCAGTTGCACTGGTCAGCTTATTCTGCTCATTATAAGTATAAGAGGCTGTCTTTCCATCCTCTCTTGTCTCCGTTGCTACATTGCCAAATGTATCATAAGTGTAAGTTTTTGTTCCGGCTGCTGTCGTTTCGGAAGCAAGCTGATTCTCTGCATTATAAGTCTTTTCACAGGTTGTTCCATCCGGATATTCAATGGATGTTGTGCGGTACTGATCATCATAATGATAAACGGTCTTATTTCCTTCGTTATCCGTTGTTGTAGTAGAACTCTTTCCGTACTTGAAAGTTGCCGTTCCTTTTTCTGCATCAGTCTGCTCTACAACTCTTCCTTCTTTATCGTAAGTATTCTTTACAACCGTATTGCCATTCTCATCTTTCCAGCTTGTCATACGGCTGTCATCATCATATTTGTACTCTTTTGTTGTTCCATTCGGATCTGTTACAGATATCAGATTTCCCTGCTCATCATATTTGTAAGAAACTTTTCCACCATCTGGAAGAGACAGTTCCTTGATATGCCCGAATTTATCCTGTTTTACCCCGAATGTTTTTCCGGATGGTGTTGTAATCTTACTCAGATTATAATCATCGTCATAATCTAATACTGTCTTAAATCCATTCACATCCGTTACATAACGTAAAATTCCATATTTATCAAATGACCAGACGCTCTGATCCGCATCTGTCAGTTCCCATCCGATGTAGTCATGGTCTGTATCTTTATAGCTGACTGCTTTTAAATCATATACATAACCATCCGGAGCAGTGTAGCTTCCATCTTCATTCTTATCAAAGATCAGATAACTTCCGTCCCCTCTCATATACAGAAGACTTCCGTCCTCCATTTGAGAAAGTGACTGGTCATAGTTAAAGCTCCATCCACGTCCGAACATGGAATGCTGGTCTGTTCCTTTGGAATTGTAGCTTCTTGTAATGGAGAATTCTCCATTCAGTTCATTCATCGTCGCATCGGACTGATCCATGTAGAAGTTACCAGTATTTAAGTTGACTGGTTCAAATCCAAATTCACAGTGCAGGCCTCTTCCCATCAATGCTCCGTCAATCCGCATCTTATCCTGATCGGTAAGCGGTGCAGGACTATATGGAACATTTGTCTGTGGGTTACGGATAAAGATCGTGTTATTTGCGACTACCAGTGCGTCCATAACCTGATTGTCTTTCATAATGTTCTTAAGCGGAACACCATAATATTTTGCAATCTTCGGGAATGTATCAAACTGCTTCACTTCATAGATCACAAAGCTGTCACTGGTCACTTCTTTTCCTGTTTCCAGCTTTCCATCAATCTCTTTCGATGCTTTTGCTTTGATCTTATAAAGCTTGTCCTTCGTCAGCCCTGAATACAGTGCACTCTGCCAGTTGGAATCTTTGCTGTAATACTTATTCGCCTCCGGGAACTGCTTATTGTATTCAGTACTGTCTGGATAGGAATACAATGGTTTTGCATCTGTTTCGTGATGTTCTTCATTTTCCTCATCTGGAAGCAGATAATATTCTACTGTAGATTTGCTCTTTGCAATTCCGTCTGCAAATACGGCATCAAACTTCAGCTTTCCATTTGTATTCTTTTCTGTCATCGGGCGAAGCAGGATCGTTGTTTCATCCAGTGACATATCTCGCAGATATGGATCTTCAGCCGGTGACCACTGGATGCTGAGTTTCGGTCCATAAACGGATGCCCTGTTATTCAGTACCTCACACTGCATAGAAGCTCCAAGGTTATTTGCCTCGGCAATGGCTACCAGTGCAAATCCGTTATTCGCATGAGTTCCCTGCACCCAGTCATTGACCAGATCTTTGACGTCATAATTGATATAGCTGTTCCTGCTGGTACTTGCATTCTGTACATCCTGAAACGTAAGATTTACTGGTTTTGTTTTCCATGTGATGGAGGTGTTCCACGACTGATCTACACGATAAAGTCCAAACTGGGATGCACCACCACTGTATGCAGTTTTCTGACTGACTGCAAATGTTGCACTGTCAATTTTGGAATCTTTCGGAATCTGACTAAAATTTGAATTTACTTTGATATAAGTCCGGCAGTTCTGGTGTGCAGTACCAAATCCTGCAAGGTTCCCAGACTTAATACCATCATCAAATCCGACATACGGATAATTGTTGTCACCAATCTGACTGGTAGGACTTCCCTCTTCCACACCGATCATGTTAAAGGAACTCTTCTGAATCTCTACTGGTGTCGGATCGATCCTGACCGGATACTGACGTTCTTCTGCCGAAAGCCAATCCCTATCTGGTTTTACGGTCAGGATTGTTTTTCCATCTTCTTCCCGAAGTTCCAATGTGATCAGGAAACTGATTTCCCCGGCAGCATCTTCCATTGATGGCGTCTCCAGAAGATACTTCGCATCTTTGATTGTCTTCCCTTCCGGATAGATATAGACCTGATTGTCTTTTACTTCTGCCTGATACCCCGGAATCTGCAGCTCGTATTCATAGACTTCCCTGTCTGTTGGCTGCTGAAGTACGATATCTTCCTTAATGCTGGAATCCAGTACTGTATACTGAACATCTGCGCCCTCGTAAACTTCATTATAAAGGATCGCATTGTCTTTAATAACGGAATGTGTATAATCTCCATCTACCGGAATGATCCCGATTCTGGTCTTTCCATTTTAGTACCATAAAAGTGTAGTTGTTAGAGAGGAATTAACTCTAACATCTACACTTATTTTATTATAATAAGGGAAGTAGTTGGTATGACATATTGCCATTAGGATTTTCACATCCGTGAATGAAACCGTCAGCCATCCCCTTATTATAAACATTCATTTAAGCAGGTTGAAACTCGCAGGAGCTTTCGCGTAACGAACTAAACTGAATCATAATAAGTGTAGATGGGATAAACAACTGCAATTCTATAAAAAGAAAAGGAGTATATTATGATCAGCGTAGGAATTGATGTATCAAAAGGGAAAAGTACAGTATGTATTTTGAAACCATATGGAGAGATTGTTAGTAAGCCTTTCAATATTACTCATACCCAAAAGGATTTAAGCGAATTATCTTCCATGCTTTTCAGACTAAATGATGAAGTCAAAATCGTTATGGAAGCAACCGGAATTTATCATCTTCCAGTTCTTACATATTTACAGGAAAAAGGATTTTTTGTTTCTGTAATTAATCCGTATCTTATGAAAAGTTATCGTAACGAAAGTCTGCGAAAAGCCAAAACCGACAAGATTGATTCCCGTATCATTGCTAATTATGGAATTGATCATTGGTTTAAAATGAAAGAATTTCAAATTTCTGGAGTGATTTATGAAGAGTTGAAGTTGCTTGGACAGCAATATCGGCATTATATGAAGCTTCATCTTTTATCTCTCGCTGAATTGACCCATCTTTTAGATTTGACCATGCCTGGAATAAAGAATCTTCTTGCAAGTTGGAATGAAACAAATCGGAAAGATAAAAGAAGTGATTTTGTGGAACGTTTTTGGCATTATGATGTAATAACATCTATGTCTGAACAGGAATTTACTGAAAAGTATATACTTTGGGCAAAAGAAAAGAAATACGTCCCAAGCCAGGAAAAAGCCAAAGTTATATACACCCTGGCTCAGGAAAGTATTCCCACATTACCTTCAGAAACCTCATCGGTCAAAATGCTGGTGACTGAAGCAGTTCGGGTGCTCAAGGAAGTTGATGCAACCCTTGGTCTAATTTTATCACGGATGCAGGAAATAGCCAAGACTTTGCCAGAATATTCGGTTGTAAGAGAAATGGGTGGAGTGGGAAATACATTAGCCCCAAAGTTAATTGCAGAAATAGGAGATGTTCGCAGATTTCGCAACGGGAAGGCATTGGTTGCATTCGCAGGAATTGATCCACCACCGTATGAATCTGGCCAATTTGTAGGTTGTAATAGGAAAATCTCGAAACGTGGTTCAGCATCATTGCGCAAAGTAGGATACGAAACAATGAGAAGTTTAAAAATGCGTTCCAGACCAGAAGATCCGGTTTACCGGTATGTTGTAAAAAAGGAATCAGAAGGTAAAAGTAAAAAATCAGCAAAGATAGCCGGATTAAATAAGTTTTTACGCATTTATTATGCTCGAGTAACCGAACTATATAAAAATATATAATCTTATATAAAATAAATAATTTTTTAGACTGCCAATCAGACAGTCTATTTGTGGTACGCAAATATATTTTGTGACAGAAAATAAAAAAGATAAAAATAATTATTGACTTTTCTTAGCAGGTTTCAATCGTTACACCATTCTCTTCTGACATCTGTTCCGGAAGAAGGATAGCATAATCGTTTGCCTTGTTCTGATAAACTTCTGTTTTCTCTTCCTTTTCTTCAGTTGCCACTACACTGCTGGCTTCCTGTGCTTCTTCGGATGCCGGAGTATCTGCTTCTTCTGGTTTTACAAGTGTATTATCAACCAGCTCGGTATCTCCATCCTCATTCTTATAAGTTCCGACATAACCTCCATAAACGGTTGTATACTGCTTGTCCCCTGTCTTATAAGTCTTGGAAATGGCATCATAATCAATCAGTTCACCTTCCGGTTCTTCTGGAATCGGATAGTAATCCTGTGGTTCTTTCAACTCCACTTCTTTTTCCTGCGGATTTTCTTCTGTTTCTTCCGCTGGAGTTGTCTGTTCTTCCTGCGTCTCTGTATCTTCTGATGGCGTCGTTTCATTTTGTACGTCCGCATCAGACTGCTGACTCTTATCTTGTTCTCCAGATGTGGAATCTGTAATCCCTGCTTCCTCTTCCGTCAAAGCCTCTGGTCTGGAGAAATCTGCATTCTTCTGTACATCCTCAATGGCCTCTTTTGCCTGTACAAAAATAGGCTCTGTTCCCTGTAGTGCCATCAGGAGTGCAAGTACTAAGGCTATAGCCGACTTTCGAAATCTCTTCATAGTCTCTTTCTCCCTCTTGTAATCTTTTTCTATAATTCCTTTACAAAATAACCGCTACCCTCCTTTTTTCTGACTTTGGCACTACTATAATCTAAAAAATCACAAAATTTTCATAAATGGTAAAAATGCCCCTTGAGGTGGCAAAAATAGACGAAATCGGTCGAAAAAAATAGTAAGACACCATCGCCTTACTATTTTTCATCTAATTTCATATATAATAATATTTTCACTTGAAAGGATTTCTCCGTATGGCAGATCTCCATCTGACCATGATATTTTTCTACTACGAGTTTCACATTTTGTAATCCTATTCCATGTCCTTCTTTCCTGCTTTTCGTTGTCAGATAAATTCCATTCCGCACTTTTGGTGTATCTTTTATGCTATTCTCAATCTGGATATTCATGATTCCTTTTCCATAATACATCTGAAACGATAATCTCCTTTCATCTGAAGCTGCTGTCCCACGAATAGCATTATCCATAAGATTTCCCACTATTATACTTATATCAAATAATTCTTCCCCTATATGATTCGGTATTTCTACAGAAATCTCCGGATTTTCAATTACTGATTTCGAATCTTCCAAAATATAATTCAGCAGATTATTCATATTACGGTTTTCTGTATATAAATGATGACATAAGGCTGTTCCGGCTATATTCTCCATTTGTTTCAGATACGATAGAATCTCTTCATTTCCTCCCGTTTTTGCCATTGCCCCTATTGTTGTAAGATGGTGCTTGTAATCATGATGTATCTTATTCAGCCTGTCCTGTGATTTCATCATCATCTCCAGTTCTTTTGCATACTGGCTCATCTGAATTTTCATCTCTTCCTGTTTTGCTGTTTCAATATAACTTTTCTGAACCTCATCGTGCAGATAGAAAATAAACACATTGATAAACAGTAAGAATAATACAATCGTAGACCGCACACCTCTTCTGTCTGGCAGCAATATCCTGATACAGACTATAATGCTGATCACCGGGACAGAAAGCATAGCAAGCCAATGACGGTTCTTTATATAATAACTTCTCTTTACACCTACTTTTCTTTCAATAATGACTTCCAGTAAAAAGAATATAAAATTTCCCATTACAATAGTTCCCGGTCCCATGTGATGATGCACCGGATTTCTTGCTACCGCATACCGTTGAAAGAACACGATTGGAATCCCATCACATAAAATTCCCATAATATATACCATAAGTGTATTCCAGACATGATGTTGCCAGTCTGCCTGATATGCCACTGTTATAATTAACAGAGCTATCAGCTCAAAGATCAGATCTCCGTACATCGTTCCCCACTGCATGCTTCCCCAGCATGAAAGCAGATATGCACAAAAATATGCAAATAGCTTTTGTGTATCCTCATTTTTTGGATACAGGATGGTATTGTAACGGAACACAGTATAAATCCAGAATAATTTACTTGTCAGATAAGTGATCAAATGGATATTCATAATCTTTTCTTCTCCGTTTGTAATAGTCTTTCCCTGACCTTCTTGCGATTTGCTTTACTGATACTGAGACGTGTCTTGTCTTTCATAACCACGTTGTCATATTCGTAATGCTCCACGTGTTCCATATTGATGAGATAGGACTTGTGAATCAGTAAGAAATATTCTTCTGTTACATCCGCTACATCCTTTAATTTTCCTCGATATTCATATTCTTTTTCCGATGTCACGATATGTACTCTTTTTCCCAGACTATAAAAATACAGGATCTTGTCATAAGAAATCTTGTGGATTCCTTTTGTATCCGTATATTCAAATATTTTCTTCCGTTCTTTTAACAGTTCCCGTAATTCACCTATCACCCGGAAAAGTTCTTCCTCTCGGATTGGCTTTACAAGAAAATCAAATGGATGAATACGGAATAATTTCATAGCATATTCCTGATATGTTGAAATATAGGTAATCCGCAGTTCTTTTCCATAATTTTTCTTTCGTATCTCCGTTCCGATATCAATTCCATTCTCATGTTCCAGACAAATATCAAGGAATAACATATCGTAGGATTCTTCTTCCAGCCTGTTAAGAAGCTGCTCCGCAGAATAGTATATTTCTATAGATATCTGACAGTCATTCGCTTTCCCATAATGGAGCAGCTTCTGTTCTAACCAATTACATAGGATGATGTCATCATCACAGATTGCAAGTTCTAGCATATTTTCTTACCCTCAGTCTTTCGTAACACGACAAATGGGGAAAAGAATCCCCTTCAATTCTTTTCCCGAATGGACATCACTAATTTTGTGTCATTTTTCCGATGCAACAGCACCACTTCCTTTGCTGTCTTATTTTGTCCTCTATATAATCTGTCTCTTATACACATCTCCGAGCCCACGAGACCTCTCTACATCTC
>ENA-UALA01000565-UALA01000565.1-human-gut-metagenome-genome-assembly--contig:-NODE-565-length-18333-cov-15.396050_pt1 | contig 18333 bp, 18 predicted proteins | sample MGYA00243696_ERZ654460 | MGnify/ENA primary metagenome ERZ654460 (study PRJEB26926, sample SAMN06164725) | human gut metagenome | biome: ENVO:00009003; feature: ENVO:2100002; material: ENVO:00002003... | reverse complement strand
GTCGGCAGCGTCAGATGTGTATAAGAGACAGCTATTATATATATGGCGCTGCTTTAATTGCGTAATACAAAGAAAGGATTGTTTATGGAAAAGACAAATTTTGATTTTGATATTTTCGAAGCTGAAAAGCATCGTGCTGATACCGGCAACGAAAACTATGACGGTAATGATAAAAACAATAAAGAAGAAGACAATAAGCGCCCAAGCTCTAAAAAAAAGCGTTTAATTGCGGTTATTATATCCGTTGTTTTGCTGATACTGATTGCAGTAACAGTCTTACTTGTATACCCTATTGTATCATCAAAACACAACCCCGAAAAATATATAGACGCATATATTCAATGTTTGTCTGAAAAGAACTGGGATGAGGCTTATAATTTTATGCCTTCTATAGATTCCCCTTATATAAACAAGGAAAGTTTCAAACAATTCATTGAAGCAAATTCAGTTGACACACTTTTTTCAGGATCAAAAGCGGAAAGCTATGTAATTGAAAAAGAATATACAGGCGACAAATTTACTTCTTACACTATTGATTATATTGATGCAGAAGGCAACTGGAAAACTGTGCACGCAAGAATAAAAATGGTGAAAGACGGATTCTGGAAATATGACGAATACCGAGTAATACCAAGCAGAAATCTTATATGTGATGCCGATATATATGTACCGGCAGGAGCAAAGGTATTCGTAGATTCTGTTGAGGTGCAGAATTCTCAAAGCACCACAATGACAGATTCTAAAACAGGAAAAGACATACCTGTTTCTGCATTTACCACAGATTATATGTTCAGCGGAGAGCACGAAATAAAAGTACAGTGTGAAGGTTTCAACGATTATATAAAAACAGAAAAAATAAATAAAGACAGCTATATTTTCTACATTCCTCTTACAATGAGTGAAGATCAGTACTCAAAGCTTTACAACAGAGCTCAGGAAGCCGTAAATAATTTATATAGCTATGCGTGCGGCGGAGAGAGCGGCATAGACGCTTCTGAACTTTCTGAAAGATTTTCCGGAGATTCAGTAAATGCCCTTTATGACGAAATAAAGGACTCTGTTTATGGCTCTAACAAGTATATTGACATTACTGATTTTTCTGTTTCGCAGGCAACGCTCAAATCACAGTTCGGAGACATATCTGTATCATGCAACAGCAGTGCAGAATGTTACATTAATTTTGAGTTTGACTATAAATATAAAATCACTAATAGTTTTGATTCTGAATCGGAAAACAGAACAGATACGGGAAGCGCCTCTGTAAAATACGTATATGAAAATTCAAAATGGGTAATAGACGATATAGCAGTTAGAGCCGTCTTTTGATGCGGCAGGAGGAATACGATGAAAAAAATAAGCAAAAAAGCACGCGTACGTATAGTAATGATCATATGCGCCGCTTTGGTAATCTGCTGTGCTGCGTCTGTTACAGCCGCCATAGCTCAGCTGAGTGATTTCAACAGAATACAAAGTGAAAATTCCAACTATGAAATAGCTTTGATGAGTGACGAAAAGAGCATCAGACAGCTTCCTTTTGCGGTTTCAGCATCTACGGGCAAAGCCGAAAAAGATCAGAGCATAAAGATACTTGCAGAAAAAAACGGCTGGCTCAAAATAATGTATAACAATCACGGAGAACTTGAAACAGGTTTTGTAAAAAGCGATACTGTTTATGAAAGGCAGAAAGAACAAGTACCGGCAGAAACAATTGATTTAGACACAAGTCAGATAACAGCTAAGGTTGGCGAAACCGTAAGCATAGAAGCCAAAATATTTCCGCGCTCTTCCACGGAGAAAATAAACTGGAGCAGCAGCGACGAGAATGTTGCAAAGGTACAGGAAGCAAATGTAACCATTACGGGTGAAGGCACTGCGGTGATAACTGCCAAAACCGAAAAATGCGTTCGTACAATTGATATAACCGCAGTTCAAAGCAATCCCGAGCTTTCTTTTTCCGAAAAAAGCTATACTTTAAATCTGAACGAAAAGCTGAATTTAAAAAAGGATCTCAAAGCTTCAAGTAAAGAAATAAAATGGGAGTCAAGCAATTCTCAGGTAATATCAGTTGACGACGGAGTAGTAAAAGCACTAAAAAGCGGAGCAGCAGTTATAACTGCAAGTATTGACGGCGCAACTGCAAGCTGCAGAGTTTATATTAAAAATGCAAACAGCCATGCCGACAAACCTCTTAACCTTCAAAATGCCTACGGAAATATTTACAATTATCATCCGTCCGTCTGCTACTTTGAAAACGGTTTTAACGGCTACAAATACTGGTGCGCGTATACACCGTACGAAGGCAATAATGATTACTGGGAAAACCCTCACATTCAGGTAAGCAACGATCTTAAAAACTGGACTGTTCCAAAAGGCTTCAGCAATCCGCTTGAACCTGTCCCCTCCAACTATGAACACGGCCGTGTATATAACTCTGACACGGAGCTTGTTTATAATACAGACACAAAAACACTTGAATGCTGGTGGAGATTTTATGACTATCCCAACAACAGGACAGTGCTTAAAAGAAAAACAACAAAAGACGGAGTACACTGGAGTAATTCAGAAGAGATGCTCTCAGGGGAACTTTACAAGTACGATTTTCTGAGCCCGGCAATCATATATGAAAACGGCACTTACAAAATGTGGGCAATAAATCAGAATACCGGCCACTCGCTCGATTACAGAGAAAGCAAAAACGGCAAGGACTGGGGTAAGTTAAGACAAATCAAAATCACGTACAAGGACAAAGAACTTGCCAACTGGCACCTTGATGTTATTCATACCGCAAAAGGGTATGAAGCATTGATTTCCGCTTACTATCCAAAAGAGAATGACAGAACACACATGGATTTGTATTACTCTTATTCACAGGACAATATAAATTACACAACTGCGGAGAAGATCTTTTCTCCCTCATCCTCATCAAATGCATTTGATAACAGAGGTCTTTACCGTTCAAGCTTCCTTTATGCCAACGGAAGATACTATATGTTTTACAGCGCTCTTAATAAAAAAACCGGCCCTACAGGAGTTGGCCTTATATGCGGAAGAGATGTATATACAATGGGCTGAGAAGCCTTTATAATATAGTTTTATAATAGAAATGAGAGGGTTATTATGAAACAAAAAATTAAATTCTTCAGCGCAGCAGTTGTATTGGCAATGGCAGCTGTAATTCTGTGCTCATGTTCTGCAGAAAAGCAGGACGAAAGCTGGAAAAACGGAAATTATGATCTTTCCGTTCCTCAGCTCGGTCAGGACGGCTGGTACATGGTTTTTGAGGATGACTTTGAAGGAGACAGCCTCAACGAAGGAATAACATTTGGTGAAAACTATACCGGCAGCCGTGAAATATGGACAACTTCACCGCACGCGATCAGGTGGGAGAGCAATGACGAAGACAAACCTGAACAGGCATGTTGGTGGTGCCCTAATGCCGTTTCTTTGCAAGACGGAAATCTTGTCATAACATCGCAGTATGAGAATAATCATACCTGCAGCGGAAACTGCCCTGCCGAAGGAAGATTTACGGGTGGAATAGAGACCCGTAAAATCAACGGAGATCAAAACAGCAATAAGGGCGAAAATGACGAGCTTCTTTTCGCACAGGCATTAGGATATTTTGAAGTGCGCGCGAAACTTCCCGAAGCACAGGGAATGTGGTCTGCTTTCTGGCTTCAGTCATCTAACATGAGAAAACCGTCTGCAGAAGGTGTTGACGGAACGGAAATAGATGTATTTGAAAGCGCGTTCATAAACAGCAAGAGCAGTCAAATGGGTCATGCGCTTTTATGGAACGGATACGGCGAATATGCTGATTCGCAGGCTTATATAACAGATCTTGAACAGGATCTGTACGACGGCTGGCATACTTATGCCCTTAAATGGACTCCTGAATATTATGTATTTTACATAGACGGAGTAGCTACATGGGCAACAACTGCGGGAGGCGTATCCCATGTGAAAGAATTTTTAAGGCTTACCTGTGAAATTGACGCTGGTGACGAATGGGGTCCTCACGCTCAGAAAATAGGCGCATTTGATACGGAAAGCAAAAGTGAATTTTTGGTTGACTATGTAAAAGTATGGCAAAACTCAGAATATGAGCAGTACGAAATAAGCGACGATAAATTTGCCGGAACCCTTGATACGGAAAACTGATAATAAACTCAAAAATAAAAAAAGGCGCGGGCATGAGCCGCGCCTTTTTTAATATGTAAACCTAAGTTTACATAAGCTTTCAATGTCATACATCGTCTATTCTGTTCTCTATTTCCGAAACTATCGTGCTCATTTTTACGTTTAAGGCGCACGATATTCTGTAAAGCGTTTCCAACGTGGGTTTTCGCTCGCCTCTTTCAATAGCGCTCAAATGAGTTCTTCCTATATCTGCAAGTCCGCTTAAAACTTCCTGACTAAGATTTTTCTTTTTTCTGAAATCGGCTATAACATCGCCCACTATTTTAGAATCAAGTGTTGGTATAAACATAACTGCACTCCCATTAATTATCTAATTAGAGTGTAGTATTTTTTTGCCCAAATTATGAACACATATGTTGACACTATGAATACTTATGTGTTATTATTTAAACATGAAATGATGAGGAGTGTGTTATATGGATAATAACAATCAAAACCAAAATAATAATCAGTACAGCGCACAGCAACAGCCGCAGTATCAAAATCCCGGATATTCTCCGCAGTATCAGAATAATTATCCGCCCCAGAAAGTTAAAAAGCCCATTTATAAAAAATGGTGGTTTTGGGTAATTATAGTAATTGTTTTACTTGCTATAATAGGAAGTGTATCCGGCGCCGGATCAGACACTGAAAACAGCACTGGCACAACAATTACAACAACTGATACTTTAACAACACAGCCACAGAGCACTACCGAAGAAGAAACAGAACCTGACATTCCTGCCGAATACAAATCCGCTCTTATTAAGGCACAGACATACAGCGATACAATGCATATGTCAAAACAGGGAATTTATGATCAGCTTACTTCAGAATACGGCGAACAATTTTCTGATGAAGCCGCACAATATGCAGTAGACAACGTTGATGCCGACTGGAAAGAAAATGCTCTGAAAAAAGCAAAAACATATCAGGACAGTATGGCAATGTCTCCAGAAGCAATACGCGATCAGCTGACCTCCGAATACGGTGAAAAGTTCACTCAGGAAGAAGCCGACTATGCTATTGATAATCTAAATAAATAAAGATAAACGGAATGGTTTACGATAAGCCGTTCCGTTTTTTGTTTGCAATAAAGCAGTTCGTTTACGAATTAAAATTTAGACATTATATTGACAGTTGTAACATATATATGGTATTATTGAATTACAATAAAGAAAGGAGGTTTGCATATATATGGCAGACGAAAACTTCAATAATTTTACAGGACAGCAGCCGGATACCAATCCTGCTCAAAACCCTCAGGAATGGCAGAACACAACACCTGTTAATGACGCACAGCCTTCTCAGAACGAACAGGCAAATTTCCAGGCAGCACAGCAGCCTGATTTCCAGCAGGGAGGTTACCAGCAGCCTAATTATCAGCAGCCCAATTATCAGCAGTATAATCAGGCTCCTAATCAGCAGTTTTATCCGCCTTATCAGCCTCCTCAGGAGCAAAAGGCAAGCGTAGGTCTTGCAATACTCTCATTTATCATTCCTATAGTAGGACTTATCTTATTCATTACCATGAAAGATAAAAGACCTAAGACAGCAAAAGCAAGCGGTATTTGTGCTCTCGTAAGCTTTATATTAGGAATAGTTTTTTCTATCGTTTTTTATGCAGTTGGAATGATGGCTGCATTCACAGCAACTGATGATTTATATGACGATTATGATTCATATTATAGTGATTACTATGATTATGATGATTCATATGACACTTACGACGACACATATTACGAGTATTACGGCTGATAACTCATGTAAACTTTAATTTACAAAGCGGTCCGGAAGATCCGGGCCGCTTATTTTATTGCTTTAGGTTTCAGACTGCGCCTTCTGCTTTTACGCTCAATTTCTTTGCAGGGATATATTTCTCTTCCCTTTTTGTCTGCGCGGCTTTGCAGTCTCTCCAAGCAAGAATTACCTGGGGATTTGCAAATATTTCATCAAGCCTCTCAAAGAACGGGATGCAGTCGCCGTAATCAAGCGCACGGTGATCAAAAGCAAGGGTAATAGGCAATATTTGCCTTATCTCTATTTTCTTGTTTCCGTTTTCATCTGTAATCACTGTGGGGCGCTCCTGAATTGCATTTACTGCAAAAGCAGTTGTCTGCGGCGGTATAATCTCAAGCATAAAGCACTGGCCTTTCTGACCTCTGTAAACAGAACCGAAATTTGAAATGGTGGTAGTGCCCTGCTCGATATCATGTTTTGTAAGTCTGTCCTCAACAGGAATTTTATAATACTCTCTTTTTTCCTTTCCTGAAAGAGTGTGCACCATATGCTTGCCCGGCATTTTAGATCCGATAAGGCGGCATACAGTCTGAAGGATTTTACCTTCTGCAAGACCGTTCAGAGTATTGTCAAGGGACACTTCAAACATTACCTCATTCATATCACTGTTATTAGCTCTTCTTACGGTATCGGCGATAGCGTGTGTCATTTCAAGCAAAGACTTATTACCCATATCGTGCATGTTAACAGTCATCATTTCGCCGGTATGAAGAATCATGGGCATTGAGATATCAATATTATCATGATAGTTAAGAGTGCCTCTTACAAGTCTTCTGTTGAAATCAAGTGTTGTATTCATTTTCGGAGCGGCTTTAAGACCCTCGCAGATAATTTTAAGAACTACTGTATTTATTGTAATTTTATCTTCCGGATTAGTTAAATTTTCATTAAGCTTTTTATAATACTTCATAAGATCGGTTACGTCTGCCTCGTAGCTTGTTGTTGCGTGAGGGATCTGCTCCCAGCTTTCTGAAGTCATATTTGAAACTATCTTTCTTGCAATTCCGAAAAATTCTTTTTTATAAACTGACATATAAATTCTCCTTGTAGTTTTGTTTTTTGATTTGCGCGATTTGTGTTTCGCTGTGATACAAGAATAGCAAAATGACTTTTCAAAAACAATCAACTTCGCTTTACAACCCCGCAACCTGGGTTTACAAAGTGGTTTACATTTAAAAAACCGCTTAGTTATGCCGAATTTCGGCATACACATAAGCGGTTTTAAACTTATTTTTTATTCTTTTTATTTTTGTAAGCGAACCCTGCGCCTATATAATAAATGGGTATAGTGATAAACAATATCCAAAGCGGATGCCATAGGCTGAAATAAAATCCGCCCAAAAGGAAGATAATCAAAACAACTACGGGGTAACAGAAGATGAGCAGATTTTTCTTTTCACAAGCGAAAATTCCCGTGTAAAACAGAGGAATGGTAAGAAGAAAAATCCATGACGTTTTCCAAAGCTCACTGTTGATACACCCTAATGCAGCCATAACAAAGATCGCTATAACAGGATAAGCCGCAAATATCCATGAGCGTTTTTTCTTTTTATGCTGCTTTGTTTTATCATTATTATCTTTTGCTTCCAGCTCTTTATTTATACCTGCCGAAACAGGTGCGTCGGCAGTTTCTTTTTCTTCTGCATTTTCGGCTGCCGATGTCACGGTTGTTTCACCGCAGTTTAAAATAGCATCCACCGACATTCCGTAAAGCTTTGAAAGCTTAAACATATTATCGGTGTCAGGCACTGCATAGCCCTGTTCCCATTTAGAAATCGACTGCCTTGAAACGCCAAGCTTTTCGGCAAGTTTTTCTTGGCTGAGATTATTTTGAGTTCTTAATTGTTTTAAATAATCACCTTGTTTTATGGACATACTGTATTCCTCAAAATTCCATTTTTTAAATACGAATATTATATATAATTAAAATTATAAATTCAAGTACAATTACGATTGTTAAAAAAATGTTTATTTTATTTTGAAAGTTTTATAGTAATCTCCGTTCCCTCGTTTTCACGGCTTTTTATGGAAACCCCGCCGCCGAGATATTCGGCTGTATGCTTTACTATTGCAAGACCGAGACCCGTTCCGCCCGTTGCCTTTGAGCGGGACTTATCAACTCTGAAAAATCTTTCAAATACCCTCTCAAGATATTTTTCAGGTATTCCGATACCCGTATCTTTTACCGTTAAGAAAACGTATTTATCCCCGTTATTAACTGAGACGTCAACGCTGCCGTTTTCAACATTGTATTTAATCGCGTTTTCAACAACGTTATATACCAGTTCCTCAATAAGAGATTTTGTTCCTTTGACACGGCATTCATCGCCCGATACTTTTACCGTAACATTCTTTTTCTGCGCTTTCACTGACAGCGCTTCAACACAGTAATTAACCACGGGCATAAGATCCACATAGTCAATAATCGGCTTATAGTCATATTCCTCAAGCTGCGAAAGCTGGATTATATCGTGTGTGAGGCTTATAAGTCTCTGGGATTCCTTGTATATTATGCCTCCGATTTCGGGGACGTCTTTAGGCTGTACCATATTGCTCTGAAGCAATTCGCCGTAACCCGATATTGAGGTTAGAGGAGTTTTAAGCTCATGTGATACATTTGCCGTAAAACGCTTTTTCATGTTGAGCAGTTTTTCTTTTTCATCAAGCTGAACCTGAACTTTATCTGCAAACGGCTTGAGCTCGTTATATTTGCAATTTGTGCTTATATGCGCTATATCATCACCCATTGTTTCGATATCAGCGCAAAGCTTTTTTGAAAGTATGAATGCCGCGGCAAAGGAGATAAGAAGAGATGCCGCAAGCACCGGAATAGTTATAACAGCAGAAAAAAGGAGCACTTCTTCAACATCTGAATAGCCGTGCTCTTTTATGTAAACTGCCGCAAATATTCCGAAAGCGGCGATTGTTACAAGCACCGAACAAACCGCCGCAATAAGAACTGTATTAAATATTTTACCTGTCATTCTGCCGGTCAAATTAATCACCCAATTTATACCCGACGTGGCGAATCGTTTCTATCAGCGACCCGCTTTCGCCTAATTTTTTTCTGAGAGTAAGGATATGACTGTCTACCGTGCGTGATTCACTTTCACTGTCATAACCCCACACTTTGTTAAGGAGCTGTTCTCTTGTTACTGCAATGCCCTTATTGAGAATAAGATATTTAAGAATTTCATATTCCTTGAATGTAAGCTCAACTTCTTTGTCAAAAGAATAAACTTTATGTTTTTTATCATCAATAGTAATTGATTTAAAAGTATAGTTCTTTCTTTCGTCCCTGTCACCCGTGCGCCTGAGTACGGCTTTTATCCTTGAAAGGAATATCATTACCGAAAACGGCTTGGTGATATAATCATCTGCACCGCTGTCAAGACCCTTTATAGCGTCTATCTCTGAATCCTTTGCCGTTACCATAACTATAGGCACATGTTTATAATCGGAGCTTGCCCTCAGTTTTTTGGTTATTGAAATACCGTCCTCGCCAGGAAGCATTACGTCAATAACAATAAGATCCGGTTTTTCCTTTCTGAGTTCCTCATAGAAAGACTTTGGATTATCAAATCCGCGCACCTCATATCCGTTGCCCTGCAACGCATATGATTCAAGTTCACGTACGCTGTTGTCATCCTCCAGAATATATATAAGCGGCATAATAAACACCTCCCGTTACATTATCTCAGTTTAATGAATATTTTTCAAGGTAGGAATCAAGGTTTTCAACAAATTCCTTATCGCTCTCTTTTAACTCACGTGTATACTCGTGAATATTGTATTCACCGCTTTCAAGCTCTATCATGGAAGCCGCAAGGCTTGCGCAATGATCAGATATTCTTTCAAGAGCATTGATGAGATCAAGGAAAACGAAGCCCTGATCAACAGAGCAATCACCTTTTTCAATTCTTTTGAGGTGACGGTTTTTAAGCTCTTTTTTCAGTTTATCGATTACTTCCTCAAGAGGTTCAACTTCTCGTGCCTTAACAACATCTGAAGTTTTGAATGATTCTATGGTGATGTTTATTATTTTGGTGACAGCCGCTATCATTACGGACAGATCGTATTTTGCTTTTTCTGAGAATATTATATTCTTCTTGTTGATGTTCTTTTTGATTTTAAGGATATCCTCACAATAGTCGGAAATCTTTTCAAAATCCTCTATTGCATGATGCAGGATGAAAACATTTTTGCTGTCCTCATCCGTAAGCTGCAATGAACTGATCTTAACAAGATATGTTTCAAGGATCTCTTCATATTTATCGGTTTCCTTTTCGTTTTCAGTAATCTTTGCAGCCTTTTCGCTTTTATAATTTTTAACAAGTGAAAATGCAGTCATAGCTGTTTTTTCAACAAGATCTGCCATTTCGAATGTTACTTCTCTGCTCTTTTCAACGGCATAAGACGGAGTAAGGAGGAAACGCTCGTCGAGAAGCGCAGGAGTGTTTTCCTTTTCTTTTTTGCCTTCCCTTATCGTCATATAGGCAAGCTTTTCCAGCTGCTTTGTAAACGGAAGCAACACAATAGTTGAGAAGATATTAAATACAGAGTGAATAAGAGCTATCTGAGACGGTGACACAAAATCCTGCATGAAATCAAATTTGAATATTGCATTCGCACCGTAAAACAAAACTACAGCAAGCACAACGCCTATAATATTGAAATACAGATGCGCAATAGCGGCACGCTTTGCGTTTTTGCTTGTACCTACGGAAGAAATAAGCGCAGTAACACAAGTACCTATGTTTTGACCAAGGATTACAGGGAACGCCATTGAGAACGGCACTGAACCTGTAAGAGAAAGAGCCTGAAGAATACCTACCGAAGCGCTTGAAGACTGAATGATTGCGGTAAGCACCATGCCTACAAGTATTCCGAGAATAGGATTGCTGAACTTGAGAAGGATAGATGTGAACTGAGGATTATCCGCAAGACCGCTCATGGAATCGCTCATAAATTCCATGCCCATCATTAGGATACCGAAGCCTGCGATTATGCCGCCCACATTCTTTCTCTTTTCGTTTTTGGAAAACATGAGCAAAAACACACCGATAACACCCAGAACAGGCGCAAATGACGATGGCTTCAGAAGATTTACTATAAGGCTGTCTCCGCTGATGCCGGTAAGTGAAAGCAGCCATGATGTGGCGGTTGTTCCTATGTTAGCGCCCATAATAACGCCGATGGCACGTGAAAGCTCCATTATGCCGGAATTTACAAAACCGACTACCATTACCGTAACTGCTGACGACGACTGAATAACGGCAGTAACGACGCATCCGAGCAATACGCCCTTATAGGTCTTATCAGTCATTTTTTCAAGAATCTGTTCCAGCTTACCGCCGGAAATTTTTTCAAGCCCGTCCCCCATCATATTCATTCCGTAAAGGAACAGGGCAAGGCCTCCCAAAAGGGAAAATACAGAAAAGATGCTCACAATGATCCTCCGTTTTTTATAAATCCAAATACATTTTATACTCAAAATATTCCTAACTGTTTTTTGATAATAACAACCTCTAATCAAAACAATGCGGTTTTTATGTCAAATCCGTGTCAAATCGACTTTCTTCTCCATATCGATTTCTTCGCCGTTTCTTGGAAATATTGCCTGAAAAAACAGCATATATATAAAAATTGGAATTAACACGTATTAAAGAAAGCGTTTTCGGAATAATAAAGGCGAAAGGAATGATCTTATGAAATTTTTTATTAATGACAACTGTATAGGCTGCGGACTCTGCACCGAAATATGCCCGGAAGTTTTCAGCCTGACCGACGAGGGAGTATCCAGAGCAATCGAAGGCGACGTTGCGCCCGAGCATGAGAAGAGCGCACTGGAAGCGAAGGAATCCTGCCCCGTAGGAGCGATAGAACAGGAATAAAACCAAAGAAAAGTTAATATAAAAATGTTTTAAATTATATATTAATTTATAAACTATTAACATTTACAACCGTCCGTTCAAGTGTTAGAATTGTATCGGTAGAAAGATTTCGGTGATGAAAATGAAAAAAAGAACCCAGATGTCCGAAACTTTTCCGCTTGGTCTAATTCTGGCACTTGCGGGCGGCTTTTTGGACGCTTATACATATGTCTGCCGAGGCGGAGTTTTTGCCAACGCAGAAACAGGAAACATCGTTTTGATGGGTCTAAAGCTTGCAGACGGCGATTTCAGAAGCGCTATGCATTATCTGATACCCATAGTAGCGTTTGCATGCGGCATATTGGCAAGTGAAACCGTAAAAAGAAAATTCAAACTCAAACCGGGTGCATTCTTTCACTGGAGGCAGATAACTGTTGCTTTGGAAATAGCCGTGCTTGCAGTGATTTCATTTGTGCCCTCCACAAACGCTAACAACATTTACACAAACGCGCTTGTTGCGTTTGCCGCATCAATACAGGTGCAGAGTTTCAGAAAAATAAGCGGGGTTGCGCTTACCACCACCATGTGCACGGGTAATCTGCGCAGTGCAACAGAGGCGTTATTTACGGGAGTATCAAAAAAAGACGGCAGCGCGCTTAAAAAATCAGGCAAATATTTTTCCATTATAGGTTTTTTCATAATAGGCGCAATACTGGGCGCGCTTATCACCCGAATGCTTGATATAAAAGCGGCGCTGGTTGCAGCGGGCATACTTGCTGTGCCTTTTGCACTGATGTTTATTGATTTTGAGAAAAATCAGCTTAAAAAACAAGGGAGTGGCATTAATGATTAAAGAGCTTTTCAAAAAAAGCGACGGTGCCGATTCCGCCGAAATACAATTCAGAAAAATGACGCAGACACCCATAAATAAACTTATAGCGTCACTTTCAGTGCCAACAATTATCAGCATGCTGATAACTAACATTTACAATGCAACCGATACATATTTCGTTTCAAAAATAAACATATCGGCAAGCGGCGCCACAGGAGTAATATTCAGCCTTATGGCTATACTTCAGGCATTCGGCTTTATGTTTGGTCACGGTTCTGGCAGCTGCATAAGCCGCCATCTCGGGGCTCAGGATATTGAAAAGGCAAAGCGTTATTCCTCAACAGGATTTTTCCTCTCTCTTGTTGCAGGCACAGCTATTATGATACTTGGGTTTATATTTCTGAATCCGCTTATGACTTTTCTGGGCAGTACTCAAACTATTCTGCCGTATGCTCGTGACTACGGATTTTACATACTCATTTCAGGCCCCGCGATGACCGCAAGCTGTGTTATAAACAACATACTCAGATATGAGGGCATGGCGGCTCTTGCAATGATAGGTCTTACCTCAGGCGGAATACTGAATATAATAATGGACCCCATCTTTATTTTTGCCTGTGATATGGGAATATCCGGAGCCGGGCTCTCAACTGCTATATCACAATACATAAGCCTTGCGATACTTTTAATAATGTATCACCGAGGTTCAGCTCAGAGCAAAATGCATTTCAAATACATTACACTGAAGCCGCGCCTTGTGTGGGAAATAATTTCTACCGGACTGCCCAGCCTTGCAAGGCAGGGACTCAACAGCGTTTCCAACATGGTGCTCAATATTGAGGCGGCTCCTTTCGGAGATGCCTGCATAGCGGCAATGAGCATAGTAGCCAAAGTATCCAACCTGCTTTTCTCTGTATGTGTGGGAATAGGTCAGGGATTTCAGCCGGTTTCATCATTCAACTACGGAGCAGGAAAGTATTCTCGTGTTAAAAGCGGAATAAAATTCGCGTGGGGATTTTCCACCATTGTGATATTTATACTTTCACTTCTTTGCTTCATATTTGCACCTGAGCTTGTAACAATGTTCCGCCATGAAAAAGAAGTTGTTGAAGTAGGAACATCCGCGCTTAGAATGCTTTGCGCTTCTCTTGTGGTTTTACCTACTGTAATGATAGGCAACATGACATTCCAGAGCATAGGAAAAAGCGGAAGGGCATTTTTCCTTGCGCTTACACAAAACGGTCTTTTCTTTATACCGCTTGTTCTTATACTTCCCGAATTTATGGGAATAAACGGAATTGAGACTGCTCAGCCGATAGCCTATGTTATTGCCGCAATTGTTACAGTACCTTTTATAATAACATTTATGAAGCATCTGCCTAAGGATGCTGAGCCTAAAGAAATGATTACTGAAACCAAATAGAGCACAAAAAAACGGCAGGGATAAATTCCCTGCCGTTTGATTTATATTATAAATTAAAGTTCTTTAAAATAAACGAAAATATTTTCATATTCTCCCGACTTTGCTTTGAAACCTCCCGGTATTCTTCCAAGACGAGTAAACCCGAGACGCTCATAAAGATGCTGAGCATGAATGTTTGATTCAACTACCGCATTGAACTGAAGTATTCTGAAACCGTTGTCTTTTGCTCTTTCAAGGCAGTCTTTAACAAGTTTTTCCCCTATATGCAGGCCGCGGACTTCAGATGAAACAGCATAGCTTGCGTTTGAAATATGGCCGCATCTGCCTATGTTGTTTGGGTGCAGTATGTAAAGCCCAAGTATCCTGCCGCTGATTTTATCCTGAGCAACGCCGCAAACGGTTTGCGAAGAAAAAAATTCAGCCGCTTTTTCATAATCAAGCGTATCTATCTGAGGAAAAGCATTCCCCTCTTCTACCACCTCATTCCAGATGTGCGTCATCTCAGTAAGATCGGAGGCTTCATATTCCCTTACAATAATATTTTCAATATCCATAATACATCTTATTAAAGCCCGGCAAAAAGCCGGGCAATTCTTTTACATTTTTGATCCTTTTGAACCTTTGGAACCGCCCAAAGAAGCGGAGGAAAGAATATTTGTGTCAAATGAATAAGTGATTTCCTCGTTATTGCGCTGTCTCTTTACAGCAAGCGAAATCAGCCTGTCAAGCAGTTCGGAATACTTAACTCCTCTAGGCTCCCACAGATAAAATGCAAGCGAACCGGGAATAGTATTGAATTCGTTTATCCAGAACTCCCCTGTTTTTGAATCCATAAGAAAATCTATTCTTGCAACACCGTTGCAGTCAAGATATTTGAACGCGTCTACGGCGATCTGCTTTATTTCCTGAGCTGTTTCTTTCGGAATTTCAGCCGGTATCTTTCTTTTAAGACTGCTCATGCCCTTGCTGCCACCGGTCTTTTTGCCGCCGTCCATATATTTATCCTTATATGAAAGGATCTTATCAGCAGAAATAGGCTCCTCAAGCTCAGACGCTTCCGCCTCAGAATAATCGCCCACAACAGAGCAGTTAATCTCTTTAAGATTTACTACTGCCGGCTCAATAAGTATTTTATCTGCAAATCTGAAAGCAAGCTCAAGCGCGTCCTCAAGCTCCTGCCTGTTTTCCGCCTTACTGATACCTACGCTTGAACCGAGGTTTACAGGCTTTACAATTACGGGATATCCGAATTTATTTTCAGTATCCGAAATTACCTTTTTCTCATTTTTATAATCCTGTGATGTAAAACGAATGCCGTCAAGCACAGGGAAGCCTGCCTCTTTAAGCATTATTTTCATAGCGAATTTATCCATACAAATAGCGCTTGCAAGCACATCACAGCCAACAAACGGCAAATTGAGGGTCTTTATAAATCCCTGAAGAGCACCGTCTTCAACATTAGTGCCGTGAACTATAGGAAACGCAACATCTATGCAGGCAATGGGTTTTGCCTTTGAGAAAAGCTTATGCTCCTGCGGCATAAGATAAGTTTTGCTGCCGTCTGTTACTATATTAATCTTCGTGCTCTTGGCAAGAAGCGCAGGAATATTTTTGTACTCTTCCATATTTTCAAGGCTTTCGCCCCAGTAAAGCTCATTTTTCTTTGTTATATAAACAGGATAAACAGCATATTTATCTTTATTTATATTTTGCATAGCCTGAACTGCGGAGATTACCGAAACTTCATGCTCAACGCTTTTGCCGCCGAAAAGCACAGCCACATTAATTTTCATTTTCATCCTCCAATAAATCAATAATTATCGGGCAAATCGTTTTCTATAAGAATGATTTTCTGCTCGCCGGGAGCGACAGAAGCTTTTGAAAAAGCCTCATTAAAACTGCCGCTTACCGTAATTTTTTTATCATCATACCCTGCGTCTGTAAGGCCCTTGTAAATAGCTTCCGTCTGCTTTTTACCTACAAGGTAAACATAATCGCAGACAGCTGCAGCTGATTTACCGAATTCATAGTTACACTTATCCTGCATTTTGCCAAGCTCAACCATACCCGGAGTAATAAGTATTTTTGTGCCGTCAAACAGTGAAAGTGTTTTAAGCGCGGCTTCACAGCCTGCGGGATTTGAATTATATGCGTCATCAATTATCGCCGTATTTCCTCTGCGCGTAAGCTGAAGCCTGTGCGGAGGTGATGAAAGCTTGCGCACATACATTCTTATATCATCGTCGGGAACACCGAGAGCAACACTCACCGCAATAACGCCCGTAAGATTGGTAACATTATGCTCACCAATAAGAGGAGTCTGTAAATTTTCTATCTTTCTGCCGCAGCAGCAGACAGAAAAATTAGTGCCCTTATTTGAAACGCTGATGTCATAGGCATAAGTCTCATTATCATCGCCAATGCCGTATGTGTGATAGCCTTTATCGGATTTTTTTGTGAGATTGCCTGAAATATTTTCATTGTCTCCGTTAAGAAACATTTTTGATTTATCAGACACAGCATCATAAAGCTCAAATTTTGTTTTGATTATATTATCTATTGATTTAAAGGTTTCAAGATGCTGTTCACCTATTGATGTTATAATACCGTATTCAGGAAAAACAATATCGCAAATCTCTTTTATATCACCAACATGGCGTGCGCCCATTTCGCACACGAATACTTCGTGTGTGGGTCTGAGCTGTTCTCTGATAGTCTTAACTACACCCATTGGAGTATTATAGCTTTCGGGAGTCATAAGCACGTTGTACTTTGCTTTAAGAACAGTTGAAAGATAATATTTGACACTGGTTTTGCCGTAACTGCCGGTAATGCCTATAACTTTCAGGTCAGGACATGCCTTGAGCATTTTTTTTGCATCGTTGATATAGTACTGACGTATAGCCTTTTCTATCGGGGCATTTATTATATTGCCTATAATCGGAAGCAGCGGAATAAGTGAAAGGGAAATTCCCATTCCGAGCAAGCCAAAACGCTCGCCGCCCGCGAAAAACGCCGCGGCAAATGCGGCAAGCCATACTATGGCATCGGTTACAAGCATGCGCTTTACCCTTGCGGTATAAACAAGAGGTTTTTTTGCGTTTTTCATAGGCTTGTTTGCAAGTGCAAAAATAAGCGCCAATACGTAAAACACTATATAGGGCCATAATTCGTTTGTGAATGCCGCCGCAACGGACACGATAAGCAAAAGGATATTTATAATATAATGCCTGAAATTCTGACGCATCCATTTAAGCTGAACGGATGCTTTATACGAATTCAGCTGAAGCATATGGGTAGTGCGGATAACACACAAAACGCTTGAGACCGCCGCGAAAAGCAGGCAGATTATATTTAAAGCAAGATACATTTTACTCTCCTATTTTAAGGAATGATTTTAATATATTTTGGAACACATAAGGCTGATCAAGAAAAGAATAATGCCCTGCGTTATCTATTTTACAAAGGCCAACATCCGTGCCCGATGAAGATATTTCACGTTCAAATATCTGGGCATCGGAAAACGGTGTAGCAGTATCATTTGCGCCCCAGATAAGGAGGGTCTGGCATTTAATATTTTTCAGAAGCGATGTAAGATCCTCATTTACTGTTTTGACCAGCACTCCACGCATAAGGGGTGATGCGCTTGCGTAATCTGCGGAAGAAAACTTTTTTCTAAGGGACTCAAGCGCCTCGGGAAAAAGCTTTCTAACAGGATAAAGGCTGAGGAAAAACTTGCCCGTTTTGTAAACTTTTGTTCTGAAATTCTGCTTTTTTCCGCGAACAGGCATTACCCCTGCACTGTCCGCAAAAATAATTTTACTTATATTAAACGGAAGCTCGGGCAGCGAAGCCATTTTGATAATTACCCTGCCGCCGAACGAGTGACCGAAGAGAATTACATTTTTAACGCCAAAAGACGAAATAAACTTGACGGTAAAATCTGCATAATCCGAAACGCTCCACACATCCGGAGGTTCGGGAGTACCGCCAAAGCCGGGAAAATCAAGTGAAACGACTGTGAATTTTTGGGAAAGCAAATCTGAAACAGATGTATACACACCTATATTAGCTCCCCATCCGTGCAGGATAAACACATATTCACTGCCGCTGCCCTTAACTTCATAATTAACACTTATGCCGTCTATATCCTTTATCAAGAGATTAGCCCCCTTAAACGGCTTTATAAATTAAAAACATTATATATCTGTCTCTTATACACATCT
>ENA-UALA01000555-UALA01000555.1-human-gut-metagenome-genome-assembly--contig:-NODE-555-length-18656-cov-5.966668_pt1 | contig 18656 bp, 8 predicted proteins | sample MGYA00243696_ERZ654460 | MGnify/ENA primary metagenome ERZ654460 (study PRJEB26926, sample SAMN06164725) | human gut metagenome | biome: ENVO:00009003; feature: ENVO:2100002; material: ENVO:00002003... | reverse complement strand
GAAATAAGCCCGACACCTGAAAGAAAAAGCAAGGGGCATCCGGAGGAAGGAAGAAGAAGAACCGACCTCCGGGTGTCCCTTTTCTTATGTGGCCGCAGGCTGAATCACAACGGTTTCAGATTGATTCGGCTGCTGTAGATGGCGTTCAGCTCGTCACGATACTGTTCCAGATGGGCAGAGAGGATATTGTCGATGTAACAGGAGATGCTGACAGTCGGCGCAATTACGGAAAGCAGGGTGCGGACCCTCTCGTAGTTCTCGCTGCTGACATAGGTCTGCCGGCGTTCCTTCACGACGCTGTTGTTAAACAGATGTTCGGGATACACCTGAAGGGTGTTTCTTTTCCGGTGGTTTTTCTCCCGGATGACCGGGGACGGCGTTTCTTCCTCGCTGCCGGACACACCGGAACTGGAAACTTCCACCTTGTCGGATTTGGAAGGAATCCCGGACCGGCTTTCCGTTTCCTTACCGTCTTCTTTTGAGGAGCCGGTGTCGTTGTCATCCCAGATGTTTTTCAGGACGGCATCAGGAATATCCCCCGTCATTATGCTGCGTATCTGCTCCTCGTCGATTTTTACTTCCTTTCTCTTTACCATACTTCCATATTTTTGATAGTTGAACAATTCTTTTCCGGCAATTCTGCATTTTCCTTACGTTGTGAATGTAAGAATACCACCCATATTACATGCTTGCATTATCTGACGGGTATGTGTATCCGATCGGCAAGCCGGTCATGTAACCAATACTCAACGTGTTCTGTCTGACATTAAGCCAATCACGCATTCACATATGTGGGAACAGTGGCCTTATTATGTTCCGGCATATCCCCGTTCACCCGTTACCGGACGGTTTAAGTCAACCATGCACCCCGTACCTGACGCACACCTGGATGACTGAACTGCCGGACACATGCTGACATGTGGCAAAATAACGATAAATTTTCCGGATTGGCACTATCATGGAGGCCTGCTGACGGCCTGTGACACTGTATGTCATCCTGTTACACCGCCTTTATCTGACGGAGAGGGGTATCCGACCGGCAAGTCGGTCATGTATCCGATCCCCCACGTGTTCAGTCTGGCATTAAGCCAATCATACAGTCACGCATTCACACATGGGGGAACGGTTGCCTTATTATGTTCCAGTATATCTCCGTTCACCCGATACCGAACGGTTTAAAGCAACCATGCACCCCGTACCTGACGCACACCTGGATGACTGAACTGCCGGACACATGCTGACATGCGGCAAAATAACAAAAATTACTCCGGATGGGCACTCATATGGTGGCCTGCTGACGGTCTGTGACACGATATGTCATCCTGTTACACCGCTCAAGTGTCCTGCTGGCAGCGTTTTTTAGTATGCAGAACGTGATCAAGATGCCGACGGAAGGAATTTTTCGGAGGAAAGCGGTTGGAACGCTATCTTTTGATTTTTCGGATGAAAAATTCATGTTCAAACGAACATGGCAAGTTGTGTTTTCGGCTGCCAGAAATGATTTCGGGCACCCAAAACAACTTGCCGCTCGCCTGAAGGCTCGGGACGGGCTTTACTCCAAAGTCGTTGCGCCTGAAAACGGAAAAAGAGAAATAAGAAACGGGAAAATGAACGCTGTAATATCCACTTGGTACATGCTGTTTTGAAAGGATAGTGACAAACTTTGGAATCACATCAGCTATAATAAGCTGCAACAATCCTCAATTATGTCTTCCGATACACCGTTTGCTCTTAATGCATCGGCAATGTTCCGATTCATATCCTGTTCATTGGGTCGGGAAAAAAGCATTTTGCTAAACCAATCGATGACATTATGAATCTCCTGCCGGCCACTCTCGTCATTGACATCTATTCCTGCCAGGGGAGAACGGTCCTTGTGAAGGACCAGGTAATAGATGCCTCCCGTCAACAAGGCCAGGACTGCTCCAATACGGATGTCGGTTTCACCCAAAGCGCGTTGATAATGTCGGATCAAAGGCACTGTATTGAACTCCCGCATCCGGGCTGTACGCTTTGTAATGACATTGGTTTCATGGATTTCCCATTTTAAAAGTTTCTGCATGATGACATCCTCATTCAGCTCATCAAAAAGCCGGTGCAAGATGGAGCTGAATTCCTTTTCAACACATTGATTCTTTTCGACAGAGTCGATGACATCGCTGAACCAGTAATCATACTTTCTTGTAAAACTATCCATAAACTCCTCCCAGTCACCGAAGTGCCGGTGAAAGACCGTGGATTCCACGTTGGCAAGATTGGCAATACGCATAAGCGAAGACTTGGCGAAACCTTCCTCTCCAATGATTTCTGTTGCAGCATTTAAAATGTCATTCCGCAGCTCATGGCTGCTGCGTCGGGGACGCCGTGATTTATTTTTAGTCATGTATAAAAGGTTGTTTGACAAGGTTGGTTGATAAGGCAATAATCCATGGAAAGCATAGGCCGCACACTTTGCCGCCTTACCCTGAATAAATCCAAATGCTCAGTAATGGCATCCTCCACTGTTCAGAATTCATACCGGACTCAAAAGCTAAACATTTTACCGGAAAGACGGAAATTCCACAAAAGTACTTTATGAAACCCAAAGCAGCCATTCACCAACGGATTTATGCCCCATACAGCCGATGGATAATATGATTGATGGAAGAAATCTCCTTACATTCGTAAAATGACAGTATTTGTTGAGCATCAGTTGCTGAGATAGCATTGATATCCGGTATACGGAGTTTACGCAAATGTTGGCTTTGCCAGCGTGAAAACCCTCCGTTCATTGCATTGGTAACAGCAGAAAGCTGGTCACGCACAAAATCAGACATCAGGAATGCGGCTAAAAGACGCAACCGGACGGAGGATTGTCCGGTAATATAGTAAATGCTGTGCAGGGGATAATATGAACCGTCATCCACAAAGACAAATGTATTGCCAGACATGTCCGGCAAGAGTATTTTGGGCTGTTTCTGGAGGCTGGGACTGATGCGGTCTATCGTTTTATACCATTTGGCAGGCGATTTGCGTGCAACATGCCGGGCTGTAAGCCGTTCCCGATGCTGCTCAAGATAGGCACCGGCAAGAGGATAGTCGGCTAAATCGATCAGCGAGCCATCTGAATTATAGGGATTCAGCAGGTAATCTCCGTGCCAGTTAAATTGATTGCCACGAAGATCCCTTGCCTTGATGCTTGGCAATATCAGTTCCGATTCGACCCGATCCGGCAAATCACTTGACACAAAGATGGCATCTGCACCCGTTGCCGCTCCTATTCCAATCTTGAAACCCTGCTGTTCGATGGTCTTGAGCGCATGGTCAGCAGCAACCGAAGAAAAGCTTCTTGTCCAATCTTCGCCTGTGGGGCTGATGCGTTTGGAGATATGCATACCTGCCAACTCTTCTACCTGTCGGACTTCAGCGTAATCAAAATATGCAGAGGGCTTGCCGGCTCCAATAACGGTAATGGAAGGGTATGCAAGCACCTCTTCCTGAAAAGCGTCAGCCTGTTCAAGACCGACAATCATTTTGACCGCATACTTTTGGGCTATCAGTTTTCGCAATTTCTTCCCATATTCATTTTTAAGCCATCTGTTCGAGCAGATAAAACAATGGCGGCCGCCTTTTGAAAGCAAGGATAAGGTCTTTTCAAAGAACGGTACATACAAATCGCATCGGTAATGAAAAGTGGAGAAATTGTTCCGGCAATAGTCACGCATGTTTTGTGGAATATGCTCATAACGGACATATGGAGGATTGCCCACCACCACATCTGTAATACCAATCCTGCATGTCAGGAAATCGGCCGCCTGCAGATTATCCGGAGAAGGATAAATGCCTATGTCTGTAAGACGCCGGCGGCAACGTTCAATCTTCGTTCCGTCGATATCGTAAGCACGGACATTTCTCTGGAATGCCTCATTGGCATCAAAGTGATGATAAGCAGCCGAACGTAAAAGCCTACGGGCTATTTCGAGTACAAATTCGCCCTCTCCGCAAGAAGGTTCAAGAATCCGGACATTGCGTAAGTCAGCATGGCTGTCGTAACCGACCTGATCAAGCATGTAACAGACCACCCGTGGAGATGTGAATACGTCCCCATGATGGCCGCCGCTGCTACGCATACCATATAATGAAGCAGTGTTATTTGAATTCATAAGAAACACCAGAAAGAAAACAGTAGAAAGATTGCAGAAAACGCATCAATGAAATGTCTTCGGACATCGCTCCGTAGGTGTCTTTATCGCCGGTCCAGACAAGAGCCGTCGCTGTGTAATGACGCTCCAGTATCAGCTTTTGGCACAAGATACGGTATCTGTCCAAATAACCGGCTCCGCTGAATTCAGGCCTCACGGGGAAGAAGGGTTCATAGTTACGGACGGGACGCTCTGAATTTCTGTCACGTCCGACAACCATCAGCCACCCGACCCATGGTGCCGGTTGTCCGGGAAATTGTCCTTCGCGAAAGGCGGTCCAAAGATCCACGGCCGAACCTAAAGCCTCTTCCGTCCGGTTGTTGAAGTTATTACCATACGAGCCGACTTGTGATTTTAGCTCTACAGCGGCAACGAGTTTTCCCGAAGGAGAAACCACAAGCATGTCCCAATCTTTCGACGAGCGGAAAAAGCCCGGCAAATAATTCTTGTCTGTAATGATAAATTCAGCAGGAATACCGGCATTGCAGGCAACTTCCTTCAACAGTTCTACAAAACCGTCCATCTGCTTGCCTCCGACCACGGCACCCCGGTTGGAGGTATCCCCGCTTTCAGACAGCTGCTTCTGTTTCCGGTGCCAGAAAAAACGTATTGCATCGGCTATTTTCTCTGAATAATCTATGCCATTTATGATTGTATCTTTGGTATCGTCCATATTTATGATTGCATGGTTACATTTTATTGGGTATCAACAAATCTCTCACATCCACTTTCAGGATATCTGCTATTTGGTATAAAACAGGAAGCGGCGGTTGCACCTTGTTGGCTGCATACAGATTGACCGTATTGAAACTCTTGCCCAACCGATGCGCCAAATCTGTCTGGCTCATACCTTTAACCTCCAGGATTTTCTTGATTCTATTCATAAACATTTCTTCTTGTTTACGCAAAGATACACTGTTTTATTGTGTATCCAATTGTTTTATCCGAACTATTTTCCAACACACCGGTTTTTGCCGTTCCGAAATAAACATCCTGCATGTATCTTTTTTAATAGACCTCCTGATAAATCAACACACGAAGACAAAATACAGCCTGTATAAATTGCATAATGGTACGTATATGTAATTTATTATACAGTTCCGGAGTTAAAAGTGAAATTTATTTTTCTTTTTGTTTACAGCAACAAAAAGAAAGCCTTATATTTGCCACTGGAGCTATACCTCTCATTGTCGGCATCGGAATGATGTCTTCAACCGGATAACGGATTCCGGACCATATTCTCTTTTTTATAGCTCCGTCCGCACCTACCTTACTTCTTCAGCGGACAGAATCCATTGGAAAGGCCGGTAACCTTTCCCAACATTAACCTTAATCACACAAGCGATGAAGCAACTAATGCTACTTCTATTCGGTGCAGGAGTTGTGACAGCGGGTGCACAGTCCCCCGGCGGTGTCAAAGGAACAGAGTTGTGGTTCCAGACATTGCCCGTGATGGCAGACCTTCAAGGCGCATACCGCTGGATGGATCTCGCAGGGGATTCCGTAAAATTGCGTTCTCTAGACCGCAGCGGAAAACCGGGAAGCGAATACACCCAGACCCGCTCCTTCGCGCCGGCATTCAATTTTCATCCGGCACTGTACCTTTCAGGAGAAAGCTACGGAAAAACAGCTTCCTTCAAGTTCTCCAACTTTTCACAGGCTACCGTCTTCAGTGTCTTTGCCCTGCCTCCCGAGAGTCACGACAAGGATATGCTGATCTATTCCCTTGACGGGAGGAAAGGCGGCGGATCCATCCTGTCCAAGGACAAGGCCGTACGTGCCAACGGCACGGAGCCGCTGGACTACGGAAAGAACACGGGAGAAGACCTCTTGTTCTCCTCCTCTGACAGACAGTCTGCTACAGACTTCCGGGAGTCCTCCGTCCGCGTGCTCACCTATCTAAAGAGCAACCGTCCCGGAACGGGCCTTTGGGGAGAAAATTCCGTATCGAATCTGTTTGTCGGCGGTACTTACTCAGCATCCAATCCGCAGTTCAGCACCGGTTATGATGAAGCGTCATTCGGGAACAACCGTTTTGACGGCTATTCCCCCGAAGTCATCATCTACGGACGTTACCTCACCCCGGCAGAACGCAGGAAAGTGGAAAGCTACCTGGCCGTCAAGTATGGAATCACCCTGAACAACTCCTATCTGGACAGTGAAGGCAACCTGATATGGGACAAGGACGAGAACTTGGGTTATCACCACCGGGTGACAGCCATCGGCTCGGATGCCGCTTCCGCTCTCCACCAGCCCCTCTCCACCACTTCCTACGAGGAAGGACCCGTCTATGCCACCATGAAAGCAAACGACACCTTCCACGACGGCAATTCCTATGCGGAGTCGTCCGCCAGCCGCCTGCTCGTCATGGGGCGTGAATACGGCAATCCCTTGCCTGACAAAGGGTACATCTTCTGGGGTGACGACAACGGTCCGCTGACCACCTACACCTCACCGGCAGATACCCTGTGGCACATCATGCACCGCACATGGACGGTACGCAGCAATGTACCGGCATCGGCGGACAGCACCTCGGTACGCTGGAACGGCACGGGCATGACCGTTACCCGGAAAGGCTTCCTTGACACCATCGAGCAGGACTCAAGTGCGACCGAAGCCTTTGCCGTCACACCGGCACTTCCCGGCCGTGAAGGAGCCGTCTCCTTCTATTGCCCCCTCAGTCATCCCACATTCGACGCGGGCTTTACCGGCTCCGGCGGCAACATCTGTGAATACGGCTACCGCTTCGACAGGGAAGGAAACGTCTATGTCATCTCCGGCGGACAGGCCGGCACTACTGCTGTAGCCACCGGAGTCAGTGGCAGTGCCGTTTCCATCCGAAGGGAAGACGGACAGGTTTACCTCCGCATTGACGGTATCGGCAGCCAGACGCGTACTATTCCCCTGCCCGAAACCTCCGGTTCAATGTCAGGCCTTATCCGGGCCGTCACCTCCGAAGAACCGTTGCGCATAGCCGCTGTACGTACCGGCGGCATCGGTGACACAGGAAACATGGCAGAACTGAGCCATGCGCTTACCCCGGATGACGAGTTCTCACAGTATTGCCGCAACCGTACCCTGCTACTCATCGACCCCAGCGGGGAAGGCAGGTTCGATACGGAAGACATGATAGCCGTGAAATGCTCCCGGCCGGACCTCATGCGCGGAAAGACCGTATTCCACAACCTGTTCTGGGATCTGGACGGCAGCGGCAGCGATGTATTCACCTTTGCCTATTATGACGGACTGGCGGCAGATGCCGTTCCAACCCCGTCCACCTGTGAGGACGGCAAGCCCCGCAATGACGGCAGCATCGACATTGACATCCGCATCGGCACTCCCGTCTATGACTATGTGCTCTCAGCCGATACGGTAGCCGGCGTACCCAAGGATGAAATCATTGCAAGCGGCAAGTTCACCGGAGAGGCTCACCGCATTGACGGACTGGCTCCCGGCACCTATACGCTGAAAGTCACCCAGGGTGGCGGTAACGACATCTACGGAACAGGCGGACCACTATACACCACCTACGTACACGACAAGCGGATCTTCGCATCCGGAGAAGTTTCCTGGACGGTGACAGGAACCAACTCCAACTACCGCCTCGGTGTGGAACCGAGAATATCCGACGACATCACGCAGTTCGGCTTTGATGTCAGAGGCGACAGGGCTCATATGATTATCGACGGACACACGAGCCTTACCCAGTTTATCCGCATCAAGGAAGGAGACGTCCTCACGCTGGGACTCGAAGGCATTACCGTATCGTACAAGCTCAACGGCAAGGTCATCCGCCGCTTTACCCAATGGAACATCCGGGCATGGCGTCTGTGCATCAAGTTCGGAACCGGTGAAACACATATTACCGGACTGACCGTAAACGGAGAGCCAATTCCCGATTTCACCCATTCGGGCAATGTACAGGTTGAGAATCCCAAGACAAACACGGCCCTCTTCACGGTACATGTAGGCAGTGAGTGCGACCCGACACTCCCCAATGGAACAGAAAAGAAGGAAGGTTCCCTCATCGGCTGGTCAGACCGGCCCGGAAACGGTGAAGGAAACAGCCAAGGAAACGGTAACAGGGACGATTCGTTCCAGGTAAAGCCTGACGGCACGACCGGCATCTTTGATGTCGTGCTGGAGCAGGACCAGCCCGGGGATGTCACGCTGATGGTATTCGACGCTTCCGGCAAACTGGTTCACGAGCAGTTCATGGAAGGCGGAACAACCAAACGTTCGCGCTTCGAGGCACCCGCCCCCGGAGTCTATGTAGTCAAGGCCATCGGTCCGGATTGGGAAAAAACCCGGAAGATTATAGCCAAATAGTTCAACTAAAACCGAAATATCATGAAACGGACAATTTTCATCGCCGCATCAGCCGTGACGCTGGCGGCAGCCGGCATTGCCGGTTCGCATTATCTGTCCGGCCAGTCTCCGAATGCGCAGCTCCAGATGGAAACGGCATCGGAAATCCGGCAAGAAAAATCCGAAGACAGCGGCAGGAAGAAAGAAGACGGCAGCCGTCCCGCAAAGGCGGCAACTGCCCACCGCACTTCTTCCACTCCGATACAGGCAGCAGGCACGACAACTGCCTATGCCACCCTCCGCTACGGTTCGGTCGGTATTCCCGAAGGGAAGACTGCCGACAACCCCGAGGACAACATCTTTGAAATCAACCTCTCCCGGACAATTCCGGCGGATGCCCGCGTCTGGCTGTGTTACGAGCTGCAGGGTGCGGACCACTCCGGAGCCGTAGCCAAGAGCATCAACGACCGTCCGGCCACCGGCGGTTATATGGCCACGGCATCCGACGGCTGGACTCGTGTCCGTGAGGAGATTCACCCGGCCTGGCTGCATGAAGGCGTCAACCGCGTACTTTTCACGGCTCCCGAAGGCAGGAGCTATTCGGTACGCAACCTGCATGTCGAAACGGCATCGGAACCCGGGCAGGCACTTACGCTGTCACAAACTCCGGTAGTCTATGGCAACCTGGCTTATGTGCACGGCTTCGTCCGCAACGGGGTCCGGACGGTCAAGGCAGGACATACCGTACTTACACTGCAGGACGGCGAGTTCGAAGGCATCGTTCCCATATCGGGCAGCAGCCTCACGCTCAGTGCCACTACCGCCTCCGGCAAGGCCCTGACCGCTTCCTTCCCGACACTGAAGAAAGGCAAGGCAGATTATGAACGCGCTTTTCAGACTCCGGCTGCCCGGATGGAAGGGAAGCATTTTGCCCAAGACAAGGCAGACAGCCTGAAAAATGCCAACGGTGCGCTGCTGGTAGATCATGGCGTCATGCTGGCAGCCAGAAAGCTGACCATGCGTCCCTTGCGTGAAATGGACCTGCCGGCACTGGATTTCGGCATGACCAATGTCACAGCCGAGGGAGAAGGCGTACGTTTCCTGCCGCACGGCACACACTTCACGGAAAAGGGAGCCACCGTCCGGTTGAAGTACGACCGCACCCGCATTCCGAGCGGCTACACCGAAGACGACATCCGTACCTATTATTTTGACAACGACACCAAACACTGGGTGGCGCTGGAAAGAGTGAAGGTCGACAAACAGGAAGCCTACGTGGTGTCACGAACCACCCACTTCACGGATATGATTAACGGTGTAATCCAGGCACCCGAATCGCCGGAGACCGAAGGATTTGCGCCGACCATGATGAACGACATCAAGGCCGCCGACCCAACGGCCAAAATCAACCTGATTGCTCCGCCGCAGGCCAACAACCGCGGAACGGCCAGCCTGCAGTATGCCTTTGAGATGCCGCCTGCCCGAAACGGCATGGCCCCCTCACTCGGCATTCAGTACAGCAGCGAGGGCGGCAGCGGCTGGCTCGGTGAAGGATGGAGTCTTTCCGTACCTTCCATTACGCTGGACACCCGATGGGGCGTGCCGCGCTATGACATGGCCGGCGAGACGGAAACCTACCTGCTCTCCGGTTCCATGCTCTCGACCATGGACGAAAAGGGACAGATGGGTGTGGCCCACCGTGGAGACAAGATGCCCCGCAAGGCAGACCGGCAGTTCTATACCCGTCAGGGAGGAGACTTCAGCCGTATCATCCGCAAGGGAAGCAGTCCGGCAGACTATTACTGGGAAGTCACCGACAAGCAGGGTGTGAAATACACCTATGGCGGTGAAGGAGCCGTTCTGAAAGGCACGTTCACGGATGTTTCCGGCAATACCCGTGAGGTGATTTCCGAGTGGAAACTGCGCCGGGTGGAGGAAACGCACGGCGACTTCATGGAATATGTGTATGAGGCAGTCGATGAAGATGTCCGCGGCGGCTTGAAAGCCAAGGCGCTCTACCTGAAAGAGGTGCGTGCCGGAAATGCCGGACAGGAGCCCCATACGGTTGTGACGTTTGAAGGCGGCAAGACCCGGCAGGTGAAGACCAACAACGCCCGTTACGGCTATTTGACCTCTTCCAACCGCCTGCTGGAGAAAGTGACGGTGAACTTCCGGGGAAACGTGCTCAGAAGCTATGCCTTTGAGTACCGGAACGGTGCGTTCAACCGTGAACTGCTCGCCGGTGTGCGTCACCTTGACTCTAACGGGCAGGAGGTGTCTTTCCAGAAGTTCAGCTACTACGACGACGTGCAGTCCGACAAGGGATATGTCCCCTTCAAGGACAGTCAGGAAACGTGGAACACGCACAATGACGGGCTGGATGCTGGATTTGTCAATCCCCTGCAATCCGTCACCAAACGGTTCAGCGACAAACCGACCGCATTGGGAGGTACGGTAAGTTCTTCCACCAACGGATCATTCTATGCTGGTGTGGGTATCTATGACGGCAGTGTCTGGAAAGGCAATACAGCCGGCGGTTCCTACAATTATTCGTCGGACAAGAGCATAGGCTTGTCCACATTGGTCGATTTGAATGGTGACGGACTGCCTGACAAAGTGTTCAGAAAAGGAAGTACGGTCTATTATCGTCCGCAACTAAAGGTCGATAATACAATTACTTATGGCGAGGCTATTAAGGTTTCCGGCATTTCCGGTTTCTCGACGGTAAAGAGTTCTACCAATTCCGGAGGCGGTAAGGTAACTGTGGGATTCATGGACTTGACCGCCATGAGAGGTATTGATGCATCCAAGACCAAAACCAAGACTACCGAATATTTCAGTGATATAAACGGAGACGGACTGGTTGACCTCGTTTCCAATGGCAAGGTTTATTTCAACCATCTTGAGTTTGACAGCAACGGCAATGCGGTACCGACATTCACGTTAAGCAGTGCTGACACTCCGAGTCCCATCATCTATAGCGGAAAAATTGACGCTTCGGTGATTACCATCGACCTTGACGAACAAGAGGAAGCCATCAAATCTTCTCCCATGGAAGACATTGTGCGCGTATGGCAGGCTCCCCGGGACGGTATGGTCAGCATTTCCGGGACGGTCAGCCTGATTGCACCCGAAGGTGACTACGACAAGGAAGAATATGGCAAGGCAGACGGTGTGCGTGTATCTATCCAGAAAGGTAATGCCGAAAAATGGCATAAGGATATTGCCAAAGGAGATGCTTCCGCATACCCGGCTTCTGTGGACGCATTTGAGATAAAGAAAGGCGAACGCATCTATTTCCGCGTGCAGTCCGGTGCGGAAGAACAGAGTAACGGTGCTTTTGACAAGGTTGCCTGGTCACCTGTCATCACCTATGCCGGTACGGCTGAGACCTTGCCGGGAGGCTATTCCACGACGGTTTACAAACCTGCGGAAGGGGCGGTATATGATGTGAATACCGTTGCCAATGTGGAAGGTGTTCCCTTCTCTGTATCAGGAAAGTTTAGCAAACCCGTCACTACGGATGATATCGTGCTGCGCATTATCGGTTCAAACAACAAAAAGGACGATAACGGTAACGACAATCCGAATTATACGGAGCAAGTGCTCTTTACAAAGACCTATCCCGCAGCAGAGAAGGCGGATGCCGTGGAGGTATCGGCCAGTATCGCCAATGCCGAGAAGTTCCCGAACGTAGGGTTTGAGATTGCATCATCCTCCAATGTGAACTGGGAGCAGATCCGCTGGATTCCGTCCGTGACCTACAAGGATTCATCCTCCGTTAACCAGACGATTGCGATTCCGGCACATTACAGGATGTTTACCCATGCCGTGAAGGAAAGTCATTCCTATACGTTTGCTGCAACGGATACGGCGGTGATTGTCAAGCCCCGTATTACAGTGGCAAAAGGATTCAACGGTGACGTGACCTTGACGGTAAAGACAGCGGACAAGCTGCTGGCGAAAAAGACTTTCACCATAACAGAAGGTGCTTTGAAGGCAGATGTGCTGAAACTGGAAAATCCCGGCTCCGAGAAGGTCTGGTTCGAGTATCATTATCCCGGTACGTTATCGGATGATGCCCTTACCGTGGCACGTGTGCTGTTGCAGTCCGATACGCTTGGTCTGCCGAAGGATAGCGTGAACGCCGGATTCTATGCCGAAGGTGTCAACAGCGGTTTCGGTATGCTGTACCGTGGCTGGGGCGGCTTCGTTTACAATGCTTCCGAGGGACGCTATGGCAAGCCCATTGACGAGGCTCTGCTCAAACTCCCGGAGGATGAGAATGCCAAGATTGACCCGTTAACCCTGCCTTTCACACCGATAGGCACAGACCAGATGTCGCCCGACCGCTGGGTCGGACAGCGTCAGGAAATCTACCTGACAGCTGCTGAAGCCGGTACGGCCCGACTGGCAGAACAGGATGTGGTCATTACCAATCCGTTGGATAATCAGGTGGATGTGGCAGGCCTGGCTGGTGATTGCCTCCAAGGAACCGGTGCGGCAGCCGTTACGCTGGTTTCCAAGAGCAAAAGCAAGGTAAACCAAAGCGGAGCTTTGGGAATTACCTTTAACGATGCAAGCGGTAGTGCGGAGAATCAGGTGGCAATGATGGATATGAACGGTGACGGTTATCCGGATATTGTAGCCGGAGGAAGTGTGCAATATACCAATACCCAAGGAGGTCTCAGCGGAGAAAAATACACTGGAATTGGCAATACCCATTCAGAGAACTCTTCCAAAGCCTGGGGATATGGCGGTTCACCGGTAGCTTCCGTTTCCAATATTGTCAATCTGAGCGACAATATCAAGGCCATCAAGAATGCCAAAAACAATGCGAATGCCAATCCCGACAAGGAGAGCAAAAAAATGTCTCTTTCCCAGGCTCTGAGCAATGTTTCCATTTCCGGAAGTGCTCCAGTCAATACGGATAATGCGGTTGAATCGTTTGCTGATGTCAATGGCGACGGTCTGCCTGATAAGATTCTGGCCGGCAAGAATGTCCGTCTGAATCTCGGATATACTTTCTCCGAACCGGTCGGATGGGATGTTGATCGCATTCAAGGTGGCAAGAGCCATTCTTACAGTGCCGGAGCCGGATATGGTGACGGATTTAATATCAAAGGTATAGACAAAGCATCCAGCAGTTTCCAGGCCGGATTCGGTTTGGTTACTTCTGAAAGTGATGAGGAATACAACCTGCTGGATGTCAATTCAGACGGACTGCTGGATAAGGTATGGAAAGACGCAGGAGGCATCATGGTGGCACTTAATGTCGGCAATGGTTTCCTGTCTCCGATAAGTTGGAAGGGTGTAGGTTCGTTGAATGAGTCAGCCTCTACTTCTGAATCGGCTAACGCTGCTTTCACAGTCTCTATTGTCATTCCTATTGTTAGTATCAAAATATCAACAAATCCGGGATTTTCCACCGGTCACAGCATCAGCCGCCCCACGTATGCCTTACAGGACGTGGACGGTGACGGCTATCTCGATATTGTGGAATCCGAGAAGGAAAGCGAGCTGAAAGTGACCCGTTCCGCCATCGGCAGGACGAACATGCTGAAGGCAGTCTCCAATTCGCTCGGCGGTACGTTTACGCTGGACTATGCACATACCGCTCCCACCTACGGGCTTCCCGGCGGCAAATGGGTGATGTCTTCCCTCACGGTGGATGACGGCATCCATGATGACGGTCCGCTCATGACCACCGCCTTTGAATACAAGGACGGCAAGCGCGACCGCCACGAACGTGAGTTCCTCGGTTTCGGCGAAGTGATTACCAAGAATCTGGACACCGAAAAGGAAAATGCGCTCTACCGCAAGTCCGTACAGAAGTATGACGTGTCCGGCTACTATACGCAGGGCAACCTGGTCAACGCTTCCGTGGAAGATGCAGCCGGAAAGGTTTACACCGAAACACGCAACGAATATGACGGCTACTACCTGACCGCCAAGGGTGACGAGTACACCTTTACCGCACAACCCGTACTGTGCAGTGACCGTGCTTCCGCCTTCGTACCGCTCCGCTATACGGCGAACCTGCAATACGAAGGTGCCGCCCAGGGAATGATCACCTCGGAGGCATGGAATGAGTATTACCTCACCGGCCACCACGGTGAGCTGAAATCCTATAAGTTCAGCAACAAGGGCAAGCTCGGCAGCAAGGGAGACGGCAAGTTTGATTACCAGACCTCCATCCGCTATACCTCCAACAGCAGCAGGAACATCCTCGGACTGCCGACCGATGTGACCGTGACCGGAGGAGACGGAAAGGTTTACCACCAGGTATCGGCGGTATATGACACGAAGTACCCCAACCACCTGACCAGGATAACGCAGCAGCTCGGAAACGGCGAAGCCGTCACCGACTACCGTTATGACAGCTTCGGCAACATCCTGCAGAAGACACTTCCGGCCAATGCCAAGGGACAGCGCATGTGGTACAAGTACCGCTACGAACCGGAAATGAACATGTATGTGGAACGTGTGGAAGATGCGTTCGGCTACCGAAGCGAGGCAGGCAATTTCGATTACCGCTACGGCATCGCCAAGGAACGCCGCGACCTGAACAACTTCTACTACGAGACCGATGTGGACGACCTCGGACGCATCACCGGAGTACGCGGCCCGAACGAGCTGGCTACGGGTGTACCTTATATTATTGCATTCGAATACAGCCCGAAGGCTGAATTTACGGCAAACGGCATCACCGCCCCGGCATACGCCGTGACAAAGCACTACGACATCCAGCATCCAAACGATGACATGGAAACCGTCACCTTCGTGGACGGCTTCGGCCGGCCCGTACAGGTGAAGAAGGACGGCGTGGTCACTTCGGCATCCGAAGGCACGGTGTCCGATGCACAGAATGTAATGATTGTCAGCGGACGCAATGTCTATGACGCATTCGGACGTGTTGCCAAGGCTTACTATCCCGTCACGGAAGAGCTGGGCAAGCGGACGGACTTCAACAAGGCATTTGACGGAGTATCGCCGACCGTAACGGTGTATGACGTACTCGACCGTGCCACGGAAGTGACTCTTCCCGACGAATCCAAGACGCTGACAGCCTATACCACAGATGCAGGCAGCCGGGCATTGGTAACTACTGTGACCGATGCTTTGGGCAACAAGCAGGCTACCTATACCAACGGCAGCGGCAAGACTGTCATGACCAAGCAGCTCAGCGGTCCTGACGGAGAAATCACCACCTCCTTCGAATATGACGGCATCGACCGTCTGGTCAGAGTCACCGACACCGAAGGCAACGTGACGACCTCCGTATATGACATGGGCGACCGCCGCACCGAGGTGAACCATCCTGCAAGCGGCATCACGACCTTTACGTATGACGCACTCGGCAATGTGCTGACCAAGCAGACAGCCAACCTTGCCAAGGAAGGCAAGTCCATCACCTACGACTACGATTATCACCGGCTGACGGGCATCAACTATCCCGACCACCCGGAGAACAACGTGAAGTATTACTACGGCGGACGCAACGCCTCGCAGAACCGCATCGGTCGCCTGATGCTCCGTGAGGACGGAACGGGAGCCATCGAGTACTTCTACGGCAAGATGGGCGAAGTTACCAAGACCCGCCGCACGCTGATTGTGCCCAACCAGGCGATTGCCACCTATGTGACGCAGTGGACCTACGACAGCCACAACCGCCTTCTGGAAATGATCTATCCGGACGAGGAGAAGGTCACTTATTCCTACAACCTCGGCGGTCAGCTGGAAAAGGTACGCGGCTACAAGTCCTACGGCTATGACTACGTGAACCGCATCGGCTATGACAAGTTCGAGCAGCGCACCTATCTGAAATACTGCAACGGTGCGGAGACCTTCTACACCTACGAGCCCGCACGCCGCAGGCTGCAGAACCTGACGGTCAACGCAGGCGGCAAGTCCATCATGGACAATGGCTATACCTACGATGCCGTAAGCAACGTGCTCAGCGTTGCCAACAAGGCCGCACTTCCCGAAAGCGGAAAGGCGGGCGGACAGATGGCGCATGCCTATACGTATGACGCACTCTACCGTCTGGCAAGTGCTACGGGAACCTATGCCGGAGCGGACAGCAAGACCGCTTCCTACCGGCTGGAGATGGGCTACGACAACATGCACCGCATCGTGTCGAAGAAGCAGCATCTCACGCAGCAGGGCGTGCAGTTCGACGGTACGCTCCATGTGGGCTATGAGCTGGCCTATACCTACGGCAAGACTGAGGGCAAAAAGTTCCAGCTGGCCGAAGTGAAGGATGCGAACTACCGCACGGAAGAGAATCCGGATTCCGTGGCCAAGGTGGACAACAACCATACCTATACTTACGATGCCAACGGCAACCTGGTCTATGTCAATACAGGCCGCATCAAGCAGGATGGCACATTGGATTCCACGGCAGCCGAGCGCAAGCTCCGCTGGGACGAGGAGAACCGCCTGACGGCTTCCGATGATAACGGCTTCGTGACCAACTACTGGTATGATGCCGACGGTGAACGGACGGTGAAGACCTCCGGTGAGGGTGAACAGCTCTACGTGAACTCCGAGTTTGCGGGCGGACGCACCAACACGGCTAAGTTCTCGCTCTACGTCAGTCCTTATCTGGTAGCCAACCAGGGCGGACGCTACACCAAGCACATCTATATCGGCTCGCAGCGCATCGTTTCCAAGATTGGCGACTTCGCCTCCTACGGTTCCGACCCGAGACGCATCCAGTATGCCGGCAGTGAGACGGACGGACTTTCTGTTAATTACAAGCAAAAATATTCCGCCCAGCAGCAGGTAATTAAGGATAATTATGCTATCTTTGAGGTGCCGTACAACGGAACGGACAACAACGACTATGTGGACGGACAGGGATTCTGCTGCGACGACGGTTCTCCCGAGGCTGCGCAGACCCGTGCCCTGGCACTGGAAAACAACTTCCAGGATCCGGACGCATACGAGAAGTTGCAGTTCTACTACCATCCCGACCACTTGGGCAGCAGCAGCTACATCACCAATTTGGACGGAGAGGTGGTTCAGCACATCGAGTACGTACCGTTCGGTGAAGTGTTTATGGAAGAACGAAACAACATATGGAATACGCCTTATCTCTTCAACGCGAAGGAATTCGATGAGGAGACGGGATTGTATTACTATGGTGCGAGGTATTATGATTCGAGGCTGAGTTTGTGGATTTCTACGGATCCTTTGCAGGAAAAATATGTAAATATCACGAGTTATTGTTATACTTATAATAATCCTGTTATTTTCATTGATCCTGATGGAAGACATGTAGAAGTAACAAAATCTAAGGATGGTTCATATGTAGTTAGTGGAGGTAAAGCAAATAAAGATCAAAATATATATGAAAATTACGGATTGAAGAATCAACGTGTTATTGGAAAGATGCTTACTCAGTATTCGTTTATGAATGATGATGGGAATGCTATAAAAGGATCCATAATAGATTTGTCTGATAAATCAGGGGAAGAATTTCTTTCTGATTTCATGAATAATACCCCTTCCCTTATCGATTATATGCCTAATGCAATAGGCGGAGAAAAGTATGATTTCAAAAGAAATGGTACTGAATATGGTGATAATAACTACAACAATTCATTATATCATCATCGAGGTATGATTGTAAGCATTGACAATAAAAAGTATATTGCATCTGCTAGAGATATCGGGAATTTTGCAGCAGGATATATTGCTGGAAAAAATGATTTGTCATGGGCTATTGCAAGATTAGGTTTTGATTTACTCGAAACCAAGCAACACATGTCAAAAGGTGAATTTGGTTTCTTTAAAGAAGGAAATCCCACTAGATATGCAGAAAAAGCTGGCTTCGATGTTGGACGAATGACAGATATTGCAAAAGCTATAAGAAAGGCAAAGCTTTATCGGTCAATGTATCCTCCAAGAATATGGTAAAACTAAATTTGAATACAAGAAACGTTATAATTGGACTTAGTTTGTTGCTTTATTCTGTGGCATTACTTAACCCTATGTATTATGTAACATCAGAAATAAGTAATACGGGAAGTTCGTGTTGTAGCGTTTCTTGTTTACATACATTTCTTACTGGAATATTAGCTACTCCTTTTGATTTACTATTTCTATGTAATGGCAATATAGAATTTTCATTAATATGGATATTTAATATTGTTTATATAT
>ENA-UALA01000540-UALA01000540.1-human-gut-metagenome-genome-assembly--contig:-NODE-540-length-19081-cov-14.442552_pt1 | contig 19081 bp, 19 predicted proteins | sample MGYA00243696_ERZ654460 | MGnify/ENA primary metagenome ERZ654460 (study PRJEB26926, sample SAMN06164725) | human gut metagenome | biome: ENVO:00009003; feature: ENVO:2100002; material: ENVO:00002003... | reverse complement strand
CTACACGCGTAAGATCGTCGGCAGCGTCAGATGTGTATAAGAGACAGTTTCTAAATAGTTTTCATCAAGAACATTGTTATGGATCTTGCTTGCAATGTAAATACTGCCGAGGAAGTTTGACGGAACAGGTGAATCCCAAGATTCAAAAGCGTCCGGAATTTTATAAACATTTTTATTTCTGACAGCATCTAATGATGAAAGATTTTTATCATTAAGAATATCGTCAACCGTATATTCAGCGTCAGAAGCAACGATTATATATTCGGGATTCCACGAAATAAGCTGCTCATAAGATACTTCTGCCCAATAAGTGTCATCAATTTCTTTTGCTACGTTTACGGCTTTCGCATTTTCAATGAGACTGTTTTGATACATTTTTGCACCGGCAGTTGAAAGGTAAGAACTGTTGCCTGCAAAATACACCGTTGGTGCTGTCTCATCTTTTAACTTGTCATTTAATGTTTTGATTGAATTGTTTGCATACTCAATAATTTCACTGCCGAGTTCTTTGCAGTTCAGTGCAGTTGACAATATTTCCACTGTTTCCTGCATAAGCTCTGTGCTTTCAGGATTTACAACAATTGCTGTTATTCCAAGTTCTTCTAATGATTCTACAACATTTTGAAGTTTTAAAGGAAGAATAACAACATCGGGATTAAGACTTGCACATTGCTCCAGATCAAACTGCTTAGCGGTACCTACTGACGGAAGCGAAATAATTTCTTTTGCACTGAGTGAGTAAATATTTCTTGTATCTGCCTTTGCCTCAACACCTACAAGCTTGTCCTCCTGCCCCAGCGAAATTAAAATTGATGTGGCAATATAATAACCGCTGACTATTGTTTGCGGCTCTTTTTCAATAACCACCTCTCTGCCTGCTTGGTCAGTAATTGTAACGGGATAAGTAACCTCGTTATCTGCAGCAGACGAAGTTGCGGTTTCGTTGTTAGCGTTTTCATTTTGCTGTGTGTTTGCGCAGCCCGCAAAACTAAATGCTAATATGACTGCTACCAATAATGCCAATATTTTTTTCATTTTTCCAATCTCCTGTCGTTATAGTTTTGAAACTACAATGGATTATAACACAAAAATATGTTATAAACAATATGAAAGTATTATTTAAAACCTTAATATTAATCATAAATTGCAGTGAAACAGAGGGATATTATGTTTACAGCTAAAAAATTTGTATCTCCCGATACATTAGAAGAGGCATATGAGCTCAACAAAAAAAGGTCTAATAAGATTTCAGGCGGTATGCTTTGGCTTAAAATGAGCAAGCAAAACTTTGATACTGTCATTGATCTCTCAAAATTAGGACTTGATAAAATAGAAGAACATGACGGTTTCTTTGAAATAGGGGCATATGTAACTTTAAGAGATATTGAAACACATGACGGGTTAAACAACTGCTTTGATAATGCTCTTAGGGATGCCGTAAAATCAATTGTGGGAGTTCAGTTCAGAAACTGCGCTACCGTTGGCGGAAGTATTTTCGGGCGGTTTGGTTTTTCAGACGTTTTAAGCGTATTTTTATCCTTGGATACTACTGTTGTGTTATATAAAGGCGGAGAAATTTCTCTTGAAGAATTTATAAAAATGCCTTTTGACAACGATATTTTAATTAAAATCAAAGTTGCAAAAAACGGCAGAAAGTGTTTTTATCAATCAGTAAGAAATTCTAAAACCGATTTTCCTGTATTAACCTGCGCAGGTTCTGTTTTAAACGGAAAAATCAGACTTGTTTTTGGTGCAAGACCGTTTTCAGCAGTTAAGGTTGAATATGATTTAAATATAAAAGATAATTCAAATTCGATTGAAAACTTAGCGGAAAATATTGCAAATGCCGCAAAAGAAGAAGTTGATGTTTTTTCGAATATGAGAGGCAGTAAAGAATATCGAACCCATCTTGTTGGGGTTCTCAGCAAAAGAGCAGTGCTTAAATTAGGAGGTGCAAAATAATGCTTGTTTCTATAAAATTAAACGGCAAAATCATTAATGACAACATTGACGCGGATATGCTTTTGATTGATTTTGTCAGAAAGCACGGCTGTTTAAGCGTAAAGCGCGGCTGCGAAACATCAAACTGCGGACTCTGCACCGTTTTTCTTGATAACAAACCTGTTTTATCCTGTTCCGTTCTTGCCGCGAGGGCAAATGAAAAGGAAGTTACCACCCTTGAGGGGCTTCAGGAAGAGGCACGGGAATTCGGTCAGTTCATTGCTGAGCAGGGCGCAGAGCAATGCGGATTTTGCAACCCGGGATTTATTATGAACACCATAGCGCTTTTAAGAGAAAACCCAAACCCTACAGACGAAGAAATTAAAGAATACCTTGCAGGCAATCTTTGCAGATGCTCAGGTTACGAAGGCCAGCTTAGGGGAATAAAGAATTTTATAAAAAGAAGGGACGCAAAGAAACAAAATGAAATCTGTTAATAAACCTATTAAAAAGATTGACTCGATGCAGCTTGTTACAGGGCAGCCGGTTTACACAGAAGATATTGCGCCTTCAAACTGCCTTGTTGTTAAGCTGTTAAGAAGCCCCCACGCAAACGCAATCATCAAATCAATAAATACTGATATTGCCAAAAAAGTAAGCGGAATTGAGGCTGTTTACACTTATAAGGATATTCCCGAAGACGCAAGAAGATTTACTCTTGCAGGGCAGACTTATCCCGAACCAAGCCCATATGACAGACTATTACTTGACAAACATGTTCGTTATGTTGGAGATGTTGTGGCAATAGTTGCAGGGGCGGACGAAAAGTGCGTAAACAAGGCTTTAAAATTAATAAAGGTAGAATACGAGGTTCTGGAGCCTGTCTTAGATTTTCACAAAGCACTTGATAATAAAATTCTTGTGCACCCTGAAGACAATTGGGAGTCCTTATGTCCTGTTGGTGCGGACAACAAAAGAAACCTCTGTGCACACGAGGTTTGTGAAAACGGTAATGTTGAGGAAGTTTTAAAATCCTGCGATATTATAATTGACCGGGTTTATCATACAAGGGCAAATCAGCAGACTATGATGGAAACTTTCAGAACTTTCTGCACTATTGACACATACGGCAGGCTTAATGTAGTAAGTTCTACTCAGATAGTATTTCATTGCAGAAGAATAATAGCAAACGCACTTGGTATTCCGAAATCAAAGATCAGAGTATCAAAACCCAGAATCGGCGGAGGATTCGGAGCAAAGCAGAGCTCAGTTTCAGAAATATATCCTGCTTTCGTAACTTGGAAAACAAAAAAGCCGTCTATGCTGATTTTTTCAAGAAACGAATCCATGACTGCATCTTCTCCAAGGCATGAAATGGAAATGCACGTAAGACTTGGTGCAATGAATGACGGCACAATCAGAGCGATAGACCTTTACACATTGTCTAACACAGGAGCATACGGAGAGCACGGGCCTACTACGGTAGGTTTATCAGGCCACAAATCGATTCCTTTGTATGGAAAATGTGAAGCGTTCAAATTCAGTTATGATGTAGTTTACACAAATGTAATGTCAGCAGGCGCTTATCGGGGTTATGGTGCTACCCAGGGACTTTTTGCAGTTGAATCGGCAGTAAACGAACTTGCGCACAAGCTTTCCATGGATCCCTTTGATTTAAGAAAAAAGAATATTATTCACGAGGGGGACGTGATGCCTGCCTATTACAACGAGGCAAATACAAGCTGCGCGCTTGACAGATGTCTTGACAGAGTACGCCAGATGAGTGATTGGGATAACAAGTATCCGTATAAAAAAATCAGCGGCACCAAAATCAGAAGCATGGGAATGGGCATGGCTATGCAGGGCTCAGGAATAAGCGGTGTGGATGTTGGTTCTGCCACAATCAAACTTGGTGACGAGGGTATCTACAATCTTATAATCGGCGCCGCCGATATGGGCACAGGCTGTGACACTATTTTGGCTCAAATTGCCTGCGAAGTTCTTGACTGTCCTTTGGAGCAGATTTCAGTTTCAGGGGCAGATACAGACAATTCCCCATATGATTCAGGCTCTTACGCATCAAGCACAACTTTTGTTACAGGCAAGGCAGTTGAATTATGTGCCATAGAACTGAGAGAAAGAATCTGCAAAGTCGGTGCTAAGCTTTTAAACTGCAAAGAAGATGAAACGGAATTTAACGGAAAAGCTGTTGTTTGCACTGCTGATAACAGCAGTGTTTCACTTGAAGATATTGCAACGTCATCAATGTGCGGAAATGACATTGCACTTGAAGTAACAAGATCCAACACATCCCCCACATCTCCCCCGCCGTTCATGGTTGGTGCAGCGGAAATTGAAACAGATATTGAAACGGGAGAAACGCTTGTAGTAAATTACTACGCTGCCGTAGACTGCGGAACACCTATCAATCCCAACCTTGCCAGAGTGCAGGCAGAAGGCGGAATTTTACAGGGTATAGGAATGGTGCTTACAGAAAATATCACCTACGACAGCAAAGGAAAACTTTTTGAAAACTCATTAATGCAATACAAAATTCCTACTCGCATGGATATTGGCAAAATCAGCGTTGAATTTGAAAGCAGCTATGAAAAGAGAGGGCCTTTCGGCGCTAAATCAATAGGTGAGGTTGTTATAAACACACCGCTTCCTGCCGTAACAGACGCATTGTTTAACGCGACTGGTCACAGATTTACCACTCTTCCTGTAACTCCTGAGCAAATTGCAATGAATATGGATAAAAACAAATAAAAATAAAAGGATGCGAACAAATCGCATCCTTTTTAATTTATATCCAGCTGTAATCGCCGCCTGTTAAAGCAAGGCTTAATAATGTATCCATCTTTTTGATTTCTTCATTGCCTTCAATAACTTTAATCAACTTTGCGCTTTCTTTTACAACAGGCATTTCTTCATCAGGCCCTATTTCCATATCAGGCTGTTCACCGCAATAAGGGCAAACCATATACGGAACAACTTTTTCATCTAAAAATCTTTGGCAGCAATTTTCACATTCATAAAAACCGCATATTTGCGCATTATCATTCACAAAATACATATCTTCCCTCTTAACTAACTCTAATCAGTTTTTTTCATTATTTTTGAAATATTCTTTAAGCACGGAAATACTTTCCTCACGTAATACGCCGCTTACCACCTGTGGTGCATAGTTTGAATTTTCAAAAACAATTTTACTGCACTCACTGCCTGTTGTACCTATAATTTTGCAAAGGTCAATATCACTTGCACCGTAAACAAGCTTGCCGAGTTTCGCCCAAACCATAGCTCCGCTGCACATATAGCAAGGCTCACAGCTTGAATACAATGTGTATTCACTCAGATCCGTTATTCCCGTTTCCTGTGTAAATCTGCGAATCAATCCTATTTCTGCGTGTTCTGTATAATCTTTATTTGTATATATTTGGTTTTCATTTTTATAAACTATTTTGCCGTCTTTAACCAGAACAGCTCCAAACGGTTCGTTGCCGTGCTCAACTGCTTTTTTGGCTGCCTCAATAGCCTCTTTCATAAATTTAGTATCCATACTGCCCTCTTATTAATCGTTTCTTTTGCTACTGATTATAATGCATTAATACATTTTTATCAACATTTTAATCAGTATATAATTCTACTAAATTGATTAGCTGAAAAAATAGTGATATAATTGCTAACAAATTAAACTTTTACGGCATATTATATGGAATTATTATTTGTTTTATTATTAATCATCTTTATAGTATTAGCTATAATTATTGCATCAGCATCATCTAAAAATAAAACCGAACGAGAGATTACTGCTGCAGGAAAACAAGGAGAGGAACGCACGGCTTATCTTCTAAACTCATTACCTGACAACTACATATTAATAAGAAATTCTGTTATAAATTATGAAGACAGAAAAAGTGAGATTGATAATATTGTAGTCGGAGCCACAGGCGTATTTGTTGTAGAAACCAAAAACCATAAAGGATATATCTACGGAGACTGCCACGAAAGGTATTGGTTACAATATAAAATAGATGATTATGGTATAGACCATCGTAAATATTTCTACAATCCCACAAAGCAAGTTGCAACACATATTTACAGACTTAAAGGCATTTTTAAAGAAAATAAAATTAGAGTATATATTAACGGCTCTGTTTATTTTTCTAATCCTGAAAATAAAATTTATATTGAAAACCCAAGGGAAGATATTCGTGTTTTTAACTACTATAATCAAGATGAATTATTAAATTACATTCTTAGCCGTAAAGAAATCTTAACCGATGAGCAAGTTGAATATATTGTAAAAATCATAGAAGAGAATGACAGCCATAGCTTTTGATAAACATTTGCTATGGCTTTTATTTATAAATAAGTTTATATTATTAGAATTAGATACACATATACATCGGAATGGGGTTTATTATACTTGTCCATAATATCGTGTGCTTAATGACATACTCTTGCCACTCCCGATTACACAAAAGCAGTAGTGTTTCAGATTCGAAAGGTACACTTGTGTGTCCTCCACAGGTACTGAAGAACTTGGGCATCTTGAAATGATCGGCACTATTGTGCATCAGCTTACAAAAAATCTTTCTGAAAAAGAAATAGAGGAAAATCCGGGCTTTGCCGCGTATTTTGTTGACCACACAACAGGTGTTTACCCAACAGCGGCAAGCGGGTTCCCATGGAGTGCGGCGTCTATTCAGTCAACAGGCGACCCGATAGCTGACCTCAACGAAAATTTGGCGGCAGAACAGAAAGCACGAAAAACCTACGATAACATTCTGAGGCTTGTTGACGACCCCGATGTTATCGAGCCTATAAAATTCCTTCGTGAACGTGAGATAGTTCACTATCAGCGTTTCGGTGATACGAACCGTCAATCTTGTAAACAAAGTGTTGATTTTTGGAGCAGAGATTGTTCTCTGCTCCGATTTTATTTATATGTTCCATATAATGTTGATTTCATCGCTTGTTGCATATATTTTTTTTATTACTGCGTTTGCAAGCTCTCTTTTTCTTTCAAACGGCAGTTCATCAAATTTATCAAAGTCGCAAATTACTTTTTCGTTTAATGAGTATCTGCTGCTTTCAAGCCTTTGAATTTCATCCTGTATCTGCATTTTTTCACTGTGCAATCTTTCCACATTTTCATTTATGTATCTCATAACAGTTTCGCTTGCACCAGAAACATTTTTCACAGTTTCGTTTATTTCATTTTCTATTGCTATCTGTCTTGCCTTTAGTTCCTCAATTTTAGGATTGTTTGCATTTGTATTTTTAACATCAAATTCCCTAAAATCAGCAAGTTTTTCTTTAATCTTATCAAGTATTAATGCTTCAAATTCATCAGCGTGGATTGTTCCGCAGCCACAACACAGATTGTCATTCATCTTGTGAGAGCAGAGAAAATAATTCGCATTACGGTTTTTATAATTCTTTCTTACCAGAGCGTAGCCACAATTACCACACTTTAAAAGTCCTGCAAGCCAAGTATTTTTTGCTTTTGGATTGCGTTTAATCTGTTGCTGGTCAAGGGCTCTTTCTCTGCATCGTATCCATAAATCAGACTCTATAAATCCCTCGTGAGGTGCAATTACAAGCACTGCGTTTGACAAATCCGTCTGTTTTCTCGTTTTCTTTTCTCCTGTATAGAGATAGCAGCCGTTTGTGCCGATAAAATCTTCAGGAGGATTTATTATATTAACTCCCTTAGATTTGAAGAAATTATATACATCCAAATCTGCTTTTACATAGATAGGATTTTTGATAAAGTCTTGAATTCTTGCTCGTGTTACTGTTCTGTTTCGTCTGCACGCCTGAGGCATATCACGAACAGCCTTGGCAATATCTTCATTAGAAAAGTTTACATCCGAATACATTTCAAAGACTTTTTTAACGAGCTCAACCTCTTCCGGTATCTGTTCATACATAGATGTTTTAATTCCATCCATTATCAAATCTACTTTTTTAAATCCAACAGGCACAGGTCCACCCATATAAAAACCTTTTCGACTTCGAGATATATAACTGTCCCTAACTCTCTGCTGAGTTGTTTCTCGTTCAAGCTGTGCAAAGGTTATGCAGATGTTCAGCATTGCTCTGCCCATTGGTGTACTTGTATCAAACTTTTCAGTTGCAGAAGAAAATTCCACACCGAGTTTTCCGAATATATCCATCATATTTGAAAAATCAAGAATACTTCTGCTGATTCTGTCAAGTTTGTAAACTATTACTTTTGTTATTCCTTTGCGTCCTGATTTTATATCCTGCATCATTCGCTGAAATTCAGGACGGTTTACATTTTTGCCGCTAAAGCCTTTGTCCTTATATATTAAAAACGCCTCACCTCTCGCCTCGTAAGTACACATTTCAATCTGAGATTCGATTGAAATACTGTCCTCTTTTTCAACTGACTGTCGAGCATAAATTGCAATCATAAGAATTTTTCCCTTCTTATGACCGATAACTCAAAGCCAATATATACGAAGCTTTTTTCAAAGTCCAGACTAGTTTTCATTCTTTCCAAACACCTTTGCAAGAATACTTTGTACTTTAAGTCTGTTAATCTCCAATTCTTCTTTGGAAAGGCACGAAGAATATTCGCTTACTGTGGTTTTGCTTTTGCAAAATTCAATCTCATAACTGTTAATCAGTTTTTCTGTTATTACAGGCTTATCCACAGCAACCACTCTCCTCTACCCAATTTATATTACAAGGACAAGGTGCTTTATTCAGCTTTGTATTTTTGCGTGGCATAATACCACATTCTTATATTTTTCTATATCGCCCCTCTCTATCAGTTTTTGTTTGCAGTAAAAACTGCGATTAATTTATTATTGTTTGTCATTTAATTCCTTTCCGCCTGCCGATTTAACGGCAGGACTTTTGTTTTTTATTCCTCACCATTTTGGTAACGGATTATGTCTTCAAGATTTATCCAGCCGTTTAGTTCCTTAACTTCGTTTATAACTCTGTGTTTCATTTTGCGGACTTTTTGATCATCAAGTTCAAATGCTCCCGCAAGAATGTTCATCAGTGATGAGATTTCAACAGCAAGTTTGAAAATAATTCTTGATAATTTATACTCTGATAAATCTATTTTTGCACCCACTGCACTTTCGATAGTAGGAGCAAGTATTTCAGATGTAAGTTCTTTGTGTAGATAACAATCATAGAATTTTACCGCTCTTGCGACAAACTGATTTCTGCTTTTCACATTTGCAATATCAATATCGCTTTCACACAAGTCTATTATTTCTTGGGGTAGATACAAAGATATTCTTTTCATTTCATTTTTATCCATTTTTCCTTCACCTCCTTGTTGTAAATAATTTGGTATCAAAATGAGTTTTGCAAACTGCCGTAATCAGCAGTGATTTTGCATTTATGACACCAAAATATTTCTTATTTGGCTACAATAAATTCAGCTAAAACCGTATTTTGGTACCAAAACTGAAATCCCGCAAAGCGTTGCTGTTGCGGTGTTTTTCGGCTGGGCGGCTCTCAAAGTGTGCCCAGCCTTTATCCTGCTTGGAATTGAACCGCCCTTTTCGGCGGTTTTTCTTTGCTTTTTCTGTCTTGAAATACGCCTCGCTTTATTGCTTTCGGGTGTTTTACCGTGTTTTCTTCAACTCTGCCAAATTCGGCGGACAGTGCCGTCAGGAACGGCAGGAACACCTTGTTCACACCACCGCGTTTAAGGCGTCACTGGTGTCACTGTTTACAAGACAGAAAGAAATTTCAACTATTCTTTTTCCGTTACTTCTACTACTTGAAAAGTAAACGCCTTGCTCTTCAAGCGGGTAGCGGAATTTCACCATCTGTTGTTTCAGTTTCTGCGGTGTGGTGCTGAACTCTGAAAACTCGTTTTTAATCTCTTCCACAAGTTCTGTGTTTCCGCCACGGAATACAAGACGCTTTTCCATAAATTTTATGAGCGTTGTCATCTCGTCAGCGAGTTCTTGAGTTGGTTCGTCCAGGCTGTCGCTTATCATTTCCCATCTGCAGTTCTCACGATTGAATTTTAGTTTGAGATTTCTTTCCTGTATTGAACGCCCTCGGCAGTAAAGTATGTTAATGCCTTCCTTATGTTCGTCTTTTCTGAATACCAAAGATGAGTCGGCTGCGCCTGTCAATCCTGTTGTTCCCGAAATCATTGTGTGCGGGTCGCTTGCTCCCTGTTTTCTCAAGTGGTGAACAAGTATTATCGAAATGCCGAATTCATCTGCAAGAGTTTTGAACTTTTCAATATCGCCGTAATCGTTGCCGTAGGATAACTCTGCGTTGTTGTCACGAACCATCTGTAAAGTGTCTATCACTATCAATCTAATATTTTTGTTCTCTCTGCAGTAACTTTCAAGTTGTTCAATAAGTCCGTTGTTTAGTGTAGGAGCGGTAACACTTACTTCAAGTTCGCAGGACGGCTCAGCAGTTATGTCGTTTACTCTTGACTGTATTCTTGAGTAGTTGTCTTCAAGACAGAGATAAAGAACTTTGCCCTGATTAGTAGGCATTTCCCACAACGGTTCTCCTTTTGCTACCTGCATACAGATGTCAAGCACCAACCACGATTTGCCTATCTTCGGCGGTCCTGCAAGAATAGTTACTCCCTGAGCGATTAATCCGTCAACGCTGAATATGTTTCTCGGCAAATTCATATCCACCAGTGTTTCGCTGTCTATCGGTTCAATATTTACCATTTTATCTCTCCTTTCTTTTCTGTTATTTAGGATGCCGTTCTCCTGCCCCCTGTCAGGCGGCGTGTCATTGTTGCTCTCCTATTTGGTCATCGCATATAATCCGAGCACCCTATCTTAATTCACTTGTCAAGGTTCATTTGTATTGATAGAATTTTCTATCTATGATATGATTTTAACAGTGACAGAAATTTTTTAACAGAGTTCAGAGTGCTTGATTATAAATTCAAAAAATTCGCAAGATTGATTACACACAGAGGGTTGCCATGAGATTTACCAGTCAAAATGATTTCTACGCTTCATTACATTTGAGTTTCAGCGAAGACAAAAAGAAATTTCACGCATACACAAATCCAATGTCAAGTTGGGATAAAAGTATGCTTAATGTTATGGACAGCGTTTTCAATGAACTTAACAAATTTATTGAATACGATTTCAGATTTATTTCTGAGTATAAAAAAGAAATGAAAGCAGATTATGAGCAGGTGTTGAATTTTAACATCAGCAATACGCAAGCTTTGGAATATTATCAAAATTATTTTTGTCTTGTACGTGGCATAGCAGAAGAAATGAAAAATGATATGCCTGTTATGGCAACGGCACTTAAAATTTGCGCCGATGCAAACGAAACCATTGATAATTTTATCGCATTTGATTTTATTTCTCCTATGGATGCTATGTGGGATGAGATAGAAGGCATCTTGATATTACAGCGAGATTTGTATATGAGATTTGAAGAGTTGAGCGAACTCCAACTCAAAGCAGAGGACAGAAAAAATCTTCCGATTTTGGATAGGTTGGGAAATTTTAATGTTGAAACAGATATTCAATATATTAACGGACAAGTTGATCAAACATATTTGGTAGAATCAGCGGAAGTTTTTTATTCTTTGCTTACAACTTATTACTTTGCATCAAAGCCGAATATTGCTCTATGCAGAAACTGTAACAGATTTTTTGAGCCGAAAACAAAAAAGGTTACTCTGTACTGTGACAGAGTAACCGATAAAGGTATAACCTGCAAAAAACAGGGTGCGCTGTTAAAGCACAAACAACTCATAGAAAGTGATGAAGTGCTGAAGAAATTCAATTCCGAGCGCCACAGAATTTACACTTATTCCCAGAGAGCAAAACTTGATGAATACGATTTTTTCGACGATTACTATAACTGGCTTGATATTGTCGAGCCTAAGATCAACGATTACAAACAGGGCAAAGTTTCTAAAGATGAAATTTTAACCCTTCTTGAAGAAGAAAGCAAAAACTTTATTCCTTACAGCAAAGACAAACACGAAACGGATTGGTAGGCGAAAAATTTGCAAACGATAGAAGATGCTTTAGAAAAATTAAGCAGGTCAAAATTCAGGTCAAGTTTTCACCTGAATGAAAAGGACAAGGAATATGTCAGAAGCAAAGGAATAGAAACCATCCATTCCCACGCTGAAGATTTTATTCGCACACGCCTTGCTCCTGCATATATTCAGAATGACGGCAAGCAGACCCCGATGAAAGGACATCCCGTGTTTAAAGCACAGCACGCTTGTGCCTGTTGTTGCCGCGGCTGTCTGAACAAATGGTATAAGGTTCCGAAGAATAAGGATCTAACAGAAAGCCAACAGAAAAAGATAGTCAATCTTTTAATGGTTTGGATTGAAAATGAAATGAAGGCATAACATATAACAGAAAGCAGACGCATTAATGTGTCTGCTTTTTTGTATGTATCACATTATTCCGCTAGCAATTTCACAGCCAGTTTGAAACCTATTTTAAAGGATTGACTTTCAATAAGCATTGCGTATTCCGTAAAATACTCAGCATATTTTTTTAATGTTTCCAACTCGTCATCCTTTAGAAAAGATGACAGCGTTTCATAATGTCGAGTCATTAAGTTGATCAACTTTTTCTCTTCTTCTGTCATAACCTTATCTTCATTAGGTTTGATGTTCCCGTACCACAAATCTTGAATTACTGACATAATAACAACTCCCTTGCAGTATCACAACATACCACAAAGGAGTTTGAATATCCAGATAATTATTTAACTTATTAATTCCTATTTTGATTATATTATTATTGAGTTTAATTTAAAATAAAAGAGTTCTTTTGGTTGAAGTAATTCAAACATTATCATAACATCAGCTTATCAAAAAGGTTGAAAATTTTTTAATTTATTTTATATTGGCTCTTTTTCTGTTATACTCATATTATCACTAAAAAATAAAAAATTTTATCATATATTTTCACTTTTTGGCGACTACCTACTGAAAAGAATATTCTTGAAAGGAGGAAATGCTTTGGGCAATGTTAAGCGGACCGCAGACGATGCGCTTTCAGCGGCTTGCAGGGATTATAAAAAATGCCTTGAAAAATACTGCAGAGTAAGGCTCGGCGAAGCGGCGGACAGCGTTGACGACTGTGTTCAGGAAACATTTTATATTTACTATAAAAAATTGCTTAACGGAGAAATCATTGAAAAGCCTAAAGCGTTCCTTTACCGTACGGCAGACAATATGATAAAGAGAAAGCTCAGTGAGCACTATAAAAACGCGTCGCACACCGTACCGCTTGATGAAGCAAGGGACGAAGAAGCGGTTGTATCCGACGAAATGGCAGGTCTTCTCGACTATGACGAACTGAAAGACACGCTTATAAGTGTTCTCACAGAAAAAGAGCAGTACCTTTATCATCTTAAATATGAGCAGAGAAAATCTCTAAAAGAAATAGGTGAAATTCTTAATATTCCGCCCGTAACAGTAGCAAACAGAACAAGCCGACTGCGAAGCAAAATAAAAGAACTTGTCGGCAGTGTTATAGAAGACTCGTTAAAGGAAGGGGGATAACAGTGAATATTACGGTTTCAAAAGAAATTATTTCCCGTGCCTGCACAGAAGATTTAAATGCGCAAATAGAAGAATATCTAAACAGCGTTATTGATGACGAACTTCAAAAAGAAGATTGCGATACCGATTTGATAGATGCCTGCATTGACGCATTGGATGCTATCAGAAAAAATAATATTTATCCAGTATTGAAAGTTATGCTTCAAGACAAAGATATAATCAAATACTGCAAAAGAAAAGCAGGTAAAGATAATCATTCGTCAAGAAAAGCCATTGCAGCCTGCCTGATAGTAGCGCTTCTTGCATCAGCGGCATTTATGAACACAGACACAGCGTTGGCAAGGCAGATTAAAGACGCTTTCAGCCAAATTATTGAAGTGCTTAATACAGCCTCAGACAGCAGTGATGACAGTAATAACGCAGAGATAAGTTCAATTTACGCTGCTTTCCCGCAGGATTATTCATTCACAGTAAAAAGTAAAGACGATATAAACATTAACAATATGGCAATCTACGCCGTATACAAAGACGGCAGTGAGAAAAATGTTCCAGTTTCCGATTGCACATACAGTATTACGCAAAACAGCGAAGGCGGCAAAAATCAGTTAATTCTGGCAGTTGCTTATAAAGGCTGTGCATTTTCGGTTATCTACAATATTGAGGAGGGTTTGGAATGAAAAAGAATTCAACTAAAATATTAAGCCTGCTGCTTGCGGTACTTTTGATTTTATCATCACTGCCGATGACAGCGTTTGCCGCAGATGAAGAGAAAAAGCTTTATGATTATACCTTGCTTTATACCGACCACGACGGCACTAATCATATTGAGCTTACCTGGTATAACGGCAGCGAAGAAAATGTTGTAATTCCCAGTGAATTTGATGGTGCGGTTGTTGACACTGTCCAAGCCAATTTCGGTGACTTGAAAAATATAAAGAGCATAACAGTTTCCGAAGGAATCAAAACTATTGACAAATTATGGTTTTGGAGCAGTAAGAATGTTGATATTTATCTTCCATCATCCGTTGTAAGTATCGGCAGTGAAGCTATTAGAAATAACAAAATAAACACCATCCACTTTTCTGAGGGCTTAGTGTCAATAGATCATTATGCGTTTTTAGATACCGAATTTAAAAATACCGATATAAAGCTCCCCGAAAGCCTTGAATATTTGAACCCTGCCTCTTTTAACGGAACAAATATTCAGAAAATACATCTTGGTTCAAAGGTTCGCTTTGCCGATTACGATTACAATTTTGGCGATCCGATTATAGACGAACACGATAAAGAGGATTCCGATTTTGAGGTGTTTTATGAGTGCTTATCCCTTGCTTTTATCACCGTTTCACCTGATAACGAATATCTAACAGCGGTGGACGACGTTCTATATAACAAGGATATGACTGTTCTTTACAGATTTCCTTCAAAGCACAACAGTGACTTTGAAAAAAATAATCCTGTATATGATTATGAAATTCCGGAAAGTGTCAAATATCTTGCGCCGTATTCATTTGGTGACGCAAATATATACATAAATAAACTTACTTTTAACAGCAAAATCGAAACTATACCCAAACGAGCATTTAGGAAAGCCAATATAAATGAAATTGACTGGGGCGATAACTGTAACATTAAAGTTATCGAAAGCGAAGCGTTTTACGGTCTTACAACCACATTGAGCAGTTTTGAAATATCGCTCAAGCTGCCGGCGTCAGTAGAAAGAATATGCTCCGACGCCTTTGCCTATTCGGATATTACAACCATTGATTTTGAAACCCCTTCAAACTGCAAAGTAATTGAGCAAGGCGCATTTCACAGATGCTATAAAGTAAAATCAATATTCATTCCTAATTCAGTTGAATCACTCGGTATTGAAGGTCAGTCAGATTACGGAACTTTTGAAGACTGTAATTATAATAATTCAATAGTTTTTGAGGACGGTTCAAAGGCAAAAGTTTGGCCGTACGATTTATTTGATTCAACATCTGCAGCAAAGCTGATTGTCGGTAAAAACAGCAGTCTTGAGGAAATAAACTGTTCTTTTAAAGGCACTTCAATCAGCACGCTTGATTTCAGTGGCTGTCCGAATCTCAGATACATTGCAGGTTCCGCTTTTTATTCAAGCTACAGGCTTAGCAGCGTTGACCTTTCCAACACTAAGGTAAATGTTATTGAAAGCAATACATTTTCCAGTTCTCCAAAGCTTGAAACAGTTATTCTTCCCGACTCATGCTTTAAAATAAACGATTACGCATTTTCAGAGTGTCCCTCATTGCAAAATATAAATACTGAAAATGTTGCTGTAATAAAAAGCAATTCATTTTCAGGCTGCCCTGTTGCAGACAGTATAAGCAGGGAATTAAAGACTACAAACGACCGTTTTAGTTATTATGAAACAGACGATTATGCAGTAATAACAGGCTGTAAACTGAGCGGAAATGTTACTATTCCAGAAACCATAAATGGAAAACCTGTTACCGTAATTGATGACGGAGTTTTCAGCGATTCTTACATTTATAATGTAAATATTCCCGACACGGTAAAATACATAGGCGACAGCGCATTTCAAAGGAGTAACCTTGAAAACCTCACACTGCCTGATTCGCTTGAGTATATTGGAGAATCGGCATTCACCCATAATTCAATCGCAGGCAAAATCACTATGCCCGAGAATGTTAAATATATCGGCGCAAACGCCTTCTCCTGGAATGAAATAACACAAATCACCCTAAATGACGGGCTTGGAGTTATAGGCGATGAAGCGTTTTACTCCAACAAGATTGATTCTTTATTTATTCCTAACAGCGTTTACAGTTACGGCAAAGATCTTGTTCGCTTTGCTTATGAAATAGCCTTCGGTTCCGGATGCAAAAATATTGAAGATTATATTAGCAATAGTGACAGCTTCCGCAGAATAGCGATAATAAATGTTGATGAAAACAACCCTGATTATTCTTCCGAAAACGGAATACTTTATAATAAGGATAAATCTGTTTTAATCTATTGCCCGCAAAGTAATCCTCTCAAAGAACTCTATATACCGAATACAGTTAATGAAATATGTGATGAAGCTTTCACCAAAAACCAATATCTTGAATCTGTCTACATTCCGAACAGCATTAAGGTAATGGGCGATTATGCTTTTCAAAATTGCAGTTCACTGAATTATCTTGAGTTTGAGGACGGATTTTCCATAGACAGATTGTATTTCACTTTTCAGGATTGTGTAAATCTTAAAACAGCAATATTCCCGTCTGACTCCAAAGTTGATTTGTTTTACGGCACATTTAAAAACACAGGCTTAACACATTGCGAACTTCCTGATTATGTGGACAAAATTCAATACATTTTCCAAGAAACAAAAGATTTAAAAAATGTTGAATTGCCTAAATATCTTAATTTTATGGGGTCATCAAACTTTTATAACTCCGGAATTGAAAGCATAATAATCCCCGATAATATCAAAAAAATACAGCAGGCGGATTTCAGCCATTGTGAAAACCTAAAATATATTGACCTTAACAATGTTACTTCACTGAGTATTTTGTCCTTTGCTTATTGCACATCTCTTGAAAGCATAGATCTAACCAATGTAACTTATTATGAAAAAAGCTCAAGAAACGGCTCTTTTGCCGGATGCGATAATCTAAATAAGTTTTATTTTAATAAGGATACCGAAGGCACAAATATTCTTGAGGAAAGCTACAACGGCAATGAAACTCTTGAAACGATTGTTGTCGGCAACAGTATTAAACAAATTCAATCCCGAGCTTTCGCTGACTGCACCAATTTAACCACAGCGCTTATCTCTGATTCGGTTACTCAGATTGCAGACACAGCGTTTGAAAACTGTAACAACCTTAACATTGTCTGCAAGGCAGGCTCATATGCCCAAAGCTATGCGCAAGAAAAATCCATTCCTTACACCACCTTTGTTGTAGCTCCGATTCCTGATCAAGAATACACAGGCAAGGAGATAGAACCGGCTCTTGATGTTACGGCTCAAAGCAAAGAACTCAGTCTTGGCAACGATTATACTGCCGTTTACAGCGATAATATCAATGTGGGCACTGCAAAGGTAAATGTTATAGGGCTCGGCGATTACAGTATTTTTGCAAGCCTTGTTAAATTCAATATTGTTGGCGGAGAAAATCAGGACACAGGCGCAGATATTCCCGAGTTGCCTTTCATTGATAATGAATCACAGGGTGAAACAGCCGGTAATAACAGCGGTTTAACACCGAATGTAAGCATCAGCGGTAATACCGGCAGCAGTAACGCTAACAGAAACAACACTTCTGATGTAAAGCCGCAAAATTCTCAGCAGTCAGGACAAAATACAAATGATGTTGTAACAGGTAATAAAACCTCACCTAATGCTGAACAAAACAGTACTGCTAACACACCAGGCAATAACGGTAGTGAAAGCACAGACAAAAAAGATAGTAATTCAGCAGTGAAAAATAATGAGCAAAGCGATACTGCACAAAACCCAAACACAGCTGAAAACAACAATGCTCAAAACGATCTGAATAATGATGCCGAAACTGAGCAGGAAGATACACAAAAATGGTATGAAGCTGTAATATCTGCAATTATAGCGTTCTTCAATAAAATAATTGAATTTTTCAAAACAATTTTCAGCTGATAAAAAAAGCCCCTTTTCCTTTGTTGAGTGTGTATAAGGCAGTATTCTAAAAACACGCAGAAATCGGCATTGCAGGATAGAAACGAGAGTACGGATCGAAGGGTTCGTACTCTTTTTCTGTATATATCGTTAAAACTGCAATCGGCACATTGGTTTTTCCTGAAAATCTTCTGTAGAATGAAAGCACCAAAAAGCACAGGAGGTTTTTGCGATGAAAAATATTTATGAAGAATCAGGCGGCACATACACCCGGCAGGGCGATTATGAACTACCCAATCTGAAAGTATCACTCGAAAAAGAAATTGAAATCGGAGTTTGGGGACAGCGATACCGGCGGTATTTGAAGCAGTATCACAAAATTCGATATTACAATCTACTGACCGCCGGAACGCTGAACGGACATCTGGCGGAGATAGATCAGCAGGCGGAGCGGCTGTTTCAATCGCTTGTATCCGTACTTTCCGAACAGGAAAATGTTACAGAAAAGCTGAAAGCCAATCGTCCTATGGAGTGGGTGCAAAAGATGAACAGCATCCGAAACCGAGCCACTAAAATCGTCAACAGCGAGTTGATTTACATATGAAAGAACAGAAATTTCATCTTTATCTTTCGGAAGCTGAGCGCAGATTTCTTGTCCAAAATCTCCTTTGGTTTCAGAACAAACTGCGGCAGGAAGGGCGTTATACCGACGCTGTAGATGATTTAATTATCAAGCTTTCAAAAGCAAAGCCAAAGAAAATCAGGGTAACATAGAACGAGCCGGAGAAAGCAAAACTGCCTTCTCCGGTTTTTCTGTATCATCTTAGCGAGCAGACTGTTTGTATCCCCATTCGGCTACAAACAGTGATTCTCGTTAGGGCATTGCCCTAAGACCCGATATTGCTTGTTGTAATTTGCATTATGAGCAGTTTCGGGATGGAACGGTGAAATGCATTGAAGATGAG
>ENA-UALA01000516-UALA01000516.1-human-gut-metagenome-genome-assembly--contig:-NODE-516-length-20042-cov-11.362836_pt1 | contig 20042 bp, 16 predicted proteins | sample MGYA00243696_ERZ654460 | MGnify/ENA primary metagenome ERZ654460 (study PRJEB26926, sample SAMN06164725) | human gut metagenome | biome: ENVO:00009003; feature: ENVO:2100002; material: ENVO:00002003... | reverse complement strand
AGAACTTCATAATACAGCCGAAAGAGCGTCCCAAAGCCGATGCATTGTTTGCTATTGAGTAATAGTTGTAGAACCCTCGTATTTCGGTATTAAACTGAGATACAATCTCGTGCGCTTCATTGTCAATCATATAAGTCCTGCCTTTTGACACCCATGTTTCCTTGCCGTGTCTGGTGACAACTTTCATAGCTTCAAGGCTGAGCAGCTTGTTCTTGATTACTTCTCTTGAAACGTGCAATATCACATTCCCGTTGAAGTATCTGCGCACTGTTCCGTTACTGTTTCTCTTTGTGGCATAGTCTTTACGGACATATATTTCGTAACCCAAAAATTTTGCGCTGTCTTGTGCATTTGTAATCAAAGTCTTTTCCTGTGACATCTCCAGCCTTAACTTTTCCTGCATAAACTTAGTGATGTCAGCTTTGATTTTCTCGCATTCGTTTTTCGTTCCGATAACTCCGATAAGGAAATCATCGGCATAGCGCACATATTTCAGCCTGCGAAAGTTTACATCCATATCATTGCCACTTGGCATTGTAAGTATCAGCTTCTGCTTTTCATGCAGTTCTTCTACCATCCTTGTTCTTACGTTTACATCCTCTACTTCATTTATCCTACGTTTTAGGTAGTGTACTCTGCTGTTGAGTTTGCATATGTCCTTGTTACGACTTCTCATTGTCCCTTTATTGAATTTGTTGGCATATTCATCCATGTACTTATCGAACTTGTCAAGGTATATGTTTGCCAAAATAGGGCTTATGATACCACCTTGCGGTGTCCCTGAATAAGTCTTGTTGAATTGCCACTCTTCCATGTACCCTGCATTGAGGAATTTCCGTATCAGACGAAGAAATCTGTCGTCTGCTATTCTGCCTTTCATTATTTCTATCAGCACATCATGGTCTATGTTGTCAAAGAAGCCTTTTATATCTCCCTCGATGAACCATTTTGCACCATTGAAATTGTTTTGTAGACTTTTCAGTGCCGTGTGGCAGCTTCGGTTTGGTCTGAAACCGTGCGATGTCCACTCAAAGTGTCCCTCATATATGGCTTCAAGCACCATTCTTACTACCTCTTGAACCAATTTGTCTTCAAAAGACGGTATTCCTAACGGACGCATCTTCCCATTCTTTTTCGGAATGTAAATTCTCTTTGCAGGATTGGGACTATAAGTCTCGTCCTTTATGCTCTCTATGAGTTTGTTTATCCTATCAATGCTCATTTCATCCTCTGTTTTGCCATCTGTGCCGGGTGTCATGTTTCCCGGCTTCGCATACATACGTTGGTAGGCGACAAAGAACATCTGTTCATTGAATAGAATACGGTAGAGCCTTTCGTATTTATACGCGGGCTCGTTGCTGTGTCCAGCTAAAATGTTTAATACTTGCTCTGGATTTCTCATACGTCTCTCACGTTTTCCGTTGTTTGTATTAAAGTTACAGACTACTTCCCTTCGCCATGTACAAGGCTTTCCCCTGCTCGGACTACTACGGAAGTTCCGTTACCATATCGGATATTCAAAAGCTTTCTTTATAGCTGTTTATTCCAGCGTTCCGACTTAGGTAATCCCCAGTTAGTTCTCTTAATAACTATTAGCACGACATACTGTCGGATGCGACTTTCGTTCTTGTCCGCTTATTGCGGCTGTGTCATAGTCGGTTCTTTATGCCCTGCACTAACGCTCAAAATAGGCAGGGTACTATGAAACAACGTATGTATAATAGTCTTCCGTTGTTGCAAGATTTGGTACCACTGAACTGTCGTTCAACCAATCAAGGCTTCATCCTTGTGTATGTCTTTTCGTCTTGCCCCTCAGTCGCCACTTGACTATTAATGGACTTGGAGCTTTAATCAGTATGCTACACTCCCCATCGGGTTTCCCCTTTGGATAAACTGATTGACGATAGGATTATATCGAACCCAATCCTAACTTCTTGCTAAAGAAGCATTTATTAAGCGACCATTCTGGGCGCACTCGCATAGATTTGAGTCGTGACAATGTTCGTGTGTCCCAGAACACGGCTCACGCTTTCAATGGGCATCCCCTTGCTAAGAGCCAGTGTTCCAAACGTATGACGTGCAACGTGCAATATACACCACTCAGCAACGATGAGTAACCGATAGAAAGCCAAACGTAACTCGTTTGAAATGAGCATTAATGTACTATTTTGCTTTGCTGCGAAAATGCAAAAGAGGGCGGAATATTGAGGTTGTTCAGTTACCAAACCGTTAACCATGCGGTTACCAAAAAATGAATAGGTAACGCAAAGCGGTAAAATGAAGTCCTCACCGTGTCTTTTGCACTGGACTGTAATATTTTGCATTTCAAGGAACGCTTATATCGCAATTAACTTTGCACTCAAAAAAATAAGCGCATGAAAGTAGAAAAATTCAAGGTTCTGCTCTACCTCAAAAAGAGCGTTTTGGACAAGTCGGGCAAAACTCCCGTCATGGGTCGTATCACCGTGAACCGCACGATGGCGCAATTCAGCTGCAAGATTTCCTGCACTCCCGACTTGTGGAATCCGAGGGAAAGCCGCTTGAACGGCAAGAGCAAGGAAGCGGTGGAGGTCAATGCCAAAATTGACAAGCTGCTGTTAGCCGTGAACACGGCTTTCGACAATCTCGTGGAACGTAAGGTTGATTTCGAAGCCACTGATGTGAAAGACCTTTTCCAAGGCAGTATGGAAACGCAGATGACGCTCATGAAAATGACGGACGCTGTCTGTGACGACATCAAGGCACGTATCGGCATAGACCGCGCAAAAGGGACTTATCCCGGCTATCACTATATGCGCCTGACGCTTGGGGAGTTCATCGGACATCAGTACAAAGTAAAGGATTTGGCGTTCGGGCAGTTGACGGAACAGTTCATCCACGACTATCAGGCATTCGCCACGGAGGACAAGGGGTATGCCCTTGATACCGTCCGCCACCATCTTGCCATCTTGAAGAAAATCTGCCGCTTGGCTTACAAGGAGGGTTATGCGGACAAAATCCATTTCCAGCATTTCACGCTTCCGCAAAAGAAGGAAACAACCCCACGTGCATTAAGCCGTGAATCGTTCGAAAAAATCCGTGACGTGGAAATTGCACCGCACCGGAAGACGCACATACTGGCTCGTGACCTGTTCCTGTTCGCCTGTTACACGGGCGTGTCTTATGCCGATGCGGTCTCCATCACCCATGAAAACCTGTACACGGATGATGACGGGGCGTTGTGGCTGAAATACCGCAGGAGAAAGAATGAGCATCGGGCAAGCGTGAAACTGCTTCCCGAAGCATTAGCTCTGTTTGACAAATACAAGGACGAGAACCGGGAAACACTCTTTCCGATGATACACCATCCCAATCTGAAACGCCACATGAAGGCGTTGGCGGCATTGGCGGGCATCAAGGACAATTTGTGCTACCATCAAGGTCGCCACAGTTTTGCCTCGCTGGTTACGCTTGAAGCCGGAGTGCCGATTGAGACCATCAGCCGGATGTTGGGACACTCGAATATAAGAATGACACAGGTTTACGCCCGTGTAAGCCCGAAGAAACTTTTCGAAGATATGGACAGGTTCATCGAAGCCACCCAAGATTTCAAACTAACCCTATAAACAGAAGAACGATATGCGAAGCACATTTTCATTATTACCCTACATCAATCGGAGCAAGGTTAAGGCAGACGGTACAACCAGCGTACTTTGTCGAATTACTATTGATGGCAAACAGACGGCTGTTAGTACAGGGATTTATTGCCGACCGGAAGATTGGAACAGCAAAAAAAACGAGATAAAAAACACAAGGGAGAACAACCGCCTGCAAGAATATCTCAGACTGACGGAAGAAGCCTACGATGAGATACTCAAGTCACAGGGCGTGGTCAGTGCCGAGATACTGAAGAACCATATCGCCCTGAATAATGTTCACCCGACCACGCTTCTTCAAATGGGCGAATGGGAACGGGAGCGGTTGAAGAAACATTCCGAGGAAATAGACTCGACCTCTTCTTACCGCAATTCAATGTACTATCAAAAGTACCTGACGGATTATCTTACCTCTCTTGGCAGGGAGGACATCAACCTTGAAGAGGTAACGGAGGATTTCGGCAAGTCCTACAAAGCCTATTTGAAGCAGAACAAGAATTTCGGTGTCTCCCAAACGAACCATTGCCTGTGTTGGCTGAACCGCCTGTTGTATTTGGCGGTTGATAAGGAAATAATCCGGGTGAACCCTTGTGAGGATATGGAGTATGTACCAAAGCCGGAAGCAAGGCACAGATACATCAGCCGTGAGGAGTTCAAGAAGATACTTTCCACCCCGATGCACGACAACAGATTGGAGTTGGCAAGACGTGCGTTCATCTTCTCCTGTCTGACGGGACTGGCATACGTGGATATCAAGCTCCTGCATCCGCATCATATCGGTACGAATGCGGAGGGCAGACGATATATCCGCATCAACCGCAAGAAAACACAGGTGGAAGCATTCATTCCCCTGCATCCCATAGTGGAACAGATATTGTCGTTGTACAACACGACCGATGATGAGCAGCCTGTATTCCCCCTTCCGAGCCGTGACACCCTTTGGTTTGAGATTCACGAATTGGGTGTAATCATAGGGAAAGAGGAAAACTTGTCCTACCATCAAAGTCGCCATAGTTTCGGAACTTTCCTGATTTCAGCGGATATACCCATCGAAAGCATTGCCAAGATGATGGGACACTCAAACATATCCACCACGCAGGGCTATGCACGGATAACCGATGATAAAATCTCCAAGGACATGGACAAGCTGATGGAACGGAGAAAGAAACAATCAGCTGGCGAAAAAAGGAAAAACAACAGTCAATCAACAACTTCAAAATAGCGCATTATGGAAAGAGGAATAATAACCATCAGTGAAAACGGCATAGTCAGTATGCCGAATACAGAAGTTTGGATGAGCATGGACGAAATAGCCGATATGTTGGGTGTGTTCAGTCATCTTGTACGTAAAGCCATCCACACTATATATAAAGGTAGGGAGTTGTACGAACACCTGACTTCTAAGCGTATCCCGTTCGGTAAGGGGATTTTCGTGGACGTGTATGACCTTGACGTGGTGATTTTCGTTGCCTACCGTATTCAGACCACACAGGGCAAAGCGTTTATAGAATACCTGCATAAACGATTGTACTCGGTGCATAAAGAGAAATCGCTCTATGTGATGATTGGTTCCAACCGACCGTCTTACGGCAGTCGGTACAATTGAACATTCCATCCTATCAGCCGCCTGCCCCCGTCCACGGATGCAAAGGAAGCACGGGACTTGAACGGCAGGTGCAAGGTCGTGGCGGCAGAGCCGTTTCGGGAACAATCTTCCTCAAACAAGTTGAGCGTATTCTTCCCGAAAACCTTGCGCCTGCCTGCCCCCTCCAGAAAAGGCATCCGATGGACGGGAACAAGCGACCGACAGGAAAACTTGAAAAGGCAGTGTACTATCGGCTTTTATTCCAAGCACGATATACACTACCTTCCTTGTTTTCAATGGGTTCAATGCTCCGCATACTTTGGGAGAACGGAGAGCTGCGCTTCACTCAAAGAAAAACTATGTCCTTTGCCGGAACGCAGGCTTGTAGGCGTTCTCCAACATTTTTTCCAAGTCGCTTTCCCGATACAGGATTTTACTGCCCAATTGGATATAGGGTATCCGTCCCTCATTGCGGTAGTCTTGGAGTGTCCTTCTGCTCAGTTTCAATTGGTACGCCACCTCCTTGTCGGTCAGGTAGCGTTCACCGCCCAGCAGGGGACGGTAATCTTTGACCATGTTCTCCACGTTGTCGAGCATACGGTCAAGGTTGTTCATAAAGCGGAGCAGCCACTCGCTTCTCTTGGTCATCAAGTCATTGTTCATAGGCTTTTCTTGTTTTTATCGGTTGATATACTGTTCTTTCTTCTTTCGGTGGATTTAGTGGAGCTGTTTCAATGATTGTTCCGTCAGATTTTCATCTTGCGGAACTCCGCTTCCTTCTTCCTGTCTTTCACCACCGACACGATGCGCTGCACGTCTTCGGGCTTGTAATAGGTCTTGTGGTTGATTTGGCTGTACGCCAAAGTGCCGTTGTCCCGGAGGGTCTGCAAGGTGCGCGGGCTGATGTTCAACATCAGGCACACGTCTTGGTTGTCCATCCACTTATCCATCTTCCTGTCGCCTTGTTTGCGGCAGATGTTCTCCATCCGGCTGACGAAGTAGTCGAACTTCGCTGCCATCGCTTCAAAAGCTTCTTCTTCAAAAATTACGTATCCCATACTTCTATTTTAGTTGATATTCCGTTTCCATTTGCGAAATAAAGGAATAGCCCACATACCGCAATGGCTTTCAGTAAAGTGGCAGCTTGTGGCGTTGATACGGCAGGCATTGTCCGGTTTGTCCGGCCATTCCAACGACTGTATTCCCTTTTCGCACCGCAAATAAAACAGATAGTCGAGACATGACAATGGGTATAGTGACTTGTTGCAGCATTTGGCGCAGGTGTTGCGCAGGCTATTGCCTATTGATGTGTCTGTCTGGACGGTTTATAAGCAACAATATTCATAATTTTCGATACCCATATAACGGCTAGTTGCAAATGTTATATGTTTGTTTCCATCCACCGATGAAGATTTACAGATTTAACTGGTGAAACGGATATATAGCGAGACGATTTTTTGAAGATTTAAAGTTTCATTCATTGACGGATTGCAATCCTGCAATCGTCGAATCCGTCCGTCAGCGGAAATTCGATTTACCATTAATTCGAACCCTTTGGCTGATGGATAAGTGGCAGATTAAGTTCTTATTTTCATCCGTCTGCATATATACAATTCTATGAACAGGATGAGTAAATTCGGTAAAACGGTGAAGCCTTCACCGTTTTGGTGTTCGGCGTAAAGCAAAAGACTTCCAAATTGCCACGTCCGCTCCAAACAGTTAGTTACCTGTATGATATGCATTTCCTTTGCCACTGATAATCGGTCGAAACGGTATAGTCAGACCAAGTAATAACAATTAAAATCCCAATTATCATGGACAGAAAAAATGCAATGGAAGTCAAGGACTTCAAGGATTTCAAAGTAGAGGACATCATGCCCCAACCGCCTCAAAGGAATGACAGACCCAATTTGTCGGACATCTTCGAGGATGCGATGCGTTCCAACGGGACGGAGATGCAGGCAGGAGCAGGTACAGAAGCCGGAACAGCCCCAACGGATGCGGCTGAACCGTCCGAAGAACGTGTGACCGCCAAGCGTATCAGCGGCAAGCAACGCAGGCTCTCGTTGGAAGAGTACCGCACCACTTACCTGCAAGTCCCGAAGATTACCGACCGCAAGCCTGTTTTCGTCAGCGGTGAGGTTCGTGACAGGCTGGATGAGGTTGCCCGAAGGCTCGGAGGCAGACGGATGAGCGTATCGGGATTGTTGGAGAACATCGCCCGACACCACCTTTCCTTCTATGAAAGCGACATCGAACAATGGCGTAAACTCTAACGATTAAGGAGGGAGACCAACGGATTGAGTTTCGAGTAACTTAAAATCAGGAGGATTTGATTTAGGAGGGAGCAAGTTTGTGTTTCGGGCATACCGAAACCACTTGCTCCCACTCCCGATGGTCATGCGAGGGACAAATCCCGTTGGTCTCTTACTCAAAGGAGTGGAATCAGTAAACTGAATGTTAATCATCAAAAGAAATCAAAGATTTAAATGAAGGACAAGGAGAAGAACAAAGGCGGTCGCCCACCGAAAGGGGCGACAGAGAAGTTGAAGTACCGCATCACCTTGAAGATGGCGACAGCGGATTATTTCGCCTTGCTGGCCCAAGCAAAGAACGCAGGTGTTTCTGCCAACGAATATCTGAGGGGATGCTTTCGGAACGGCTATGTAAAGGAACGGCTGACCGCAGAACATTCGGACTATGTCCGCAAGCTCTGCGGCATGGCGAACAACCTGAACCAGCTTGCACACAAGGCGAATGCCGGAGGCTTCCATGAAGCGAGATACGAGTGTCGCTTGTTGGTGGTACGGATAGAGGAACTGTTAAACCGGATACTGCTATGATGGCTAAAATTGTACAGGGTAGCGATTTCAAAGGTGTGGTAAACTACATCCTTGACAAGAATAAGAACGCTAAAATCATCGCTTGCGATGGCTTGTTTGTCGAAGACAAGGCAACAATCGTCCTAAGTTTTGAAGCGCAAGCGCAGATGAATCCGAGGGTGACGAAAACGGTCGGGCATATCGCTTTGAGCTTTTCCAAAGAGGACGAAGCCCGGTTGACAGACCGTGCGATGGCAGGAATCGCATTGGAATACATGGAGAAGATGGGTATTACCGATACCCAGTTCTTCATTGCCCGTCACTTCGACAAGGAACATCCGCACGTTCATATAGCGTTCAACCGCATATCGAACAGCGGCAAGACCCTATCCGATAAGAACGAGCGTTACCGGAGTGAGCGCATCTGCAAGGAGCTGACAAAGAAGTACGGCTTGTACTTCGCCAACGGCAAGGAGCATGTGAAGCAGCACCGTTTGAAAGAGCCGGATAAGACCAAATACGAGTTGTATTCCATTCTTAAAACGGAGGTCGGAAGATGTGGCAATTGGAATACTCTTACCGCCAATTTACGGAAGCAGGGAGTGGAAACCAGTTTCAAGTACAAGGGAAATACCGAAGAAATACAAGGCGTGACCTTTTCCAAGAACGGCTATCACTTCAACGGTTCCAAGATTGACAGGCGGTTCAGCTACTTGAAAATAGATGCGGCTTTGGATAACAACCACCATGAGGAACGGCAAACGCAATTTCAGCCGCAGGCTTATCAGGAAGAAATAAGCCCGAATATAGGCAATGGCGGAAGCCTTGCCTGTGGTTCGTTAGGCTTGTTCATGCCGGACAATGTACCGGAGGAACAACAGCAACAACCTTACGACCCGTATTTGAGAAACAAGAAAAAGAAAAGACAACGTAAAATCAATTGGTAATTATGGCAGACAATAATGCATTCGTCCTCTTTGAGGACATCAAAAATACTTTGAAAGGTATAGAAAACAAGGTGGAACAACTTGGCGGGAATCGTTCCAACGAACAATCGGAAGGCACATCATCTTCCGTCCATAAACAAGTGGATGAAACACTCCGGCAGAACCATGAACAGAACAGGCAACTGTTACAAAAGTTTGCAGGACGACAGATAGAGGAACTGAAAAAGATAGCGACCCGTTTGCAAGAGATGGTTGTATTTGTAAATGAGAACGCCAATTCATCCCAACCTGTCATTATGGAGCGCAAACTCAATGTCAGCTTCTCAACAGATAAGGGATTTTGGGCTGTCATGCTTTCCATAACTCTAAATATTCTTCTTTTGGTCGCCCTCTATATTGAGAGACAACCTGATTACGACCGTGTGGACAATGACCTTAAATACCGTTACATCCGAATGAAAGGCGAAGCGGATACCGACCGTATCAACGAACTGGAGGATATTTTTGAGCTAAACCGGAATAATGAGAGAATTCAGCAAATGAAAGAGGACGTGGAAAAATACGAGGAAACGGTCAGAAAGCAGGCGGTTATCAGCGAGCAAGCCAGACGCAAGGAACGGGAGGCGGCACGATTGGACAGCATTGCCAAAACGGTAAAGAGGAAATAGATGGCATCAATCAAAGTAAAATTCCGCCCTTCTACCATAGACGGTAAGGAGGGCACACTCTATTATCAGGTGATTCACAACCGTGTGGTCAGGCAGATAAACACCGACTACAAACTTTTCGTATCGGAATGGGAGAGCCATTCCGATACGGTTGTCCTGCATAAAGACCATGCAGAAGTAGAACGAGATAATCATCTTCTCTCGATAGTCGAGCATATCAAATGGGACAAGGAGAAGCTGGAGAAGGTCATCCAAACTCTGAACCAATCCGGCACGTTCACTGCCGATGATGTTGTCCTACACTTCCATGACAAAGGACAAGAAGTGCTGTTCAATGATTATATCCGGCAACAAATAGCAAGATTGAAACGATTGGGAAAGGTACGGACTTCCGAGACCTATGCGGCTGCGCTCAAAAGTTTCAGCGGTTTTATGAATGACAAGGAAGTGTCGTTTAATGAACTCAACGCTGACTTGCTTGCGGAATACGAGGCTTATCTGAAAGGCAGGGACAATTCTCCCAACACTATATCATTCTATATGCGTATTCTGAAAGCTGTCTATAACCGTGCGGTAGAAAACGGGCTGACCGAACAACGGCATCCGTTCAAGTCGGTCTATACGGGAGTGGAAAAGACCTTGAAGCGAGCCATCTCTTTGAATGACATTAAGCGAATCAAAGGCTTGGACTTGTCGCTGAAACCCAATCTTGATTTCGCCCGTGATATGTTCCTGTTCTGCTTTTACACGAGGGGAATGTCCTTTGTGGACATGGCTTATCTGAAGAAGAAGGATATCGCAAACGGAGTTCTGACTTATCGAAGGAAGAAAACGGGACAACAACTATTTATCCGGTGGGAAAAGTGTATGCAGGAGATTATAGACAAATATCCGGTGAATGAAACGGAATTCCTGTTGCCGTTGATAACCCGTCCGAATGAGGATTATCGGAAACAATATGCCAATGCACTTCATCATGTAAACCGCCTGTTGAAGAAAATAGGGGAAATGATAGATTTACCGATACCCTTGACGATGTATGTAGCCCGCCATTCATGGGCGAGTATCGCCAAGAGCCGCAATGTCCCCATCTCTGTCATCAGCGAGGGCATGGGACACGATTCGGAAGCGACCACGCAAATCTATCTCGCTTCGCTGGATACATCCGTAGTGGACAGGGCAAACAAAAAAATACTGAATTTATTGTGAGAACGGTGAGGTGTTTAGCGAATGTGGCTGTCTCTACTTAAGAGACGGACTAACACTATGCAAATTTACACAAATTATTGATAACTAACACGAAATACATCGGGAAATTTGAAAAATATTTTTAGACGGTGTTTAGCGAAACTTCCACTTGTTTAGCTAATCCCCTTATGCAATCCACGTATCCGATTGATATAAAGCAAAATAAAGAGAATTGTCCGTCTCTTAAGTAGAGACAGACGGTTAAACGTGGAATTATGAAGAAATATTGTCTTTGCCTTATGTTCCTGTTGCCCTGTTTCGGTTCGCTCTCTGCACAGGAAAAACGCACGGAAATCAACGTGGACTTCCGTGTGGGAAGCCGGGTACTTGAACCCGCCCTCGGCGACAATGCCGCCCGGCTCTCGAAAATCATTACACTTCTGAAGGACGTGGAAAAATGCGACACGCTCGAACTCACCGCAGTCACCTTTTGCGGTTCGGCTTCCCCCGAAGGGGCTTTTGAGGTAAACCGCAAGTTGGCGGAAGCACGTCTTTCCACTTTGGAAAGCTATGTACGGGAACGTGTATCCATCCCCGAAAACCTTATCAACCGATGTGATGCGTCCATCGCTTGGGAACGGTTGGCGGTCTTGGTGGAGCAATCCGATATGGAGCATAAGGAGGAAGCCTTACATATCCTGCGTGATGTTCCCGAATTTACCTATAATGAAAACGGTATACTGACCGACAGCCGAAAGAAGCACCTTATGGATATGCAATACGGACGGACATGGAACTACATGAAGGCGCATTTCTTTGAAAAGGTGCGCAATGCCAGTGCCATTCTCGTGACGATACGCCCCAAAAAGGTGGAGGTGGCAGAGGAAACCCCGAAAGACACGGTACAGGTTATAGTCCCCGTTGATACGGTCGTCACCGCCCAAGAGCCGGAAATAATCCAACCTGAAGAACTCAAGCCTTTTTATATGAGTGTAAAGACCAATATGCTTTATGATGCTTTGCTGGTTCCCAATATCGGACTGGAATTCTACTTGGGCAAGAACTGGTCGGTTGCCGGAAACTGGATGTACGGCTGGTGGGACAAGAACAGGAAGCACCGTTATTGGCGTATTTACGGTGGTGACCTCGCCATCCGCAAATGGTTCGGCAGGAAAGCCGATGAAAAGCCGTTGACTGGACACCATATCGGAATTTACGGCCAGATGTTCACCTACGACTTCGAATGGGGCGGCAAAGGTTACATGGGCGGACAGCCCGGAGGCACGCTTTGGGATGAACTTAACTATGCCGCAGGTGTGGAATACGGTTACTCACTCCCCATTGCCAAGCGTTTGAATATCGACTTCACGATTGGCTTAGGCTACTGGGGCGGAAAATACTACAAATACACCCCCATGGACGGGCACTATGTATGGCAGGCTACCAAGAACCGCCACTGGTTCGGACCGACGAAGGCGGAAATCTCGCTGGTATGGCTGCTCGGACGGAGCAACAGCAATGATAGGAAAGGAGGCGTGAAATGAAAAAGATGCGCTATATAATAAGGTATATACCGATGTTGGCAGGAATGATGACCATTCTTTCTTCCTGCCAACACAAGGAACTGTGTTTCGACCACCCCGAACATGCGCCGAAATCGCAGGTGCTGGTGGAAGCAAAGTATGAACAAGAGTGGCAGTACACGTATGAGGGCGGTACGGATTGGGCGGCTTATCCCACATGGCAGGAGACGTTCGGCATGAAGTACGATGACTTGCGCTCGGATATTCCCGACGGATTGCGTGTACAGGTGTATAACGAGGACGGTTCAAACAATATCGTGAACATTGCTCCCGAAGGTGGCATTGTCCCGATGCGTGAGGGGGAACATTCCCTGCTGTTTTACAACAACGACACGGAATATATCGTGTTCGATGATTTGAAATCGTATGTTTCGGCACGAGCAACCACCCGCTCCCGTACCCGTTCCACCTATTTGGGCAACTCCTATTTGGACAACCGGAACGAGAACACGGTCAACTCTCCTGATATGCTTTACGGCAACTACATGGAGTCGTATGTAGCCAAGCGGACACAGGAGCCGGACGTGCTTCCCATCATCATGCACCCGTTGGTGTTTACTTATCTGATACGTTATGAGTTCAGCAACGGATTGGAGTATGTGGCGTTGGCGCGTGGGGCATTGGCAGGCATGGCTGAATCGGTCTATCTGAACAGCGGACGCACTTCCGAGGAAGAAGTCACGGTACTTTTCGACTGCACGATGGAAGATTTTGGTCCGCAGGCACTGGTCCGTTCTTTCGGTGTGCCGGATTTCCCTAACGAACACTATACTGCAAGAGCGGAACGCAAGTATGCGCTGAACTTGGAAGTGAGGCTGAAGAACGGAAAGATGAAGTCTTTCGATTTTGACGTGACCGACCAAGTGAAAGCACAGCCGCAAGGCGGTGTCATTGTGGTGAAGGATATTGAAATCCCCGATGAGGAAGGTATGGAAGGCGGTTCGGGCTTCGATGTGGACATAGAAGACTGGGGAGAATATGAGGACATTGAACTCCCGCTATAATCAAAATAAGAGAGTTATAATTCATATTTTTATTCACTTTTAAATTTTAATCAGATGAAGAAATTATTATTCATTGGTTTGGCGGCAACGGCTATGCTGGCAGGTTGCAGCAATGACGAAACGGTGGAAATGGCACAACAGAATGCCATTGCATTTGATGGTTTCGTAAACAAGAGCACAAGAGCGACTGTAAATGACGACATTACTCTTGCCAATCTTGGTAGTATTGAAGTGTATGGTTGGAGAGGCGATGTTCAAATCTTTGACAAGCAAGCCGTAGCAGTAGCAACAGACGGTAAAGGAACTTACTCTCCGCTTCAGTATTGGGAAGCAGGCTACACCTATGCTTTTGAAGCAATCGCTCCGAAGAATGGAGAGAAAGGTGTTACTTTTGCGGCTGCTAAAGACGGTGGTACGATTACTTTCGTAAACGATGCGGAAACAGATTTGTTATATTCTAAAGCTACGGACGTAACAACTCCTGCTACCATTGCATCGCAACCTGCTGCTGTTGGTTTTAACTTTAATCACTTGTTATCACGTGTTAAGTTCACATTTGTGAATGGATTCCCGGCAAATGCGGTAGCTAAAATTTCAGTAAATGGTGTAAAAATTTCCAATGCTTATAAAAACGGTACAATCACTCCGGCTACTGCTGATGCTGTTTGGAATGCAACTGACAATACTTTGTCAGTAGATTTCGCCAATGTTAGTGCTACGGATATTGAAGCTGGTAACAAAGAAGGCGAAACAGAACATATGTATCTTATCCCAGTCACTTCACCAAGCTATGAAGTAAGATTTACAGTTATATTAGACCAAAATGGAGCTACAAGTGAGTATGAACACAGGGGTACTATCACAACAGGAATGGAGCTGGGAAAGAGTTATAACTTTACCGCTACACTTACTCCGGAAAATGTTGACCCGGAAAATACAATGTATCCCATCGAATTTACAGCAGCAGTTGGTGGATGGGAAGACTTTACCAACAACAATATTACTGTAAAATAATTGAATAAGCTACAGAATACAGGGTATAAGGGGTTGAATGTCCCCTTATACTCACCAATTACAGCAACGGACAAAACTCGTTGCCATATCAGTTAAAACATATACAGCAATGAAAGGACATAAGAATCTGCATCTAATGGCAAACAGCATGACGGGATTGCTATCATGCCTGCTTCTTTTTTCGTGCAATAACGATGACTATCCGATAGAAAGCGAATCGGAAAAAGTCTGTGAGAATATCTGTTTCGGCATTTCGCCTGACGAGACAAGTCAAACAAGGGGCATATCCGGCACAGGTAATGAGGACGGGCATACCGTAAGCCGTTTTGTGTTGCGAAGCGAAAACAGCGCAGATACACTCTGTGTCCGTGCATCCGTTTCAGACTGCATTGTTTCTTCTACCCTTACGGACGAAAAAGCAATGACACGTGGTGTGCCTGTCACTTCTTTGAATGCTTTTCATGTATCGGCTTATTGGAAGAAAGACGGGAATCTACAGAACCAATTCTTTATGGATGAAACGGCAACCGATAATGGTAACAATGTATGGAGTACCGATAATATTTACTATTGGCCCGGTGCAGACCATACACTCCAATTTTATGCTTACGCTCCGGCTGACGCAGGTTTTACAGCTCCAACAACATCAGGTTCTACTACCTTGGCGGATTATATAGTCCCATCTGAGGTGACACTACAAAAAGATATAGTTGTGGCAAACACCATGGAGCTGAGTGGTAACAACAACCAAGTAGTTCCGCTTCAGTTCAAGCATATCTGTACTGCCGTCCGTTTCGTGGTGGGCAGTGAGATACAGCCCGGTACTATTAAAAATATCACACTAAAAGGTGTAAGGGGAAGCGGAAGTTATGACATGGCAAACTCCCTATGGACATTGGGGGAAACGGTAGCCGATTTCTCACAATCCCCGAACAAAACGACAGATGGAAATAACACGGTAGCCGATGAAATCACTACTGCCGAAGGAACATTCATGATGTTGCCACAGACATTGGTAGAGGGAGCATCCGTAGAGATAGTATTCCATGACAACATGAGTAATCAAGACCGTACACTCACAGCGTCTATTGCCGGACAAGAATGGCCGATGGGAAAGACGGTGACTTATAAGTTGTCTATTTCACCGGATTACGAATTGGAATTTATTACAGAACCGCAGGAACAAGATGCACACTATGTAATTTATCCGATTATCATAAAAGCTGATAAAGTACCGGAAGGTGGTTGGACTTTGACCTCTAATGACACAGAGAATATTACTTTTGTTGAAAAATTCGCAGCTGATGGAATAAAAAGTTTGGTAGACCAAGGATATTGGCTCAAAGACAATTGTGGCACAAGTACTCTAACAAGTTCGTCTTCTGGTGAAATTCAGATATATGCTTTTCTTAAAGAGAATATTTCAGAAAAAGACCGTTCGATAATCTTATCTCTTGCTCCTGCAAATGCTCCCAATGCGGTTCCGGCTACATTTACATTCAAACAATACTGTCCGGCATGGAACAATGGCATAGGCGTGGAACGTATTCAGGAAGCTGATTATCCGTGGGGATTTAATTGGGATCCAAGCATGAAGATAACTTATTCGATGCCTAGTGGCTTTTGGTCGGGGATAATTCATATCCTTTTTGAAATCTTTGGTGACCATTCTTATGTAAACAGTACAGGACTTGCCATTGCTGGAACATGGAAAGTTACTGTAGATTTTAGCAAAGTTCCAAAGTTAAATCAAGCAGTCAGTACATCCGACGGTCTTACAAACACATGGGAATTGTATAATTTTGATGGCATCAACGAAGCATCAAGTATAATGAGCCAACTGGAATCATGGGGCGGAACGCCCGATAAAACACTGCCAAGCAATCCCAGTGAATTTGCAGCATGGGCTTGTGCAAAAAAGAATAAATATAAAACAAATTCCCAAACCAATCAGGGAACTACTATTTATGTTCCTGTTTTAGAGCAAACTGATATGAAATGGTATCTTCCGGCACAAGAGGAAGCCCTTTCTATGAAGGATAATCTATCGGGGGATTATTGGACTTCTACAGCTATAGAAACTCCCGGAACTACCGCTTATAAATATACAGCGGGTGGTATTACATCACCGGAGGAACGTAATAACCTGATTCATGTCCGTGCCGTACGCAAGAAATAAATTGATTTGATTGAAAAAGTAAGTTCTGAAAGCCCACATTCCTCAAACGATGTGGGCTTTTGTATTCTCCATGATTGATAATGTTGTAGGAAGCAACTACAAAATCCAACTTATGCACTTTACCGTTCGAATAGTTTTTGTAGTTTTGTAAATAAACGAAAGATAATGAATTGGCATTTGATTTTGTAATTACTTTGAAGCGATGCATAGAACACTTACATACGAAGAACTTTTTGAAGCCTACCTACGGCTTCAAAAGGAGAATATTGCCTTGAAATCAGAGCTTAATCTATTAAAAGGGATAGATAAGGAAGTCGTGAGCGAGATGTCTGCAACCAAAGTACAACCTGCTGTTCATCTTTCTTTAGAAGAAAAGGTAACTTTGTTCAGAAGTCTCTTCAGAGGTCGGGAAGATGTCTTTGCGCGTCGTTGGTACAGCAAAAGCACCGGAAAGTCTGGTTACCACCCCGTTTGCCTTAACGAATGGAATCGTTCTCTTTGCGACAAGAAAAAGTTCAAATGTGCAGAGTGCCCCAATCGCCAATTCAAAGAGCTGGCGTATGAGGATGTATACAAGCATCTTGAAGGAAAAAGTTCTGAGGGTTGTGACGTGATAGGTGCTTACGCCATCCTTGCCGACAATACTTGCTATTTCCTTTGTGCGGATTTTGATGACAAGTCATGTGTTCACGGGTATCAGGAAGATGTATTGGCTTACTTTCGTACCTGTAAGAATTGGGGAATCTGTAGTTACATCGAACGGTCTCGTTCCGGTAACGGTGCCCATGTCTGGATATTCTTTGAACAGCCCATCGAAGCGAGCAAGGCAAGACGATTGGGTAATGCTTTATTGACCCATGCGATGGAACAGAGTGCCAAGATAACCTTCAAGTCCTATGACCGCCTGCTCCCGAACCAAGACAGTTTGCCTAAAGGCGGTTTGGGTAATTTGGTAGCATTGCCATTACAGGGGCAGGCACGCAAGCAAGGGAATAGTGTTTTTGTCGGTGAAAACTTCATGCCCTACGAAGACCAATGGAGCTGTTTGCAAGCAATGGTGAAAGTACCGGAACAGTTAGTCGATTCACTACTTGACAAATATGGTACATCCGGTGAACTGGGTGAATTATCTACAACCAGTGAAGCCACTCCATGGAAGACTCCTGCTCCGCAATCCCTAAGCAACAGCGATTTTCCCGGAAAGATACTTGTGGTACGCTCCAATATGCTTTATATCCCGATAAAAGGGCTTTCCCCGAAGGTCTTGAACCATTTGAAACGTATCGCTTCCTTTCGCAATCCCGAATTTTATGCCAAGCAAGGCATGAGGTTATCCACTTACAACGTTCCCCGTATCATTACTTGTGCCGATGTGTGTGATGAACACATAGCTTTGCCTCGTGGTTGTGAAGATGCGCTGATTACTCTGTTTCAAGACAATGCCGTATCCTATTCTTTTCAAAATGAATCAGAGCAAGGTTCTGTCATATATGTCCGTTTCAAAGGAACGCTAAGAAAAGAACAAAAGGAAGCTGTAAAATCGTTGATTCAGCATGACAACGGAATTCTGAACGGTACTACGGCATTTGGAAAGACTGTGACGGCTATCGGGTTGATAGCCGAACGTAAGGTCAATACGCTTATTCTTGTACATACCCGAACCTTGCTTGACCAATGGAAGATACGATTGGAAGAATTCCTCGATATAGACTATAAAGAAGAGGATATTTTACCTAAACGTGGACGGAAGAAAGTTCTTTCGCCTATCGGTACATTAGATTCCAAGGGAAATAGTTTGCATGGCATAATCGATATAGCCTTGATGCAGTCTTGTTTTGAAGAAGATGGCGTGAAACAATTCGTTCGTCAATATGGCATGGTGATAGTAGATGAGTGCCACCATACCTCTGCGGTAAATTTCGAACGTATTTTGAAGTACGTAAACGCCCGATATGTATATGGTCTGACGGCTACGCCCATTCGGAAAGATGGTCATCAGCCCATTATTTTCATGCAATGTGGTCTCATCCGCTACTCGGCTGATGCTAAGATGCAGATTGCATCCCAAACATTCGAACGATTGCTGATTCCACGATTCTCTTCCTTTCGGGATTTATCCGAAGACAAGACGAATTATACGCAGGTTACACAAGCTCTTGCTTCAGACGACTTGCGAAACAGCCAAATAGTGGAGGATGTAAGAAAGGCTTTACAAGATGGACGCACCCCTATCGTATTGACAACATTAACGGCTCATGTGGAAGTATTGACAAATATGATTTCCGCGCATTGCTATCACGTGATTTCTTTGGTCGGCTCCGAATCAATGAAAGAAAAGCGTGTAAAGATGGAACAATTACAATCCATACCGCCTACCGAGCCAATGGTGATTGTGGCAACAGGACGATATGTGGGTGAAGGATTCGATTATCCACGGCTTGACACTCTTTTCTTGGCTTTGCCGGTTTCATGGAAAGGTATTGTAGCTCAATATGCAGGTCGCTTGCACCGTGAATACAAGGGAAAGACCGATGTTCGTATTTACGATTACATTGATATTCATATACCACTATGTGACATGATGTATAAGCGTAGGTTGAAGGGCTATGCGGCTATTGGTTACAGATTGATGGACACCACTTCAAGCAATACCGATTCCTCGCAGAGAAGTATCTATTCGGGGGATAATTATCAGTCGCAATTTCTCTCTGACTTAGCTCATGCAAACCATTCGGTTGTCATTACGACCACAAGAATGTGGTTGAAAGGGAAGTCGAAGGTATTGTTGCTATTGAAAGAAATTATGACTCGCAGTGTTGAAGTAATCGTGCATGTAAGGAGTGAATCAGACGTAAGCAACGCCTTGCATAATAATGGAGTGAAAGTGGTAATAAAGGAAAACTTATCTATTCAAGCAACCATAATTGACAAAGCTGTGGTTTGGTATGGAAGTGTGAACTATCTGGGCTATAACACTGAAGAAGAACACGCTATAAAGTTATCCAATCCGAATTTAGCAGCGGAAATAATAGATGTGCTATATCAAAAGCAAGAAGAAAACAGAGACGAATAAAAATTAAGCTAAAATTATGCTTTATCTTTCAGCTAAAAATTGTACTTTTGCAGTATAACAAAGCGTTCTTCGACTAATGCAATATAGAGCAGACAATAGAAAATCGCTCGTTTCTAAATCGTTACCTGTTAAGCGAATTGTTTTTGTAAGTCATTGAAATTCATTAGATAAGAAAAAGCATAATGACTTGCGCAATGGTAGGAGATTTGCTTCTCTATTCCGCATTCCGCCATTACCTTTTTCAGTTGTTTGCACATCGTCCAATAGTTGATTTTCCCGAAAACCAGCCTGTCTTCCGACAGATACTTGTACCGTTCGATTATCTGCAAGGGAATATCCAGCAG
>ENA-UALA01000503-UALA01000503.1-human-gut-metagenome-genome-assembly--contig:-NODE-503-length-20417-cov-13.580690_pt1 | contig 20417 bp, 18 predicted proteins | sample MGYA00243696_ERZ654460 | MGnify/ENA primary metagenome ERZ654460 (study PRJEB26926, sample SAMN06164725) | human gut metagenome | biome: ENVO:00009003; feature: ENVO:2100002; material: ENVO:00002003... | reverse complement strand
TTTGGCAAAAAAAATAGGAATTTATATAAAAAAATAGTTCTCTCATTTATTTATATTCTTCTTTATTTCGTTTCAACAGCTCTGTAATATGTTGATATAATGTGTGTTAATACATTTTGTAGATCTCTTATCAAGAGATCTACAAAAATGTCGTTTTTAAGACCTTTTTATATATGGAATATATCTGGTCTTTGAAGCGGTATAATTAAATGAAAACAACATAAAGCAGATGGAATATCTATTTCTGAGACGTAAACGCACGACCGCTACTTCCGAGCGACAGAAGACTTTGCTTTTCAAGGCTGCCGAGCGGCAATGGAAAGAGGAGTTTGCCGGAAAGGAAACAGACATTCGCAAGGTGGATTGTAATATATATAAAGGTATATTGTACCAGCTTGAGATACGTCAGGTATTTCTTGACACCTCGCTTTCTCTGAAGAAACTGAGTGCACTGCTTGAAACAAACCAGACCTATCTGAGCAATGTGGTGAACAAATACTTCGGTTGTAATTTGAAGGAACTTGTGAACACGTATCGTGTGGAATATGCCAAAGAACTTCTCTGTTCCCGACGTTGTGCGCTGACTGAGCTGCCTTGCAGTTGTGGCTTTGCTTCGAAAAGTGCTTTCTACTCTGCTTTCAGCCGTATTGTCGGGGTATCACCTTTGTCATATCAGACTCAAGAAAGGAGGAGGCATCATTTGCAGGCAGTAAACTAGCTAAGCTATTAATAATGAAATTAATATGTATAACCAATTACTGGCAGGTCAGCACAGACAAAGGTGCTACTTGGGTGGATGTGAAAGATACCGAAGGTAACAAAGTTCCGGCCAGAGGTCAGGATGGTGAAGCTGCCGGTTCAAACGTGTCTTGGGTGACAGTGGATGGTGTGGAATACATCAAGATCGGTGACAAAGTTACTGATTTGAAGCAGAACAATGAATTTCCTAACATTGCTGTAGATGCTGAAAGCAAGACTGTAATCGTGACTATCGACGGACAGAACTATACTTTGCTGCAGGAAGGTTCTGCATTCAAAGGGTTACAGACTGTAGTTTACAGAAAACAGGCTGTTGATGATGCCGAAGATGTTTGTAAAGCTTATGATATCTATTGGATGGAAAATGAAGGAAGTCTTAACCCAGATAAGGATGTCTTGTTTGCATCTGTTCCTGCTTATGCTTCATTCAAGGTATATCCGGGTGATTTCTCATTGAATAATGCGAAATTCTCCTTTGTTGATACGTATCAGGTTCGTAGTGTCGCTCCTGCTTTGACCTATATGGAAGGTTCTGCAAAATTAGAAAACGGTATTTTGAGCCTTGCTATTTTGCCGAATGAAGGTATTGGAAATAATACCTATGCAACCTCATTGGATGTAACTATGTATGGTCAATATACATCAGCTTCCGATTATTTCACGGTAAGTAGAACACATGCATCTGTAAAGAGCATTGTAAATGCTTTTACCTCTACTAATATGAAAGAAGATGAATACCCTGCAATAATCAATGCAGATGGTGCTTCTTATGATGGTAAATCTTATGGATGCTTTGACTATCAAGGTGTTTATAATGTAAATGATTCTATTGACGCTTACATTTCCGGAGCAGCAAAAGTATGGTTGAAGTCAACCAATATTTCATATACCAGAGTGTTCAGATTGTTGGATCAGAATGAGGATTATACATTTAATGGACAACCTATTAAAACTCGTCAGGGTATCTTTGATTTTAAAGATAATGTTTTGTCTGTAAAATCGACTAACCAGGCGTCTGCTATTGATGAATACGCTGCGATAGAAGTGACTACTACAGTTAAACCACAGGAAGAAGGTGTTAAAGAATACGAGGTGAAGAATGTAGTCTTCATCAAGGCTGTTCGTCCTGCTGTTAATCCTGTATTTGGAACCGTTGCTTTGAAACCGTTGGATGCTAAGGAAAACTTTACATTTGCATACAATAGCTCACAGGCCCGGATCATTACTTTGGATGTCCGTAACTTTGAGGCTGCTATTGAAGGTCGTGATGTTATTTCTAATAAAAATAAGGAATATTGCACATTCATTACATTGAACAAGCCTGTATATGATGCTGGTGGCAAGTTAATGAAATATGAATCAATATCTGATGACTGTAATCAATATTATCAAGATAACAATTTGTCGACTACTATTCCTGCAAAGGTTACAGACTTGGCAAAAGCTCTTGAAACGGTTAAAAATGAGGCTGTCTTGTATTATAAGAACGGTGGAAACAATGCCGATAAGGACTCTTTGTTCTTGATTTTGACACCGGGTGCTAACTTTGCACAATTCAAGAATATGTCATTGCTAGCCGGAGCTTCTTCTTATGGACTCTTTGGTTGGGGAGCTACTGAGAAGATGACTAACGGAGTGAACACACCGTATGCAGTTTACAACAGCTTCGTAAACAAGCTGTTTAAGGTTTCTGTAGATAACTTCTCTGTAACCTATAACTTTGATTGTCCTATCAAGGATGAATATAAGAGTCGTACTATTATCGGTACATGGACAAAAACTGGCGGTGCTTATAGCAAATTCATCATGGAATCTAACTACTTCGACAAGATGTACAATGTTGTTCCTGAAGATGCGACAGTTGAGTTTGAATTGGATTATAAGAAGCAGAATGCTTATGTTCAGGAGATGATGAAAGAACAGAACGGTATCAAGAATATTGAATGGACTAGCACTAATCAGATTGTCTTTACTCCGCGTGTAGATTTGGCTAAGGTTGGAACTTTGAAAGTTGATATCTATGATGCTACTGCCGGTTCTGCTAAGCGTGTATTGTTTGCGACTGAAGACTGGAAGGTGGAACAACCTATCTTGGCATTCACTGATGTTGTTGATTTGAAGTATAATAATCCGGCATTGGCTACAAACGATCAGATTAAGATTATTGATTTGATTAATGCATTGAATGTTAAGGCAACAGAAGCTTCTTATAAAAAATGGACAAACTTGACATTGAAAGATGCTGTTGGCAATACATTGGTAAAATACGATGTCACTAAGATTGCTGCTGAAGAAACCATAGCTGAAACATTGTATAGAAAAAATGCTGCCGGTAATGCTGTTGCTGAAGCTACAGGATTGGAAATTTCTTTGGATGAGAATGAAACAGACTTTACTTATGATGCAGCTACTGCAACTCTTACTTGGAAGGGAACTCCGGAAGGTACAGTATATACTCATGATGTAAACTTGAATATTACTTATACTCATAACTGGGGTGTTGTAACCAAGACATTCAAGGTAACTGTAACAAGAAAAGTACAGTAAACATTCGGGCTAAGATAGAAAGTATAGTTTAAATTTGATATGCTTTCTTCTTGATAACTTCAAGCGAGGAGGGGATATGAATCTGATTACAGAAGAATATCCTCTCCTTTTTTATTATAAAAATATATTCTTGATATAATGACGAAATTAGTTCGATGCGGTATAAACTTTTATGCGGATGTAGATAATAAAAAAGCGGTAAATGATAGGGATGCCTTGCAGAACACTAAATTAATGGAACATTATACTCACCTTCTTGGTCAATTACAGTATGAAGGAGCTGGTATCTGGAGCCGTTTTAATATTATGTTCGGAATAAATGTTTCTTTATTCGGATTGGAAACCGTCTTGTTTAACTCTGTATGTCAAACTTCTGAATACCTGACATTTATTATTGCATTTGGCGGATTGTCATTTTCAATATGGTCTATTTACGTAATGCAGAGATTATGGAGTTATCATGAGCACTGGAAGAATATGTTATGTGAAGCGGAAAAGGCTTTTCCGGATGAGTATGTGAAACTTTTCACAAAGATTCCTTCTAATTTGAAAAGAGAGAAAAAGTCTTGGGAGTTATGGCTGAAATCATACACCCAACCTTTTTTTGCCATATTGTCTCTTATTTGGTTGCTTATTATGGTGTTAAACCATGCTATTTATACTGATATGCTGAATAAGGAAAATATTATTCATCACGTGGGTGTGGTGAAAATACAACAGAATGAAAATTTAAAAAATAATGAAAATGAAAAAGATGATGGATTCGACTACTGTGATTATTACTACAACAGATAATAGAGTATTGTTGCAGAAAAGAGATGAGAACCCGGATATAGAGTACCCCGGATATTATTCTCTTGTTTCTGGCTACCTTGAGGAGGAGGAAACCCCTCTAGATGGCATTATCAGAGAACTGAAGGAAGAATTTGAACACAAGAAATCCCAAAAGGTGCATTTTAGTTCTATAACCTATTTGGGGTCTGAGTATAGGGCAGACTATGATAGGTGGGAATATATTCATCATACTTATTTGATGGACGATGCAGCGGATATCCGTATTTTGGAAGGTGAATCTTTTGTCTTGCTGGATATGGATGAGTGTTTGAGATTGGAGAACCTTGCTCCTCATCATAAGTTGTTTTTATTAAAATATCGTGCCGGATTATGTAAAATTGACGTGCGGGAGCAATCAAAAAAAATGTTTGATGAAATAACTGTCAGGGATTTGATAAAAGTGGAATCCGTAGGGGATGTGAAAAATTATAGCTTGCTGGAGGCGGGGACTGGTTTTGTAATTGGCGAGGGTACTACTTTGAGTGCTTCAATTCCAGCGGTGGAAGCCGCTAAATATATAGGATTCTTGCAATTCGTCCCAAAGGTTCTTAGAGGCAATCATTATCATTTTAGAAAGGTGGAATATATGCTTATTTTACAGGGGCGTATGCATGCCACTTTTCAGAAATATGATGATAGTGAGGCTGTAATAGAAGAGATTTGGGAAAAGGGGGATTTGGTACGGACTTTACCGGGGTGCGTCCATACATTAACAGCTTTAGGAGAGTCGAATGTGTTGACTATTGAGTTTTCTCCACAGCCTTATGTTGCGAGGGATGTGTTGATGAATGATAAAAAATAGCTTGAGTATGGGAACCATTGCAGTAACGGGGGCTACCGGTTATTTGGCTGAGAAATTGATAGAACGGTTGATTACCCAAGGACATACTATTCATGCGATAGCCAGGAATGAAGGAAAACTGATTGCTCTGAGGGAGAAATTTAAAAGCGTTCAAATCTTTCCATGCCCCGTTGAAGATTATCTTTTATTGAAAAAGGCATTGAATGGTTGTGATGGGATATTTCATTTGGCTGCGTTTAAAGATGTCATTTTGGCAAAAGAACATCCTCTGAAAGCTGTTCAGACTAATATTCTTGGTACGTTGAATCTTCTTAAAATAACCGTTGAGGAACAGAACATAAAATTTATTCTGGCAACAAGCACTGATAAAGCTGTTCAAGTTTCAGGAACGTATGGGGCTACTAAATTGCTTATGGAGAATCTTTTTGGGGATTTTGAGCAAATAAACGGATCGAATTGCGCTTATAGGATAGTTCGTTATGGAAATGTATTGCATTCTACAGGGTCTGTTTTGGTAAAATGGAAGTATGCATTAGAAAATAGGAAGGAACTTATATTGACAGATCCTGAAGCTACCCGGTTTTTTATTACGTGGGAACAGGCAATAGATGTTATTTTTTCCTGTTTAAATGACGCTCAAAGTGCGGAACCGTTTTATCCGCCTGATATGAAATCGATAAGCTTAGGAATTTTATTGGAACTCACAATAAGAAAGTATGCTAAAACTGTTCCTGACATCAGAGTTATCGGTTTACAAAAAGGGGAAAATAAGCACGAATGTATCACGGCAGACTTAAGCAGTGAATATGCTGAAAGATGGAATAATGAGGAATTATTAAACCTTATCTAGAAAATACTATGAATGATAGATAGTTAAATCTTTCTTTTAAGACGGGGAATTGCAGTATATTGATTACTTTTGTCCTGTATCATAACTTATTAAACCTCGGATAGATATGGGAACAGAAGGCATACAGGATAAATACATCAACCCTTATGCCGATTTCGGCTTCAAGCTGCTTTTCGGCACGGCAATGAACAAGGAACTTTTCGAGGCTGCCGAGATAGCTAAGTTCAATCCTAAGGAATTAGGCGAGTATTGGGAAAGTTTGAAGAATTTCCGTGATTGGTACAGTGTGATGTCCACCCAGTTGAAAAAAGGGCGTGAGGAAGGTCTTAAAGAAGGTCTTGAGCAAGGTCGTAAGGAAGAATGCTTCAAGAATGCAAAAAAAATGAAACAGGCCGGTATTGCATTTGATGTAATTGCACAGGTTACCGGTCTGTCTATAGGGGAAATAGCGTCTTTGTAAGTCGTTTACAGCACCAGTCCGTCCAGCATCTCGATATAAAGCCTTATTGCTTCCTCAATTTCCGAAACCATGATATATTCATCAGCCGTATGTGAACGGGAGGACTTTCCCGGACCGATTTTGACAGACGGGAACTTCATCAACGCCTGATCGGACAAAGTAGGAGAGCCGAAAGGTACACGTCCTAGTTTTACCGCGCGTTTCACAAAGGGATGCTCGGCACTGATATGAGATGAGTTCAAGCGGAAAGAACGGGCTTTCGCCTCGCTTTTTAGACGGGCGCTTATTTCTTTGAATAGTTCTTCGTTAGAGTAACATTCATTACTGCGGATATCCACAACGAAAGTACAAGTATCGGGGATGACATTATGCTGCGTGCCGGCATTTATTTGTGTCACGCTCATTTTGACGGGGCCTAGCAGGGAGGATTCCTTCGGGAATTTATAATCACGGAACCACTGAATGTCTTCCAGTACTTTGTAAATAGCATTCACTCCTTCATTGCGTGCGGCATGTCCGGCTTTTCCGTATGCGGTAACATCCAGCACCATCAATCCCTTTTCGGCAATGGCAGGCTGCATTTCTGTCGGTTCACCCACTATGCCCAAGGTGATGGGAGGTAGTTGGGGCAATACGCTTTCTATTCCGTTTTTTCCGGAAACTTCTTCTTCACATGAGGCAAGAAAGATCAGATTGTATGCCTGCTCGGTTATAGAGAGATGGCGGTACACCTGAAATAAGGATACTACACTGGCGCCGGCGTCATTACTTCCCAAACCGTAAATCTTTCCGTTTTCGGCTTTCGGAGTGAAAGGATGTTTCCGCCATCCGTTTACCGGTTTTACGGTATCGATGTGGGAATTTAGTAAAATAGTCGGTTTGTTGAGGTCGAACATCGGACTGATACACCAAATGTTGTTGCCCGAACGACCGGTCATGATACCTGTTTCTTCAATATAGTTCTGCAGAAAGTCGGCGGCAGCTTCTTCTTCCCGGCTCAATGAGGGGATACCGATTAACGAATTCAGCAATGTGGTTGCTTCGGAAGTGTAATATTCTATATCAATCATCTTGATTTTAATAATTTAATGTGTTGCAAAGATACTATTTTTGCGTGGTAAACGGTGATGAAAAAAGTAGGTAATTAAGTTAGATATGCAACTAAAACTTTTGGCTGATTTCTTCTAACTCTTTGACTGGTTGGGAAAATTAATGCCTGTTTATAGAGGATAATTCCAAATTAAACGATAACTTTGCCGATGAATTAAAAATAAATCTTTGGAATGAGTAGTTCTTTCTTATCTGTCCTGATACAACGTCAGGCAGGGAAATATGGTGATCGTGTAGCGTTGCGTTACCGCGATTATAAAACAGAAACATGGATTCCGGTTTCTTGGAACCAGTTTGCCGCAACTGTAAAAACAGTTTCGAATGCATTGATAGAATTAGGTATAGGCATACAGGAAAATATAGCAGTTTTTTCTCAAAATAAACCGGAATGTCTGTATGTGGACTTTGGAGCTTTTGGGGTACGGGCTGTTACTGTACCATTTTATGCTACCAGTTCCGAGGCGCAGGTACATTATATGGTAGGTGATGCCGAAATACGTTATATCTTTGTAGGTGAACAGTTGCAATATGATGTGGCGTTCCGGGTTATGCAGCTGGGAAGCCAACTGAAACAGATTATAATTTTCGACAAGGAGGTAAAACGTGATGAGCGGGACCAGACTTCCATTTATTTTGATGACTTTCTGAAATTGGGCGAGGCGCATCCGCATCAAGCTGAGGTAGACAAGCGTACTTCAGAGTCGGGTAATGGTGATCTTGCCAATATTCTTTATACCAGTGGAACAACCGGAGACAGCAAGGGGGTGATGTTGCATCATTCTTGCTATGAGGCGGCCATTCCGGCACACGATGAACGTTTCCCTCAATTGGGTGATCAGGATGTAATTATGAATTTCCTTCCTTTTACTCATGTGTTTGAGCGTGCATGGACTTGCTGGTGTCTTTCGATGGGGTGTACTTTGTCTATCAACTTGCGTCCTGCTGATATCCAGAAGACAATAAAGGAGATCCGTCCTACGGCTATGTGCAGTGTTCCCCGTTTCTGGGAGAAAGTGTATGCCGGCGTGCAAGAAAAAATCAATGAGACAACCGGATTGAAAAAGAAGTTGATGCTGGATGCTATTAAAGTGGGGCGTGAACATAATTTGGAATATGTGTACAAAGGGCTGACTCCTCCGCCTGTATTGCACATGAAATATAAATTTTATGAGAAAACGATCTATAGCTTGTTGAAAAAGACTATTGGCATTGAAAACGGGCGTTTCTTCCCTACTGCCGGTGCGGCTATTCCGCCGGCTGTACAGGAGTTTGTTTTGTCGGTGGGAATTAATATGGTAGCCGGTTATGGATTGACGGAATCTACTGCAACGGTTGCTTGTGAGAATGATAATGACCATGTGGTTGGTTCGGTGGGGCGTATCATGCCTCATGTGCAGGTCAGAATAGGGGAGAATAACGAAATAATGCTACGTGGTGAGGGAATCACTCATGGCTATTATAAAAAGGAAGCTGCTACGAAAGCGGCGTTTACTGAAGACGGATGGTTCCATACCGGTGATGCGGGTTATATAAAAGATGGGCATTTGTTCCTTACAGAGCGTATCAAGGACTTGTTTAAAACTTCAAACGGGAAGTATATCGCTCCTCAAGCCATTGAAGCCAAATTGGTGGTAGACCGTTATATCGATCAGATTTCTATTATTGCCGATGAACGTAAATTTGTTTCTGCTTTGATAATTCCTGAATATAAACTGGTGAAAGAGTATGCCGCAAAAAAAGGTATTCGCTATGAAAGTATGGAGGAACTGTTGCAGAAACCGGAAATTATCGATTTGTTTAAAGAGCGGATTGATACACTGCAGCAGCAGTTTGCACATTATGAACAGATCAAGAGGTTTACCTTGTTGCCCCATCCTTTCAGTATGGAACGTGGTGAGCTGACCAATACGTTGAAAATAAAACGTAATGTGCTGAACAAGAACTATGCTGCCGAAATAGAAAAGATGTACGAAGAATAATGGGAAAATGAATAGATTTCCACTATCTTTGCACCTTGAAATGCAAAAATTCTCAAGATGATAACAATAGAGCAACTGAAAGACGTAAAAGAACGTACTGCGGCACTTGAAAGATATCTGGACATAGAAAATAAACTGGTTCAGGTGGAAGAAGAACAACTGCGTACGCAGGCGCCCGGTTTTTGGGATGATGCCAAGAAAGCAGAAGCACAAATGAGGAAGGTGAAAGATCTGCAAAAATGGATCGACGGTTACCGTGAGGTAAAGACGATGGCAGATGAACTGGAATTGGCTTTTGACTTTTGTAAAGATGATTTGGTTACCGAAGAAGAAGTGGATGCAGCGTATCAAAAGGCTGTCACTGCGGTGGAGGCATTGGAACTGAAGAATATGCTTCGCCAGGAGGCCGACCAAATGGATTGTGTATTGAAAATTAATTGCGGTGCCGGTGGTACTGAAAGTCAGGATTGGGCTTCCATGCTGATGCGTATGTATATGCGTTGGGCGGAGACCAATGGCTATAAAGTGAGCGTGGCTAACCTTCAGGATGGGGATGAGGCCGGAATCAAGACGGTGACTATGAATATTGAGGGCAGTTTTGCATATGGTTATCTGAAAGGTGAGAATGGAGTCCACCGCTTGGTGCGCGTGTCTCCTTATAATGCTCAGGGGAAACGGATGACTTCTTTTGCTTCTGTGTTTGTAACGCCGTTGGTGGATGATAGTATTGAAGTGACAATTGAACCTGCCCGTATGTCTTGGGATACTTTCCGTTCGGGAGGGGCCGGCGGACAGAATGTGAACAAGGTGGAATCAGGAGTACGTCTGCGTTATCAATATAAAGATCCGTATACCGGTGAGGAAGAGGAAATCTTGATTGAGAATACTGAAACCCGTGACCAGCCGAAGAATAAGGAAAATGCGATGAGACAGTTGCGTTCAATTTTATATGATAAGGAATTGCAGCACCGCATGGAAGAACAGGCCAAGGTGGAGGCAGGCAAGAAGAAGATTGAATGGGGATCACAGATACGCAGTTATGTCTTTGATGACCGTCGTGTGAAGGATCATCGTACTAATTTTCAAACTTCGGATGTGAACGGAGTGATGGATGGAAAGATTGATGGCTTTATCAAGGCATACTTGATGGAGTTTTCCGGTTCGGAGAATTAGTAAATTCTTCGTAATTTATTTGTTTTCTTCTAGAAACTTTGTACTTTTGGGATATTCAAAAGAGATGGTTTAATCTTAAAAATGAAATACTTATGGGAAAGAATAAGAAAGCTGCTTATAGTAAGCGGGAAGAAGAGAAAGCAAATAGGATTGTAAAAGGTCTGTTCATCGGATTAATTGTATTAGCCCTTGTTATTATGGTGGGCTATGCCATGTATGGATAAAAACGGAAAATAAATAGTGAAGTCCTGCTGAGGTTATTCTCTGCGGGGCTTTTTTATATATTAAAACGCTATGGGACAAGAAATAGAACGAAAATTTTTAGTAAAGGACGACAGTTATAAACTAGAGGCTTATGCACATAGTCATATTGTGCAAGGTTATATCTGTAGTGCTCGTGGAAGAACTGTCCGGGTGCGTATTCGGGATAATAAAGGGTATCTTACTATCAAAGGGGCTTCCAATGACTCCGGTACAAGTCGTTATGAGTGGGAGAAGGAGATCAGTTTGCAAGAGGCCGAAGAGTTGATGAAACTGTGTGAGCCTGGGGTGATTGATAAAATCCGGTATTTGGTGAAAAGTGGAGAGCATATCTTTGAAGTGGATGAGTTTTATGGTGAGAATGAAGGCTTGACTGTAGCGGAAGTGGAATTGAATAGTGAGGACGAATTGTTCAAAAAGCCCCATTTCATCGAAAAAGAGGTAACGGGAGATATTCGTTATTATAATTCTTTTTTGATGAAGAATCCTTATACTCGCTGGTAGATAATATATAGGCTTCTTTAACGTCTGAAAATAAACTACTTGCTATCGTTTACCTACCTTTGCAACAAACACAAACTCATTATTGATATATGAAACACAACATTTTATGGGGCATTATCTTGCTTGTGGCAAGTTTGTCATTTACGGCGAAGGCGCAAAAGGCTGTCCAAGGCCAGTTCTCAGTCAAGGGAGTCTTATTAGATTCTTTGTCTAATGAAGGGGAACCGTATTCTACAATCCGTATTTCATTGAAGAACAATCCTGCAAAGCCGGTGAAACTGGCTGTGACAGGAGCGGACGGCAGGTTTGACGAACGGCTTGCCGTGCCGGGGACTTATCTCATTCATTTTACTTCTGTAGGAAAGTCTCCTGTACAGAAGGAGTTTTCGATATCGGCAAATCGTAGGAATGTTGATTTGGGTAAGATTCTGATAGCAGAAGCGACTGAAATGTTGAAAGGAGTGGAGGTGGTAGCGCAGAAACCTTTGGTAAAGGCGGAAATAGACAAAGTGACGTATAGTATAGAGGATGATCCGGATTCTAAAACTAATACGACTCTTGAAATGCTCCGTAAAGTTCCGCTGGTGACTGTAGATGGAGAGGATAAAATTCAAGTAAACGGTAGCAGTAAGTTTAAAGTGCATGTTAATGGCAAGCCGAATAACATGATGAGCAATAATCCTACCGAGGTATTGCGGAGTATGCCGGCCAATTCCATTAAATCTATAGAGGTTATCACCGAGCCTGGGGCTAAATATGACGCGGAAGGGGTGGCGGGCATCTTGAATATTATCACTGTAGGAGCAGGAATGGAAGGATATACGGTGACATTGAATGGTGGTGCAAGCAATATGCGTGTGTATGGTGGCGGTTATGGTACGGTGCAGTCGGGCAAGTTCACTGTTACCGGTAATTATTCTTATAACTACCAGGGATCTCAAAAGGGATTTGAAGATTCATATCGTGAGGATTTCACGTCTCAGGAAAATAAATTTTTGGAGTCGCATCGAAGAAGCAAGAGCTATGGCAATTTTCAATTTGGCAGTCTGGAAGGAAGTTATGAGATTGACACTTTGAATCTGATTAGTTTTTCTATGAATCTGATGACTGGCAATTTTACGAATAAGAGGATTGGAAATACCCAGATGACGAATCATGCCGGTAATCCGGTTTACGGTTACGGTTCTTTGGGAAATAATGAATCGGGCTTTGGCGAAGTGGGGGGCAACATGGATTATCAGCATTCGTTTAAAAAGAAAGGGGAACTTCTTACTTTCTCTTATCGTTTTAGCCATTCCCCCAATAACAGTGAAGCGAATACGGATTATGAGGATACGTTGAATGTTCCTTATCTTTTGCAAAACCAATATTTTAAAAATGATGCCAGCACACAAGAGCATACGGCTCAATTGGACTATACCAATCCGATAAATTCGATACACAGCATTGAAACTGGTATAAAGTATATTTTTCGTAGAAGTAAAAGTGATGGTAAATATTATCTGGCCGATAAAACCGGAGAATATAAGTATGATCAGGATATGAGTACGCAATATGATCATAAGCAGGATATTCTGGCTGCTTATTTGGGCTATCAGCTGAAGTACAAAAAACTCGGTGGAAAGGCGGGAATTCGCTATGAGCATACATTTATGGATGCGGATTATAAAAATAAGGATGAGAAGTTTGATGCTCAGTTTGATGATTTGGTTCCATCCTTGATGTTCTCTTACCAATTGGCTCCTACTCAAAGTTTGAGGGCATCTTATAATATGCGTATCAGCCGGCCGGGTATTTGGTTTTTGAATCCGTTTACTGACACCAGCAACCCTACTGCGATCAGTTACGGTAATCCTGATTTGGAAAGTGAAAAGGCCCATTCGCTTAGTGTTACTTTCGGTAGTTTCTCGCAGAAATTTAATGTAAATGTCAGTGCTAATTATTCTTTTGTCAATAATGGTATAGAGCAATACTCTTTTATAAAAGATGGTGTGATGAATTCTACCTATGATAATATAGGAAAAAGTAAGAATATTAATTTGTCTTTGTTCTTGAACTGGAATATGTCTCCTAAAACCCGCTTTAATATCAATGGACGGGGAGCTTATGTGGATTATAGAAGTTCAGGGCTTGATTTAAAGAATCATGGCTGGGAAGGAAATGTCTTCGGAAGCTTCCAGCAGACTCTGCCTTGGGATCTGCGTCTGAGTCTGAACGGAGGGGGTGGTACTCCGCATATCTCTTTGCAAGGTAAAAGTTCCTCTTTCTATTATTATGCGATAGGGCTCAGTCGTTCTTTCTTGAAGGAAAAGAGGCTGACTATATCTCTTAACTCGTCCAATTTATTTAATAAATATATTACTTTTAAGAATAACATCAATACTCCTACTTTCTGCTCTTCTACTGCTACCAGAATTCCGATGCGTTATTATGGATTTAATATCAGTTGGCGTTTTGGGGAGTTGAAGGCTCAGGTAAAAAAAGCTGCGCGAAGCATTAATAATGATGATTTGAAAAGTGGAGGAGGTAATGCTGGAACCGGTGGAGGGATACCGGCTAATTAAAAGTTAAAACGAAACCACCTGTTAACTGTTAATTTAGGGGGTAAAAACTGTTATTTGATAGTTTATACCCCCTTTGTTGTTAGTTTTTCTGTCGTGACTTTTGCGAGAAGTCGTTAATATTGCAGCAGAAAGCAAAAACAGAAAATAACAATTTAAAAATAGATTAATATGAAGACAGTCGACTTTACACAGCATTTACTAAGTATACAAACCGAATTATTTCGCTTTGCATTTAAATTGACAGCTGACAGAGAAGAGGCTAATGATTTGTTGCAGGAAACTTCACTTAAAGCTTTGGACAACGAAGAGAAGTTTACTCCAGATACGAATTTTAAAGGATGGATGTACACCATCATGCGTAATATATTTATAAATAATTATCGTAAAACAGTGCGTGATCAGACTTTCGTCGATCAGACAGATAACTTGTTCCATTTGAATCTTCCACAGGACTCAGGATTCGATTCTACAGAAGGTGCTTATGATTTGAAAGAGATACATCGTATCGTGAATGCGTTGCCTAAAGATTACCGTGTGCCGTTTGCTATGTATGTATCAGGATTTAAATATAGGGAAATTGCCGAAAAACTGGGACTTCCGTTGGGAACAGTGAAAAGCCGTATCTTTTTCACTCGTCAGAGGTTGCAGAATGATCTGAAAGATTTCCGTTAAGTTGACTCTCTATCTTTATTATATAACTTTGACTTTTATCATCACGCCGACTGTTCGCGAAGAATCGTCGGCGTTTCTTTTTAGGATTTACGCCATATAAGGGGGCGAAGTAAGTAATATCCTATTAAGGCGGCTAGTCCGACTCCAATGCTGTTTGCCAGAAAATCCAGCCAGTCACCGCTGCGGGTATCTGTGCAATAAGCTTGCATCAGTTCGATACACCCGCTCATAGCTACAGGAGCTATGATGCCTTCCCCATATTACATGATTCCAATTGATAGCCTTATGATTCCTCAGGTATTCTATCCATAAAATGAAACAGAGTCCTCCATACATGCATATATGCACTATTTTGTCTATGTAGGGGATTTCTTCCACATCTGTTTTAGGAGGAGTGAAAAAGGAAAGATAAAAGATGATAGCTACAATGATCAAGGATACCGGATATTTTCTAAAATAATATAGCATACTTTAATTTTTTTGTGATTCGTCGCAAAAGTACGATTAATTTTATACTTTTGCAGGCTAACCAGTGTTGATTTATAATAATTTGATAGTTTTTTATGCAAAAAAGCGAAAGAGTAAATTTCGGAAGTAAGATTGGGGCTGTTCTGGCGGCGGCAGGTTCGGCTGTAGGACTTGGTAATATATGGAGGTTTCCCTATGAAACGGGAAATCATGGAGGTGCGGCATTTATCTTAGTATACTTGGCGTGTGTTTTTATGTTGGGAATGCCTATTATGATTGCCGAATTCACAGTAGGTCGTCATTCAAAAGCAAGTACGGGACGTGCTTATAAGGTTTTGGCACCCGGAACTCATTGGAAGTGGTTGGGATATTTGGGGGTTTTGGCCGGTTTTCTTATTCTAGGATATTATTCGGTAGTGGCAGGATGGACTTTGGAATATATATTGGAAGCGGGAATGAATGGTTTTGCAGATAAGAAGCCGGAAGATTTTGTGGTTGCTTTCCAGAGTTTTTCGAAGGACCCTGTTCGTCCGCTTATCTGGCTGGTCATCTTTTTATTGGCCACCCATTTTGTTATAGTAAAGGGAGTGAAAGATGGGATAGAGAAATCTTCGAAGGTGCTGATGCCTGTTTTGTTTGTACTGATAGTAGTTTTGGTGGGGTGCTCATTGTCGCTTCCCAATGCGGAAAAAGGTTTGGAGTTTCTGCTGAAGCCTGATTTCAGTAAAGTGAACGGAGATGTTTTCTTAGGGGCTATGGGGCAGGCGTTCTTTTCCTTGAGTTTGGGAATGGGATGTCTTTCAACCTATGCTTCTTATTTTGGGAAAGAAACCAAACTGGGAAATACGGCTCTGAGTGTCGGTGTGATTGATACTTTTGTGGCTGTCTTGGCCGGATTGATTATTTTTCCGGCGGCCTTTTCTGTAGGTATCCAGCCGGATGCGGGACCATCATTAATTTTTATTACATTGCCTAATGTTTTTCAGCAAGCTTTTAGCGGTGTGCCGATATTAGCTTATATTTTCTCGGTGATGTTCTATGTCTTGTTGGCTTTGGCTGCATTGACTTCTACTATTTCTCTACATGAAGTGGTGACGGCTTTTCTGCACGAGGAATTCAATTTAACTCGTGGCCGTGCTGCTAGATTGGTCACTTTCGGGTGCATTATAATTGGAGTCATTTCTTCCTTGTCATTGGGAGTTATGCAGAAATATACGCTGTTTGATAAGGGACTCTTTGACTTACTTGATTTTGTCACTGCAAAAATAATGCTTCCTTTGGGTGGCTTGCTGGTATGTATCTTTGTAGGATGGTATTTGAAACGTTCCGTTTCTTATGAAGAATTGACCAATGGGGGAAAACTGAAAGCAGGTCTTTTCAATCTGTATATCTTCTTGTTGAGATACGTGGCACCTGTGGCTATCATTTTGATTTTTATCAATGAATTAGGGCTAATTTAGAATTGTAATGTGGAAAGACTTCTTCTATTTTTCGAAAAGCGAACGCAGAGCTATACTTTTTTTGTTGACTTTGCTTTTCATATTTATGTGTATATGGGTTCTGTTTCCAGTAAAGGAAGAGTCTTTGGAACAGGATCAAGAGGGGATAGAAGAAATAAAAAACTTTCTGGCCGGAGTACATGAGATGGAGGAGAAGGAATCTCTGCGATATTCCTATGATAAGCCTAAAAGAAGAGAGGTGGTATTGGCTGCTTTTGATCCAAATTCAGCCGATTCCATCGAATTTTTGCAACGTGGATTGTCTCCTTTTATTGCACATACTATTTTGCAATACCGGAGAGCCGGCGGTAAATTCAGGACAGCGGATGATTTCTCTCGTGTTTATGGCTTGTCGTCCGAGAAATTTAATATGTTAAAACCTTATATCCAGATATCAGAGGCTTTTCGGCGGAAACAGGATACATTGCACTTTATCAAAAAGGCGGAGAAAGATACGTTGGCGGTTTATAAATATCCGGAAGGAACTTTAGTCGATTTGAATGAAGCGGACACTACCGAGTTGAAAAAGATTCCGGGAATAGGCAGTGGCATTGCACGCATGATTGTGGCTTACCGGAAACGTTTGGGAGGTTTTTATGATATGGCTCAGTTGAAGGAAGTGAACTATGTAGATGAGGATATGTTGAGATGGTTTAAACTCGGAAATGCACCAATTCATCGGATAAATGCCAATAAGGCCGGGCTTGACAAACTTCGCTCTCATCCTTATATGAATTTTTATCAGGCAAAGGTAATTATAGAATATAGGAGGAAAAAGGGAAAATTAAAAAGTCTTTCCCAGTTATCCTTGTATGAGGAATTCACTGAGAAAGACTTGGAACGTTTGTCGCACTATCTTGCTTTTGATTAATTGTTGGGATAACCAGCAGCTTCTGCTATTTTTACCGGAATTTCGGTATTGTCAATGCGACCTTGGAATAGTTGGGCGCCGGCTCCGATAGCGAATACGGGTACATAACCTCCAGAGTGCCCACCACTGGTCCAACCTACCAGAGCGATGTCATCCAGAATTCTTTTGGCCTCAGCTGCCAAAGGTTCGTCTTGTTGATATTCACTTTTGGTCAAATCTATCTCTTTACCGCTAAATGATTCATCATATACTTTCTTCAGGGATGCTTCTTGCTTTTCATTCAATTGAATACTATCCCAAAATCCGAAATTATCCTTCAATGATTGCTTGATAACTTCCCAAGGTACTTGATTCTTGTATTTTTTTCTTAATTCGTTTACAATTTTAGTATATCCGCTTTCACTTACTTTTTGTGATTTTAAAGCTTGCAGGTTCAAAGTATACGGACCTTTTCCTAAAACGATTCCTCCGGTTTCGTGGTCGGCTGTTACTACAATCAGGGTTTCATCGGGATGTTGTTCATAGAATTCGTAAGCAACTTTTATGGCATTGTCCATATCCATCACTTCGTGGAATACGGTAGCGGCGTCGTTGCTGTGGCAAGCCCAGTCTATTTTACCTCCTTCAACCATCAGGAAGAACCCTTTTGATAGATCTTTAGACAGGAAATTGATTCCGGCACGGGTGATTTCAGTTAAAGTCATATCGCCTTTTTTTCGATCGATAGCATAGGGGATAGCACTATTGTCTGTTGCTGTCGCAGGTTGTAAGAGAATCAGTTTGTCCGATTTTTTTGCTTTTTTCTGATAGTCCTTGTAGCCACGGGCTATGGTATATCCGGCTTTGTCCACCAGTGTGTACAGACTTTCTGAATTTGAACCGGCGGCTTTTTTGTTGGTGGGATCTAAAAAGTCTGATCCTGCATAGAAATCGAAGTTGGCATCAATCAAATCCAGACCCACGTTGTAATAGCTGCTTCTTTGTCCTTGGTGTGCGTAAAAAGCAGCCGGTGTGGCATGGTCTACGCTGACACTGGTACTGATACCTACACGGCAACCTTTATTTTTTGCCCAAGAAGCAACACTGTTAACTTTGGTTTCCAAATCCTTTTTCACACCTAATGCGCCATTTTTTTGTTTTGTTTCCCGTAGCAAGTGCTGTTCCTGCAGCGGCCGAATCTGTCACTCCGTTGGTTGCCGAGAAAGTAGTGGCTATGGTTGCATAAGGAAATTGGGTGAATAATAACGGAGTCACACCAATTTTGCCTTCCAACTCTCCACGATACATCTCTGTTCCTAAAACTTGGTTAACACCCATTCCATCTCCGATGAAATAAAATACATACTTTGCTTGCTGTGCCTGTACAAAAAGAATGGACAGGAATACAAATACAATAATAAACGATAGTTTTTTCATATTAATTGAGTTAATGACATTTTTTTCAGCCTAGCAAATATAGGGAAAAAAGACTTTTTATCGGTACTTCTTTCTTGAATAATTGAGATTTAATGGCCAAATACTTTTTTTGCAATAAGTTTGTAAATGAAATGTTTTTGGGGTGTAATATAAAAAATCTGTTTGGGAGTAGGGAAGCCAGTATTTTATACTATGCATCTGTTTGCTTTCGACATGGATATTGCATACAGATAATTGCTTTAATATTAGTGATTATTAATTATAAATCTTATATTTGTCTAATCTAGAGTCAGTAAATAAAGTATGGGAGAATTTATAAATGTATTAGTGTCAAAAGGGAAAAGCAATTTGATACCGGAAAAAGATAACCTGTATGGACAGTTTGTCGGTGAATGGGATTTTGAATGGGTTGATAACCAAGGTACAACAGGCGAAAGACATGTTCAGGGAGAGTGGATATTCGCTTGGGTGCTGGAAGGGACTGCAATTCAAGATGTGTTTATTTGCCCTTCGCGTAAGGCACGGATTAAAGATTATCAACCGGATGCAGCTTATGCGACTGCGGTACGTATGTATAATCCTAATACAGAGGCATGGGATATTTTATATACGGAATTAGGAGGGGCTACACAACTGGAAGGAAAAAGAGAAGGAAACAGGATTGTTCAGACGGAAATTAATGAGAAGAATATACAGTGGGTGTTTTCAGAAATTACAACGACTTCATTCCGTTGGCAACGTATGGTAAAACGTCCGGATGGTACTTGGGAAACTGAAGCTGAACTTTTTGCCGTTCGTCGATGATTAAGATGTATATTATATAAGTTTGAGAATATTGCAGCCTAAAATAGACTTGTTGTAGTAGAAGCTTAGAGGTGATTTGACGAGTTTATAAAGAAAGAATGTGTGAATGATAAACAACTTCAGAACCGCTTTCTTGCATTTAGCGGAGAAAATATTTTCAAACTAAATCCTGCTAGCTATACGCAGGAAAAGATGTGGGCAGGTATATGGAATCTTTGCGTAAGAATCTTTCTGCTTATACTCTTGATGATGCTCCCGAAGATGTTCGGGAACTCTATAAAGATGAATTCATCCAGCTTTATGCTTCAAGTATAAAGTGTTTTTTAATATGTATCAAATTGGGATTTATATCGGGAAGGAGTAGTTTTGCTCCAAGACTTAATCAAATATGGAGGCAGGTCAGAAGTGGATAAAGTTACAATTGAGCGGAAAGCTCGTATACCTCGTCATCCAGTCTATATTGCTGTATTTTGCGTTTTGTGAGAAAATAAAGAAGGTGTGTCAAAATGCGCACCTTCTTTTTTTATGCACAAAGCCCCGACTTTCACAAGCAGGGGCTTTGTTATTACCTAAAGATTTTGTATCTTTAAGCATAACATTTTATACTATGACAAAGATACATTTTCGTCCTTACAATCCCAACCAAACCGTGCTTTTTCCTCCAAGAATTGACGAGGATATTGCAGAGCATGATCCAGTTCGGATGGTTGACGCTCTGGTTGAGAGCCTGAACCTTGAAAGTTTCAGGAAGTTGTATAAGGAATGCGGGCGCAGCCCTTACCATCCCAGGATGATGCTCAAGGTCATTCTGTATGCCTATATGAACAACATCTACTCCTGCCGG
>ENA-UALA01000497-UALA01000497.1-human-gut-metagenome-genome-assembly--contig:-NODE-497-length-20576-cov-6.309293_pt1 | contig 20576 bp, 19 predicted proteins | sample MGYA00243696_ERZ654460 | MGnify/ENA primary metagenome ERZ654460 (study PRJEB26926, sample SAMN06164725) | human gut metagenome | biome: ENVO:00009003; feature: ENVO:2100002; material: ENVO:00002003... | reverse complement strand
CTGTTGAAGTATTCCTTGAAATACTGCTGCTCCGGGCTGGACATTTTGAACACACGGGGCAAGCCGTTTTCCTTGTTCTCAATATCCACCTTAACGATTCCATCATCCGCTGCGGCAAAATCAATGTCGCAGTCCTTGTTTTTCAGCGTGAAGCCCTCGGAAAGCTGCGCTTCATCCAGCAGCACATGAGAACCATCCGTAAACAGCGTATCCGGAATAGCTGCAAAGAACTGCGGGATGACTAGGCACTCAATATCTTCCCGGAACTCCGGCTTGACAGCGAATGTAGGCATCTGTTCCCGCACCTCCCACGGCGTTTTTTGCAGATAGGGGTCATTGCCCGACTGCTGGATCGCGGCATTGTAGGCTTGTCCCGCGCTTTCCGCTTCGGATAGCATACTGTCGGCTTTCGGGGTGGTTTCAGGTGATTTCTCCGCTTCTCTGCGCCGCTGGTATTCTTCATTGACGAACTCCCAGTCCACACCGGAAACGTCCTCTTCGGGCGATTCCAAAGGGGTTTCCATTTTGGAACACCCATTGTCAATCGTGATTTGCACCGGTTCAGGGGCTTTCGGCGTAGGCGGCTCGGAAACGCGATAATCCTTATCGCTGAAACCTGCGTCATTCAAGCCCTGAATGATGCCTTTTACGGTTTCGTTGAAATCATTGGAAGATGTCAGCACATAGGACATATTCAGAGATGACTGCCTGTGTTGGGTGGTGTGGGGCAGACGTAGGATACGTCCCAAAATCTGCTCCACCTGAACCTGACTCGTCTTGTTGGCAATAGACGCAAGAATATAGGCAAAGGGGCAGTCCCATCCCTCGCTCAATGCGTTGACCGTGATAATATAGCGAATCGGGCAGTCTGCGGACATGAGTTCGGTGTTTTTCAGCTCGTTCACGTCCGCTGTGCGGATGGCGATTTGCTCTGCGGGGATGTCATAGCCAATCAGCTTTTCGCGGATTTTCTCAAAGGTAGTGGCTTCTTCCTTGCCTTTCGGCTCTGCCTGAAACAGCACAATGGGGCGAATATACTTCTTGCTCACGGCATATTCGGCTGCGGCGAGTTCTTCCAGCTTGTTTCTCAGGTCGATTGCGTCCAGAATGACCTCTGCCTGACTGTCGCGGTTGTAGACGATGACGGGCAGCTTTACCATGTGTTCGGTCTTTAGCTGTACCGCGTCCACATAGGAGATAATATTGCTGTCCTTGCGCGGCGTGGCGGTCAGGTCCAGCACAAAGCACGGATTGAAATTTGCCAGCATTTCCCGGCTCAAATCCGAACGGGCGTGGTGGCTCTCGTCCACGATGACAAGAGGGTTAAGCTGATTGATGATCTGGAACAGGGCGGTTTCGTCCGCGCCCTCAATGGGGCTGTCAGGTTTTCCCAGCACTTTGGGGAACTCCGCAAGATTGCTGTTTTCCTGAAACGCCTTGCGCCCGTCCTTTCTGCTGGTGCGGAACGAATCGTAGGACAGCACCATAATAGAAAGCTGCTCTGTGACCGCCGTGGGATTGAAGTTCTGCCCGTTCAGAAGCTCCTGCTTGGTGTAGACCTCCACGCGTCCGCCAAAATCTACGTCGATTTTCTGACGGTAGGGGTGGGACGTATCTTTCAGGGCTCTCGCCGTCTGCGTCAGAATGGCTTCTGACGGGACAAGCCAGACGACCACTTTCGCCTTGGTGACGGGGAGCGCGTCAAACACCGGTCGAATGGCGTTGCAGGCGATAAAGGTCTTGCCGCCGCCTGTCGGCACCTTGAAGCACAGGTTCGGCACACCGGCTATAACGTTTCGGTATAGCCCTAGCGCCGGGGCGCTCTTTTCCCGCCAGAACTGCTCAAACGCTGTCATATAGTTCTGCGTTTCGTTCATCAGTTCCAGATAATGCGTCAAATCCGCTATGACCGCTTTCTGATACCCTTTCATTTCCATACATCGTCACCCCCTTACAGTCTGCTGATGTCCCGTGGGATTTTCTTGAATACAATACCCATCTGCGCCAGCTTGTCCTCCGCGATAGAGCAGCGGTCGGCATAAATGATCGTGCCGCTGGCCTTTTCCGTGATGGTGGCAAGGAACGTATAATCCAGCACCGTCACGCGCTGCGGCTCGTAGTAGAAGTAATAGCCTGTGCTGTTGTGCTTGCCGAGGTAATACGGGTTGCCGTCGCTGGGCGGAGCGTAGGTCTGCTTGGTTTCCATGAACCAGATGTATTCTCGGATTTTCTCCGGGGCAACGGCTTCATTCAGGCAATCGCCCACAAGCAGCGGTTCGCCCAGATCGTAGAAGCTGAAATTGCCGCCCGTACCCTCCACGCATGTTTTGCCCTCGCCGTAGCCGCAGATCACGCGCTTGACGCGCTCGGCGGTGATGCTGTCGGCGTAGTCCATCATCTCGACAAGAATGAACTTGCGGTGCCCGCCGTCAGCCTTGTTCATGTTGAGGACAGCATGGGCGGTGGTGCCGGAACCGGCGAAGGAGTCGAGGATGATATCGTCATCTCTAACCGCTGCTATCTGCATAATGCGTTTAATAAGGCGGGACGGTTTCGGCGTATCAAAGGGGGCTTTTCCTTCAAATATTGCCTTTATTTCGCCATTGGCCTCTCGTGTAGTACCCACATCTTTACCGAACCATATTGACTCTGGCGCACGCCCATCAACAGTATCAAGATATATTTTTCGGATAATTCCAGTTTCATCAGCATTAAAAATAATTTCGCCTGTTCGTATTTTCTCTGCAATCGTTTCTTTGCTCCAACGCCACCCTTTTTCTGGCGCTTTGATAACATTGCCAGACGGAGAAACAATATCGTATATCAAATTAGGACGGTACAACGCATTGCGGACATCTCCACTTCTCCATGGTCCGCGAGGGTCATTGTCGGGATTTCGATATGCCTTATTATCTTCCTCTGTTCTTTCCAAACTTCCCAGCTCAAAAGTTTCGCTTTTCCTGTAAATCAGTGTGTGATTATGATGAATTGAGAATGTCCCTAAATATCCCTTAGGCTGTATGCTGTGCTGCCAGATAGCGTCCACAAGAAAATTTCCACAACCAAATATTTCGTCACAGACAAGTTTTAGTGAAAAAGTTTCTGTATCGTCAGCGTTTATAAAAATAACGCCATCATCCGCCAGCAGTTTTTGCAGCAGTTTCAACCGCGGGTACATCATGCACAGCCATTTGTCATGGCGGGTCAAGTCCTCGCCCTCTTTGCCGACCACCTCGCCCAGCCACTTCTTGATCTTCGGGTCGTTGACGTTATCGTTATAGACCCAGCCCTCGTTGCCGGTGTTGTAGGGCGGATCGATGTAAATGCACTTGACGCGCCCCTCATACCGGGGCAGCAGCGCTTTCAGGGCCTCCAGATTATCGCCCCGGATGATCATGTTTTCGCTGCCGTTGTCCGCCTCGTGCTGTCCGTTTTCATCAAAGCTGTACTTGCGCTCCAACACCCGAAACGGCACTTTCTGATGGTGATTGATCACCTTGCTTTTTCCAATCCATTCAAGTGTTGGCATGATAATAAGCCTCCGCCTCAGCAAAGTATTCTGCTATCGTTTTAGGTGATCTGACCTTGTACACCTTGTTGGCGCTATCCTTTACAATCCACAATAGACGGCAATTCTTTTTTTTGTACTTTGGCGCCTCATCTTTAATGAATGCATAGAATAGCCGCTTCTCCCAGTACTGGGAAGCTTGATCTTCTGGCTCAAGTAAAACAGGCCACGCGGGTGCAAGCATTTTTCCTATTGGGGATGTGTCTTGCATAATTAACGCACCATGTCCATCCGGAAACCAGACTTGCCAATTACAAACTTTGATTCTCCTGTTGCCGATATTTGTAACAGTGATTCCAACATACTCGTGTTTCTGCGATAAATCACCGTGCGATGGCACCACAACAATATTATCTGAGAACTCAACTTTCAGTCGTTTCTTGTTTGCATATTTTGTTTGCCACAACGCAACAATTACCGCTGCTGTTGTCGCAATGGCTCCAAGAGTTCCGCCTATTGCACCAAATGCTGTCCAGAACAACTCCCAATCCATGCAAATAATATCCTTTCAAACTCAAAATCCAATGTCAGATTTTATGTTACCATTGTCTGCCGAACCGACGATTTGAGTAGATTCGTGACAAGGGGTCAGTGCGCCCATTCGCACCCGCGAGGTGGAATAGGCCCCATTATTTCGAGTTAGAGCCGCTGATATAATGCGGCTCATTTTTCGTTTTCGGCGGGCTTCTTGATATACTTGCCGTTCTTGATTCTCGCGTCCGCTGGCTTTTCTGCGTCCTCTGGGATCCCCCAGACTGTGCCAATGCGGATCGCACCGGGGACGCGCCCTTCGCCGCACAAAATCTGAATACGGCGAGTGGAGATACCCCAGCGTTCGGCGGTTTGCGCGATTGATAAATACTTCATGGGCAGCACTCCTGTTGCAGTTCAGTTCTGCGTCTGCTTATAAAATCACAGTATAATTATAATCGCCAAAGCGAATAAAAGCAAGGGCTTTTCGGAAAAGTTCAGGAAGTATTTTCAAATTCGACACGAAAGGGGTGTGGGGATTCCCCAACAACAAAATGAGCAGTTCGGACGCAGGGCTGAACCGCTCATTTTTCCGGTGTGTACGGACACCGGATGTGCTTGCTACTCTCCCAAATCTCATATCCGCAGATACACCGCGCTCCCGCTTTCGCAAAAGCAGGGGCGCATTTTTTTGAAAATATCTCATTTCGATACCTGCGTTTTGACTAAAAATTGTCCGTTGTAAAGTGAAAGGAAAAAATTTTGCCGCCATACTCAACAAACGGCAAAAAGGTGTCCGTTGTAAAGTGAAAGGAGTTCTTTGATATGCCAGACCGCACGCGACCCATCCGCAAGGAAATCTGCCTGAATGAGCAGGAATTGAGTCTGATTCGCCACAAGATGAACCAACTCGGCACCCGCAACTTCGGCGCGTATGCCCGGAAAATGCTGATTGACGGGTACATCATCAAGGTCGATTACACCGAGCAGAAAAAGTTAGCTGCCGCTGTCAGCAGAATTGCCACCAACATCAACCAGATTTGCCGCCGCATCAACAGCACCGGACGCTGCTACGAGGATGACGTTGCCGAGCTGAAAGAACGGATGGATGACGTATGGGAGCTGCTGAAAGAACAGCAGAAGAAGGAACTGTGATATAGGAAAGGAGAACAGATATGCCGCGCATGAGCAAATCAAAAAAGCTGGAATGGTCGTTCTTCCTGAATGACCGGGGACGCAAGGCGTACAATACGCTCTGCCGTCGCTGTGTCCACGACTGCAAGCAGAGCTTCCGGGCGGTTGTCGTTATTTGCCCGCATTATCGGTCAAAGAGAGCAAAAAAGGGTGGCACATCTGCGTACTCCCCTCGCGGACCTGACAGAAAACCGCCATAGCAGCCGTATCACACCAGACCAGAGAGGATGTGATGAAAAATCTATTTCAAACTGAACACCGCATTGCCGCCGTTCATTCCCTTGCCGCGCTTCATGCTGGCGGGCGACTACTCCATCAACGCAAAGCTGCTATATGGGCTTCTGCTCAACCGCACCATGCTTTCCCAGAAAAGCGGCTGGGTGTCCGAGGATGGAAATGTGTATGTGATCTACACAATCAAGCAGATGGCGAACGATCTTGACCGGAGTGAGCGGACAGTCAAGACCGCCCTGCGGGAGCTGGAAAATGCCGGGCTAATCACCCGCGTCCGTCAGGGCTGGAATCAGGCGAACCGCATCTTTCTGCAAATCCCGGACAGGGTGCAGGTTTCTTCCCGTCCAGAGGGCAATATCTGCCCAATGGATGTGCAGGATTCTTCCCCTTGCATGGGGCAGAAATTGCCCACAAGTAATACTGATACAGAATATAAAGAACAGAGTAAGACCGAAAGAGTAGAGAGTACGCGCCGCCGGTATGGAGAGTTTCAAAATGTTTTCCTGTCAGGCGAGGAATGTACCCGGCTGGAAACGGCTTATCCCGGCAAAGCTGTCGAATACATTGAGCGGCTGTCCCGGTACATGGCTTCCAATGACAGGCACTATGCCAATCATTACGCCACCATCAAGAAGTGGCTGGATGAGGACAGTAAGGGCAGGAGCGCGAAAAACTACACCTACGACGATAACGAGGGAGAGTGTCTATGAATCCGATTTTTACGAAAATGATTGATGCCGTTGAAGCGGCTAATGCTGTACCTGACGATTACATCAATCCTGCCAATGGGCTGAAATACTGCGGCAAGTGCCGCACGCCGAAAGAAGCCTTTTACCCCGCTGACCTTCAGGCACAGGGCTTTACCAAGCACCCGGTTATGTGCAAGTGCGCTGCCGAGCGCCGTGAGCGGGAAGAGGCGGAGCGTCGGGAATATGAGAGAATGTCCTATATGACGATGCTCCGCAGCGAGGCGTTCCGCGATGTGCCCGCCGCAGGCTGGCGGTTTGAGTCAGCCGCAGTTATGACACCCCAGCTTGCAAAGGCGAGGGGCTACGCGCAGAATTGGGACGAGTTCAAAAAAGCGGGGATCGGACTGCTCCTGTTCGGGAATGTCGGCACGGGAAAGTCCTATGCCGCTGGCTGTATTGCCAACGCTCTGATTGACCGTCTGGAGTCTGTCCTCTTTGTGAGAATGTCCGATGTGGTCAACCGTATGCAGGGTAATTTCGGCACGGACCGTGACCACTACATGAAATCGCTTATGCGTCCCGACCTTCTCATACTGGACGACTTGGGGGCGGAACGCAACACCAGCTTTGGCAAGGAGCGGGTATTCGATGTGGTTGACAAGCGGCTGCTGACAGGCAAGCCCATGATCGTCACCACGAACATCCCACTTTCCGTTATGAAGCAAGCTGTCGAGCTGGATGACCGCCGCATTTTTGACCGCATCTTGGAGGTCTGCGTCCCGATCCGCTTCGACGGAGAGAACTTTCGCAAAGGCAATGCCAGGGCGAATATCAAAAAAGCCGCAGAAATGCTGAATGGGTAAACTGTTGCAGCAGCTTACCCATTCATAAGACAGGGATGTTATTCAACCGGCTTTCCTGTTTCTTCTGAAATAAAACGACCCTCAAACCGACAGCCGATAGCCGCCGCTATTTCCTGCAACTCGCTTTCCCTGAAATTGTCACGGCGTATTTTGCCGCTGATATTTTGGGTTGTGCAGCCAAGCTGCCTTGAAAGCTGACTGACAGTTACGCCTTGCTTCTTCATAGCAGCCCGGATAACCTGAGCCATACTCATTGACTTCACCTCCGGGGATTTTCAAAGTAATTATACATGAGAGCAAGCAGAAATGTCAATTCAGGAGTTACCGGAGAATCGCTCCGGAGCTATTGACCCAAGACTGGAAATAGCATATAATAGTAACTGCTGAGTTACCGTTGAAAGAGCGGCACTTCATTCGGCTGACGAACATAATGTCAAATGGAGTGATTATATGGTAGAAAACGAAAACTACAAGAGCTACACTGCAAACAATGGAACTGAGCTTCGCTTTCCCAAGGAGAGCGTGATTCAGATGACAGCAGAGCAGAGAGACTGCTACCAGAACTTTATCAATGTTCTGGCACAAATCCTGATTAAATATGCTGCCGCAGAAAAGGAAAATCAGAAAATCTGAGCAGAGTATTCCGGGCGGTCGATGACCGCCCGGTCCTGCAATAGGAGGAAATCTATGTATAATACGAAAGAGGGCAAATCGTGTGTTATCTATATCCGCGTCAGCAGTGAGCGTCAGGTAAAGGGGTATAGTCTGGACGGGCAGAAACACTATCTGGCTGAATGCGCCGAGCGTCGGGGTATGACCGTTCTTGATATCTACGTTGAAGAAGGCAAAAGCGGCAAGAGCATCGAGGGACGGACTGAGTTCCAGCGGATGCTGGATGACATTCAGAGCGGAAAAGTGCATACGGACTATGTGCTGGTTTTCAAATTATCGAGGTTTGGCAGAAATGCACGGGACGTGCTGAACTCCCTTGAGTTCATTATGAAATATGGCGTTCATCTGATGTGCGTAGAAGATGGGCTTGATTCCTCAACCTCTATGGGAAAAATGATGATTACCATTCTCGGTGCGGTAGCTGAGTTGGAACGTGAGAACATCATTGCACAGAGCCTTTTGGGGCGCGAGGAAAAAGCAAAGTCCGGCGGCTGGAACGGCGGCTTTGCACCCTATGGGTATCGTCTGGTAAAGGGCGATGACAAGAGTAAAGGGAAATTGGAGACCGTCCTGGAAGAAAAGGCTGTCGTGCAACTGGTTTTTGATATGTTCCTGAACCGCAACATGGGCTACACGGCAATTTCGGGCTATCTCAATCAAAACGGTTATACTCGCCCACCGGCAAAGAATGCCATCCGCCCCAGCTATGGAGAGTGGAGTTCTGACCACATCAAGAGAATGCTTAGCAATCCGGTTTATACGGGGCGCGTGGCATGGGGAAAGCGACGGACAGAGAAAGTTCCCGGCAAAGATAACGAATATCGACTTGTGAAGCAGGACGAGTATATTTTGAGTGAGGTTATTTCCCATGAGGCGTTTGTATCCAAAGAGGATTTTGACAAGGTTCAGGAGATCAAAGCCATTCGCGGGAAAAAGGGTAATCATAACATCGGTCAGTATAATGCACATTTGCTTTCCGGTATCGTAAAATGTCCGCAATGCGGCGCACCTATGTACATCGGCATGACCAAGTGGACAAATCAGGACGGCACGGAGCGTCGCACAGAATCTTATGTCTGTTCTTATGCGACTAAACATAGGGGGACTTCGGTATGCCGCAGAAATGGCGTGGTAGCCAGTCAGGTTGAGGACGAGGTGATGGAGTGCACCCGGAAGATTGTCCGCAATCCGCAGTTTATCAAGGATTTGCAGGAAAAGGTGATGACCGCTGTGGACATGACCGAGGTTGAAAATGATATTAGTGCCTATAAAAAGCAGCTATCCGCTTTACAGTGCAGCCGTGACAGCTTGGAACAGGATATTGACCGCATTGCCCCGGATGACAAGTATGCAGAACGCCGCCGCGCGGATATGACGCGCCGCCTGAATGACCTCTATGATCAGATTTATAAGGCGGAGGATCTGCTGCAAGAGGGCCTGATGAAAAAGGCAACTCTGGAAAGCGAGCAGATGTCTGTGCAATCTATGATCGGAATCCTCTCGTCTTTTGACGCAATCTATGATAGAATGAATGCGGCAGAGCGGCGCGACCTTGTGAAATACCTGATTTCCGAGGTTGAGTTGTTCCCGCGTGAGGAGCAAAAGACGCAGAAACGCTTTGTAAAGGCGATTGCGTATAAGTTTCCCATTGAGCAAAAGGTGCTCACGCAATTTGACGAATGCGGGGCATCTGTTGAGACGGTGTGTCTATTGACCAAGCGTCCGGACTGAGGCAGAAATACGGCATCATTGAGCGCGAGAACTATAATAAACCGAAATCCGAGGATGCCAGGCAGCCACAATGTCCGCCGGAAAAGGAAAAAGCGATCACGGAGGCATTACGTCACTTTGGGATGATTTGAGGCGGATGCCTTAATCATAAAAGGAACGGTGAGGGTATGAAGTACAAAATTGCGATCTGCGATGACTCCGGTGCGGACAGACAGTTTGTTTTGAATATGGTGCGCGCCTGGGCTTCGTCCGCCGGTCACACGGTGCATATCGACGATTTTCCCTCCGCCGAGAGCTTCCTGTTCCGCTACGCAGAAGAAAGCGACTACGACATTCTTCTGCTGGATATCGAAATGGGCGCGATGGACGGCATCACGATGGCGAAAGAGCTTCGCAAGAGCAACGACACGGTGCAGATCATTTTCATCACCGGCTACTCCGATTATATTTCAGAGGGCTACGAGGTGGCGGCGCTCCACTATCTGATGAAGCCCGTGAAGGAAGAAAAGCTCCGGTCGGTGCTGGACCGCGCCGTGGAAAAGATAACGAAAAACGAACGGGTCTTGCATTTCGAGGCCGGCGGAGAAATGGTGCGTGTGCCGATTTATCAGATTCGATATGCAGATGTGCTCGGCAACTATGTGACCGTTCACGCGCGAACGGATGTGACGGTGAAGATGACATTGGGCGAGCTTGAAAAGCAGCTCGACGAGTGCTTCTACCGCGTGGGGCGCTCTGCGCTCGTGAATCTGACGCAGATCAGCCGCGTCACCAAGACGGAGATCCGGCTCAGCGACGGAACCGCCATCCCGCTGCCGCGGGGCGCGTATGAGGGCGTCAACCGTGCCATTATCAACATGAGGTAAGGCGTATGGAATTGTTTGCAAAGAAAATCGAAAAGCAGCTCGCCTCCTATCAGCAGGAGCTGATCGAAACGCATTACCGGGAGGTAGACAATATGTACCGCCAGATCCGCGGCTGGCGGCACGACTACCGCAACCATATTCAGACCATGAAGGCTTACGCTGCCGCGGGAGATTGGGACGCCATCCAAAACTACCTCGACCTGCTGGACACCGATCTGCAAACCGTGGACACGGTCATCAAGACCGGCAATCCCATGACCGACGCCATCTTGAACTCCAAAATCTCCCTTGCAAAGGCAAAGGGCATCGAGGTAGCGGCGGATGCCCACATCCCCGTCCGGCTGAAGTCCTCGGAGATCGATCTCTGCTGCATCCTCGGCAATCTCTTCGACAACGCCATTGAGGCCAGCATGAAGCTGCCGGAGGATAAGCGCCTCATCCGGGTCTATATGGATATGAAAAACACCCAGCTCTACATCTCCTTCACCAATTTTACCGCCGGGAAGAAAATGCAGAAGGAGGGAGGGCTGTTCCGCAGCACCAAGGGCGAGGGGCATGGCTTTGGCCTTGTTCGCATCGACGCCATCGTGGAGCGGCTGGACGGATACATCAGCCGCAACAGCGAGGACGGTGCATTCACCACTGAAATACTGCTTCCGCAGGAGTGAGAGCTGCAATTCATCCCCCGGAAAAAGCGATTCGTCCCCGGAATCAACCGGGGACGATTTTTTCTGCTATGCTATGCGTGTGAGGTGAAACGACATGAAACACAGAGAAAAACCGAAGTACAGCGTCCGGCAAAATGTCTGCTTTATGGTGCGGACCGCTTGGGAGAAGCGCAGGAGAGTGCTGCTCCTTTGCGTTGTGGTCGCGGCCATCAAAGTGGCGTTGGATTTGGCGCAGCTCTATGTCACACCGGAAATTCTTACGAGGGTGGAGCAGGGCGTTCCCGTGGGGGAGTTGCTGACAACTATCGGATTTTTCACAGCGGCAATTCTTCTCTTACAGGGGGCTGCGGCGTATTGCGATGCCATCCGGATGCCCGGTGAGGTCGATGTTCGCTGTGCCATCATCCGCATGATCTCCCGGAAAAGCGGCGAGACCTCCTACCCAAATGTCCACGACTCCAAAATTCTGAAGCTGGAGGAGCAGGCGCAGCGGGCCACCAGCGGCAACGACGATGCGGCGGAGCATATTTGGCGAACGCTGACGGAGCTGCTGGCAAATCTCGGCGGCTTTGCCGTATATCTGCTGCTGTTCTCCCGCTTGAGCCGCTTTTTGATCCTGCTGGTGGTGCTGACCGCCGCAGCAGACTTCTTCGTTTCCCACTACATCAGTGAGTGGGAGTACCGCCACCGGGATGAACGGGAACAGTATGACAAGGAACTGCACTATTTTCTGACGCAGCCTCGGCAGATACAGCTTGCCAAGGACATCCGCGTCTTTGGTTTAGCCCCTTGGCTGCGGGAATTGCGGGAAAAATCCATGAAGGCACTCTCCGCCTTCATCGCCCGCCGGGAAAGGACTTATCTCTGGGCTAATGTGGCTGACGTGGCGCTGACGCTTCTTCGCAACGGCATCGCGTATGCGTATCTGATTCGGCAAACTCTGGTACATGGCTGGCCTGCATCGACATTTTTGCTCTACTTTACCGCCGTCAGCGGCGCTGCATCGTGGGTGACCGGCATCCTGACCCAGTGCAGCCAACTGCATAAGGAGAGCATCGACCTGTCCAAAATACAGGAATATCTGAACATTCCGGAGCCGTTTCGGTTTGAGGGCGGAGTGCAGCCGCCCGCAGCCGACGGGTATGAGCTGCGGCTGGAGAACGTGTCCTTCCACTATCCGGGCACGGAGAGGGATATCCTCAGGCACATAGACCTGACCATCCATCCCGGCGAAAAGCTGGCGGTGGTGGGCTTGAACGGTGCGGGCAAGACCACCATAGTGATGCTGCTTTGCGGCTTCTACGACCCCACCGAGGGGCGCGTGCTGCTAAACGGGCAGGATATTCGTGAATTTGACCGCAGCGCGTATTACCGCCTGTTTTCCGCTGTATTTCAGGGGTTTTCCATTTTGGATACCACCATTGCGGAATGTGTTGCCCAGACCACCGAGCATATCGACAGAGTAAAAGTCGATCACTGCCTTGCACAGGCCGGCTTGACAGAGGCTATTGCCAAATTCCCCCAAGGGGTGGATACCCACTTTGGCCGGGAGGTGTATCTGGACGGCGTACAGCTCTCCGGCGGCCAGACCCAGCGCCTGATGCTGGCGAGAGCGCTTTATAAGGACGGGCCCATCCTCGTTCTGGACGAGCCTACGGCGGCGCTGGATCCCATTGCGGAAAACGATATTTACCAAAAGTACAGCGATATGACGGCGGGTAAGACCTCCGTGTTCATCTCCCACCGGCTGGCGTCTACCCGCTTCTGTGACCGCATCCTCTTTATAGCAGACGGCGGCATCGCCGAGGAGGGTACCCACAAGGAGTTACTGGCAAAGGGCGGTGCTTATGCGGAGCTATTTGCCGTGCAGAGCCGCTATTATCAGGAAGGAGGTGTACAGGATGAAGAAGAAAGCTGAGGGCATGAGCCTGCGGGAGACCTTTGCCATCCACCGCCGGGCGGCACGAGATATGCGCCGGATCGCACCGGGCTGCTTTATGCCGTTTATCCTCTGTGCTGTTGTGGAGGCAGCATCGCCCTATGCGGTCATCTGGCTCTCCGCCCGGCTTGTCGATGAACTATCCACCCTTCGCAGACCGGAGATTCTGGCCAAATGGGTCCTTTGGATCGTAGCGGTCAGTGCTGCGGCAGAGCTGCTCAAGGCCGTGCTGGAGAGGTGGAAAAATGTCCGGAGCGAACTGCTTGACAGACAGAAAGAAGTTCTGTATACCGAGAAATTTCTGCGGATGGATTATGCCGACTGTGACAGGCAGGAAACACGTGATCTGTTCTCTCAGATCCGGCAGAATGCCGACTGGTCCGGTTGGGGCTTTGCCCATCTCAAGCTGTACTATACGCAGGCAGTCCAAGGCATCACCGGCATTTTAGGGGCTGCCGCCTTGACGGTGAGCCTGTTCACCCGGCAAGTCCCGACCTCGGCGGGAAAATTGGCCGCTCTCAATCACCCGCTTTTCCTTGTGGGCATCCTTCTGCTGATTGCCGCCGTTACCTGCCTTGGTCCGGCGCTGGTCGGCAGAGCCTATTCTGCCTGGAACACGCTGGCAGAGCAGGTATGCTTCGGCAATCGCGTGTTCAGCCACTTCGTTTTCATGCAGCCGGGGGACAAGGAAAAAGACATGGATCGCAGAATGTACCGCCAGAGCGAACTGGCGGAGCATTATGTCCGCACAGTGAATATCTTCGGCGTCGGCTCTCCCGTGGCAAAGGCGTCCCAAACCACTGTGGGACTGAGCAAGGCGCTGGCCGCCTCTCTATCCGCTGTTCTCTCCGGCGTTGTGTATGTGTTCGTATGCTTGAAGGCGCTGGGCGGTGCCTTCGGCATCGGCAGCGTGACCCAGTATGTCAGCGCCGTGACCACATTTTCCGGCAACGCCGCCCTGCTACTGAGCACCGTCAGTCATATGCGGGCCAATGCTGAGTTCCTCAAGGCCATCTATACGTTTCTCGACATTCCCAATTCCATGTATCAGGGGAGTCTCACCACCGAAAAGAGGTCGGATCGTCAGTATGACGTGGAGTTTCGGGATGTATCCTTCCGTTATCCCGGCTCGGACATCTGGGTGCTGCGCCATGTGAATATGAGGTTCAAGGTCGGAAAAAGGCTTGCCATCGTGGGCGAAAACGGCAGCGGCAAGACCACCTTCATCAAGCTTTTGTGCCGCCTGTACGACCCGCAGGAGGGGCAGATTTTGCTCAACGGCATCGACATCCGCAAGTACCGCTATGACGATTACATGGGAATATTTTCCGTGGTATTTCAGGATTTCCAGCTCATCTGCCAGCCTTTGGGTGCGAATGTGGCGGGCAGCATGGAATATGACCGTGACCGGGCAAGGAAAGCTCTGATCGATGCAGGCTTCGCAGACCGTCTTGCAGCGATGGAAAAGGGTCTGGACACCATGCTTTACAAAAATCTCTCCGAGGACGGCGTTGAGGTTTCCGGCGGCGAGGCGCAGAAGATCGCCATTGCCCGCGCGCTCTATAAGGACGCGCCCTTCATCATCCTCGACGAGCCAACGGCGGCGCTGGACCCCATCGCCGAGGCGGAGATCTACAGTAAGTTCGATGAGATCGCAGGCAATAAGACCGCCATCTATATCTCCCACCGCCTTTCCTCCTGCAAATTCTGCGACGAGATCGCCGTGTTCCACGAGGGCGCGGTCATTCAGCAGGGTAGGCACGCCGAATTGCTCGCCGATCGGGGCGGCAAATACTACGCGCTCTGGAACGCACAGGCGCAGTATTATACGGAGTGAAGCTGCTCTGTGCGTCAGAAAGAAACCGCTGTAATCCCCATCCCGCGCAGGATGGAGATTACAGCGGTTTTGTGTTTTCAGAGCAGGCATGACAAGCTGCCTTTTGCAGTTTGTATATGCACCTGCGAGGAAAATAAGGGATTGCAAAGGGAGGTCTCGCCTGTCGGCTCGGTCAGCGCTTCAAAGCGTTTCACGCTTTGAGGTCTCTACCGGAGACCCGCGCCCCTTTGCCGCTGGGTTTCCAATAGGGGCGCGTAGCATCCCTGTTGGCACACGATTTTCCACAGGAAAGTCTAGTGTGTTATACCTTTGCTTCTATCTGGCGCGGAAAAGGGGTTGGCTTCGCCATCTGCTGTACGGGCAGATAGCGGTTGACAGACACTTTTCGGCGGCAGTATAAGTGACGCTCGAAATCTTTGATTTCGCCAGCGGAACTTATGCAGAGCTGGACAGGCGGATTTTGTGACACCAAGGTGACACAATCGCAGGATTTTTGGGCAGCAAAATCCGACTGGCCGGAAAAGGAAGTGAAGGTATATATATCAATCGAAGCATCGCTCAAATGCAGCTCATGCAGAGCTGTGTTTGGGTGATTTTTTGTTTCCGTCCGCCCCATCAGATAATCGCAGGAAACACCGTAATAGTCAGCCAGCAACAGAATGCTGTACGGGCTGATATCCTTGCCATTATCCGATTCATATTTGCCAAGTGCGGATTTCGAGATGCCCACCTCAACAGCAAGCTGCTCCAAGGTCAGTTTTTTCACCACTCGTAAATCCTTCAAACGCTCTCCGATTGTCAGCTTAACCTGCATACATCCACCTCTATTTCAGCTTTTTTGTATGATATCACACTTTTTCACTTTTGTCTAAAAGCGTGGAATTGCCGTCTTTCATGCAACTTTTCCCACCTTTCGGATATACAGGGGAGGGCGCGTTTTCTTACTAAAATTTAGATGGTAACCGCGCAGCACATTGAAAACTTCATGACCGTCCGATGGGATATGTTTTCCGGCGAAGTACCGCATTCCGCGTATCAAGGAGAACGAAACGCCGGGGTGAGATTCTCGGGCAGGAACGGCACCGGGCAGAACGGCAGCACTCAAAAAATTTGGTAGATGAATGGAGCGGCTTCGCCGCTTTGCTGGCAAATTTGATTGAAAAGTATGCCGTGGTTCTGAATCTTGATGCGCTGCCCAATCTCGTCATAGAGGAAGCCGTGCCTGAAAAAGACGGGGCAGATGAGATGATTCACGAAAACGATATTGAGCCCGCGAAAGCGGCATGATATAATTATCATGAAATAAGCGTCCAAACCGCCATTGCAGGAGCAAAAGCTCCTGCAATGGCAGAAAACGAGGTGAAGTGACCAAGGAACGCTGGGAGAATGAGCAGAACAATTCTGAAATGATGATTTTTACCACAGAGGACGGTTTGACAAAGATCGAAACGACCTTCGATGGCGATACGGTTTGGCTGTCCATTGACCAGATGGCGGAGCTGTTTCAGCGTGACAAATCTACCATTTCCAGACATATCAAGAACATTTTCACTGAGGGCGAATTGAAGCGGGAAGCAGTTGTTGCAAATTTTGCAACAACTGCCGCTGACGGCAAAACCTATCAGGTGGATTACTATAATCTCGATGTCATCATTTCCGTCGGCTACCGTGTGAAATCCCAGCGCGGTGTGCAGTTTCGTATTTGGGCAACGGGGATTTTGAGGAAGTATATGCGAAAAGGCTTTGCGCTGGACGATGAGCGCCTGAAAAATCTGGGCGGCGGTGGCTACTTCAAGGAGCTGCTGGAGCGTATCCGCGACATCCGCGCTTCCGAAAAGGTGTTTTACCGTCAGGTACTTGAAATCTAAGCCACCAGCATTGATTATGACCCCAAGGCGGAAATCTCCGTTCAGTTTTTCAGAAAAATCCAGAACAAAATCCACTATGCCATTCATGGGCAGACGACGGCAGAGGTGGTTTACACACGTGCCGACGCAGAGAAAGAATTTATGGGCTTGACTACTTTTTCGGGCAGCCAGCCCACGCTGAAAGAGGCGGTAGTTGCCAAGAACTATCTGAGCGAGAAAGAGCTTCGGGCGATGGGACAGCTTGTGTCCGGCTATCTGGATTTTGCGGAACGTCAGGCGGAACGGGAACAGGCTATGACCATGCAGAACGCCGCCGCGCGGATATGACGCGCCGTCTGAATGACCTCTATGACCAGATTTATAAGGCGGAGGATCTGCTGCAAGAGGGCCTGATGAAAAAGGCAACTCTGGAAAGCGAGCAGATGTCTGTGCAATCTATGATCGGAATCCTCTCGTCTTTTGACGCAATCTATGATAGAATGAATGCGGCAGAGCGGCGCGACCTTGTGAAATACCTGATTTCCGAGGTTGAGTTGTTCCCGCGTGAGGAGCAAAAGACGCAGAAACGCTTTGTAAAGGCGATTGCGTATAAGTTTCCCATTGAGCAAAAGGTGCTCACGCAATTTGACGAATGCGGGGCATCTATCGAGACGGTGTGCTTGCTGGAGCGGGAAAAACTGGCTGTGCATATCAACATGGACGTGGATGCAGGGCAGCCGGTGCAGGATAATGGACAGGATCACAAATAAATTTTTAGTAGGTATAGGAGCTGTATAGCAATGGATATGAAACGATTCATTTTGATTGTCTTGTCGTGCGCGTTATTATTGACCGGTCTCGCAGGCTGCGGAAAGCAAAATAAGGTGATAAAAGAACACGCTCAGGCGGTAGCCGAAGCCTTTGCGGATGGAGATATGGCGGCCATCAATATGCTGATCTTTGGGATAGACGAACTTGAGGTGGATGGAGAACTATCCGATCTATGGGGGGAAACCGTGCCGTCTCACGAGGGAATGCTGGAGCACATATTTAGGCGCGTTTCCATTAAGGTGAAGAAAGCAACGGACAGCACGATTGTGTACGAGATCAAGGCTCCGGATATGAGAAACGTGTTCACAGACATCGATGCGGAGGATATATCGGAGGATGAGTTGCTGGAGCACATCAAATCCTATGCAAAAAACGCGGAAACAACGTCAGCAACCGTGTCTCTTGCGTATATCATTGTGGATGATGCGCCTGTGGTGAATTATCGGAACGAGGCCTTTATCAACGCGGTGACAGGCGGGCTTCTTGATGCATATAAGTCGCTTTACGAAGAAATGATGGCAGAATACATGGAAGGAGTACAGCAGGGATGAAGCGAATCATCAGTCTTCTTTTAGCCCTCTTGATGACGATTTCGGCAGTTACGGTTTCATTTGCCGCGAACACCGGCGAGGAGTATTATACGGTTCAGGTGGAATATTCCGACAACAAAGGCCATCAAGAAGGACTGGATGTTATGGTCCTGAATAACAATGTCTTTGTTGATGCGGAAATGTTCGCAAAAAGGCTCGGATATACTTTTGCGGATAACAGCGAGGGCGTTGCTATCTATAAAAGGGATGCATCAAACAGATTTCTGGTTAGTTTCACGCAGTTCAAGTACAACAGCACCCAGGTATCCCATGCGCTGTTCAACAAGTTGGTCAATACATACGAGGCACCCTTTGCAAGCGTCAAAAACAGCGAGGGTGTCTGGATCCCGCTTGAATATTCGCTGTTGTTAATTAACGGCGGCATGATGATTACGGAAAATGCGCTTCTGATCGACGTTCCGTCAAAGAGCATTATTGATTATATTTACGACATGACAAAAAATTCCGAAAAATACCGTTTTGACTGGGCAGATGATTTCGGATATACAGAGAAAGATGTCTGTGTACTGGGCAAAAGCAGTCATTTAGTCAATGTCTTCAATGGGGTATTGGGATTTGATGGTGCGTCTTGGGCGGCCATGTTCCAGCAGGTTGTCCATAGCACGGCATCCTATGATAAGAAGTACGGTGAAGATCTTGCCCTGCTTATCTGCACAGAATCAAACAAGGAATTACAGGCAAGCATTGAAAAAGTGGAATTACTGAGCGACCTGTTGAATGCGGATGGAGATCTGGGTAAGCTCCTTTCTTTCACGTCTGACATGGCGGATTTTCAAGTGGGCTCCTTGTATAGACAATGTGAAGTGGTGCTGGACGGCGTTAAAAAGGGAAATTCCTCCGCTGTTGCTTACAGCAAATCATATCAGGCTTTGGAAAACGCTTTGGACAGGCAGACCTGGTTCTCCCATACAGGAGGGAATATTCTGGAGGTTCAAAAAGGGGTGTCCGATGCGACCGGGAAAATGTTCACTTTTCTTGATATCGGAACAAAGGTAGCGGAAGTCGCCGGGTATGCACGGGAATTTCAGAATCAAGATACGTTTTCCCTCGCGGCGCTGATGTATTATTTGGACAGCGCAAACGACGGATTGGAACTGCCGGAGGCCATGAAGGAATCAATGGTCGAGTACTCCAATGTGCTTTCAAGCAGTATAGGCGAATACACGGCAAAACGATTTTCTGAAAACGTTGACCAGTGGATCATTGATAAAGTCCCCATGCGCGAGGTGCTGGGAACTCAGGGAGCTGTCGCGTTGCTCGCTTGGAACATTGCATCCAGGGCCATCCCTTTCATAGCAAATGGTTTGTCCGGAGCAGACAGTTTTGAATTGGCGTTATATTCGATGGTATTTCAGGAGGATGCTTTTCTGAATTATTTAAGCAGGCGCGGTGCAGTTTTTGCTGATCCCGAAAGAATCACGCCAGAAAATATGTATGCTGTTGCACAATATTCCTATATCTACCTGAAATCCTGCTACATTACCCGGGAAGCTGCCCTTGCTTCCCTCGTAAGTAAGAGCAGTTCAACCAAAGAAAAAATACAGCCACTCATTGATTACCAAAATGACATCAACGCTGAAATTGCGAAAATCATGGTTGAATTCAAGGGAGCGAACAAAACGAATGATGGCCATGTGTTTGGCTTCTTACCATCGGACAACAAAGACTATCTGGACAAATATGATGACAGCCATTTGATTTCATGGATGACGGAATCCGACATTGTTGTAGATGCATATGCAGGCGATCGCGTACGCACGGCCAATGTTTACAATCCCGAAACCGGAAAGGACGAAAACACGGAAAAAACCTATATGTATCGCATACCAAGGGTGAATCTTCCCGGTACCGAAGTGGAGAAACTCAATTCAGAAATATATAATTCTCTGTTTCCCACAATCGAAGATTCTATTGCCGAAATCGACGATCATGGGTATCCTTTGACAAGTGGCGGAGTTACATATCATTGGTCAGTTAATGGCGATGTTCTGTCGATTGTAATAAGCAACAGTCTGTATCCCGATCGAACCCCCAGAGATGAATACATGGTTTACAACGTCTCCGTCTCTACCGGAAGAAGGTTATCCAAAAATGAACTGCTTTCTGCGGCGGGGATATCGCAGGAAGAATATCATGACACAGTATTGCAGGCGTTGGGTTCCGCATATTTCCAGGATTATGAATCATTCATAGCTCAGCAGGGGTATACTGATTCCTTCCGCATGCAGTTAGAAGAAACAATATCCGAGGCCAATATTCAAGCCTGCATTCCCTATTTTAACGAGGGTGGTCAACTCTGCATTATCGGAGCAAAATATTCGATTGCCGGGGCTTCTTTTTATTATCAGGTGATCAATTTGGAAAATTTTGTTATCAACGAGGCATTTGGTGAATACATGAAAGCTCACACCAATTAAGCCAGCGCAACCGATAGCGATCCTTTCGCTGAACGATATAGGGGAGCTATCGCTTCCTGAGATTGAGACCGCCGGAGGCAGGACCTCCGGCGGTCTGTTTTCACGATTCCATGTGCTTTCCCAGGAAGGCGGACACGG
>ENA-UALA01000444-UALA01000444.1-human-gut-metagenome-genome-assembly--contig:-NODE-444-length-22618-cov-5.744139_pt1 | contig 22618 bp, 36 predicted proteins | sample MGYA00243696_ERZ654460 | MGnify/ENA primary metagenome ERZ654460 (study PRJEB26926, sample SAMN06164725) | human gut metagenome | biome: ENVO:00009003; feature: ENVO:2100002; material: ENVO:00002003... | reverse complement strand
GTCGGCAGCGTCAGATGTGTATAAGAGACAGATGCCAGAGGAACCGCCGGTACAGCAGAGCGATGCCGCCCTGCCGTGGGACGAGCCTGCCCCGCAGGCACCGCCGCCGGAGGAGCCGGAGCCGGTCAGTCAGCCGGAGAAGCCCGCCCCTGCAGAGCCTGCACAGCCTGCCCCGGTGCAGGAGCACCCTGCCGACCCGGTGCTGACCAAGCCCCGCAGCGTGGCGCAGCAGGGCACGAACCCCTTCCCGTACTGGGGACAGATCGTGCAGAAGCTGGAAGGCATCGACCCCATGCTGTATATGTATCTGCGCAAGTCCAAGGCTTACTTTGACGGCACCCGCGTGCTGATCGACGGCGGCAAGACCTTCCGGGATTTTATCCGGGTGAACAAGGACAGTCAGAAGCTGATCAAAAAGCTGATCGCCGAGGTATCCGGCGTGCCGGTGCCCATCGGCCCTTACGAGCCCAAAACAGCCGGAAAGACCGCCTCTAACGCGGAGCAGTCCCTTCTGGCGCTGGAAAAACTGGGGTTAGAGGTCAGCATTGAGGATACCGCCCGCAAAAAGCGATAAAAATTGTTTATAATAAAGGAGAATACCATTATGAAAGCAAGAATGCCCGCAGGCTACGGCCGCCCCGATATGAACGCCTTGATGCGTCAGGCTCAGAAGATGCAGGAGGACATGAAGAGCAAGCAGGCCGAGTTGGAAGCCGCCGAGTACACCGGCAGCGCCGCCGGTGAGATGGTGACCGTAAAGATGAACGGCAAGCATGAGGTGCTGTCCATCACCATCAAGCCCGAGGCTGTGGACCCAGATGACATCGAGATGCTGGAAGACATGGTGGCTGCTGCCATCAACGCCACCGTGAAGCAGGTGGATGAGACCGCCGAGGCCGAGATGGGCAAGCTGACCGGCGGCCTGAACATTCCGGGTCTCTGAACCGGGAAGGGGAGATACCATGGACTACACTGCCGCACCGCTGGAAAAGCTGATCGAGGAGTTCGGCAAGTTTCAGGGCGTGGGCCGCAAGGGTGCTACCCGCATGGCCTATCAGGTGCTGAGTATGTCGGATAAGGACGCTGCGGCGCTGGCCGATGCCATCCGCGGTGCGCACACCCGGCTGCATCGGTGCCGCATCTGCCAAAACTTTACGGACGCTGACCTGTGCCCGGTGTGCGCCAGCGCCAAGCGGGACACCTCGGTGATCTGCGTGGTGGAAAAGCCCCGGGACGTGCAGGCCTTTGAGCGCACCCGGGAGTATAACGGCCTGTACCATGTGCTGCATGGTCTGCTGGACCCGCTGGCCGGTGTGGGCGCAGAGCAGCTCACCGTCAAGGAGCTGCTGGCGCGGCTGAAGGACGACACGGTGAAGGAGGTCATCATGGCCATGAACCCCACCGTGGAGGGCGAGGCTACCGCCATGTATCTGGCAAAGCTCATCAAGCCGCTGGGCATCCGGGTCACCCGGCTGGCCTCCGGTCTGCCGGTGGGCGCCAGCCTGGAATACGCGGACGAGACCACCCTGTACCGGGCACTTTCCGGCCGGGGAGAGCTGTGAGTGTGTAAAAATTTACAATTCTGTCAGAAACAGCCCTTGCATTACCCTGAAAAAATGGTATACTGAAACAACAAACGGAACGGAGAAAGGAGGCGCGCAGCATGGCACCCACAAAGGAGCGCCCGGCGACCAAGAGCATCGCCACCAACCGCGAAGCGCGCCACGAGTATTTTGTTCTGGAAGCGCTGGAGACCGGTGTGGAACTCAAAGGCACCGAGGTGAAAAGCCTGCGGGCCGGCGGGGTCAACCTGAAGGACAGCTGGGTAGATATTGAAAATGGTGAGCTGCTGGTAAAGGGGATGCACATCAGCCCCTACGACCACGGCAACCTGTTCAATCAGGACCCCATGCGTGTCCGGCGGCTTCTGGCGCACAAAAGTGAGATCCGGCGTCTGCACCAGCAGTGCAAGCTGCAGGGCTATACGCTGGTGCCGCTCTCGCTTTATTTCAAGCATGGCCGCGTAAAAATGGAAGTGGGCTTGTGCAAGGGCAAAAAGCTGTACGACAAGCGTGCCGATGCCGCCCAGCGCGATGCAAAGCGCTCCATTGACCGGGCTGTGAAGTCCAACGGCAAGTACTATTAAGCATTCCAATTGCAGACTGCGGCTCACCGCAGAAAACCAAGCTTTCCGCACATCGCAAGATGTGCTTTATATGGGGGCGTAAAGGTTTCGACGGGGGGAGCAAGGTCTGGGCAGCGGGTAGCAGTGGGGGAACTGCTCTATAACTCCTCCAAAAAAATTAACTGACAACAATAATTATCAGTTGCTCGCAGCCTGAGTGCTGCGCGTTCCGCCCACTCTTGTGTCGTGTGGGGCCGGGGCGTCCTTTAGACACAGCACCTGAACGGACCTAAGCTTTGCGGACCGGCAGGAACTCATGAAGCTACCAAAGCGCTAGCCTGACGATCGGCGTGGCGCGGCGGGAATGTTGTAGATCGCCTGCACCCGGAGATACCTACACTGAGCTCTTTTCGGACATGGGTTCGACTCCCATCGCCTCCACCAACCGCAACGCGGTAGAACCCTCGGAATTTGACGTTGTATCGTCATCTTCCGGGGGCTTTTTGTTTGCAGAAATGGGCAAAATCACCCGCTCAAAGTCCCCGGTTTTCTGGTCGGTTATATTGAACTTGACCTCTGCCCGATCCTCGTACAGCAGGATGGACGAAACGAACGTATCCAGGATGCGGCGGCGGTACTCTTCGTCCACCTCGTCCTCTTCCAGGCGGAACTGCTCGAACATGAACGTGAGCGCTTCCCGGCTGAACTGGGGCGGCGTGGGGGCGTTGTTGATCTCGCTCAGGGCAAAGGTAAGCTTGGCTTCCTGCTCTTCGAGAGCGCGCAGGCGGGCCGCAAGGCGGGCGCTGCCGCCCTCTTCGATGGCCTCAAGGATATTGTTCTGTTTGCGGCGGCACTCGGCCAGCTCTGCTTCCAGAGCGTCCTTTTCCGGGTTGCATTTCGGCTCCTGCTCCTTGGCCTGCAATTCCATCATGCAATCCACGATCTGCGAAATCTTCTCCGGGGTAAGGACGTACTTTGCAACGCCGTCCACGATGATCTGTTCCAGGTAGTTCTTTTCAATGGAGGTCTTGGGACACTTCTTCTCGACGTGCTGGGTGCAGGTGTAGTAGTAGTGCTTGCTCCCGGTGTGACCCGTGGCACTGGCTCCTTTCATGGCATGGCCGCACAGGCCGCAGTCCAGCTTTCCGACCAGAACATAGTCCGCCCGCGGCGCACCCTTGCCGCCACCGTGGGCGCGGTTAAAGGCAAGCTGGGTCTGGCAGCGGTTGAACAGATCCCGGTCGATCATGGCAGGCACTCCCCCCTCAATGCGGATGTCGGCGTACTTGTACACTCCAAGATACATCTCGTTGGTGATGATCCGGCAGATGGAGTTCTTGTTGAACGGATTGCCACGGCTGGTGCGGTAGCCGCGGGCGGTCAGTTCTCGCACGATGTCGGCGGCGGTAGCCCCGGCGGCGTACTGCTCAAAGATGTACCGCACGGCGGGGGCCTGCTTCTCGTTGATGCAGTAGTGCTTGTCCGGCCCGATGTCGTAGCCAAAGCTGCGGTTGCCGCCCAGGGCAATGCACTTGAGCGCGCTTTCCCGCTGGCCGCGGCGGAGTTTCTGCGCCAGTTCGGCGGAGTAATACTCGGCCAGAGATTCCATCAAGCCCTCAATGATAATACCCTCTGGGCCGTCTACCACCGTCTCGGCGGCATACAGAATCTTGACCCCGTTCTTCCGCAGGCGGGTCTTGTAGATGATGGAGTCGTAGCGGCTGCGGGCGAGGCGGTCTGTTTTCCAGCAGATCACAGCGTCGAAGAGGTGGCTGTCACTGTCGGAGATCATCTGTTGGAACGCCGGGCGGCTGTCGCTCTTGCCGGAAATGTGACGGTCGATATACTCATGGACGATCTTGTAGCCGTGGGCTTTGGCGTAGGATTCACAGTCCCGGCGCTGGCCCTCAATGCTCTGCTCGGTCTGCTGGCCGCCGTTGGAGTAGCGATAGTACGCCACCAGCCGCAGGCCGCCCACCTCTTGCAGTTTCTTTTTGCGAGGCATAAATACCACCTTTCAAGTAGTTTTAAGTTTGTTGCAAGCCGTTGCAAGTTCTGGGAAAAATAAATCTTTCCACACTTTCAACAGTCAAAAAGTTAAATTCATTTCCGAAATATCCTATCTGGGAGCCATTTATATAAGTAGAGTTGCACGTTTAGGTTCAACTCATTCCAAAACGCCCTGTCTTTTCTGCGGAGAAGATGGGGCGTTTTTATTTGCCATACACGAAAAAGCCTACCGGGCCTTGTCCCCCGGTGGGCTTTTTCTTTTTGTGTGCTGAATTTTACTGGTGCTTCCTGCGCCATTCAGCGGCGGCACGGTCAAGCACTAACCTGTGGAAGAAGATTCTTTTCCCCCACTGGCGGCCTCGTCGGCCTGCTCGGTGTTGTACCGGGCTACCTCGTCCTGCACGTTGACAACGGCGGCGGCCACATCGTCGGACACATCCACCCGGCGGGGCGGCTGTGCGGCAGGACCGCCAAAGACCTTGCGCATCTGTGTAAGGAACAGCGTGCGTTCCTGCGGGGACAGATCGAGAAAGTTCTCAATCACCGAAACCTGCTCTTTGTCCAGGCTGTACTCAGCGGCCAGCCGATCCAGTACAGTTTCCCGTGTCTGCTCGAACATCTCCCCCTCGCCAGTGCGGAGCCAGTGTTCATTGACCCCGAACTCGCGGCAGATAGAAAGAACCGTTCTATCGGAAGGAGTGGCTTTGCCACTCTCGAACAGACTGATAGAAGAAGTAGTCATACCGATGCGCTTCGCAAATTCGGCCATGGTTAAATCAGCCTGTGCGCGTACAGCATGGATTCTGCTTTTCACTATATTGTCACCTCCTTTAAGGCAATTATAGCACGAAAAGTTTAATCATTCAACAAAAACAGGAAAAAACCCTATTGACAATATTAAATGATTAAACTATAATGAGGCTATAAATTGAATCACTCAACAAAAAAGGTGGTGAAGAGGATGGACGGAACATCTAACTACTATGGCATTTTCTGCGATTCCGGCCACAAAGCGGCACTGGGCATTCAGCTTCACATGACAAACGTGTGGATGGAATCAAGGCCCACGCCGGACGAGTTCAAGGAGGTGCTGCGAAAAGCACGGGAGATGCTGGCGAAGGACGAGCTGTGGGACAACATTCTGGAAGAAATGTACCAGAATGACCGGGAAGAGCGCTTCTGCTATGCCGCAAGAAAGGTGCGGGGGTATAGAATCCCATGTCCGAAATGCGGTGCAGAAAATGAAATCGTCTGGCCGAGGATCGCATTTGCACCGAAAGATACCGGGCGCGGATGGGACGGAAGCTACAAATGCGATTTCTGCGGCGTTGTGATGTCGGAATATGACTGGAAAAAGAATTTCGACAAGGCAACATTCCCGGAAGAGGAAACACCGAGAGAAGAGAGCCGGAAGAAGATGGTTGTTGACCCGGAGCGTTTCTTGAAGCCGTGGCAGGAAATGAAAGAAAAATTTCCTGTCTGCGTCAAAAAGAATTGCAAATGCTCTGCACTGGAAGAGTGGAAAGACAAAACCATGTGCAACGGCGTTTTCGGGTAAAACAAAACGCTCCGCTTCTTGCACAAGCGGAGCGCAGAGGATCAGCCGTTCAACGAATCATCGTAGGTAAGGCCATAAGGAAGTTCCGGCAAATCTGATTTTGAGTAGTTGCCGAGTACGGTAACACGGACACTTCTGCGCGCATAGTCGTAATCGGTAGTCACAAGCCCGGAGTTATCAACAGCGGTTTGCGCTTCCGTGATTTGCGCACTAGAAAGCCCCTTGCCTTTAGTATTGATCCAGTAGATAGGCATACAAAACACCCCCTTTCCTGCCCTGATTATAGCACGGCGGGCAGGGGCGGACAACATTAAAGGGAGGTGAAGCAGACGTGACACTGAAACCTGAACACATTGTAGAAGAGCTGAACAGAACGCCGAAGCTGAAACGCGACCTCATTATGAAGATGATGGAAGTCATGCTGGACAGTGAAGCGTTTCTGGAAGCGTACCCGACATTATACGATCCGCGCATTGCAGACGTTGACATTGAATACAGGGAAAAGGTCTGCGAGGAAATGGCGCAGATCGTCGTGCGGCTGTTCCGCAAAAACAAAGTGCGCCAGGACGATGCAGAGAAAGTGCTCGACCGGGCGCGGGAAGATTATCTGGGAACGTATGTCCACTCGGACAAGTCGTGAGGAAGCTCTTCCAGATCGGAAGCGGCAGCGCAGCCGGTGGCACGGCAGTACACATTGTCGGCTTCAATCTGCGGAGTTGGACAGGCTTCCCAGATAATGCCGTTGTACAAAAATCCGTATTGACCATCATCTGTGCGGACGATGTACAGCGGGCCGATGGGCGAATCGTAGACCCACATCTTATAATACACCCCCTTTCCTGCCCTGATTATAGCACGGCGGGCAGGGGCGGACAACATTAAAGGGAGGTGAAGAGGATGCAGAAAGGAATCGGAAAAAGAATCCGGGACGCGCGAAAGGCCGCAGGGCTGACGCAGGAAGAACTTGCGGAACGGATGGGAACATCATCGGTGGCGGTGGCTCAGTGGGAAACCGGGCGCAGGAACCCGAAGATGGGAACGGTTTCAAAGCTGGCCGCCGCACTGGGCGTGGATGTCGCAGAACTTGTGCCGGAGCTGAAAACCTTATTAAAGGAAAAGCCGGAGCCGCCAAAGATGGAACCAATCTTTGAGGATAACGGTTTTCTGACAGCCAGAATGACCGCCATTCAGAAACGGGCCTACGAAATCTACAACTTGTACGGAACTATCCGACGGGTGCTTTTCGAGGGCCGCAAGGAAGAGCGGGCAAACGCGCTGTCGCAGTTGATCCAGCAGCAAGGCGGGAACATCGGCGGAAAAGCTGATCCGAACTCACCGGAAGAACTGGAAACCATGAAACAGCAGCTTGCCGAAATTGACAAGTTGGAAGAGGTTGTGCTTTTCAAGGATGACACCGGGAAGATTCGATGGGTCAGACTGAACGGCGAAAAGTGGCTGTAAAAAAGTCCCTGCTTCTGGTACAAGCAGGGACGGACAACAAGGAGCGTGAGAGTATGAGCGAGAAAGAAAAGATGAAGAGCGAAGAGATCGCCAAGGTGCTGGCGGAGAACCCGACCGCCAAAATCTATCTGGCGGGGCTGGCCCAGGGCATGAAGCTGGCAAAGTCTATGGAGCCGGAGGCGGAACAGACCACCCCGGCGGGCAAGGAGGCAGCCAATGAATAAGTTTACGACATTGGCAGTGGTCGTCGTGGCGGCTTGCACGGTAACGTACACCATCGTAACGATGATCCGCAATCACCGTCAGTACGTCCGGCAGAAAGAAGCCCTTGACCGCTGGTTCTCTGCATACAAAAAGGCCCAGGAAGAGAGGCACGGCAAATGGCAGTGATGGGAGTGCTGAAAAAGTGCGCCGACTGCGGAACGGTATTTGTGGCCGAGAACCCGGCAAGCAAATACTGCCCCTGCTGCTCTGCCCGCCGGAACATCCCCGGCCCGGCTCGTGGGCATGGATACCGCAAGCCGCCCCCGGATGCCCTGACACTGGACGTTCGGGCGGCGGATGCCGCGGGGCTTTCCTACGGCGTATGGCGCGCACGGGAGGACGACAGAAAAAGAAAGGCGAAAGAAACAATCCGCCGCAAGATAGAAGAAAGAAAAAAGAAGCATGGCAAAAGTGAAGATCAACTGGCCGCCCATGAGCATGAAAGCCGAGGGTGAGGATGCCGCGGTTCTGGCCCAGGCAGAGCAGTTCTTGAAGTATGTGAAGGAGGCACACAAGATCAGCTTTGATGTGCTGCCGACTATCTTCCGGGACGGCTGCCGTGACCCGGAAGAACTGGACGACGAGGACGTGGAGCCTTTGACCGAGCCGGAAGAGGTAGCCCACGGCGCACAGTGGGACGTGGTTGCAATCTACGACAACGCAGGCATTCCCAGCATCATGCACCGCTTCCGCCGCATGAATGACAAAGACCTGTTCCGTGGCGGAAAGGACAAGCCGCACCCGGCTTTTGTGATAGGAGGCACGGTATACGACGAGATTTACATTTCGGTCTACCAGAACACCATGATTAACGGCAAACCGTACAGCCTGCCCTACATGGAGCCTGTCACCGACATTACCGCGGACAAGTTTGCGGATGCCTGCTTCTCCAAGGGCGAGGGATGGCACTGCATGACCGCGGCGGAGTGGGGCTTGCTGGCCTGCCTTAGCTGGAAGAATGGCACTCTGCCGCATGGTAACACCAGATGCGGAAAGTACCACGCTGACCCGACCGAGTGCGGCGTGAACGTCAAGGACAGCAACAAGACGCTGACTGGCTCCGGCCCTGCAACCTGGACGCACGACCACACGCCGACAGGCGTACATGACCTGTGCGGCAACGTCGGTGAGATCATCCGCGGCCTGCGAATCAAGGACGGCGCACTCTGGGCGACGGAGAACAACGACGCGGCCCTGCCGGAAACCGACCTGACAACCTGCGGCGACGGCTGGAAGCCCATCGTGGACAGCAACGGCAACCAGGTTTACGTCGATGCAATGGACGGCATCAAGTTCACAACAGAGAAACCGCAGCATGGACGCGCCAACTTTGAGAGCTGGGAAGATGTGCGGATGTTATGTTGGAGCGACCAGCTTATGGAACTGGGCTTGTTTGCTGGTGAGGGCGAGGCGGTCTGTGCTGTGGACGCGACGGAGGGTGAATACCTTCCGCTTCGGGGCGGCAGCTGGTCCGATGGCGGCGACGCTGGCCTGTTCAATCTGTACCTCGACAATCCGCGCAGCAGTTCCTACTGGTACTTCGGGGGCCGTTCCGCTTATTTCAAGAAACGCTGAAAGCTGTTCGCTGGCAAGCTGTGAGCCGAGCGGTAGCGAGGCGGAAAGGAAGAAGTGAATGAACTGCTCAAAACGCAGGCACGACGGCGCGGCATACCGTCGGTGCGATACGCTGGTTTCGCTGTACTGCCGACCGTGCAAAGACCGAACAAAGGCACGGCAGACACAGCAGCACAAGAAGAAACGCGGGAGGAAAAAGAAGTGACGATCATTGTCCTGTGCGTGATGCTCATTATCCTGTTCGTCATAGCACTGGCGGTAACAGCATTTCTCTGCTGGGTGTCCGCTACGGCTTTTAGCTGGGGCATCGTCGCCCTGGTTTGGCTCTTCCTGCTGGTGATAGCCGTCTTTATCGGCGGCGGTGATGGCTGGGAATAACACCCAGCACGGGCTGGGCGACCCGAAACACGCCTGCCATGTGGCCGGAAGCGGGGGACGCAGACGGCCACCCCGGTTTATCGGATTTACCGGGTGTCCTACCAGACGAGGACAAAAAGAACACGTCAGGGCGGCCCGCATGGGCGGGGCGGCAACCTGTCCAAACCGCCCCTTTGATATGGCGCGGCCAGTGCAGGGCGGGAGTTATTCACCCGCCCGCCCGGTGCTGACTCCGGGGCGCGCCTCCACATCCGAATATAAAACCGAAACCAAAGGAGAACGAACATGAAAACACCTGCAAAAATCAACGCAAGCCGGGACGAATCCGGGAAAATGCTGATCGGTCTGGACGGGACGGGAGCTGGTCTGCTCGTGCTGGCCGGAAGAATTGCATCCGGGGTGCTTGTGACCGTGGCGAGCAACGAAAAGGAGCTGGCCGAACTCAAGAATGTTATGCACAAGATGATCGACGAAGCCTGCAAGGAAGAATGGCTCGACAAGATCAGCGGCAAGCGCGGTGTGCGGACGGACAGCATGACGGAGTTTTTCGCACACCTGCTCATGGGGAAGTTCTAAGAAAGGCGGTACGGCAATGGCAAGGAAAAAAGCCCAGCCCATCGTTACGGAATACCAGACCCGCGGCCTGCTCGACCTGGCAGAACTTTTCTACTCTGACCCAGCGAACGTCAAGCGGTTCGAGGAATGGCAGAAGAAACAGGAGGGCAAGCGCAATGACAAACGAAAAGCAGTATGAGAACATGGAGCCGCGGGAAAAGTTTGAAGCGCTGTGGCTGGAAGCAGGACTTCACAAACGCCCCGGTGCGGATGCGCTGCTCTACGAATTGGAGAAGCAGGGATTCTTTGATCTCCCGGCAAGTATTAAGCACCACTCCAACCATTGCAGCGGACTGGCAGCCCATACCGTGAATGTGGCGGATGCGGCAATGGAACTGTGCCAAACCAACCATGCCTTTAAGGACTGCGACAATAACGCCGTGCTGGTGGCGGCACTCCTGCACGACATTTGCAAGGTCAACAAGTACCACGAAACCGCATTCCACAAGTACGGTTATGAGGATCGCGGCCTGCTGGGACACGGCGAAGAGAGCGTGATTATGGCACAGCGGTTTATCAAGCTGACCGGGAAAGAAATCATTGCGATTCGCTGGCACATGGGGGCGTACTGCGGCAAGGAAAGTTGGGACACACTCGGAACAGCCTATGACCGCTATCCCGAAGTTCTCTGCCTGCATTTCGCAGACATGATCGCCACCCACTATGATGAACGGTAATGCAAACCCGGTAAGGTACGTTGTGTATCTGCCGGATGGAAGAAGAATCACGGGAGATGCTGCGCTCCTGCCGGAAGATTTGAACAGCGGGTTTTCGGAAGCCGAGATTGCATATATAGCAACTGCCGGACTTGCAGCATGGGACGCTTGTAAAGGTGGAATCTACTATCGGTACATCTGGCCATGTTGGCGGCTGACAAGAAATTATAACAAGCCGGAACGCTGGGAAATCTGGCAGGACGAACGAGAACATCCGGCCCCGATGGGGCGCGCAAGTTACATCCAGAAAGCGAAAAAGGAGAACCGTTTGGCAAGAAGCGCATACACCAAGGATGCCCCGCAAAGGGGTGCAACAAGAGAAGTACAGTGCGAGCATACGTTCAAAATAACCATCCCGCGGTGCGCGCCGTGCGGTGGCTACGACAAACAGTGCAAGCACTATCGACCGAAGAATAAGTAACCCCATTTGGCTTATTTTGCAGGGCCGCTACACCCCGCGTCAGTGCGGCGGCCTTTTATGTGACGCAGGGCGGATCGGTCGTTGCCGCGGCTGATTCGCTGAAAGCGGGGCCGAACCCCGCCTGCGTCGGTTGCGTATAGGCATCATGGAAGCTGGTGCGATTTTCCATAACATTTGCGCACCAACAGGGCGAAAGAGTGCCGTATGGCAGCGTCCCTCCTAACGCAAAAGCTGGTGAAAAACCATGCTGCTCCTAGTCAAGTCGTACCCTGCATGACGGCAACGGAAGCCGAAAGAGGGTGCGCCGCCGCACAAGCGAAGAAGTGCCTTGTCCTACCCGCCCAAGCCAAAGGCGGCAGGCCTTTCCCCCTGCTGGTTAAAGGCAGATAAGGCCGCCCGCCGCCTCTCCGTATTTTCGATTTTCTCCAGGGAGGCGGCGGTCTTATATGTGGGTGCGCCTATGGCTGACGGCGACGGCGGCGTTTATCTCCCCCCCAATGCACCGAGATAAAAGTTGGTTCGACTCCAACCGCCCACACAAGAAAAAATAAAACAAAGGAGGTCAATTTTATGCTGTATTCGGAAGCAATCGAACTGCTGGAAGATATGGCAGATGATCGCTTTACGCCAATTACCGAGGCAGAAAGAGAAAAGGTGCGCACGGCAATTCGGCTGGTAGCAAAAATGGCAACGGTTAGAGCCTGCCCGAAGCGCGCACTTCATGCCGCGATTCGCTGGATCGTAGAGAGCTGGGAGGCGAAAGAGGAGTGATCCACCTTGGCGATATTACAAAGATTCACGGCGACCAGATAGAGCCTGTGGATTGCATCACGTTCGGCAGTCCGTGCCAGGATTTGTCCATTGCAGGACGCAGAGCCGGGCTTGCCGGAGGGCGGTCTGGTCTTTTTGTTGAGGCCGTGCGAATCATCAAGGAAATGAGGAAAGCGACAAATGGAATGTACCCAACTTTCGCTATTTGGGAAAATGTACCAGGAGCGTTCAGTTCCAACGGCGGAGAGGACTTCCGCGTCGTTCTGGAAGAACTTGCCCGCGTGGAACAGCCAGACGCTATTGTTCCTAGACCTCCGAGGGGGGGCAGATGGAGCAAAGCCGGAGCAATGGCCGGAGCCGGATGGAGCCTTGCTTGGCGACAGCTCGACGCTCAACATTGGGGAGTCCCCCAGCGTCGAAAGCGAATCGCTCTTGTCGCAGATTTTGGAGGCCAACGCGCCTCTGAAATATTATTTGAGCGAACGAGCCTGTCAAGGCATCCTGACGAGGGCATCCAGACGTGGAAAAGCGTTGCCGGACTTGCTAAAAACTGCGCTGCTGGAAATGATCGAGTGGTGGCAGAGGGGGGGCGGAACGCAGCCTACACCCTGAAAATACGTTCGGGTTGCGCCGGAGGCGGTAAGGGCGCACTGGTACAAACGGAGAAAACCGGGACGCTATCGACGCTCCAAGACCAGACGCTCTTCCAACCGGTCTATTGTCTAGCGGGGAATATAATTGATCGTTCTGAAACAGCTGGCGCAAACGGATTAGGCGTAAAGGAAGATAAAAGCTACACATTGAACACAGTTGACCGCCCAGCGGTAGCGTACAAAGTTCCAGTCTTAAACGACCAGGGCGGCGGCAAGATGGATGTGTCGTATGACGTGGTGGGGACGCTGAGAGCAAACGCAAAGGGACACGACCCGATTGTGATTGACGCACTACCGTTTGACACTACACAACTAACCAGCCCGCAGAACGGAAGTAACCCGCACTGGGGCGACCCGTGCCATCCTTTGGCTGCAAGCGCGCATACGCCATCCGCAGTTGTGAAAGTGTTTGATGCACGAGGAAATGGCGACGGTCAGATAGTGCCGACCATTACGGGCGACCACGAAAGCAGAATCACGGACTACACCGCTATTGCAGTTGACTTGTACAATGGAGCCGTGACGGGAGATACGGCCACATCTATCACCTGCCGGAGCATAGCATCACATTCCGGGCCACAGGTCATGGAAAGCTATGGAATCGGGAACGGACAGGCTCATGCGTCGGTCACAAAAGAAAAGTCTGGCACACTGGACACGATGCACGATGCGCAGGCGGTTGCAATAGAACACATGGAACTGCCGAAGAAGATTGCCTGGATCGTGCGCCGCCTCACACCGACAGAGTGCGAACGTCTGCAAGGCTACCCGGACGGATGGACGGACATTGGAGAATGGACGGACACCAAAGGGAAAAAGCACAAGGCGGCAGACAGTCCGCGGTATAAGGCGCTGGGAAATAGCATTGCTCTTCCGCAATGGTTCTGGATCGTCCAGAAAATGAAACCGTACATGGGTGACGGCGCAAAGTTGGGAAGTCTGTTTGATGGCATCGGCGGGTTTCCGCTGGTGTGGGAAACAGCATACGGAGCCGGGACGGCGGCGTGGGCCTCTGAAATTGAAGAGTTTCCAATCGCCGTAACAAAGAAATGGTTCGGAGAAAAGGAAGTGAAATCATGAGAAAGCCTATGCTGCCGACAATTTCTTTTGCCTTGAGCTGTACGGCTCTCGGCCTTACAATTTTTAATGGTGCAGTTTTGCACACCAGGATTCAGCAGGTAACACAGGAGCGCGACATCTACGCCAGCAGGTTTCAGAACTGGTCTGACCGCGCGATCCGGGACGAAGAAACCATTTCCGCCTTGCAGGATCGGCTTGATTCGATGGCAGACGGCAAGGTTTATCTGGAAGAAGCCGGGACGTTTATGTGTACGGCGTACTGCACGGAGCAGTATCAACACATTTGCGGGGAGGGTCACGGAATCACTGCAAGCGGTCAGCCGATCCAGGCGGACGTGACGGTGGCGGCAGACCAAACACTTCTCCCCTATGGAACGGTTTTGTACATAGAGGGCGTGGGCATCCGTATTGTGCAAGACAAGGGCGCAGGCGTGCAGGGCTATCACCTGGACGTTGCGGTTGATACTCACGAAAATGCGCTGGCATGGAGCGGGTACGGTGAACATCGGGTGTGGATCATCCGGGAAGCGGAATGAAAGGAGCGACAATGCAGAAAGTAATTGCGATTGATTTTGACGGGACGCTTTGTGAAAACAAATACCCAGAAATCGGTCTGCCGCGCTGGGGCGTTATCTTCAAGGCTCTGTCCGAGCAGGAAAACGGTGCGGCCCTGATCCTGTGGACGTGCAGGACTGGAAAGGAACTGAACGATGCTGTGGATGCCTGCGCAAAATGGGGTCTGACGTTCGACGCGGTGAACAAAAACCTGCCGTCGTGGGTTGACACCTGGAACAATGATCCACGCAAGGTTGGAGCCACAGAATACTGGGACGACCGCGCAAAGAGCACAACCGATGCAAAGGACTTTGGCAAACTCGAAAGCAAGGTCAATGGGTACGAAATCGAAACGCGCCCAATCGGAAGCAGCCCATGTAGCTTTGAAACGCGGGTGACACACGAGGACTTCAACAATGGAATGCCTGTGACCGTAAACCACTACAAGAATCTGCACGATGCCGCCAAGGGGCAATTCAACTGGATGAAGAAAGCAGAGGGCGGATTCAATAAGCTGTATGACATCTATGACAACAAGATATATCCAAAAGAAAAACGGTTTCCAGTTAGCTTTGAAGAAAATGCGCCAGTGAAAATTGCGCTAAAATACAGGTGCGTTTACTGCACAACGGAGATAAGCCACAATCAGCGAGGTGGCATCCCGAATGAAAAGCTACCCAAAAAGTGTCCATTCTGTGGAAAAACGATGCTGCTGGAAGATTACCGGGTGGATGTAGAGAAACGCCCGCAGGGAATAAAGCCGATACTGGGAGAGGTGCTGTTTCCTCCGTACATCCAAGATTATTCATACGATTTGTAAGGAGAACAGAAGATGATCTTGCCGGATAAAAAGTATTCCGTGATATACGCTGACCCACCGTGGAGCTACCGCCAGTGCGGAACAGGGCCGAAAAGCCGGGGCAATGCAGCACAGCATTACCACACCATGACGACGGACGACATCTGCGCACTGCCTGTCCACAGCCTAGCGGGGGGGGTACGGCGTGCTTCATGTGGGCCACATTCCCACAAATTGCCGACGCTCTGCGAGTTATGGAGGCGTGGGGGTTTGAGTACAAGACCTGCGCCTTTGTCTGGATCAAGAAAAATCGCAAGAGCAACACGAATTTTTGGGGCATGGGAGCGTACACAAGGGCAAACGCAGAAATTTGCCTGCTGGGCGTGACACCCGGATTCAAGGCAGCAGCCCAGATCAAAAACCATGCCGTACATCAAGTGATAGAGTCACCAATTCAAGCACACAGCGCAAAGCCGGATGAAACCCGGCGGCGTATCGTGGAACTGATGGGTGACGTGCCACGGATAGAACTTTTCGCCCGTAACCGCTGCCCCGGATGGGACGCATGGGGCGACGAGATAGGAAGAATCGAATGAAAGAAGGCATAGAACGTAAAGCCTGTCCTGTCTGCGGCGGGCAAATTATCGTATCGGAACACTGGGCGTTCTCTTATGACCGGGTGCTTGGTAAAAGAGGAAAACTCCTGAAGAAAAGGACGAAAGACGTAGGTGGACCGATTGACTGCATGACGGCGTTCTGTCCGTCTTGCAGAGAAGCATGGAACGCAGACGAGTTCGAGATAGACGAGGAAGGACATTTTGTGGACTTCAAACCTGGAAAGGACGAATGACATGAAATGTGATGAATGGTGGCCGTACCTGCCACGATCAGATTCAACCGAACTTCCGCCCGTACATAAACGAATGAGCGAAAGCGAGGAAATATGATTTTCTTCATCATCGGCGTGGTCGCCGCACTGTTTGCGCTGGCAGTGCTGCTCCTGGCAAAAGAGTACAAGAACAGCGCAATTATCCCGGCGGTGGTCGCTGTGGTTATGATCGGCATTTCCTGCGTGTCCTACGTCCCTACTGGCTATACGGGCATCGTTACGACATTTGGCAAAGTCGAGGACGGCACAAAGGACGCAGGTATTGTGTTCAAACAGCCCTGGCAGTCCATCGTGAAGATGGACAACCGGGTGCAGGAAATGAGCATGGATTTATCTGCGTTCTCTTCTGACATTCAGGAGGTCTCAACAAGCGTATCCGTTGGCTACCGTATCAACCAGGCCAACGCCATGACGATTTATAAGTCCGTTGGCAAGAAGTACGAGGACACGCTGATTACTCCCCGCGTGCTGGAAACGGTGAAAGCGGTGGTGGCGCACTACGATGCAAGCAGCCTCATTTCAAACCGGGATGCGGTAGCGGCGCAGATGGATGCAAAACTCCGCGAGGTGCTGACAGAGTACAACATCGACTTGCAGTACATTTCCGTGACGAATTTTGACTTCACCGACACATTCACCGATGCGGTGGAGGCAAAGGTAAAAGCCCAGCAGGAAAAGGAAAAGGCAGAAACGGACGCAGAGAAACGCCGCGTTGAGGCTCAGGCCACGGCGGACGCTGATCTGATTGCCGCAAATGCCGAGGCCGAAAAATCCAAGGTGGCAGCAGACGCGGAGTTGTATGTAGCCGAGAAAAAGGCTGATGCAAACCGTGCGCTGAATGACAGCTTGAACAGCAACCTGCTGGAATACTACAAGATCACCAACGTGGACTCCCTGTGGAACGGCGAACTGCCTACCTACGTTGGCGACGGCAACAGCATCCCCATTATCAACGGCATCAACTGAGTTTTTAAGGAGCCGCCCACGCGGCGGCTCCTTTTTTATGAGCAAGGGACAGGCCCACCGCCCGGTTCGATTCCGGGATTGCCCGCAGAGAAAAATAAAACGAAAGGAGAAAACAATGGAAAGATATAGCATAGCCCTGCACGGAATCGACAGCTACACGAAGCAACCAATGTATCTGCCGTACAAACTCGATGCGGCAAGTGTAAAGGCCGCACTCCATGAAGCAAGGATGTGCGCAATGACGTTTTATCCGAGATTCAGAGAGACCGAAAAGCCGGACGTGGAGGTAATCAGAAAATGAGACTTGCAGCTATCGCAAAGAACATCAAGGCAAGCGGGGTGTGCGGCGTTCACTACGTCGGCCCGCTGCGTGAAGTATGGATTATGACGGCACACGGAATCTACCGCCTGAACGGCTACCCGAAGCCCATTGACCGGGACGAAACAGCTATGATGTTTGGCATCGGCCCTAAGACGATGGAGAATATCGCCTACAACGACTTCACCGACGAGGATGCGACATGGCTTGAGGGATACAACCTGACCGACAGTGTGGAGGGAGAAATCCGGCTGGTGACGATGGACATTGACGTGTCGATTCACGGCCAGGAACTCCGCCTGCTGACGGACGAGCAAAAGAACGTGATCGCCATTGCAACCGCCGACGATCTGGCCCCATTGCAGGGTGAATTTGCAAATTCTGCGTACATGGCGTTCTATCTGCGGACATCCAGCCAGGGTGAAAAGTACATCGTAGTAAAGGACGGATTTTCTGTCCGGGCAGCGATCATGCAGCCGGATGTGAAAGAGGCCCTGCGGGATTCGCTTCTGGAAGCGTTGACGCTCCTGCGCGTGGAGGGATTAAAGGACGGCACGGTGGACATAACGCGCCAGTGCTGGCCGACAGGAGGCAACGAGGAAACCGAGGCAGATGATGAAGAGACTTGACGCTATATACAAGTGCCGCCTGTGCGGCAAAAAGTATGTGGAATGCTCAACCAGCGGAGAAAAGAGCAACCAGCGGTTTGTAATGGACATGATGTACAGGGCCGTAAGTCAGAAAAAGCCGGAAGAGGTCATGGAACCGACGCTGTATGAGTGCCATTCCTGCGGCGGTGGAAGCTATGGTGTGGCTGATTTTCTGGGATTCAAGGTCAAAGACGAGGGGGCAACGGAATGAATATATACGTTGTGCCGGAAATTGACATTGAACGGTTCAAAGAAACAGGGGTCTTTGCTGTACGGCTTCTCAATAACGAGGCTATGACCCACGATGGGATTTACCTGGAATCGGATAGGGCAAAAGAGTTCGCAGAGTTTTTCAAAGATAACATTTTCCCGGCAGAAAAATTCGAGGAACTGGTCGAGTGGGGAATAAAGGCGGACGCAGAAAGCGCAAGTCTGGTGCGGGCGATTATTCACAGCAGGGTTTGGGAGTACGAACAGAAGCGCGCAATGACTATGGATCAGGTGCTTGTGCAGTTCTGCATACGGGAATACCCAAGCATTCAAATGCAACAAAAACAAGTAACACTGACGTACAATGCGCCGTATCTGATGAAAGACAACAATCCAAGTTGGAACGGTCAAGCATTGCAAATGGAGCGGATCAGACAGAGCCAAAAGGCAACAACTGAGGCCGTGAATGCTATGCTCTGGGAAAAACTCAAGGCGCAGGAAAGCATTTGCGCCTGCCAGGAAAGAGAAATTTATCTACTGAAAAGAAAAGTTCAGAACGAACAGGAAAAAGCCGAAACCAGCAAAGCCATTGCAGATCAGCAGATTGCGGTTTTGACACAGCAGCTTGAGAAAAAGAAAAAGCAAAAGCACCGCACATTGGGCGACCGGGTGCTTCAAATGATCGGATTCTGGGTCGGAATCATCTACTGGCTGGAAAACATGGACAGATAAACGAAGGAAGAAAGATGGATGTAATCAAAAGTGACGTTCGAAAGCTGGTAAACAAGGAACTGAACGCCGCAAACAAGCGCTTCCGGCCTTTTGCAAGCCCGCACGAGGGCCAGAACATCGTCCGTGAAGAACTGGAAGAGGTGGAGCAGGCCCTTGTACCGCTGAAACTCCACATTGAAACCAGAATGTGGAACGCCGTCAAGGCAAATAAAACCATTCCGCAGGAAGAACTTCACGAAATCCGAGAGATGGCTATTCATCTGGCGGTGGAAGCAATTCAGGTGGCTGCTATGGTGAAAAAGTTTGAACATGGACAGCACCGCGGCTGGCCCGGCGGAAAGGAGAATCGGCATGGCACAGAAAAGAAAGTCACCCCCGGCGGATGTGGAAACCGTAACCATAACCATGAGCAGGAAAACGGCGGAAGCAGTAAAGCAAGCGTGTGAAGAATATCTCCGCCTGCGGATGGGACAGTTCGAGGACTTCACGAATGAGGTCTGCTGCTGGGACTATGTGGAGCAGATGGAGAAAGAGTGTCACACTACCGAGGAACGGAAGAAATTCCACCGGGATCACGAGCAGAATTTTTACAAGTGTATGCGGCTCCGCGACCGTATGCGGGCGGGGCTGCGCGCGCTCTGGGCGCAGAATGTGCCGACAGATTCTATCCAGTTCACATTGAGGGAAGCGTACCGAGCAGAATCCGTATGGCTGGCGATCCGTTATGCCCTGGCGTGGCACGACTTCCCGGAGGGCGGGATGTGGAACGACTTCTTTTCCCCGCTCAACCGTTCAGATCAGCCGATGCCGAAAGTGGAACTGAAAGAAAAGGATGGTACGGAATGACGATAACGATATACCCGGACGGTCACTCAATCCAGCAGGGAACGCCGGAAGAACTGGCGCGGCTTGTGTTCGAGATGCAGGCACTTCAAACCTTACAGAGTTTTAGAAATATGGTTGAGGCCATCCAGGCGGAAATGGAAAAGCAGCAGAAACAAAAGGACGTTGTGGTTACAGTCCCGGAAGTACCGAAGAAACGACCGCCCAAGAGAAAGGCAAAAACCGATGGTAAAACCTGAACCGTGGGAAAATCCGATGCTGGATACTATGTGGCACTTCATGGAAATGGGCGGCCTAAAGGCAAACTATCCGGCACTGAAAGAAGCCTGTATGGAAATGCGACAGATGATTATGCAGAAAACGGCAGGTCAGCGCAAAGACCGCCCGAAAGACATCCCGTGGGAAAACTGGGAGCGCGTCAAGGTGACGATAATCTGCGAGGCAATGGCGCTGGTGCTGTCGGGAGAGCATGAACCAAAGGAGGAAGGTAAGAGTGAAAGAAAAACGGCTGGTTGACGCAAACCACTTTGAGCAGGTGCTCAAAAACATAGCGTGTGCCTTGAAAGGCGAACTGACGTATGGAAAAATCAAGATCGACGTGGTGAAGTTGATTATGGGAAGCCTGAAAGCTGAACCGACCATAACTGCGGAGAGCTTGCAACCGCTGACGTACAACGAAAATATGGACTACCTGGATTGCGACGAATTTATCTGCCACAAGTGCGGAATCCATATTGAGGACTGGAAGCGAATCAAGATTGACCCGGATGACGGGGAGAAAGAACTTTGCGAGTACACGTTTAAGCACTGCCCGGAATGCGGCGCAAAAATCATCATACACAAAAGCTGCGAGTTTTGCAGGTGGCATTTGCGAGATACGACGTGCTTCAACGACCTGGAAAAAAGACCCAGAACGACCCCGGAAGATTCTTGCTGGAACTGGGAGGAGCGAGAGTGAACGAGAATAAACAGCACTGTGATTTTTGCGAGTTTTTGTCCTGCATGAAAAAGGTGGACAAGAGTGAAATAAACTGGCGACAGGGAGAAAAACCGATGTATAAGGCGGCCTTGGTGCATGGATACCAGCGGCGCGGGAAGAACATCGGGACAATGACGCATGGAACATTCGACCTGAACTTCTGCCCGGTATGCGGAACAAAATTGGAGGAAGAGTAAATGGAACACAGCGAAGAAAATTGCTCCACTTGCGCATGGCATGACAGCTTCTCGTGGGTATGCTTCAACGGTTTATCCGAACACCGGGCGGATTTTACTGACCCGGAGAACACCTGCCAGGAATGGAAAGAAAGGAAAGATGAAAATGACTAGGGATGGGGTCGAGTATACCTGCGACAAATGCGGCAAGACCATGTTTGCGCCGACGGATATGTGCAGCAACATGAACAGTGTCCGCGAACGTATGACGAGGGACTGGGAAGAAGTGACAGACGACCATGGCCGCAAGCGCGACCTTTGCCCGGAGTGTAGCAAGGAATACAAGAAAATCATTGGCGGCTTCCTCAAGAAAAAGTAACTGCCGAAGAGCAAGCCTCTTACATTATATATTATACATAGTAGTCCGTCGTTAAATAGCCGCCCTGACGAGGCGGCAAGGGGCTTGTATACGGAAGCTAAGTTAAGGGACACGACGAGAAAGAAGAGCAAAACGATGCACCTACCCCCGGCGGGGAAAGGGAGTGCAGAGGGAAAACGAGGGCGGCGTTCCAGCAGCTTATCGGAATAGAGAGCAAAGGGAACGCGGCCCGGCGTTGTTCCTCTGCATCGTTCCCCTCTTTCGTTTGTGGGTCAAGATAAAGAAAGTTCCATGACGTGAACGGAAGGAGGGACGTAGAGAGTATGGCAGACGGTTTCAGAGTGCGAGAGCAAAAATTCATCTGCGGCAAAGATTACGCCACGGCTGAAACGATGCAGGTTGACTTCTTCGAGATCACGGAACAGCAGCACAAGGCCAGCACCCGCAAGAAGAAAGAACTTGCCAGCTCCATTGCGAAAGAAGCGTACAATTTACGGCAGTCCGGGCGATACCTGGAACTGCTGATCCAGCGCAACTTCCGCAGAACGGACTACTCCGTTACATACACCTACGACAACGACCGTCTGCCTGCACCCGGCGACATGGAGCGTGTGGATAAGGATTTTTCCGCCGCTATGAAAAAGCTGTACCGTATGTGCGACAAGGCCGGGATCGAACATCCGGGCTGGATCGACGTTGCGGAGTATATGACGTATGTTGATGGACGGTGGATCGGCAGACACCATCACCACATCGTTATGCAGCACACAAAAGGCTTGACCCGCGAAATGATAGAAAAGGCATGGGGCGACCGGGGAATGGCTCGGTGCGAACCGCTACATTTTGACCACGGCTATGTTGTGGGCCTGTCCAAGTACATCATGAAAAATGTTCGGTGCAAACGGCACTGGCGGCAGAGCCGCGGGCTGAAACCGCCCAAAATGCCCCGCCCGAACGATGGGAAAATGAGCCGCGGCAAACTCAAGGACGTTTGCGAAAACCGTCTGGAAGATCGTGCGTTCTGGGAGAAAATGTACCCCGGCTATACCATGCACTACTGCGAACCCATCATCACGGGAAACAGCACCCGCCATCTGATCGTGCGCCTGTACCGCAAAGAAACCGGGATGAAGAACAGGAGGAATCAACCTTGAGCGTGAGGCTTGAACTTTCCGACCTGCCGCCCCGCATCCGCGCCCAGGCGGAAGCGCAGATCGCGGCCAGAGGCCAGAAAAAAGCACCCGCTGCGCCGTCAATGGCTACGGCGGCAAGCATTGCAGAAACCGCAGGCATGGAATTTGACTCCCGCGGCGAGTATAACTACTACATGGGCGTGATCCTGCCGAAAGTACAGCGGGGGCAGATAGTCAACGTGGAAACGCACCGGGCGTTTTCCCTGCTCCCGGAAAAGGAATACGGAAACGTGAAACTCCCGGCGGCCAGATACACCGCCGACTTTGTGTCTGTCTCTTATACACATCTGACGCTGCCGAC
>ENA-UALA01000436-UALA01000436.1-human-gut-metagenome-genome-assembly--contig:-NODE-436-length-23082-cov-14.828375_pt1 | contig 23082 bp, 37 predicted proteins | sample MGYA00243696_ERZ654460 | MGnify/ENA primary metagenome ERZ654460 (study PRJEB26926, sample SAMN06164725) | human gut metagenome | biome: ENVO:00009003; feature: ENVO:2100002; material: ENVO:00002003... | reverse complement strand
CTCGTGGGCTCGGAGATGTGTATAAGAGACAGCTATTTTTCTATTTTTAGTTTTGAAAAAAAATATGATGTAATTGCTCGTAAATCGTTCTATTTTGCGTGTTTAGGTCTGTTTCTTATCATTATCCTAGAAATTATCTAAAATTCAATACAAGCCAATCTATGAGCTTACAGGGGTATTATATAGCAAGGGGTATCTAATCAACAACCAAACAAAAAAACCACTCGTTTGAGTGGCGTGTAAATGAAGAGTTATGACCTCACTTTCTATTTAATCAAATTTTGTTCGTTAATAGTTTCAATTGCTTTTTTAACTTGTTCAGGTTTCCCAGTTATAACTAATTTTATTGTATCTTTCGTTTCAGCGTTCTTTTTACCTACTTTAAACAAGAACCAACTGTACAAGATGAATGATACAATATAAACAATATAAACCATTTACACCTCTTTCATTTCTTCAATTGTTTCCTCTACTGTTCTATGCAAATCATAGTAGAAAACACCAGTATAATGTTCATCTTCTTGTTTGGTCCAAGTTTTATAGTTTGTTTTGTCCATGATTTCATTAACCATTTCAGAGTGTTCATTTAAGTTTGTAACAAGAATATCAAGAGCTTTTACAGAGGGCTTATGAAATTTTGCTGTGAACTCGTACGCTTTAGCAATCTCTTGAAGCATACTGAATAAGTCCATATATTGAGCTTTAGCATAAGCAGGTATTTTCTTTTCATCTGTTGGAAAATGTTCGTCTACTTTTTCATCATGTAATTTCAAAGTGTTGTTAAGCAATTCAATTTGGTTTTTAAGTTTCATTTTTTAGTTCCTCTTTCTTTCTTACGCTTGCATTCCTGTTAATTTGTTTAAGTATTTCGTTTTACGGTCGATGTGATACTCTAAATTGTTTCCCCACCGTGTTTGCAGTGAAAGTTTTAAGCATTCAATGATGTAACTTTTAAGCGTTCCATTCGTGTTGACATCCTCTAAAGTGTAGAAATATTTTCCATGTATTTCTATTTCTCTCCAAGTGTAAGAACTAGGGTTTATACTATCCTCTAGCGTGTAATCTGTGTATTGTCCAATATAGCTTGGCCAGTCAGCAGTTGTTACTTCACTAGCTGATGGCATCCAAGGTGTGGCGGTTGAACCTGGTTCAAGTTTTAAGCGTGAATAAACAAAACCAGGGATGTCTGATGATTGTCTGATGGTAATACTAGCAGTATCAGCTAGAGCGACATCAAAAGATTGATACTTAGTATGTTCTTTGTCTAAATTTACTGGTGCATTTAATCGGATTGTTTTACCTAAATCACTTTGTTTAATAACATAAGTGCACCAAGCAGTAATTGTATTCCATTCATCACTTCCAACATTTCCAGCTTTAGAATTCTGTCCTTTAAGTTGGATACCAAGTGAACTTCCAACCATAGCATTCAACGGTATATAAACGTTAAAACTAAAGTTCATTGCTGAAACTCCAGTTTTAGATTTAATTGCAGAGTCATATATTTGGCTGGAATTAAATAAAGTATCCCAAACTGTTGTAGTTGAAGTTGCTGTTAAATTTCTCGTGCCTTTCAACAAATTCAACCTAGGATAAATAGTTGAGAATCTATCTGCACCGTCTGAACTATATGCCCATGCTGTGTGAGTATATTTTCCATCCTCCTGTTTTACTCCTTGCGTTCCGTCAGTAGATTGTAATAAAGTGTAAAAGTGTTTTCTTTGTTTTTCATCACTTGCGTTGTATTCATTAAGTTCAAAGATTTCATTTTCGGCAAATGCTTCAAGTTCTTCTTTTTTTAAGTTATTAAAGCCACTAGAGAAACGGATAAAATTCAATGTATTTTCATTAATCATAGTAGTTACCTCTTAATTTTATAATATTTGTGTTGTCTGTGATTGTATTGGCATAAATATAATGCTCGTCGCTCAAGAGTTCTACTGCCCTATATAAGCCATTTTCTGTTTCTGCGGTACAAATTACCATAAGTTCAACTTCAAGCGTCCTAAACGACTGATAAATGCTTGCATTGTTGCTTACTTGACTAACAATAGGGTGTATTTCAGCAAACATCACGCCAGTTGGTTCTCTTTCATAGTCTAAACTAACAGTAAAGCCTAACTCTTCAAGAAACTCTTTGATGTCTAATTTTTTGTTTTGTAAGTTAATCATTTCATTTCCCCTTATAAGTATCTAGAAACCAGTCCAAACGATTAAAGAACCACTCTTCTCGTCCCTCATCGCTAAAATATTCGAGGTTTTGGACATTTTGCTTTTTGACAAAGTTGTATAGTGCTGTTTCTTTGACTTCAATAACTGCATTTTTGTTGATAAATTCAAACATTTCAACAATTTTATCAGCTAAATCGGCTTTCTCTGCGAACTTTTCAGCCTTACGAACTTTATGGCTATTGACTTCGGTATTACGTACCAAACGCAAGAAGTAAGACTGTTCAGCTAGCATATTTAGCTTTCCTAGCGTGTTAATAATAATCATATCAGCAACTTCACGGTTAATCACTTCGTCTTTTTCGAGGTTTAGACCGTATTTTTTGTTTGTGTTACGTTGGTAATTGTTGATGTGTTGTTTTACCTCTAGCATGTCATGGATAAGTTCCAAAGTGATAATTGGTGCATTTTTTAAAAAAGTGAGTTTTTCTTTACTGATTTTCATAATTTGTATGTATTCCTTTCGATTAATTCCATTAAGTTAGTAAAATCAACGGCAAACAGAGGGGGAACAAGTTCTCTCACAAGTTCCTTTGCTTCCTCTACTCGTCCTTGTAGACTTAATTTGTCTACTTCATCAAGTATCATTTCATAGTCATATCCCATTCCTGAACTCCTTAGAATGGCAATTGGTCGTCAGGGATATCAGCAGGAGAAGCACCACCGAACAAGTCAACAGTATTCGGAGCCATTCCACCATGTGGGTCGTTATTATCACGGTTTAAATTAAACTCTGGTGTTACTTTAGCATACGAAGCGTTATAATAAGTTTTGTCGCCTTTTGTTTCGGCTTTAATTTGGTCAATAAATACTGTTACGATGTCGCCATAATTTACGCTATCAGGTAGCCAAATGCCTCCGATATAATGCTCAAATGGATATGCTTTAAATGATAGGACTTTTTTAGTTCCTTTTGCTGTTTCAACTTCTTTTGTGTTAATTTCGTTTACTTTCAAAGTTTCGATAATTTTCATTTTTTTGTTTCCCTCTCTTTATTTGATAGTTTAATTATAACGTGTTTATTTTCTTTTGTCAAGTATTAAGCATTCATGTTTACTTTTCCTTGTTTGCAAAGCTCGTTTGCACGGTCGCTTGACATCTCTTTATTTGCTACCATTTTTTTCAAGTCGCTTAATTTGTATTGATAGTTCGCTTTTGGTCGTGGTTTAGGTTGTGTAACATTGTTTTGACCTTTATTAGTAGAGTCAGCGTCTTTTGTATCATCTAATTTCAACGCTTGACCGTAGGCATATTTACTTGCGTATGATTGACTAGCCCCAGTCGCTTGAGCTTTATCCATGCCTTTCTTGTTGACGTCAATGACTGCCCAACCGTCACCGCTTGTGATGTCATTAAGGTCATCAGGGTTAAAAATATCAACATGAACATGTAACATCAGTTCGCCATTCATTTCAAACATTTCTGTTTCCGCTTTTTCCATTAGCCCATACTTTAATAACAAAGGTTTCAAAGCTGTTTGGATATCCTCATTATTTCTGAAATTGTACTTTCCAAAACTGTTGTATTGGCTTTTTGGTACTTCAATTTCATTGATTAATTTCAAAACTTTGCTTTCCATTATAGGCTCACTCCTTTATTTACATGTTTTTTGTACATTTTCCACAACCATTTCAATAACCCTCTGATGTATCTACCAAGTTCTTCGGCTACATTTTCAACGGTTTTAAATGCAATCCAAATAAATATAATTGTTAAAAGTAAAGTCAACATTTTTTTATTCCTCCTTAACTGTATAACTAATTATAACGTGTTTGCTTTCTTTTGTCAATCACTAAGCTATTAAAGTTCTGTTTCAAGTTCTTTACAAACCTCACAGTCACAATGTTCTGAATCAACATCATTCACTAGAGCGACATCATAATCTTCATCTAAAACAACACGATCAACACTTAAAAGTGAATCAGGTGTTTCAAAAAATACATCTTTGTTTTTGTTTTCTACTTTTTCAAGTTTTTCGATTAGTTGTTTTACTGTTAAAGCCATTATTTAATACCTCCAATGTATTCATGTATTTGTTTTAATTGTTCTTTGCTATCTTTTTGCGTGTATTTTCCTTTCCTACCTGTTTTTGTTTTCTTTTCAGGAGGCGGAAAACCTTTTGCATTGAAATACTGTCTTGCATACTCAAAGAACGTTAGTGCATTAGTGTAATTGTGTTCCCCTAGCATTTTATGATATTCTAAGCTAGTTTCACGCCACTTATTGAAGTCATTCCAATTCAGAACCATAATTTACCTCTTTAATAAACCAACCGTTCAAAGGCTCGTCTTTATTCAGCCAGAATTTTAAATAACTTTCTGTAACGCTGAAATGTTTCGCCATATCCTCAAAAGTTTTAAACCATAAGAACTTTTGACGATTTAAAGCACAATATTTAAGCATTTTTCGCTTCCTCTCTTTTTCTAATTTCTTCTAGTTCTGCTTTTCTGCCTTTAAACTCCTCAAAGATTGATTTTTGAAGTGCTACCCAGTCCTCTGCTTCTGAACGTTCAAAGCCCATTTTAACAGCCATGTTAATATAATCATTATATTTTCCCATGTCTTTCTCGTATGGTTCGTTTGGCTTCTTTCCTGCCCTTACAATATACTTCAAGGCGTTTGTTAAAGCGAAGCCTTGTCCAGTTGTGAAGTTATATTGCCAAAATTTTAAGTCCCATTCACTTCCCCAAATTAAAAACTCTTCTAATTGAATGCCGTGTTTATTTGCGTAATATTCTTGTGCCATTATCTTTTAACCTCCAAAATTTTCTTTCCGTTTTCATCAAATACAACTGCTAATGCAATCGTGGTTGTTTCTTCCATATCTTCTCTAATACATTCTACTGCGGTTCTTAATTTCTTTACTTCATAAGTCCAACCACCTGAACCGTCCTTTAAGAAATAAATCACTTTAATCATTTTTGTTTCCTCTCTTAACTTGATGACTTAATTATATCGAACTTTTTTAACTATGTCAATTACAATTATATTTCATCTCTATATAATCTTTGTAACATTCTTCTGAACAGAACAATTTTTTAGCGTCGCATTGTTTGCCACAAATTTTACATTCGCCACCCTCTGCGATAAAATGAACGTTCTGTACTCCCCATTCATCGCACCAAAATTCTAATGTGTTGTTTGCTTGTTGTTCTTCCATTCCTAGGCTGTCAACCATATATTTGAAACACATGGATAGCTTAGCCTCAAACTTGCTTAGATGTTCTTGCATGAAGTCATAAACTTCTGTTATGTCAGCCTTTGACTTCTTGAATTCTTCCAACTGTTCCAAGTCCGTCACTCGTGGCGGATATTCTCTTGTTGTTCCGTCGTCATAATGATAAACAACTTTCTCAATTGCCATTATTTGATACCTCTCTCTTTGATTTTGTTTGCCACTACTTTGTAGTACATTCTTGTTTCATTGATGAACATCTCGTTTACTTTAACTTCTTTTTGACGTTTTCCTTTTTGTTCTAATCTGTCTAATAACTTAACAAGTCCTTTTGCTGTGAAGTTTTCAATGAAGCGTTCCACTTCTTCTTTTTTATCTGCTTTAACGCCTCTTAAACGCTCATAGAGAACGATTAAGACATCTAACATAGAAATATCTTCCATTTGTTTATAATAGCTATAAACGCTATTTAATAGCCCTAGAAGCATATCCTTTTCAATATCTGTTACTGGTTCTTTTTGTTGAAGTCTTACTGCGATTTTATTAAGTGTTTCAAGTGAAATTTTCATTTGTTTAACCTCTCTTAACTTGATGACTTAATTATACAAAAGAAAAACCGCAATGTCAAAGACAAAGCGATTAATCGTTAATTTCTTTTAGTTTTCCATTTTGTTGCAATGCTGTTAAAAGACTTTCTGCGTCATTTTTTGTTTCCTCGTATTCTTCCCCCTCTTTCTGTTCCTCGTCTAGTATCTCTTTAGGTTTGTTGCCTGTTGGGTCTATAATTTGAAACTGTTCCCCTACATAACCTAGACACACTTCTTTGTCATAAGCATAGTTACGAGCTTCAACAGTTAAAATTGAATACTTGCTACTTTTTCCCATTTTAGGACTTAAACATAAACAGAATTCAAACCATGCACCAATTGCTGAACTACCTAAAGCGTGAGTGCTCCGAACTCTAAAACTTTTTTCTTCTAGCGATTGATTGTTTGTGTCTTTTCGAGCATGTGCAATTAAAAGGAACGTTACATCATTCAGTAGTAATTTCAAGCGTGTTATGTTGTTCAGCACGTCATTCATACTTGACATGTCATTTAGTGTATTTCTGTCTGTCAACATGTCTTTTAAGTTGTCCAAAATAACAAACTTGATGTTGTTTTCTTTGATGAACTTATAAAGTCCATTCATGTGGTCCTTATTGTCTAACTTAAATATCCCCCCTGTAATGAAATGCAAGTTATCAGGAACATCGTTATAAGCCTTTAACCGTTGATGTAAAACAAAGTCAGTATCTTCATTGTCAATAATAAGCACGTTCGCTTGTTTAGTTTTAAAATAGCCAAAGGGAATACCTTTAGCTACGCTTAAAGCCATTTGTAAAGTTGTGGAACTCTTAAAAGACTTTTGCGGTGCAATTGTTAAACCTGCCTGTCCTCGTGGTATTAAGTGTTCTATCAACCATTCGTTACCACCTTTAAAATCTTCTTTTTCTTGTAACTCCTTAGCTGTTATAACACGTTCAAACAAATCTTGCATTTTAGTAAACCTCTTTTACTTCATAGTCAATAAAAATATCATTTTTATCACTTAGTGGTTTAACATAAGTTTTAAATTCATAATCAGGATAGATGTTTTTTAATCTAACTAACCAATAACTAGCCCTTTTAGTTTGCCATTTAAAATTCTTTGCTTTTGCGATATCTTTGTTAATTGCTTTGATGTCGTCTTTAATTGTCATTTGAAAAACCTCCATAATGTAATAACGAGAGCGATTATAAGTAAAAAGTCAACTATAAGAATAAACGATAAAATTATAGTGACAAAAGTTGCTAAAACCGTCAATCTATGTACCCTCCTTTTATTAAATCAACTAAACCTAAAACGTAGAAACCTAGACAGCATAAGAACCAAACCCCATACAGAGAGCTGTCAAAATTTGCTACAATTCCAAACATCGCTGACATTAACCAATAAACAATAAACATATTTAATTACCTCTTTCTTTTTTATCTATGCTTTAATTATAGCTGAAATAACATTACAATTCAAGATATAAAATATTTCTTTTTAGTTACCTTGTTAAATGGTATAACTATCCACGCAAACGCAGTTTTTATCCCCCCCTTTTGAAATAATTAATATGTCAGCGCTAGTAACTTAATCAGTCCTCACATCAATTCGGCTATGATGAACACCCAAGCGGTAACTTCTTATTTAAATTTGCCTATGTTGGGGGAACGTTTAGAACTTGCTTCCAGTGACATCACACAGGGCTACCGCTTTGCCTAACTCATTACTCACGCCTTATTCAGTACGGTTTTCATATACTCACTTTCTAAGACATCAGACAAGCCTTAGACGTATTCAATTTTTATATATTTATTATAACATACGATTTTCCAAAATCAAGTAAAAAAATCAGGGTCAAAAATAGAAGAATGTCTCAACCGTGGGAATAGTAAGGAATATATTATTTTTTGGTTACAAATTATTTAATCTAATTGTAAACTATCTAAATCTTTTGTTGGTATAATAAAAGTTATAACTAAAAATGGGTATGCTATAATAATAACATAATCAATGAGGGAGGTAAAAAGCATGGCAGAAAAAAACATCTATTTTGTTAATGATGAAGTAGAACTAAAACAAGTGTTAGAGTTTATTTCTAAAACTGACTACGGTGTCAACATTGACAAAAGTCAAGAAGATGTTTACGCAGTCGTGACTTCTTATAGCCTACCTATTTAAGAGGATAGAAATGAAAAAAATTTTAGCTATTGACTTTAGCACAGCTAGTAAGAAAGACGAGGGAACAGGGTACGCCTTTAGAAAAGATGGTAAATTGTATGTCGGTTCTATTAAAGCATACAACGCAAAAAAGAACGCTTGGGAACGTACCTTTGACATCGTAAACGCAATTAAAGATATCATTGATGAGTTTGACTTGAAAGATTATCATCTAGCCATTGAAACTCCTATTATGGGAAGAAACAGAAAGCACAGTATTACATTGGCTAATTGTAACGGTTATTTTATCGGTGCTATTGACGGTCTAGTAAATGGCTACACTTTCATAGATAACTCAAAATGGTGTAGCTATCATCTTATTTCAGGCAAACGAGAACAACGCAAAGAAGAGAGTCTTGAACTTTTAAAAGCCACAGGCTTGGTTGATTCTGATTGCAAAGATGACAATATCGCAGACGCTTACAACATCTTAACGTATTGTGAACACTTGGGTTAATTGTTCCCTTATAAAAAACAATAATCAAAAAACGGAGGTGGTAATATCAGAATATCTCAAAACGGTTTGAACTTGATTAAAGAGTTCGAGGGTTGCCGATTGACTGCTTATAAACCTGTACCGTGGGAACAAATGTACACTATCGGTTGGGGTCACTACGGTGTCACAGCAGGTACAACTTGGACACAATCGCAAGCTGATAGTCAGTTAGAAATTGATTTGAATAATAAGTATGCACCTATGGTTGACGCTTATGTAAAAGGCAAAGCAAATCAAAATGAGTTTGACGCTTTGGTTTCATTGGCTTATAATTGCGGTAATGTTTTCGTTGCTGACGGTTGGGCAGAGTTCAGTCACGCCTATTGTGCTTCAATGATACCGAAGTATCGTAATGCAGGCGGTCACGTGTTACAAGGTTTAGTACGACGAAGACAGGCAGAACTTGACTTATTTAATAAGCCAGTTACTGGAAGTTCAAACCAAAATAATCAAACAAAAGGAGAAATTAAAATGTACCTTATTAGAGGACTAGACGGAAGTGGAAAACCTAAACATTGGTATGTTTCGGATGGTGTAGGTGTTCGTCATATTCGTACAACACGCATGTTACGTAACTATCAAAATGAATTCGGTAAACTTAATCTACCAGTTGATACAATGTATATTCCAGAAATTGAAGCAGAGTTTGGACGTAAAATTGACATTAATTCAGGAGAGTTTAAATAAGGAGGAGTAGATGAGCTTATTCAATCTATCACGCAGAGCGGAAGATGTGAGCTTTTCAACTTTCACAGTCCAAGATCCTACAACTGATTTGTTACTAGGTAAACTCTTGGGCTTAGTTTCCTATTTTGATAATGTTGATTATTCAGAAGCGTCCAAACTTGAGGACTTATTCTTTTGGGCTTTACAAGGTCAAGAAGTTTATCGTGTTTGGTATGGTGGTTTCAAGTATTACGCTCAAAGAGTGAACGCAGACCAGTTTAACATTTTAGTCAGAGAACCAAATCGCAGACAGGTCACTATTAGAACAAATGATTATGAAATGCTGTTAAACCCTTTCTACGGTGCTAACCCACAACGGTTTGGGGTAATGTTTGGAATGGCTAGTAATGGTATCGGTCGACGTCTTGATTCTCAAGCTCAAATCAAAATCTATTGGAAAACTAAAGTTTCTAGCGGTTTGAAAGAAGTTTGGGAAAGAATTCGTGAACGTCTAACACAACAGCAACAACTTGCAAGAGAGTTCAACGGTGTGTCCGTTATTGGTTCAGATGACGATATCAAACAGATTCAGCCAGATTACAGCGGTTCGCTACAAAATGACGCAAATCTTGCAATCGAGGTTGCTTTGAGTGAGTACGGTATGCCAAGAGAATTGCTTTATGGACAAAGTAATGAAGTTACTATTATCGCTTTCGCAATTCAAAAAGTGTTACCACTATTAAAACAACACGATAAGAACATCGTTTTCAACCAAGAAAACTTTGTCGCTTATATATCAACAACAGCCAAGGGAGGAAATATTGAAAGTAAAAGCAGTTCGAGGGATAGCGAACCCACTGGGGACAATTGATTCTCACGGTACGGTTATTGAGTCCATTGCTAACGCAGGGGACGGAGTAGATATCCTAAACCGCCATAGAGAAAAAATTGGTTCAGGGTTTGTTCATCTTGAGGGGGATAATGTAATCTTGACAGGTTACGTTGACGAAGAACAATACACGGCTGAAAAGATTGAGGAAACAGGCTTGTCAGTTGGCTTTAATGCTAACGGTGTAAAAGCTCGTGAAATTGACGGAGTAGGCTATTATAAAGACGTTACAATTACGGAGGTGTCACTAACTCCGTTACCAAGTAACAAAGGTGCTAAAGTGACAAAAGTACGAGAAGAAGAAAAAGGAGAACAAAAACAAATGGGTGCAAACGAAACACAAGAAATCATGAAGCAAGCAATCGAAGCAGGTGTAAAAGTTCGAGAACTTGAAGCTCAAGTAGAAGAACTTAACAAAGAACGTGAAAAACTCAAAAAGGAACGTGAAGCTAAGATTCCTAGCGAAAAACCTCAAGACGTAGAGCGTAAATTTATGCGTGAACTTGGGGACAAAATGCTAGAAATGCCAGAACAAGGTTTCTTGCGTGAATTTTCTAATGGTGCAGATTTGAACGTTGTCAACTCTCTTGGGTCTATCACTTCAAAATATGCTCGTAAGTCAGGTATCTATGACGGTGCTATGAAAGCACGCTTCCAAGGTTTGACACTTGCAGAGGACGGTGTAGATGATACTTTCTTACAAGGTACTTTCAAAGCAGGTACAGACAAAAACAAAGCTCAAACAGCTACAAAACGTTCACTACGTCCACAAATGGCTGAAGCATACTTGCAAATGGATAAAGCAACTGTGCGTGGTGTAAATGATTCAGGTGCGTTGTCTGAATATGTAATGTCTGAAATGGTAAACCGTGTTATTCAAAAAGTGGAATACAACATGATTCTTGGTTCTGCTGACGGTTCTAACGGTTTCTATGGTTTGAAAACTGCCACAGACGGTTGGACAAAACAAATTGAATACACAGACTTGTTTGAGGGAATTACTGACGCAGTTGCTGAATGCTCAATTTCTAACGCAATCACAATCGTTATGAGTCCACAAACTTTTGCAGAGTTGCGTAAAGCTAAAGGAACAGACGGACACTCACGATTCAACGAGTTGGCGACAAAAACTCAAATCGCTCAATCGTTTGGGGCAGTTAATCTTGAAACACGTGTCTGGATGCCTAAAGACGAAGTAGCGGTATACAATCACGACGAGTACGTACTTATCGGAGATTTGAACATGGAAAACTACAACGACTTTGACCTACGTTATAACGTGGAACAATGGCTTTCTGAAACTCTTGTGGGTGGTTCTATCCGTGGTAAAAACCGTTCAGCATACCTAAAAAAAAAGGGTAGTTTAGGTGTCTAAATAAGAAAGGGAGTAAATAATGGCTGAATTTAATATTACAGACCGTTATGTTCAACAAATCGAGAATGTGATAAATGGGGGGGAGATTGGCGATAAGTTCCCTCTCTTGTCACGTATCCCTAAAGTTGGTGCAGATTTGTTGCAGTCGGTCAATCTAACAGGCTTTCCTGAAGCTAAAGAGCAAGGACAAACAGGTAGCGTGTTAAGCGTAAATGAAGAAACTTATAAAATTCTTACCCCTCGTGGTTTTGGTTTTGGTATTAATCTTTCTGATTCAGGTAATTTAACTGCTGACGGTGTGCAAAGTGCATTGAATACAGTACTATATACTTTGTATCAAACAATCGAAAGTCATTTAATTTGGGGCGGAGTTCATAGCTCAATCGCTTCAAGTTCAATTGTTGGGGCTGTTAAACAGAAAGCAAGTGCCGATAAGTTTTCACAGTCAGGCGACGATGTACTTCTTGTAAAAGAAAATGATTTCACACCAGTTGTTAATGGAGTAACTAAAATTGAAACTTTGAGCTTTAAGCACTATAATGACGGAGGGGATAACACTTTTGACAAGGTGCTTATTAACCCTTACAAGGGCATTTTAGCAGGCGACTTGGTACCAGAATTTAATGTGACTAAAGACGTTCGTCATAATAAAGTACAAGTATATGGTACTATTACCGTTTGCGGTGGTTTCCTCAAAGACGGTGCTATTAAAGTTTGGAAGTAGTAGGAGGATAAAAAACAAATGGCATATACATCAAAAAATGAATTAACCCACGGTTTAGGGTATGGGGTAGTGTTCACAGACCTTACAGGGTCAAAAGCAGGTATCCCTATCGCAGGTTTGCGTGGTATTGAAACAGATAGTAAACAAGAAAACAAAAACTTCTATGCAGGTTTTAATGCACCTTATCGTACACTCGCAGGTGCTAAAGATACACAAATTAAGGTTAAGTCTTATGACTTGCCTGATGACTTTGCAACTCACGCTTTAGGTTTTGGAAGTGTTTCAGGGTTCTTGACTGACGACGTAGCAAATTATAAACCTTATGGCTTCGCTTATGCAGAGCGTTACCGTGATGATGACGGAACAGGTTACAAAGCGACATTCTATCCAAGTGTACAAGCTACAACACCAAGTGACACAGCAGAAGCGGACGAAGAAAGTCCAACTGGTAAAGAGTACGAACATGAAGCGACTGTTACAACTGGAGATTTTACACTAGGGGACAAAAAACGCTTATTTGTAAAATTCAAAGTGTCCGATACAGAGCTAGCAACTGGAACAAGTGGCAAAGCATTGGCATTTAAAAAGTTGTTCAACGAACTCAAACCGCTCACAGCTACTGACATCAAGGCGTAATTTTAAGAGTGGAGGGCTTGGAATTAATAGTTCCCACTCTTTTATTTTAATTTATAGGGAGATATACAGATGAAGAAAGAAGATTTTAAATTTGATTTTAAAGCATTAGAACGTATGGAAGATAACGGAATTTACTTTGGAGATTTGAATGAACGTGACTATCACAGTTTGGCATTGTTCTTTTGGGCTTGTTCGCCACAATATACACTTGACGAAATTCTTGGGGCTTTAATTGGTGGTTTGTTACCTGTTACTGTTGCCGAACTTATGGAACAACTGGTAGACGAAACAAAAAAAGCAATAGCACTAGCAGAGAAGAAATAAGGGACGACGCAAGAATTACAACACTTGCAATTGTTAGTGCTATGACTGCTTTTAGAGTTCCTTATGAAGTATATAGCCATAGACCTTTAGGGTGGACACTCAAATTAATTTCAGCGTTGACACCTAAAGAGAAGAAGAAAACAACCGCAGAAGAACTAAACAAAGTGGAACATGTGGAGGTAAAATTATGGCAACCACCAAGCAAGTCACAGGACTAGAAAAGTTCACAGAGAAACAGCTTAAAAAAGTTTGGTTAGAAATGGCAGACGCTTTTAATTCTAATCAAAACACGGTAAAGCGTAGCTATAAAAGTTCATTAGGTGGCGACTTTTCAGGATATCATGTAAAATTTGACACTAAAAAAATCACTAAACAAGTTACTAGGTCATACGGTTCGCTTAAAAGTGGTAACATTGGTATTATTAACGGCTTTAAAGACAAAGAAGAAAGTTGGAGAATGCTGAACGTCTTGCTTCATGACCGCCACTTACACCAAAGACACGGACAAACGCTAGTTAAAGCTACTCACGAAATGGACGATAAAACTAAAACTATTAAGCGTGAATTAAGGAGTATAACAAACAATGGCTAAAGAAAAATATGTCATTCAGGCAGAGTTAGACACTAAAGGGGTTTTAAGTAGTGCTAGGGAAGCACAAAGAGAAATTAATAATATCGGTCGTCTGGCTAAAGAAACGAACAAGAACGCTCAAATAACAGGTTCTGTTACTATGAAAGACAAAGGTATTAAAGAAACACAAAGAGCTTTAAACCTTGCTAAACAGAACGTTGATAATTTAACAAAGGCACTTGCAAATGCTAAGATGTCAGGTGCTACACAAAAACAAGTACAGGCATTAGAAAGCCAGTTGATAAAGGCACAAACTCAAGCGACTAGACTAAGCACAGAACTTTCAAAGATTGGTTCGAGCAATAAGTTCAGCTTATCTGGTGCGTTTGATAGCGTAAAAAGTTACGGTTCTAACATGCTTTCAACTTTCTCTAAAATTGGGAACGTAGTGAGTGGAGTTAATGCAGGAATTGGGCTTATTACTGGTGCGGTTTCAACTGCTACTGGTTATATTGGCGGTTTTGCTAACAACTTGATGACTACTTATGACCGTCAAATTCAGGCACAAAAGAGCTTGTCAGCTACTTTGTCAGACGGTGCAGAGGGTTACAAACGTTTCAATTCATACATTGATTCAGGAAGTGAACTACTAAAATCACAACGTAATGACCTGAACGAGTTAGGTTCTACCATTTCAGGTTATACTAGTCTAACAGGCGACCAAGCATTTAAAATTGTTAATTCAATTAATGCTGTGGGGGATAGCTTAGGGCTAACAATGGACACACAAAAACAATTCTCTCTTGGTTTGGCTCAAGCGTTGGGGTCTGGTACGTTACACGCTCAAGACTTCAACCAAATCATGCAGTCAGCTTTGGGTGCACAGTTCCGTGACATGTTGATTCAAGCGTACAACGAAATTAACCATACTAGCATAGGTATGGGAGAGTTCAAGCAAGCTATGGAAGATGGTGCAATCGGTACAGATGTAATGAACCGAGCTTTAGAATTGTTCCAACAGAAAGGGAATGAATTAGTTGCTTCAGGTCCTAGCACTTGGGGGCAAATTCGTGAAATGATTACTAACGGTTTCGATACAAGTGCATTGGACGGTTTCCGCAAAGGTTTAGGCGATACAGGCATTGACATGAGTAACTTAGGAAACAATGCCACAACAATGGCAAGCACTATCGGTAGTCAGTTAGGTCAAATGGCAGGTAAAGCAGTTGGTGCATTGACACAAATCATTGACAAAAACCATGACGGTAAAGTGTCACAAGATGAAATGAAAGGTGCAGTTAATGACGCTAAACGAGCAGTTGAAAACTTTTTCAATAAAATCAATTATACTTCTATCGGTAGTTTCTTAGGTAAAGTTGGTTCGGCTATTAGTTCATTAAGAGATTTGTACAATTGGGCTAATAACGCTTATAGTGCCGTCCAAAGTGCTTTGAACCTTTCACGTAGCGTTGGGGGTAATACTGGTTTACTTGGTAAAGCATTAGGGTTCAGAAAGAACAGTACATGGGGCGATATCTTTAGTGATTTTCATTGGCTAACAAGTAACATTGACCCTCTTGGAATTAAAGAACCCACTTCACTAGGTCAAAAAATTCTAGGTTCAAGAAATGGACAGTTACCATTAGACTTACAATTCTTTGCAGGTGGTAGGGAAGCAATCAGCAGAGCCGTGAATGCGGTCCAACCTTATGCACGAGCAACAAAAGGAACAACAGCAACACCAAGCATTGGAACACAAGACAACTCAAAACAAGACATTAAAATCTATGTACAATCTAGTGCAGACGGTCGTAGAATTGCGAACGAAATTTATAACAAACTAGAAAGAAATGGGGTAAAACTAAACAAGCGTTGATTTATACTAAAAGCAAGTTATACAACAACCCTAAGTGGATAAAAAAGGCACGTGAAGAAAAGAACAGGGTAGGACATTGTGAAAGATGTTGGAGTACAGAACACTTAATTTGTCATCACGTTATCCCACTACAATGGCAAAATGACATGTTAGATGTCAACGACTTTGACAAAGAAGTAATAAACGTACCAACCGAAGTTCTTTGCCATAAATGCCACCAAGGAAAGGAACGAAGCGGAGATTTGATTGACTACGCAAGAATTATAGCGGAGGGCTTAATGTAAGGAGATGTAAAAATGAGTTTAATTCAAGACTGGATAGGACAAGATAAAGATAATGGCGAAATGATTAAGCTACTAAAAAAGAAAGTGGCTAAAATCGAGCATGAAATAGACTACAAAAAGGCAGATAAAATCTTTAATTTCATTGAGGAATTTATGACTTTGCCTAATAACGAACGCTTTAAAATCATACCTTATCATAAGGCGGTGCTTACTTTGATGTATTGCACTCCTTACCAAATTGATGAATTTGTTGTTATTGTAGGACGCTCAAACGCTAAATCTATTCTTGATGTTATGATAGCCTTAATTGAACTCTTTTTGTTTCCTAAGCCTAATAGCGTCATCGCTTTAATGGCTACCAAGAAAGACCAAGCAGAAAAAATCTTGATGAAGCATTTTAGAGCTATGGGAAACTGTCAAGGCACTATCATTAATAAGTTTAAAAATCAATTCAAGCTGAATAAAGAGCAAATCATCGTAAAAGATAACTCAATTCTAAAAAGCAAAGGTACAGAGATTTCTATCTATGCTAGTAACGAGGACACGCTAGACGGCGGACGTGAACAACTTGTAATAATAGATGAGTTTGGTGCGTTTAAAAAGAACCCTCTTATCACTATTAGACAGGGGCTAAGAAAAAATAAGGGTACGCTTTTTATTTCAACCACAAACAACGTTATTCGTGGCGGTGCTTATGATGATGAGCTTGAAAGTTGGAAAGAATGGGTAAAAGACGATGACTTCAGCCATTGGGTATTCTATTATGCTTTGGACGATTATGACGAAGTAAAAGACAGTTCTAAGTACATTAAGGCAAACCCAGCCTTAGGTTACACTTTAACACTTGAGGACATTCAAAAGGACTTTATAGGTGCAATTGGTAACCCTGTCAAAATGGCTAAAATTATCACTAAACGCTTTAATTTATCAATGACTGACAGCACTACAATCTTTACAAAACAAATTGTAGATAAGTGTCTAGTACCGCCATTAGACTTTGAGGGTCGTTTAGTTGCTATTGGTTCAGATTTTTCAGTACGTGGCGACGTTTGGGGTACTGTGATAGGTTACAGAGAAAACGGACACTATTATTTCAAGGCTATCCCTGTCATGCCAGAGAGTGCAGAAGATAAATTTAAACACTTAGGGGAAACAATAACACACGAGGGCATTAATAACATGTCAGACGAAGCATGGGACGCTTTTATGAGTGCTATGAATGGTAGTGTTCCGATTGCGTTGAATTATGACCCTAACTATGCTAAGAATTTCATTGATAAATTTGAACAAACTTATGACATTGAATTTTATAACAAAGTAATGCAGAACAGTTTTAAGCTATCTAATACCCTAGAAGCCACACAGAAGCTCATGGAGGAGGGGAAAATACATTTTGATAGTAAATTACTAGCGGTGCATTTAATGAACGCAGAAACGAAAATAAACGATTTTGGGCTTATGCGTATTATCAAAAAGGGCTATACAGACAAGATTGATTTGGCAGACGCTTTAATTAACTTGATGTGGTGGTTCTTAGAAAGCGAAGAAAGTGAGGACTATTTCATTTAATGGCTATGACAGAAGAAGAAAATAAAAAAATGCTAGAAGCGTTAAAAAACTTAGCTTTTGGAGGAAAAGAAACAAAAACAGTTATCCAATATAAAAACAACGCAAACGGTCGGAAAACAGAAATAGGGCGAACAGTTACAGAAGTCAATAAATTGCCAGACCGTTCGGCATTGTTGAAATTAATGGAGATTGAGGGCGTTTATATTGACGCAAATGTGAAACTTAAACAACAAAAAGTTGACGAAGTAAGCACAGAAAAAGAGCTAGTAGACTTAGTGGAGGGCTTGGCGATTGAATAAGGCATATACTTGGAACGAAAAAACAGGGCTAGACTTTTGTAAAGAGTTACCACAATGGAACTTGTTGACACGTTCAAACCTTAGATTTTTAACAGGGGATACATCAGAGGACCCAGACAAGTTTGACCCTAGTCATTATTTTAAACTGAACGCTTTAAGCGAAGTATACAGAACTAGCCAGTTCCCTAGTGATTGGCATAGACCTTATAGCTTAGGAATTAGGCTTTACAACCCTAAAAACGCTAGTGGAACATGGGGGTGGACTTATTGGACACATTGGGAAAAATTACCAGTTAAGCCTAACCTCACACAAGGCAAAAAAATGGGTGTATCAATGCGTTTAGCTAACTTTGGTAGAAAACCATTAGACTTTAATTTAAAACTATTATACGGTAATACTTCGACTTCTGTGGGTACTTATAAAGTTGAGCCGTGGCAATACGTTTTTGTTAGTGAGTTAGTTACGCTACAAACTACGGAAACGGCTAAAAACTTAGGTTTGACTGTTGAACTTGACAGTACAGGACAAGAAGAACAAATCGGCTTGTTTTTCCCTAAGATTGAAATGGACAAGGTAACACCATACGTTACAACAGAAGAAGAATATAACTATTTTAAGAGCCAAGACATGGCAGATTCACGACCTGTTTACACAGGGTATTCTGATTCAGATAGTAACGATTTTAGAGATTACGTTTGGGGTGGACAACTGAACGATGAAAATTATGAACTGTTCGGAGGAGATACAAAACAGAATGCCGTATGGTGCTATTGTCGTCCTCTTAATCAACGTGTATTAATTGGAATTGATTCTGATATATACACTAACGCAAGTGGTAGAACAGTTAATTTTCACGTTTTAAACGGTTCTAAGAGTGTGTTTGACATGACAGGGAACACTTTATATCCTGAACAATTTCAAGACGACAGACAAGCGTTTGACGGAGTGGGGAACGATTGGGCAACCATACAAGAACCGTTGTACGTAGTGGACCAAAACACAGCGATTGACCCAGTAGCAGGAGAAATGGCGAATGTATGTATAGAGGGTTACCACTATAAACAAGCAAGTCAAGGTTATAGAGTTGATGAAATACCACGTTCAGCAATTTTAAATGTTGGTTACTCTTTAGGTTCTTACTACGTGAATGAAGATTCAGACAAAGAAGTTAATGTCATGCGTTCAAGGGTTGGTGTAACACCTCCGCAAGTGTTTGGAGAGCCAAGTTATAGCAGTATGAACGACTGGATGACTACATACGGACTACCAAACGGACTAATCATGCGACCTTGGAGGGTTAGAATGGTAGATACAGAAACGAACTTGACTAAAATCAAGGGTATTTCAATCGGTTGGAATGTTTCTCTGTTCCAAAAATTTCTAGCAACAGACCACGTGACAGAGGATTGGTTTAGAGGTTATGACAACAAGCGTACTAAGGCAATACCAGACCGTGTTTTATTCATCAATGACAAGGCAAGAAAAGCATGGCTTTATAAGTTCAACCCTACCAAGTCAGCATGGGAACGTTCGGTAGAATACACCATACCAGATTCAGACACGGCACTATTAAAGGCTTGGACCATTGTACCAAAGGACGGTGCTATGAACGGTCATATAGTTTTCACAGACAAAACTAACGCTGAAATGCTTCAAAACATTCGACCTAACTGGTTAGATTATGACGAGTTCACTCCTAAAGTGCAGTATGATGAAGTCAAGTATAACCCTCAAATGTTCACGAACTTGTACAATACACGCTACCAATGGTGGGGAATTAAAGACGAAAACCCACAAAATCAGTCTTACGGTCCTTGCGTTCCTTATAAAATGGACTTTATGACAGGACTATGCAAATTAGAAAGGATATACGAGTAAATGTTTTCATGGTTAAACTTTGAAGAGCTACTAATTCATAACCCTATTGAGCTTATTAACCCTAGTAAGGACACGATAAGTGTGGCTATGAATAAAAAGCAATATATTGATTTTTTCAGTAACAAATACACTTATAACGGTGTATATTATAACGAAGAAATGGACTTCTGTTTATTTTATTATGCTGACCCCTTACAGAGCTACAAAGAGGGCGATGTGTACGCTCAAGGGTATATAGATGTAGAAATGAAAATATACCGTGTAAAATGGTTGTGTAACGTTTCTATTAAACTTCCTCTAGCTCCTGAAACAACTGGAAATTTATTAGACGTAAAAGACGGTGCAGGCTTTTCTGGTACTGGTAACGGTCAATCAAACATGGGAATTGGTTGGTTCCATTTTAATGAATGGAAAAAAATCTCTCAAGTGTTCAAAGCAGGGGATAAAATAACCATATCTTGTGAAATTGCGTTTTTTGATACTGAATTATATAGCGATTCAGACGCTGCTCATGTACGGCTTCAAATCGCAGGGGGAAATTGGCAACAACTTTTCAGAGTAGATGTTAAAAATGTGAATGGCAAATTCTATACTAGAGAAGGATTTAAAACGTCAGAGTTCACGGAAAACCCTAGCCATATAGTTAAAGTATCTCAAACAATGGATATAGACCAAGACTTTATAGCACAAAATGGAGATGTTAATCATATCTTTTTTATATTTGATTGGATACCTAACGGTGCAAACATAAGCGTTAATGACCTAAAAATTGAATTAAATGGTGCAGAGAAAAAGCATATCGCTTACGCTTATAGTTCAGACGGTGCAGATAGATTCTCAACTATTTATCCTAGGTTCAATCTTTTAGAGGGTACTAAAGACTTTAGCGGTTATTGGTACGGAGAGTCTTGGGGTTGGGAAGTTGACGGAACTTTTAAAGGTTTGACAGTCAAGAAAAGACGTCATCAATGGGGTGGACTTTATAAAGTGTTTACTGCACCTAAAAACGGAGTTTATACCTTTTCAGCTTATGTTAAAAGTTCAGGAGATAATGCAAATATAATAAGATACACCTATAAAAATAATGATTATTTTGGAGGAGAACAGATAGGAAATAACTTTGACTGGTTTAGAGATTCTTATACAGTAACTTTAAAAGCAGGCGACACTTTTATTGTTAGGTATGAAATAACTGGTTGGGGTGTTGATACAATTTTATGGACGGCAGGGCATAAATGGGAAGAGGGTTCTTTTGCTACTCCATATATGCCAAGTGAAAGCGAAACAACAAAATCAGACCGTCCTAGCTACATTGGACAATACACAGATTACACGCTAGAAGATAGCACAAACCCTAGTTCTTACACTTGGAGAGAAATACAAGAGGACAAATTGAATGTTTCAAAAACTGAAATGGTAGTAAATGCCAAAAATAAGACAATTACAACTGTTTTGAATGGTGCTTTAGCTAAATGTACAAAAGACAAAGATATCACAGGTTGGCGAAATTCACAACCTAATGCAAATTATAATTATAGACAACCGCAGTACACTTTAGACATCGGTGCAGATGACTTTATTATCAGCGGTTACGGTTTGAGAGGTTTGAAAAATGGATAGTTATTTAAACGGAAGAAAAGTAGATGTATTAAACCCTTTAGACTTAATCGGAGTAGGTCGCCATAAGTTAGAAATACAAGTAGACAAGAAAAACTACTGGAACATGTTCAAGGAACAGATTATAGTTCCAACACCACCAAATAACGGTGTAAATAACTTGTTTAGAGGTGGAGAGATTTTACCTAGTGAGGTGTATAATGATAACTGGTATAAAACTTGGGCTTTTTTTGCTTTTGGTGGGCAAAGTACCATAGAACGTAAAAATGATTTATACCCTCAAATGACTTATTTTAAGTTCGCAAATGCCACAGGTAATGCTGACATTGGTTCAAGTCAGTTTGAAAAAGAAGTTGAACTAAAACCGAATACTAGATACACTTGGCAATTCAACGCTAGAAAAATAAAAGGCGATATGCTTACTTATTTTGGCGCTTGGGAGAATATCTTAGTTGATAACACTAAAGATGTTACAATAGACGGAGAAACAGGTTTAAAACTAAATAGAGACTTAGGTTATAATTGGAGTAATAAAGCAGTCACAGACGGTTGGGAATTGCATTATATTTCTTTTACTACTGCTTCAACGTTTCCAACATCTAAAACATTTAGATTTGTGATGAATGCTAATAGTGAATGGCATGTAAAGAATATACAAATCACAGAGGGCGAAGGACCTAAACCGTTCCAATTGTCAGAAGCGGACAAATACAAATATACACAGTATCAAATGGACAAAGGACACAGAGAAATTTATTCTAACTTTGGCTTTTATTACAGCGAAGAGTTTGACTTTTGTTGTGCTTATAAAGTAAATATCCATTCAGATTTTGAAACTGTTGATTTTAACCCTGTTGAACAGAGTTACACAATTAGATGTGAGATTGAGAACTTTGCTCAAATATTAAACCCAGTTAAAGAGTATTATATCAAAGTTCCAAGCAGTTGCACTTTTGATAATAGTATACTAATGAACCCTACAACAGAAAGAGGAGGTAATTACTTATTAGAATGTAAAGCTAAAGGTCTACACTTACAAGTGTTTGAACAACCTGACGGAGATTATAGCAGAAGTCAGAATAGAAAAGTATATTCCAATATGTACGATAATCTAAGTACAAAATCATGGAACGTTTATGGTGGCTTCGTATATACTGGAGAACTACAAACGTACAAATTAGAAAACTAATAAAGGAGAAGAAAGATAATGATTGAAATATTGAAAGCAATTGGCTTAGTTGTATTTATGCAGTTACTTAGTTTGGCACTAGAGTTTATAGACACAGGTACTTTAAAACCTAGTGTTAGAAAAAGAATAGCAGTAGAGTTAATTGTCCTATCTGTTTATGTTGCAGGTATGACAGTCTTTAAAGGAATGATTAGTGATGAACTAATATCATTGATTGGAACTGTATACTTAGCAGTAGTAGTCAGTCACTTGTATAAGTTCTTAACTAATAAGAAAGAAGAAATAGAGGGAGGAGATAAAGAAGAATAGTATAGTAGTAGTATAGTACTAGTGTATATAGTATGATAGTATAGCATAGCAATCGTTACAAAATAAACTTTGTAGCTTTGTTGTGCTTTTTTTGTTTTAAATTTTTGTTCAAGTTTATAGGGGGGGTGATATAAAGGCTGTCTCTTATACACATCTGACGCTGCCGACGATCTTACGCGTGTAGA
>ENA-UALA01000424-UALA01000424.1-human-gut-metagenome-genome-assembly--contig:-NODE-424-length-23562-cov-13.787382_pt1 | contig 23562 bp, 23 predicted proteins | sample MGYA00243696_ERZ654460 | MGnify/ENA primary metagenome ERZ654460 (study PRJEB26926, sample SAMN06164725) | human gut metagenome | biome: ENVO:00009003; feature: ENVO:2100002; material: ENVO:00002003... | reverse complement strand
CTCATCTTCAATGCATTTCACCGTTCCATCCCGAAACTGCTCATAATGCAAATTATCCTCACCTTTGAAGATGATGGTATCGTTTTTAATATCCTTTGCTTTCAGTTTGCCCTCTTTTACCATCTGTTGCTTCTGAGCACGAATGCGCTCCAAGAGAACCGAAACGGGCTCGTCATTTGGGTCTTGCGGGACAAGTTTACCACGGATAGCAAGGTCAAGGATTTTCTCTCTTAACGCTTTCGTATCAATCATAAGTCAATTCCTCCAAGCATCTCTTGAAGCTTTGAAACTGCTTCGCTGATGGAAGATGCTTTTTCTTGCATTTCGGAAAGGATTTCAGTAATAGAACGGTCATCTTTTTCGGTTAAATCGATCCACTTGAAATCAAGCTTTAATTGGTCACGAGAATAAACTTCGTCAGCCGTAAACTTACGCCATCTGACGTTTGGATTATCTTCAGAATAGGTCTGCATCCTATCTACCATATGACCGGAACAATAGCAATTCACAAAGTCGTCGAGATGTTCTCTTGTCATTGGCTTAGTGGCCATGGTGTGCTTTATGCCTGTTCTATAATCATAAACCCAAATATCCTTTGTTTCTGAACCTTTTTCAAAGAAAAGGACATTCGTTTTAACGCCGCCTGCATAAAAAATACCGGTTGGAAGTCTGAGAATCGTATGTAGATTAAAATCTTTTAAGAGCTTTTCACGCACCTTTGCAGTAGCATTGCCGTCAGTCAGCACATTATCAGGCAAAACGACCGCCACTCTGCCTCCTGTTTTTACAATGGACATAATATGCTGCAAAAAGTTGACCTGATTATCGGATGTTTTAATAAACTCCGGCCGGTTTGCCGCAACTTCAACACTTCCCTGCGGTCTTGTGCCAAAAGGAGGATTTGCAAGGATGACATCATACATTTTATCCGAAGTATCCAGCAACGAGTCCTGACAAACGATAGGGCTTTTTTTGGTGCCGATATCGTGTAAATAAAGATTCATTGAAGCAAGCGTAACAACAAGCGGTGTGTTGTCCGCACCGAATAAAGTGTTATTTTTTAAAAAGTTCTGCTTGGCAATCTCTTTGCTCTGCGATTTCATGTGTTCATAAGCAGCAAGAAGAAATCCGCCTGTTCCGCAAGCCGGATCGGCAACAGTTTCTCCAATTTTAGGATCGATTACATCTACCATTGCTTTAATCAAAGCACGAGGAGTAAAGTATTGACCGGCGCCGCTCTTTTTATCCTGCCCGTTCTTTTCGAGGATGGATTCATAAATAGCTCCCTTAAAATCTCCTTCCATCATATACCAGTTTTCACTTGCTACCATTTGGATAACTTTTGCGAGATGAACCGGACTGTCAATTTTGTTGGAAGCTTTAGTAAATATTGTGCCGATCAAACCTGTATCGTCTGCAAGCTCTTTGAGGATTTCTTCATATTTTTCAACCAAATCAGAACCATTCAGGTCAACAAGGTCTTTCCATTTGCACCCTTCAGGCAAAGAACTGCCGAGACCGAGTTCCTCTTTTTCGTCATCCATTTTCAGAAAGAGAATATAGGTAAGCTGAGTGATATAATCAGTAAATCCTACGCCCGCTGCTGCAAGCACATTCGCAATATCCCATACCTTTTTAAGTAAGGTTGCTTCGCTTTTTGTTTGTGTATTTGCCATAATATTAAGCCGCCTTTAAAATGAATTTCGATAGTTTGATTATCTCGCTCGTCAACGCCGAGGCACCGAAACTTGTAATCGCTTTTCGCCAAAGATCTGTATCAACGGCGTTGAGTTCCACTGCGTCAATATAACCGTCGTTTATGATATAATCTGCAATCTGTCTCATAATTTCCTGTTGATCAAGAGTAAGGCTGCGCTGGTTTTGTCCGCAGTAGAGAGTAAATCTTTGTGAATAACCTTTGAGCAAACTCCTGAGATTGCTACTTTTCCTGTAAGCAAAGCGAACAAGTTGAATCAGATGGGTAAGCGCATTCATATTCTGCTTTTTATCCAATTCTTCCACATTCCCGTTCATATCCAGCAATTTATAATTGCTCCATATAGTATATGGTTTAAACAAGCGATTTTCTGAAAGCAGCTTGTCCTGCAATTCTACAAGCATGGAATGCGTAATAACGGTATCTTCTGAATTGTATATGATGCGTAAAGCTTCGATTTTATCAGCATTTTCGCTCAAATATTTTTCAAAAGATTCTATGAAAGTTCTTGCTGTTTCTTTTGAAAATCCTTGATATATGATTTTATCGTTATCCGGTGCAACTGCAAAATACCCCCTGTGCATTTCAAGAAGCTTTTTTCTTGCCTCAACATTTGCAATCAGGCAATGAATCAAACTTTTCCTTTCTGCGTTGGGTGCAGAAATGCTAATGTATTCGGGGAGACTTCCGCTTGACAGCGCTTTGTTTACAGCGTTCGCCAATGTCTTCGGTGCAAAGCCAAAATCCGAAATAAAGATGTTTAAATGCCTGCCAAACAAAGGATTATCCTCATACCGATTGTTAATTGTTGCACAGTAATCTCTTAGCAACGCAAGATTATCATCGTTCACTTCTCCGTGCGCAAGACGCTCGAGCAACTGATCGAGCTTAAGGGATTTATTTCCACCGGTGCCATTTGGGGTGCCGGTAGGTTTTGGTATGGTTTTGTCATGCTCAGTTACTCCGACAGCATCTACGATATAAAAACACTCCTTCGTTGTAGCGTTAGGTGTAACTTCTTTTAATTTATCATCATTGATAACACGGCAGCCTCTGCCTTTCATCTGCGTATACAGCACCTCTGATTGTACATCATTCATAAAGAACACAACTTCCAAAGGCTTTACATCGGTTCCGGTTGCTACAAGAGTAACTGTAACCGCAATGCGAAAATCCTTTTCGGTTCTTAAATCACGAATAAGGGCGTTCGAGTCACCGGCAGAATAGGTGATTTTCTGTACAAATTTTGCGGGCACTTTGCCGTCTTTAAATTTTTCCTTAAACACTTCCCTAACTACATTTACGATTTGTGTTGCATGATTATCGTCTTTTGCAAAAATGAGTGTTTTGGGAATATATTTCCAGTTTTCTTCTCTGTCAGGGTACAGATCGGTATATATAGAGTTCATATATGCGGCGACAACTTCTTTAATTTGGCTTGGATTGATAACAGAACGGTTTAACTGTTTTGTGTTGTAATCCACTCTTTCTTCAGCCACATAAGACGGCAGTTCAACACCGCTTTTCGATATATCTCTGACAATATCCCCGGCATGAATAGTACCGCCGTGTTCCGTGACATTAGTTTTTATTCTGTAAACCCTTGCAGGAACATTGACGCCGTCAACAACAGAGTCGTCATAAGTATATTCTTCGATTCTATTTTTGTTAAAGAACGCCTCCGCTTCGGGTGTAGGTGTAGCGGTTAATCCTAAAATTTTCGCATCTTTAAAGTAGTTAAGCACAGACTGCCACTTACCGTAAATTGAACGATGGCACTCATCAATAATAATAAATTGAAAATGATCGGGCGGTAGCTTTAAATCATTGCCTAATTCAATTTCCGGTTCCTTTTTATCATCATCGGAAAAACTGAACAGGTTTTCATCTTCTTTATCTTCGTTTTCTTCAGAAATAGATTGCCCCGTTAATACTGCAAAGAGTTTTTGAATGGTAGAAATGACAATATCCCCATTAATATCATCAACTTTTTTCAAGCGATTGATTTGGTATAGTGAACTCATGGGCCGCTGCTTTTCAGTACGGTCAAAGAGACTAAATTCTGTTTCCGTCTGCCTTGCAAGGTTATTTCTGTCAACAAGAAACAACACACGCTTTGTAGGGGTGTAATTTAGCAAGCGATAAGCTGCAAGACAAGCTAAATATGTTTTGCCGGAGCCAGTCGCAAGAACAGCAAGCGCTTTTTTCTGTCCGGCTTTAAGTGCCTTTTCAAGTGCAACCTCTGCGTCATATTGGCAATCACGCAATCCCTTTTTTTCAATTCTTGGCAACGCACCATATTCAGACTTTTCACCGATGATTTGCAACATTTTTTTAGGAGAATGCATTTCGGTTAACTCAACATAATCTCCATCAGGATCAGTAAGCATATTTTTAAAATATATTTTGTTTCCATTCGCAAGATAAACCAGAGGAATCTGTCCATCAAACCATAAAGGATACCAGTTTTGTGGATTTTTAGAATAAGCTTCTGCCTGTGCTGCAACAATATCGCCCAGACTGTTTTCTTCTTTTTTTGCTTCAACAACAGCAATGGCCCTATCATCTACAAAAAGCAAATAGTCGCTTTCTTTGTTTCCCTGCATTAAAGCTTCTTTAACGGCCAATGCGTTAGATGGAACATACTCATCACGAGAAACAATATCCCATCCAGCGTTTCTTAATTGCTTGTCTATTTTAACTCTTGCCTTTTCCTCGGGTGTCATAAATTGACCTCCAATATAATTTTGTTTCCGATAACAAAAAATTATCGGAAGTTAGGTGGTAAAAAAATTATTTTGTAAATTCAAGAATATCATCCACACCGCAATTCAAAGCAACGCAAAGGCGTTCAATGCTTTCCAAGGAAATATACTGATCCCGTTTCAAACGGGTAATAATATTTGCACTGACTCCGGCTTTTTGTGCAAGCTGGGCGTTTGTAATTTTCCGATCAATCAACAAGTGAAAAAGCTTATCATATTTAACAGCCACCAACTTCACCTCCGACAATAATCCAAAAATATCATATCACAAAATCGTGAATATTTCAACAAGAATTACTGATTCTTTACGCTTGTGAATGCCCGCCTATGTTGGCGGGCAAATTTTTTTGCCTTTTTTCTGAAAAACAGGGTGCGTTTTGACCTCTCAATTCCAAATAAGTGAAGGGGTAAATTTTTTGAGATTTAGGGGGTGCATTTGGTTGCTCCCAGTGGGAATAAGTGAAAGGGTTTTTCGGGGCAAGAAAAATAAAACTCCCGCAACCGGATAAAAAATATTTTCTCATTTTTTCTGTGAAATAGGGTGTCATTGAGACTTGTAATTCCAAATAAGTGAGAGGGATTTTATCAGATAAAAAATTTTTCAGAAACACTCGATAATTTGGTGTTTTCCAGTGGGAACAAGTGAAGGGATAAATTTTATCAAAAAATTTTTTGGAGAAAGCCTGAAATTGGGTGTGCATTTCGGAACCCTTTGTCCAAATGAGTGAAGAGGTTTTTTCATTCGGAAATATTTTCCCTTTTAGGGTTGGAATTTGAGTTCTCCCAGTGGGAATAAGTGAAAAGCCTTTTCATTGTACCTTGAAAATTGAATAACGATCCAAATGGGATATGACTTTGCGATGCCGCCTGACAGGGGCAGGGACAAAAAAACTGGATTCGGAGAAAACGGCGGGCTCTGTAAATGAATGGATCAAATCGTGAGGAGGTGAAAATCATGGTCATAAAAATCACGCCAAAGCAGTCAAAGCGAATCAACGCCCTTGTCAGAAAGCTCTGCTGCAACTATGTAGACGGCAATTGCCTTTTGCTGGACGACGGCGGGGAACACGCTTGCGTGCAGTGCATCAGCCGGTATGGAATCTACTGCAACTATTTCAAAAACGCAGTCCTTCCCGCAGACAGGGAACTGTTTGCCGAGTTCATGCAGCCAAGCCGTCAAAAGAGATGCCAAATCTGCAAGTCGTACTTCGTACCAAGGGCAAAAAACCAGCGCTACTGCCCAAACTGTGCCGCCGTACAAAAGCGGAAGAAAGCCGCCGAGCGCCAGCGCAGGAAACGGGCAGTGCAGTCTCAAGCAGGTTTCAGGGTGCGGGTCTCCGGTGGAGACCTCTGCGCAAAGCGCAGAAGCACCGACCGAGGCGGTAGCCGAGACCGCAGCCCTGACGAGTGATACTGTTTTGCGACGGTAGGAGTACAAACAGTCTGCTCGCTCCGATAGGGCGGAGATTTAAGAAAGAAATATTCTGCTGCTTGGAACAGATGAAAGCAGAGCGCCTATGTCACGCTTTTTGAAGCCGCAAAGCCGCAGAAATCAAGGCTTTTTCCAAGTGAAAACGCCATAGGGAATACCGTAATACCCGAACATACAAAATCACGGTTTGAAACCGTGACAGAAAGAAGGTGAGTTTCTGAATCCGTATTTTAAACTATCCGAAGCGGAAAGCTATGTCTTTTACAAAGTCCCCAAGGCTTTGTTCACAGAGGAAAAATACAAGCCGGTTTCCACCGACGCCAAAATGCTCTACGGTCTGCTTCTCGACCGGATGCACCTTTCCGCCAAAAACGGCTGGACGGACAAGCGTGGGCGCATCTACCAGTTCTTTACCGTCAAAGAGGCGCAGGAAAAGCTGCGCTTCGGGCACGAAAAGATATGCAGATTGTTCTCGGAATTAGAGCAGGCAGACCTGATTGTCCGCAAGCGGCAGGGACAAGGCAAGCCGAGCATTATCTACTTAAAAAAGTTCTGACTTCGGATTTTTGGACTTCTAAAGTTCCGATGAGCGGAAGCTATTAAGACGAATAGAGTAAGAATACTTACTACCCGAAAAAGAAAGATTACTGGAGGTTTTATGAAATGAAAGAAAAAGAAACGATTGAATACTTAGATTTAAAATCACTTGTTCCCTTTCAGAATCACCCGTTCAAGTTAAGAGACGGTGAAGAAAAGGAACAGCTTTTAAAGAGCATAAAGGCACAAGGTACAATCGAGCCGCTGATCGTCCGTCCTCTTTCGGAAAGTGAATACGAAGTCATCAGCGGACATAGACGAATGGAGATTTGCAAAGAACTCAGTATGGAAAAGATACCTGTTATCGTCCGCAATTTGACCGATGAGCAGGCGGTTTCCATGATGGTGGACACAAACCTGCACAGGGAAAACATATTGCCAAGTGAGCTTGCGTTTGCCTACAAAATGAAATGGGAAGCAGCCAAGAAATCAGAAAAGACTTTGTCGCAACCTGCGACAAGGATAAGAAACGATGATGTCATTGCTCAGAGTTTCGGTATCGGCAAGGATACTTTGCACCGGTATATCCGTTTAACTTACTTAATTCCCGAACTGCTTGAGATGGTGGACGAGGGCAGGATCGCCCTCACGCCTGCGGTGGAATTGTCGTACTTAACTAATGAAGAACAACAGGCTTTGCTGAACGAAATCGAATATGCAGACGCTACCCCGTCCCTTTCACAGGCGCAGAGACTACGGAGCTTTTCCCGTCAGGGCAGGCTCACTGCCGATGTCATCTTTGCAGTGATGAGCGAGGAAAAAGCCAACCAGAGGGAACAGATTCGGTTTCCAAAAGAGGAACTGCAAAAGTATTTCCCTAAAAGCTATACGGGCAAGGATATGCAGAATACCATCCTCCAACTGCTGGAAAAGTGGCAGCGGCAGAGGGAACGAAACGCAAGGGAGGAACGGTAAATGGACGATAAAATAATTCCTTTGGGAAGCTTCATTCCCTATTTTCGCTCGCCGGACAACGATTCCTTTTCCATGCAAATCGGCGGCACGGTCTATGAGGTGAGCACCCATTTTGATACAGACGGCAAAGAAACTGTCCTAAAGCAGTTCCGTGATTTGCTTCTGGAGCTGCAAAATATTTAACCCTGCACATTCGACAGTACGGGCATTGTACGGTATACTCGAATTACCCTGCAATGCCCGGTTGTCAGAAAGGAGACTGAAGAATCAATGACAACGCAAAACAAATCAAACGGGCAGGAAAAAGAAAAGATCACCGCCCTTTACTGCCGCCTGTCGGTGGATGATGACAAGAAGGATATGGAGTCGAATTCCATTACCAATCAAAAACAGATTTTGCTTGACTATGCGAAAAAGCACGGGTATCTGCACCCGGTTTTCTTTGTAGACGACGGCATTTCCGGGACGACTTTTCAAAGACCGGATTTTCAGCGGATGCAGAGAATGGCGGAGAACGGAGAGGTCGGGACGATCATCGTAAAGGATGTATCCCGCTTCGGCCGTGAGCAGGTCGAGATGGGCAGGCTGACGCAGATGGTCTATCCGTCTCTCGGCATTACCTTTATTGCCATACAGGAAAACATCAATTCCACGACCGGCGAAGGAATGGAAATGCTGCCCTTTTACAGCATCTTCAACGAGTGGTATGCGGCGCAGACTTCCAAGAAAATCCGTGCGGTCAATGAGCTGAAAGCTTCACAGGGCAGGCGGGTTGCCTCTGCTGTCGCCTATGGATACAAAAAGATCGATGGCGACAAAGAGCAGTGGTATATCGACGAGCCTGCGGCGCAAATCGTCCGAAAGATATTCGCCCTCTGCCTTGCCGGGAAGGGCCCAACGCAGATCGCAAAGCAGCTGGAAAAAGAAAAGATTTTGACGCCAACAGCATATTTTCACTCGATTGGCAGAAAGACGAGTAACCCTATGCCTGTCAATGTTTATGGCTGGCGGGAGAATACCATTGAACATATTTTGGAAAACCAGCAGTACACCGGCTGTACGGTGAACGGAAAATCCACAACGGTCAGCTACAAGGTGCATAAGGTGATTGAGAATCCAAAAGAGGAATACCAGATCATTCCCAACACACAGGAAGCGATCATTGATGAGAATGTGTGGCTGAGGGTGCAGGAGCTCCGAAAGAACAAGCGCAGACCGACAAAGACCAACAGAAAGAGTTTGTTTTCAGGGCTGGTATTCTGTGCCGACTGCAAATCAAAGCTGCACTTCTGCGCCGCCAAGTCACTGAAACGCAATCAGGAATTCTTCCGCTGCGCCAACTACAAGGACGGAAGAGGAAGCTGTACCATCCATTTCATTCGGGATGTAGTCTTGGAAACGATTGCGAAGGAAGCGGTTGCGGGTTTGGCGGATTTTGTGCGCTGTTACGAGTCGGTATTCCTCTATATGCAGAAGCAGAAATGCGGGGAATTTCAGAAAAAGCGGCAGCAGGAATTGAAGCTTTCCATGGAAAACAGCAGAAAGCGGATTGCCGATCTGGACAAGCTGTTCAGCCGGATTTACGAGGACAATGTGATTGGGAAGCTGTCGGACGAACGCTATGCAAGGATGGCGGCGGAGTATGAATCCGAGCAGAAAGAACTGCTGGAAAAGGTCAAAGAGGAAGAAAAGCAGCTATCCGAGATTGAGCAGAAATCGGTGGATATGCGCCTGCTTTTGCAGGGGTTGCGGGAGTTTACTGACATGAAAGAACTGACGCCGACAATCGTCAACAAGCTGATCCGGCGCATCGAGGTACACAATCCGGAGAAAAAACATGCACACAAGTCGGTAAAAGTTGACATCTATTTCACGGCGGTGGGATTAGTAAGCTTGCCGGACGAGCAGGAGATCCGGAGAATGATGGAACAGATGCGAAGTACATCACAGCTTCCAAAACAGCTCACCGCATAAAAAGAAAACGGTGTAACCCGACAAAAATCGGGTTACACCATCTTCTCTACATTTTACTGCCTTATCAGCACGGGGCATTTGGGAAAGGGGCTTTGATTTTGTATATTTTAGAGTTCTATTATTTTTCTTAATGGAAAGTCCTATAACTTCTTAAAAGAATTATTGTCTACCATAACTGTGGTGATTTTAATTATCTTTATTGTGCTACATATAAGAGCTAATATCATCAGTTTGTTACAAGAGTTGATAACGCTTTCCCTGTAACTATGGAAATATCTATACTATTATGCTCGTATCTGTTTAAAATGTGTTTCATTAACTCTTTTATTTTATGAATTTTTCAATCTGTTGCAGTAACATATTCCAATCTGTTCCAGAGACTGCTCCGGCTGCAATCGTTACTGCAAGCTCCCTAGAAAAATCGCCGACAAACTTTTTAATACCTACAAGAGCTTTTCTTATACGGTTCTTTTTCGGAGTATTACTTTTTAATTGCTCCTGAACTATTTCCAAATCATCTTTTACATTCTCGATTTCTTCTGAACTAATTCCTTGCATTTCAGGCAGTGAAAAAAGCAGCTTTTCAATCAGCGTAAGCATAGAATTGATGTCGTTTGTGGTATTATCAACATTCATTACACCGCTATTCAGCTGACTTGCAGAACCATTAACTGTTTCAATATTTTGGATATATGTATTTCCGCCTATTACTTTTTCTTTCTCATCATAAACAAGCATCTCCATTGAAAGTTGATCATTTATGAAATCTATAAGAGGCTTGAATGACATATCAAGGAAATTTTGAATATTGTCATTTATTTTTCTACTCGACCAACAATACCTCATTGCCTGTCCGAAAACATTTACCTTCTCCTCATTGTTTATAAACATAAGATAATCATACTGTGCCTTAATATGACACGCTTCATCTTCAGGAGGATTGAAACTAGCCCACCCCGAACACTCCGTGGTAAAGCAGTCCTTAAAATCATAATCGACACCCGAGATTTTATTTTTAATAATTCCTGATATTAACTCATTTTCATCTATAAATTTAAGAAAACGAGAAAGATTTATATCTGCCGTGTTATTCGTGCTATTGAGCAGATTACTTGATAATCTGCGAAACTCTAAACTCAGTTTTCTTAATTCTAATCGATTCATATATCCACCCCACAATACGGACAAAATATCTTTGCCGCTCCAGCACAATAAAGCACTTTAACTCTGCGATCACAACAAGTACAAATAAACTCTGTTTCCGTGGTATCCCTATCCTTCAATTCTTTTGTTGCAACCTTTTTCAATGGCTTATAATCCATTTTTATAAAACCTTTTGAACGATTAACCGACCTTTGCATTTTCCTAAATGACTTATTCAAGTCCTCAATAATTTGGTTATAGGCAATCGTTTGTGCCTGCTCAATGACATCTGATGACAGAAATTGATTTTTTTCTTTTGATAAACCGCAATACGGACAAAACAATTCTTCAAAAGGTTCATCGTCATTCTGACATTCTCCAGCCTGCAACTTAAATTCCGAGCCGCAATATGGGCATTCAAAGGTTACATATCCTTCACTATCTCCCTGAATGATTATTGTAAAATCCTCTGTTGACAAATTCTACACCTCACTATTTTCTAAATACAAATAAATATTCATGAGCAATAAGTAAAAAGTTATATTTCACACTATTTGTTTTCCAATATCCAGTTGCTTTGCAATTATGTTGCTCTTTTATAATAAGTTCTTTCAGTTTAAAACCTGCGTCTTGAAATATTTTCATTACATCAAAAGACATGGGTATCATGCAACCTTTTTGACGAGTATCCCCCATAAGGACCGCACAAAACTTGTCTTTTTTCAGTACACGGTAGCTCTCTGCAGCTACTTTTTTCATTTCTTCAAGGAAATCCCGAATTTTTAACCGTGATAAATCTTCATCGATATCTTCGCTGTATTTTATAATATTAGCATAGGGTGGGTGGGTGCAAATCAGATCGATACTTTCATCCTCTATGAAATCAAGTTTTCTCGCATCACCCTTGCAGATATATACTTTGCCATTTGCACCTTCGTGTTCAAAGTCTATTTTTTCTCGGCATCTTTCTAGTGCTACATCATTTACATCAACACCGATTATATTACGATTTAACAGTTTTGCCTCAACAAGAGTTGTTCCACCTCCTGCAAATTGATCAAGAACAAGATCACCCTCTTGAGAATATCTTAGAATAATATTTCTTGGGATATAAGGTGACCAATTTCCTCTCCACTTTGCATCGTGAGTTGCCCAATCGCCACGCTTTGGAAAAGACCAATGCGTAGTCATTTCAAGTTCAAAATCATCTGGTTCCCATTTTTTTATTTTTTTCTTCATCAATAGTTTTCCTCAACAATAATTATTCTAGTTTTTCAAATTCGAATTTACTTAGTGAGAAAATTTTTATTTTATCTTCATATGATATATTAACTTTGCTTCTTTTTATTTTAGAGAAAGAGTCCGCTATAACAAACGCTTGAATTTTATCAAACTCATCTGCAGTTGTAATTTTTTCTAACCACATTAAATATCTCGTTGCTTGCTCGTATGCATGGAAATTTGCTCTACCTTTTTTCAATTCTATAACAATATTAGGTAAAGTACCATCTTTTATAGGCTCTGATAAGCTATAAAGACAAATATCTGCTCTATCCATATCCATTGGCTTGAATGGCGATATTGGTACCTGCCTACAAAGTATATATTTATCGGTGAAAATATTGCTAAATGGTTTTAGAGATGTCAATATAGTGAACTCCAATTGTGCTTCATTTATAAATTCGTCTTTAATGTTAACAAAATTGGGATCAAACAATTGTTTATTACCATGTTTTTGAATGTTTTCGCATTTTGTAAAATCAATTTTTTTATCTGATTTTTTGATTAATTCTAAAATAGTTGATACCTCGCCAGGGGTGAGCGTACAAAATCCCATTCCTTGCATACTGTTTGAAGGCAGAGGATAAGGGTATTTACCTAGTTCAAAATACAATTCATCAGAAATTATATATTTTCCTGTTTCCTCCGATTTCATAAATTGGAACATAAATGGTTGCGATTTTTCATCACCATTCACCTTAAACACTCCTAATTTATCTGTTGAATCATATCTTGATGACTCATCCCAAAAAAGATTAGCCTTGGACTTTCGTCCCAAAGGACTATTAGGACCATTTATGTAAAAAGAGCTCGAATCTTCATTTCCGTAAATTTTCCCACCGTAAACAATTTTTCTTTTCAAAAAGAAAAATATATCTGTTCCTTCTCTACTGCACGCATAATCAGCCAAAACGGCATAGTGCTTACTTCTACTTGAAGGAACATCAGTATAAACAGGTTTCATTAAAAATCCGTATACACCTTTGCTTAGATAAAGTTTTAATGTTTCTTCATCATATAATGCAATAAACAATCCACCATGCATGGATCAATCCTACTATTTTATAATATTATCAATTACTTTATTTTCCAAGTCCCTAATATTATAAATGTGTTCCATAATATCAAAGGTTTCTTCAAGATTATGACGAGCACTTGTCCACCCTTTTCCATCAGTAAACCAAACAAAAGTAAACCCGTCAATCGTGTCAGTTTCAAGAGCAAGAGTTTTGTAACTACGGGCAGTTTCGTTTAGTTTACTTCCTCCGCTGCCGTAGAAATTAGTTTCTATGCCATAAATCATATTAGGTGTTTTAATAACAAAATCAAAACGCTTTTCCATTTTCCCCTTATTTGAAATAGCTGACAAATCTATATTCCATTTATCAGTGATTTGATGGATATACATTTCTTTAAAGTAGTTTTCATTCTTAATAAAGCCTGCTTTTTGAATAAAAGTCTCAACCAAATCTTCCATCAAGTGTCCGCCACGATTTTTACGGCCATTAGAATCTAGACCCGTTTCCACGCCCGTTGCATAATCAACTAAATTATTCACAATATGATTTTCCAATAAATCGAACAATCCTGTTTCTTGCATAAAATACTTGTATCTTTCATAATAAATGTGACTATTAGGAGGATACTTTTCAAAATCGAATTGAAATAAATGACCACCATTTTCATCCTGACAATATATTTCATTCGCTCGAACAGCTAGAAGCAAAGGAATACACTTCAATACTTCGGGATATTTTCTCATCAAATTCTCAAAGTCAGCCTTGATATTTTTAGAGCCGATAAGAGAATTTAAGATATTAAGTTCAACCTTGATATTTTCCACATTTTTATGAACTTTTTCAAAATCAATATAATACTTGTAGTCGGCGATACTATTTCTAAAGCTTGATAACCAATCATTAAAATCTCTTTTCATCGTTTGCTCCTTAAAAATTTGATATAAGTAACTCTTTTATTTTTCCTCTCGCTTCACTCTTGCTGTTAATCATTCGTGTTGCTTCTACTCGTTTGATTTTATATGCCGAATAAATATTGTCAAAAAAGTCGTCGTTTTTATTTGAATTTTTTGGATCAGAATTGCTGATTACAATCTTTGCACCTTTATTGTCCATTTCATCTACAAATTTTGCAAGTTCAATCTGTTCGTCATCGTTAAATAGATTTTCTGTGTATGCAGTAAAGTTTGCTGTGTCTGTAATAGGTCTGTACGGTGGGTCAAAATACACAAATGTTTTAGCATCAATGAATTCTGTAGATTTTTTATAATCACCACATACAACAGTTACTTTTTGCAATTTTTCTGATACTGCACGAAGATTATCTTCATCACAAATCATAGGATTTTTATATGAACCCATTGGAACATTAAACAATCCTTTTTTATTAACACGATAAAGACCATTAAAACAAGTCTTGTTAAGAAAAATCATCAATGCTGCTTTCTCGATATTGACATCATCATTACCATTTATTTTCAAATTATTGAAACGCAATCTTTTAGCCATATAATAACATTTGCGTTCTTCTTTGTCACAAGGGATGTACTCACTTTGATATTTCGTAAGCAATTCAATAGTTTTATCTACGTTGTCACGAATTACACGATAAGTGTTGATGAGTTCAGAATTAATATCACTTATGTAAATTTCTTCTAAATCATATTTACTTAAAATGTCAAATAATACAGCTCCGCCACCAATGAAGGGCTCTGCATATTTAGTGATTTTACTATTTTCAAAAGGATAATATTCTTCAATTTCTTTTAGCAACTGTCCTTTACCGCCTGCCCATTTTAAGAAAGGCTTTACAACTTTATTTGCTGTTTCAATATATCTTAAACTTCTTGCATCGACAGGCTTTTCGGCATTACTAGGAATAATCCACATATTACCTACCATAGTTGCTTCGGCAATTCTATTTTCGGAACAGAGAACAGCTACTCGTCTTTGGGATATTCCCCATTTATCAGCAGCTTCTCTTGCAGACATATATTCCATAACAACCTCCTACAGAGTATCGAGTTTACTACTTTGTCTTATTATATTCTAACTCTAGAATAATAGCAATATCATTTTAAGAATAATGTAATAAATATTTTATGTTCCTTGTTATACCGTAATAAAAATCCTCACAATTTACTATATTGATTGCAAAAAGATATAGTGATATAATTCTTAATACATTAAATTTTCAGGAATTTATTAAATGGAATTGTTGGTTATTTTATTATTTATAGTTTTTATAATATTAACTGTAATCATTTCGTCCGTATTATCTAAAAAGAGAACCGAACGAAATATTACTATTGCAGGGAAACGGGGAGAGGAGCGTACTGCTTACCTGCTCCATTCATTGCCTGACAACTACAAGCTGATAAGAAACGCAGTTATAAGTTATGAAGGTCGCAAAAGCGAAATTGACAACATTGTAGTGGGAAACACAGGTGTATTTATTATTGAAACGAAAAATCAAAGAGGTCATATTGTTGGAGATTGTCAAGAACGGGATTGGACACAGCATAAAGTAGGACGAGGCGGTACACCCTATTTTAAGGATTTCTACAATCCCGTAAAGCAGGTTGCAACTCACATCTACAGACTTAAAGGCATTTTCAGACAAAACAAGGTTAGAGTATTTATTAACGGCGCAGTGTATTTTTCTAATCCAGAAGCATATGTCAGCATTGTAAATACAAAAGAAGATATTTCTGTATTTAACTACTATAATCAAGATGAATTATTAAATTACATTCTTAATCGTGATAAAATCTTAACTGATGAACAAATAGAACATATTGTAAAAATCATAAAAGAGAATGACAGCCACAGCATTTAGTTAACTTTTGCTATGGCTGTTGAGTTATCGGTCATATATTTAATTTTTATATTTTGCTACAAGATTGCCTTCAAGGTGAAGCGCTGAGGCTTCTTACAGACAAGATGAACAGCAAGAATTTCTATGCGTTCAACCCGTCTTTTGACAATCGCGGGCTCAACGCAAACAACAAAAATAAATGAAATAATTTCTTTTTTAAAGAGGCAAAAGCGGCAGCGTTCCTCAGTTTGGAAACACTGCCGCTTACGCAAGATAATAAATCCTAACCGTTTCCTACGGCTGTATTTTTCTCCATTTTCAGGGATGCTTTATAAGCCGCTTATCACGCTCAATTTCATGTTGCAAAGGCAAGGCGCATTATTCGGCTTTGTAATTCTGCGTGGCATAATACCACGGTCTTATATTTTTCTATATCACCCCTCTCTTTTTATCCGTGTTTGCATTGATGGCTGCTATTATTTTACTTTCATTTAACATATAATCATTTTATCAGCCCTGACGTTTTTTTGGGGCAACATATTGTTTTTTGCTCTTGCAAACCTATTTTATCTTGTGTGATACTGCGCAAATATTCTAAACCTGACCCGTAATAATTCACATATGACTTTTTTGTTCCATCCTGTTTGCTATTCTGTTAGCGAAAAGGAGGGAGGCATATGCGTGAAACAAATGCTCCTAAGCGCGGTGTTTTTTGGATCATAGACGGAGAACTGTATGCTTTTGTGTATAAAGAGGGAAAATATCTGCGCGCACTTGCAAAATCAAAGGTTACTTATACTCATAAAAATCTGTGGAGAGAGGTTTGCCCGAAAGGCTGTAATAAACCTTATAATTATTATCCCAGAGGGAGGGTACATATAAGGCAAGACGGTTCTGTGCATATTTATCTTAATCCGAACATCACAGAAGAATTCTTACCAAAGATCAAAACTTTTTTTGGAATTACCTGCGAATCTGAAATACACTATGAATATACTGCTCACTATCGCTGTTATCTTGATACAAATTGGAGCGGGCAGAAATGAAAAAGAATTTTGCAGATATTCAAAACTACGAACGCAAAAAACGCCGAACCGAAGCCGGATATTTTTATCACCGGCAATATAATCAGATCATCGTTTCGAGAGAAGAGCTTTACTTTCAGCTTGAAAAAGCAGATCTTAATGAAAATCTTGTTGCGTGCCTTGCGTTTGGGCACAACCATCCGCAATATGATTATTGGCTTCTTATGGCGAGCATCAAATTTTGGTTTATCGGCAGTCTTTCTTATCCGCGCCGCAGGAAGCACCAAGGGCAAGAATATCATAAAGGCAAAAAGTTAAAACATGGAGCCCGGCGTTCTAAAATTATGCCATTTAACAGAGCAGACAACTTTGAATATTTTGCTGCAAAGCCATCGCGCGAATATTATAAAAAAGTTATTTTTGATAGTTTTCTGGAGAACACAGATGAAGCGAATACATGGTTAGAACATTTATCCGGCCTTTATCAGAAAATGCCAAATATCAAAGCGGATCAGCTTCTGTGTAAATACACGGTTGTCAGAAACGGCTGTATTCGTATGCTGGCAAGCACACGTGAATTTTATTTTGCCGAAGAGTACAAAAGCATAATTGATCATATTGCGAGCAATAATGTTTCTATGCTGGAATTTCGCAGTAAATATGGCGATATGCCAATACTTCCTGATAAATATGAAAATATATTAAAAAACGGATATTATGGCGATCTTTATAGATGATCAAAAATCAAGCATGTTAAATGTTTAACCACACAATAGAATCGGAAAGCCATAAAAATTTTAATCAGTAAACAGCCAATCTTTTTATATGACCTTCTTTGCGCGCCCGCATATAGGGTGGTTCTTTGTCTCTCTTCGTTCAACTGTCTTAAGGCATTAATAAAAGGCCGATGCAGGAATTATTCCTGTGCCGACCTTTTTATTTTTTGAGTTACCGGAGCAAAATTACCACTTATAGATGCTTCCGCTCATCTTATACTTCTCGCCCTCACGTTTTACAATGATCCAGCCAAACTGTAATCTGTCATCCTCCGGGTTCCAGCGATTGCTTTTCGTAAGATAATTATGGTTTCCGAAAATATTCAGTTTGCTTGCCTCAAAGAGTTCGTTATTATTTTTTTCCAACCCAAATCTTTTCTTAACTGCCTCTTTTGTCTTTTCTCCATCTTCTCCATGAAAAGCACAGATCACGCCGTCCAAAAGCGGTTTCATAACCGAAGCAGGTTGTGGGCGTAATCGTTTATTTGAGCCGGGAACAGTCAGTTCGATTTTAATTCCAAAAGGTGCTCTATCGAGGATATGATCCGGTTTAGGATCATCTATCATGATCTTTATTGAATCTGTTTCCCTCCTAATTGCTTCATAATACCGATCTGGTTTATCGTCTTTGCCTTGTTTGGGTCCGATTGGAATATCCTGCCATTTTACTATTAGCGTTTTTCCTTCCAGATACTCCTTTACTTCTTCTTCGCTAACGACCTTATACTTGTAGATATATTGCCCATTATTTGGCTTAGAAGCTGCCACGAATGCTGCTTCCTTTGGGTAAGTACAAAAGATATCAGAAAACGCACCCGAGCCTATGTTATAAAACAGCCTGTTTTCCAAATCATATTTTCTTTTTGGGTTGCCATCTGCGTAAGAAGCAAGCAGGACTTCGTTATCGCCCACCTCCAGCTGACCAACGGTTTTGCGAATTTCTTCTTTAAGATCGCGCGCATCTTGCTTCTTAGGCTCAAACGGGACATAACAATTCGTTTCTTTACACACAACTTTATTATTACACATTTGAAATCTCCTCCTTCACACTCTGTTTTTTAGTTTCTTGAAAGTATTACTCAATCATTATAATATCACAACCTCCATTTTTTTTCAAGCTAGATAATATCGTATAACCTGCCATATCCCTTTTTCAGCACATACCATCTGTTATACCTGTTGAAATAAAAATCTAAATCCAAATTGAGTGAAACCTTTCCGATGTGCCAAAGTGCAATCCCCATGATAGGGAATGTTTTAAGCAGAACAATCCCTTTTTGACACGATGACGCACGCGCTGTTTTATGTGCATGCGTTTTTATATAATGTTCGCGAAGGAGTTGTAAAGTATGGATGACAAAAAGATCAGAAAAATACTGATTTCATATTTAAAAACGACAAGCAGCGAGATAAGGATATATCAGGAGAAAACATAGGCGGAGCAATATGCGATGTTATGGGCGTTACTGACTGCTTAACGGGATATGAAATAAAAAGCGATATTGATAATTACCAGCGTCTTGAATCACAGATCAGATTCAAAATACGCTGAAGCAATTAAAAAATGTGAGAAAGAACTTGATGAAATAAACAAAAAAATAGATATTGCGCCAAATGATTAATACTAAAAGATCATGTTCATAAAGCGATGAGCCAAAAATGTCACATAAAGCATTGTAAAATCCGAGTATAAGATGTAAAATAAATTAGAGGTGAGGATATGTATACCAAACAGCCAAAGAAGATGCTGATCATCAACATTCTTGATATTCTGAAAAAATACACGGACGAGGATCACCGGCTTTCGCAAAAAGAGATCGTTGACATTCTAAAAGACGAATACATGATGACGGTGGACAGGAAATCGGTAAAGCGCAACCTGATGAACCTGATCGATTTCGGTTACCCTATTGAATACAGCGAATCCATAAGAATGACGCCAAACAGAAATACGGGGGAGCTTGAGGAAAATGTGATTTTATCCGATTTTTACCTTGAGCGTGATTTTTCCGACGCCGAACTTCGCCTTTTGATCGACAGCCTGCTGTTTTCAAAGCATATCCCCTACAGTCAGTGTAAGGAACTGATTGAAAAGTTGGAGGGACTTTCAAACAAATACTTTGAGGCGAAGGTCAAGCACATTAAAATGCTGCCGAAGAACAAGCCTGAAAACAAGCAATTGTTTTACACGATTGATATACTTGACGAGGCAATAAGCAAGGAAAAGCAGGTAAAATTTCACTACGGGCTTTACGGTGCGGATAAAAAACTGCACCCGCAAAAAAGCAGTGACGGCAAAATCCGGGAATACATCATAAACCCGTATCAGATCGTGGCCACGAACGGCAGATATTATCTTGTGTGCAATTATGACAAGTATGATAATCTATCCAACTACAGAGTAGACAGGATCATGGATATCGAACTGCTTGACACGCCGGTAAAACCGAAGAGCAAAGTGCATGGCATTGAGCACGGGCTTGACCTTTCAAAGCACATGAGCGAGCATATCTATATGTTTGACGGAAAGAGCGTTGTGACGCAGTTTGTTGCAGAGAAATTCATCATAAGCGACATCCTTGATTATTTTGGTGATGATGTTAAATTCACCAATGAGACAAAAGATAAAATAACCGTTACAGCAAAAGTAAACGAGAAGGATATGAGGCTCTGGGCATTTCAGTACGCACTGCAAGTAAAGGTATTATCACCGCAAAGTCTTGTTGATGAGATAAAAGGAGACCTTGCCCGCGCGGTGAATAAGTACAGCGAGGAATAACAAATGAAACTGAGCAAATCACAATACATAAGGGCATTGCAATGCCCAAAGATGCTTTGGATGGACAAGTTCATGCCGGACAAAGCCGTTTGCAACGACAACCTTGAAGGTATATTTGAAACGGGAAACGAAGTAGGCAATCTTGCGCGCTCCTATTTCGGCGAATATGCCTTGGTGGATTTCAGTTTTGACAAAAAACAGATGATCGAGGATACGGAAAAATACATTTACAGCGGCGCAAAGAATATTGCGGAAGCGAGTTTTTTGTGGAACGATCTGTTTTGCAGTGTCGATATCCTTCACAAGAATCCATATGGCTGGGATATAATTGAAGTGAAAAGTTCAACGCATATTACGCCGGTTTACATAGAGGATATGGCGTTTCAGTATTATGTTTTAAAAAAATCGGGGCTTAGCATAACCGGGATTTACAATATGCATCTGAACTCTGAGTATGTGCGCCGGGGCAGACTGGAACTCGGCAGACTTTTCAGCATTGAAGACTGCACGGACATTGTTTTAAGTAAACAGGAATATGTTAGAACAAACATTGATAATATAAGAAAATTCATGGCAGTGGCTGATGATATGGAGCCGGAAACCATCCTTGGCTTGCACTGCGATAAACCGTATAACTGCGCTTATACAGATTACTGCCGCAGGAATCTGCCTCACCCGAATGTTTTTGATATACGCTCAAACATGAAGGGAAAACGAAAATACGATCTGTTTGATAGCGGAATCGTAAGTTTTGAGGATGTTATCAAGAGCGGCGCACGCTTAAGCGTAAACCAGCAATTACAGGTAGAGGCCGAATATTATGAAAAACCTCCGAAAATAAATAAAAAGAAGATAAAAGAATGCCTTAACGAATTCTCTTATCCTTTGTATTTTCTTGACTTTGAAACCTTTCAGCCTGCCATACCGAAATTTGACGGCACAAAACCTTATATGCAGATACCGTTTCAGTACTCACTGCACATCCAAGACTGCAAAGGCGCAGAACCGGAACACCGCGAATTTCTGGCAAAAGAAGGCACGGACCCGCGCCGATCGCTCGCGGAAAAACTATGCGAAGACATACCGCGTGATGTTTGCACCCTTGCTTACAATATGAAGTTTGAAAAAATGATCATAAAATCGCTTGCCGAGGAATTTGCCGATCTTGCGCCGCACCTGATGAATATTTACGAAAACATCAAAGACCTGATGGTGCCGTTCGAAAAGAAATATTATTATGACCGGGCTTTTGAAGGCTCGTATTCCATAAAATATGTTCTGCCTGTAATGTGCCCGAACGACCCGGAACTGAATTATCATAATCTTGACGGAATACACAATGGGGGCGAAGCAATGGCGGCGTTTGACGGGCTTGAAAAACGCCCGCCGGGGGAGATTGCTCAGATACGCAAAAATCTGCTTGCCTATTGCCGTCTGGACACGCTTGCCATGGTGAAGATTCTGGAAAAGTTGGATGATATATGTTAAAGTATTATAAAGGATTAAAACAAGGAGATAAAATTATGTATAAGGGTGTGTATGAAGGTGTAGATGCTGATAAACAATCCAAAAAAATATTGATTTTAGGAGAATCACATCATTCAAAGGACGGAAATGGTGATTTTACTACAGCAGGAGTTATTCAACATATGAAAAGATGCCCAACAAACGACGCATTTCATTTTTTCACAAAGTAGCAAAATCCTGCGGCGCAAAATTCAGCTGCACAGAAATGGAATTTGAAATGTTTTGGAACAAAGTATACTTTGGGAACTATATTGAAGATCTGTGTGAAATTAAAACTTCTACAGCAAAAAATTTAGCTAGAGATAACAGAGTACTCTATAATGACAACTTATTCAAATTTATTAATGAAAAAAATATTGATATGGTTTTAGTTTTCAGCAGATTAGTGTATAATTCACTGCCGTCTTTTTCTGAATCTTTAAAATCGAACGAAAGGCAAAAAAATTTTGACGATGGAACTTTAAAAGTTAAAAGTAAAAGAGATTGGATAAGTCACTGCGTTTATTTACCGGATGCAGCACATAAATATACTAATGTGCTGCTGAATAAAAAAGTTGATTTTTATGGGATGAGGCACCCTTCGGCAAGATGCGGATATAATGCAGAAAATTACAGCAAATTTTTACATTGTTTATTTGTTTAACAAACTAAGAATTGTCATATTATCGCGTTTTAATTGCTTTGTGCTCGCAACACATTCTTGAGATTATATATTTGTAACACCGCTGTTTAATACAGCGGTGTTTTTTTCAAAATGCGGACCAAATTCAGATTCTGAAACGGTTATAGGAAAAGAAAATCCGAAGGAGGTCTGATTATGACTGATGAAAAACTGAATAACCTTAAGGAAAGGATCATTGAATCCGCCGAGCAGGACAAAAAGATCAAAGAGGATTATAACAGATTTTGGCTCAAAAAATTTTCCAGATTTGTGCTTGTGCCGATCCTCTATTTTCTCTTTTTCTTTATCCTGCAGCAAACCTGCGAACCATCCACCGTTTCAGCCTGGGGACACATTACGGCATTTGTAATTGACATTCCTATGGTATTTATTCTGCTTACTCAGATGAAAGTTAAAACACCGCGGCTAAGCGATGGCAGGAAATGTTTCACTTTGCCGGGCAGTGTGTTGAAAGCCCTGTGCGGTCTATGTGCTTTCAGCCCGTTCATCTTTATGCTTTACGGAATCTTCTATGATCCGCAGTTAGGTCAGTGCGGCATCCCCGTTTGGAAATTGATCCTGCTTTCCCCTGTTATCTTTATCGGGCTGCTAGCAATGTCATTATTTATGGGAACATCGGCGGCGTATTCCAATAAAGTGGATAAAAACGGAAACCCGATCATGACGAAAAGCGATTACCGGCTGATGCGCCAAGATCAGGAACTTGCAGGACTCGGCCCGGACAAAATGCCGTTTGTTTTATCCGCAAGTGAAGCCAAAAACATGAGCAAATCGGACTGGTATAAATTAGGCCTTGACCTTGAACTTGCCGGATACAAAGTTTTCAAGAAATAAGTAAATAAAATCTTAAAACAAATCCCCGCAGATTTACACTGCGGGGGTGTTGTTTTATGCTGCCGGCTGTTCGGCAAGGCGTTTTTTTATTTTTTGAATATCCATTTTTGTAATGGTTGATTTTTCGGCAAGGGCGCGGGCAACCGCCTCAAACAATTCCTTATTCTGTGTGATGATCTCTTTTGCCTTACGGTAATACTTTTCCATCTGAGAAGCGGCTATGACTTGAACTGCCCCAAATTGTGCAGACAGTACAAAAAAGCACCTAAATGGTAGAATAT
>ENA-UALA01000411-UALA01000411.1-human-gut-metagenome-genome-assembly--contig:-NODE-411-length-24012-cov-5.316317_pt1 | contig 24012 bp, 20 predicted proteins | sample MGYA00243696_ERZ654460 | MGnify/ENA primary metagenome ERZ654460 (study PRJEB26926, sample SAMN06164725) | human gut metagenome | biome: ENVO:00009003; feature: ENVO:2100002; material: ENVO:00002003... | reverse complement strand
AAATACCGCCCACGCAGCGCAGCGATGATTTTGTCGGGTGAATCGGCGGCAAAATGAATCGGGTGTGTTGCGGGGCGGTAAATTCTTTTGCGGACTTTCCCTCACTGAAGTGGTGGGTCTCACGGTGATAACCAACCACTTTCTGTGGCTGTGTTCAAAATGAACACGACCACATCTTGTGGATGACTTGTAACCAATCCACAAAACCAGTGGGACTTACAAGAAAAATACCACGGCATGTAGAATGCGTCAAGAGGGTTTTGTAAAATTTATTGTGCTAAAGCGGTAATAGTAGGACTTATCTACTGAAAATCGAAGCGTCTAGCAAAGAATTTATGCGCACAAATTGGAAAATCGGCACATCTGTGCTATACTCAGAGCAGAATTTGTTGAGCTAAAACGGAGGTATTGAACCATGGCAGAGAAAAACACCGCCGACATTGGATTTGAAAAACAGATTTGGAATGCGGCCTGTGTACTTCGGGGCAACATGGATGCTTCGGAGTATAAGGGCGTTGTCCTTGGTCTTATTTTCTTGAAATATATTTCGGATCGTTTTGAAGATAAGTACAATCAGCTGGTTGCAGACGGTGATGGTTTTGAGGAAGATCGTGACGAGTACACATCGGAAGGAATCTTCTTTGTGCCTGCTGGTGCGCGTTGGAGCGATGTTTCTGCAAAGGCACATGATCCCGAAATCGGTCAGGTAATCGATGATGCAATGCGTGCTATCGAAAAAGAAAACGCGCGCCTAAAAGATATTCTGCCGAAAAATTTTGCGCGTCCGGAACTAGATAAACGTCGGTTGGGCGAAGTTGTTGACCTGTTTACGAACATCAAAATGATTGAACACGGCAGCGAAAAGGACATTCTGGGGCGCACTTATGAATACTGCCTGTCGATGTTTGCAGAGCAGGAAGGCAAGCGTGGCGGCGAGTTCTTTACACCGTCCTGTGTTGTGCGGACACTGGTGGAAGTGCTGCAACCGTTTAAGGGACGAGTGTATGACCCTTGCTGCGGCAGTGGTGGTATGTTTGTTCAGTCTGCAAAATTTGTAGAGAACCATAGTGGAAATATCAACGATATCTCGATTTATGGACAGGATTCCAACCCGACCACATGGAAGCTGGCACAAATGAACCTTGCCATCCGTGGAATCGAACCTGACCTCGGCAAGTATGCGGCTGACACTTTCCTTGACGACCAGCACCCCACCATGCGCGCAGATTATATCATGGCAAATCCGCCGTTCAACCTGTCCAACTGGGGCGCAGAGCAGCTCAAAGATGATGTGCGTTGGCAATATGGTATGCCGCCGGCTGGCAATGCCAACTTTGCATGGCTTCAGCACATGATTTATCACCTTGCGCCCGGCGGTCGGATGGGCATGGTTTTGGCAAACGGTTCCCTGTCCTCCCAGTCCGGCGGTGAGGGCGAGATTCGCAAGAACATTGTGAATGCTGATTTGGTGGACTGCATTATTGCCATGCCAACGCAGCTTTTCTATACGACCCAGATTCCCGTTTCGCTCTGGTTTATCTCCAAACGCAAGAAACAAGCCGGAAAAACGTTGTTTATTGACGCCCGTAAGATGGGCGTTATGGTGAGCCGCAAACTGCGTGAACTTACAGATGGCACAAAAGAAGAATACAAAAACGAAGATGGTACATTAAAAAATGACATCAAAAAGATTGCCGATACCTACAATGCCTATGTTAATGGTACACTGGAAGATGTAAAAGGTTTCTGCGCAGTTGTTGATACAGAGAAAATTGCGGAGCAAGATTATATTTTAACACCGGGGCGTTACGTTGGCATCGAGGAACAGCAGGACGATGGCGAACCCTTTGAGGAAAAAATGGCACGCCTGACTTCGGAACTGTCGGATTTGTTCGTACAGTCGCATAAGCTGGAAGCGGAAATCAAGGAGAAGTTGGGGGCGATTGGGTATGAAATCTGAATGGCATAAAGTTCCGCTTCGTGAATTGGTTGGATATATATCTAAAGGAATTGCACCGATTTATTCGGAAAAGTCAACGGGTACAACAATAAGCGTTTTGAACCAAAAATGTAATAGAAATTTTCAGATAAGTTATGCCGAAGCAAGATTACATAATATGACTCAAAAGAAGGTGCCTGACGAACGGCTTATAAGAAAAGATGATATTCTCATTAATTCGACAGGCACTGGAACAGCAGGACGCGTTGCGCAAATTAGAAGTGTCCCTTGCCGAACAACGGTTGATGGACATATGATTATTCTTCGTGCGAATGAAAAAGTCATGCAACGGTATCTTGGATATGCAATAAAAGCACATCAGAGCGAGATTTTACAACTAGATGAAGGCTCTACTGGTCAGACCGAGTTGAATAGAGAACGCTTACTAGATGAAATTATGATATGCTATCCGGAATCCATTATTGTACAAGAAAAAATAGTGACAATTTTTGAATGCATTGATCAGAAAATAGTTGTAAACAAAAAGATAAACGATAATTTAGCGGCTTAAAACTGGATATTGGAAACATCAATCTCGCCGGACATGAGCTTTGGCAGAAGCGTATCTCTGAGACTTGCAAGTTTTTGATTTTCTTCTTGATTAGAAATAATAGTAGAAGCCATCGGGGTGATTATGGAATTAAATCGACTCAAGCTGATATTGTCAGGTAGAAGCAATTTTAGCATTTTTACTCGATCTCTTGGCAATTCTGTCTGCCCTGTACTGCCTGTGTGAAGCGATTCGATCTCTTTCTCGTGTAAAATTCCCCAAAGTCCGATATAGAAAATCAGTTCTTCTCGCGCTGGCCGGACAATAGTCACATGAGAATCAACAGTAAGGGCTTTAGGGGCGAACCAGACTTGTGCAACACGCCCTAAAGTGCCATCACCAGTAGAATTAATCAATAGATCACCAAATTTGAGCCATTTTTCATTGATAGCTTTCGGTGTATGGGTTCGAGCAAGCGAAAGATCGATTGTATGATTACGAATACATTTTTGATTGACAACTGTTTGATCAGAATTATCAGAATATTTAGGTGCGATTCCACGCGTTATCAGTGTCGTGATATTTTCCAGTGTGGTATCTTCCCAATTTTCAGGAACAGTACCCCCGAACAAGCTAAAATCTACAAACCAAGACTTGAAAAGAGCAACTGCTTGCTGCTCTAAATTATCGTTTACCTGAATTTCAATAACTCTCACCAGTGGCGGGAGATTCTACGGAGAAACTGCCACTGCTGCCGTTCTCTGAAATCGTAATAAGGAGATACGGCGATGAAAAAACAAATTATCAACGAGATACAGCGAAAAATGCTGCCGTATCTCAATAACGAACAGTTGCTACATTTGAAAGCAGTACTGGAAGTGTCATTTCAAGGTGTCATAATTGAAATGGGGGAAGAGCAGCCAAAGGCTGAGGAACAAGATTCGGCAGCAGCGTTCATTACGGCAAAGCGGATAGAAGGATGTTCCGAGAAAACACTGACCTATTATTCAAAAACTATTGCAGCGATGCTGAATGGCGTGGGAAAATCACCGCAGCAAATTACAACGGATGATTTACGAAAGTATCTGACGGATTATCAAACACAGCGGCGGGCAAGCAAAGTTACAATTGACAATATCCGGCGTATTCTTTCCAGCTTCTTCTCGTGGCTGGAAGATGAAGATTTTATTATGAAAAGCCCCGTCCGCAGGATTCACAAAGTGAAAACCGCCAAAATCATCAAGGAAACATATTCGGATGAGGCATTGGAACTGATGCGTGACAACTGCTCGACAGTGCGAGATTTAGCAATTATTGATTTGTTGGCTTCTTCCGGAATGCGTGTCGGGGAATTGGTGACACTTAATCGGGAGGATATCAACTTTAATGAGCGTGAATGCGTGGTATTTGGTAAAGGCAACAAGGAACGATTGGTATACTTTGACGCACGGACGAAGATCCACCTTCAAAATTATCTGGATGAACGGTCAGACAGCAATCCAGCACTCTTTGTGACATTGAAAGAGCCGCATGAACGACTGATGATCGGCGGTGTGGAAACGATGCTTCGTGAATTGGGGCGGCGATTAAAGCTAAATAAAGTGCATCCACACAAATTCCGGCGGACATTGGCAACGTCAGCGATTGACAAGGGAATGCCGATTGAACAGGTGCAGCAGCTTTTAGGACACCAGAAAATCGACACAACGATGCACTATGCGATGGTAAAACAGCAAAATGTGAAATTGGCACACAGGAAATTTATTGGATGAGTGAGAGGATAAAATGAAAACCAGAGAAGTAAAATTGGGCGAAGTTGCCAATGTTAAAGGTGGAAAAAGAATTCCTAAAGGGATTGGATTGATTAACATTCCAAATGGACATCCGTATATTCGGGTACGAGACTTGAATAATAAACGACTACTCGAATTAGACAATTCGTATGAGTACGTGGACAACGAAACACAAAAGGTAATTTCAAAATATACAGTTAAGACGGGCGATGTGGTATTGTCTATTGTGGGTACGATTGGTCTTGTGGCTATTGTTGGTAGAACGTTAGATGGAGCAAATCTTACTGAAAACTGTGTTAAACTGTCATCTTTTCATGGTGTGAACCGGGACTTTTTGTATTACTATTTAAGGTCTGATTGTGGGCAACAAGAAATCAGATGTGGAACAGTAGGAGCTGTTCAAGCCAAGTTGCCAATCAAAAATATTCAAAATATAGCCATTAACCTTCCCGATTATACTACACAAGAAAGAATAGTCTCTCTACTTTTGTCCATAGATAGAAAGATAGAACTGAATCAAAAGATAAACGATAATTTAGAGCAGCAAGCCGTCACCTATTTTCAAGAATTATATATCAACAATGCAAATCCCATGTGGCAAATCGGCACAATAAGTGACCTTGGAACTGTTGTGGGCGGTAGTACGCCTTCAAAAACCAAGCCTGAATACTATACAAATAATGGTATTGCGTGGATAACACCAAAAGATTTATCTATCAACAAGTCCAAATTCATATCCCATGGCGAAAATGATATTACAGAACTTGGTTTGAAGAACAGTAGCGCAACAGTTATGCCTAAGGGCACAGTATTGTTTTCATCACGTGCTCCCATCGGGTATATTGCAATTGCATCTAACGAAGTTACAACCAATCAAGGCTTTAAGTCTGTTGTACCTTACTTGGAAATTGGAACAGCATTTGTATACTTTTTCTTGAAACACAGTCTTCCGGTTATTGAGAGTGCAGCATCAGGCTCGACATTCAAAGAAATTTCAGGAAGTGCCATGAAGAATATTCCCGCCATCATTCCTGATCGGAGCACACTTGACCAATTTAATAGTTTCTGTGCGCCAATCTTTGCACAACAAAAAATCTTGGAAGACCAAAATTATTCACTTGCTATGCTAAGAGATAGTCTGTTACCCAAACTAATGTCTGGCGCAATTGATATCGCAAGTATCCAGCTCTAAGACACTAAATTATCGTTTATAAAAGAAATGAAGGAATAATATGGAAGATTCTGATAATGCTAAGACAAGAAATTCGAGGGAATGCGTTGTTACAAACCTTAATAGCTACCTGACCTACATTTCTGATATAAAGGAAACCATAAAGAAAGAGGAAGGCGCGGAAGTGAGCACAAAGCACTTTTTCTTCCGTGGACAGGCCAGCAACGAATGGAACGTCATGCCGGGAGTGTTCCGTGGTGGGATGCTGCCACATGAAGCAGAATTGATAAACGCTGCCTACACACGGAATCCTGACGACTTCCGAAAACTGACAACAGATTTTGAAAAGCTCGCAAAATTGCAACACTATGGGTTGCCAACAAGACTGTTGGATGTGACGGAAAACCCACTGGTGGCACTGTATTTTGCTTGCCAAAACAATCAAGAGAAAAAGATAACTGACGGGAAGACTACGTTATTGCCGCCGACCGATGGGAAAATCTATTATAAGCGCGATTACGGAAAAAGTTATAGTGACATAGAGATCAAAGTGTTGGCATATTTAGCGAGTCATGAAATTTCGGGCGATTATACATTAGAAAAGCTGCTCTCGGATTTGAACAAGTATGGAATTTATACAGATAAAGAGGTAAAAGAGTGCGAGGCAAGCGAGTATAAAAGCTTGCTTTCGATTATTCAAAGAAATTATTTTGTGATTTCCAACTTGAATAATGAAAGATTGGTACGGCAAAGCGGCTCTTTTCTGATTAGCGGGAAATATAATGTTCAGCTGAAAGGAAAAATCAGGCAGAGCATTGTTAAACGGGCATATAGTGATGTCCAAGATGAATTTGAACTTCAAAGTTTTAGAATACCAGCGGGAAGAAAAAGTGCAATTTTAGAAGAACTAAGTTTTTACAATATCAATGAAGGAACACTTTTCCCGGAACTTGAGCACCAGATGGCATATATTAAAAGCAATTATGCGAACATACAAAAGCCTATGGCCGATAGGTTTGTGAAAATAGAAGTTCCGGTAACAAATATTAGAGAAGTATGTGATTTAGATATTTCAGACGATAAAGTGGATGAGATTATTCAGAGGGTACTGCGGGATGAAATAAATCCAGCGTTTTTTGATGAGTCCTATATTGCAATTCAGGAAAATCTGATGCCAGATTGGTATCACAAGGAAATTGGACTCAGTAAAGTTCGATTGGCACTGACGGACACATTGGATAATGGTACGCCGATAGGACGTGCGATGGCAAAAAGAGCAGCACAGTCTATCGTTGAAAAGATTGTGAATGCCATTGCGCAAGAATCGAATACAGCAACTTCGGATAATAGTTGAGGAGAAAAAATCATGCTTTCATTTACCGAAGATACCTTTGAACAAGCGGTCATAGAGCTATTTGAAAATATGGGTTACACCCACATTTATGCTCCTGATATGAACCGGACGGATTACAGCCGCCCGCTGCTGGACGATGTTTTGCGGGATTGTCTGGTGCGGCTGAATCGCAGCCTTCCGGCTGTGGCAATTGATGAAGCCATCCTGAAACTGAATGATTTTGATGCAGGAAGCCTATTGCAGAAGAATATTGTCTTTATGGACTATCTGCAAAACGGTATCACGGTCAAATACGCAGTCAAGGGTGAAGAACGGTCTTCGGTAGTAAAGCTGATTGATTATGCAGATGCAGACAATAATGATTTCTATGTGGTAAACCAGTATACCTTCGTGGAAAATGGAAACAACCGCCGCCCGGATATTATTTTGTTTATCAATGGTTTGCCGTTGGTTTTGATGGAACTGAAAAGTCCTTCCAAGGACGAAGTGGGTGCAGAAAACGCATACAACCAGATTCGGAACTACATGAAGGACATCCCTTCGATGTTCTATTATAATGCAATCTGCGTAATCAGTGACCTTTCGAGCAACAAGGCGGGAACAATTACTTCTGGACTTGACCGTTTTATGGAATGGAAAACAAAAGACGGTGATTATGAAAACACTGCGTATGCGCAGTTTGATACCTTCTATGAGGGAATGTTCCAGAAAGAGCGGTTGCTGGACATCCTGAAAAACTTTATTCTGTTCTCTGGCGATGGACAGAAGCAGTTCAAGATTCTGGCGGGGTATCATCAGTATTTCGCGGTGCGGAAAGCAATTGAAAAAGCCAAAATTGCCACTAAAACGGATGGCAAGGGTGGTGTGTTCTGGCATACGCAGGGCAGCGGAAAATCGTTGTCGATGGTATTCTACGCCCATTTACTGCAAGAAGCTTTGGATAGCCCTACCATCGTTGTGATGACGGACCGCATCGACCTCGACGATCAGCTCTACACGCAGTTCGCCAAATGCGCACCATTTTTGCGCCAGACACCGATACAGGCAACCAGCAAGGAAAATCTGAGCAAGCTGCTGGATGGTCGAGAAGCAAACGGCGTTATCTTCACCACGATGTTTAAGTTTGAGCGTGGCGAAAAGCCGCTGTCCGAACGGAGAAATATTGTGGTGATGGCTGATGAAGCCCACCGCGGACAGTATGGTTTTGATGAAAAAATAGTCATTAAAGAAAATGAACAGGGTGAAAAAGAAGCACATACGGTCATTGGTAATGCCCGTATCATTCATGATGCTCTGCCGAATGCAACTTACATAGGCTTTACAGGAACACCTATTTCGGCAAAAGATAGAAATACGCGTGAAGTTTTTGGTGATTATATCGATATTTATGATATGACACAGGCGGTGGAAGATGGTGCAACGCGTCCGGTTTACTATGAGAGCCGCGTTATCAAACTCCACCTTGACCAAAATACGCTGGCCTTGATTGATGCGACCTACGATGCGCTGGAACAGCAATCGGACGCTGCAACGATTGAAAAAAGCAAAAAGATGTTGGGGCAGATGGAGAGTGTGCTGGGGGCAGACTCTACCATTCAATCGTTGTGCGAAGATATTGTCAACCATTACGAAAAGTACCGCGCTAATCTTTTGACGGGCAAGGCGATGATCGTGGCGTATTCGCGCCCGATTGCGATGAAGATTTATCGAAAACTTCTGGAACTGCGCCCGACATGGAACGAAAAAATCGGCGTAGTTATGACGGGTGGCAACAATGACCCGGAGGATTGGAAAGAAATCATCGGTACAAAATCTCACAAAGAAGAACTTGCCCGGAAATTCAAAGACAACGATGACCCGATGAAGATTGCCATTGTTGTGGATATGTGGCTGACAGGTTTTGATGTGCCTTCACTGGCTACGATGTATGTTTACAAGCCAATGCACGGATACAATCTGATGCAGGCCATCGCGCGTGTCAACCGCGTGTTTAAGGACAAAGAGGGCGGCTTGATTGTAGATTACGTTGGCATTGCATCTGCCCTCAAAGCCGCTATGAAGGAGTATACCAAGCGTGACCAGTCCCGATATGGCGATATGGACATTGCCAAAGTTGCTTATCCAAAGTTTCAGGAAAAGCTTCAGGTGTGCAAAGATTTGTTGCACGGCTTTGATTTCAGCGGATTTATTGGTGGTTCTCCGTTGATGATGGCAAAGCTGGTCACTGGCGGCGTAAACTTTGTTCTGGACGCAAAAGCACCCAAGCGCAAAGATCTGTTCCTGCGAGAAGCTCTGTTGCTGAAACAGTCGCATTCGCTGTGTTCCAGCATGACCACGGAGCAGGAGCGACATGAAGCGGCCTATATGGAAGCAGTCCGTTCTACGGTGGTGAAGATCACCTATGGTGGGAGTGGCGGCAAGACACTTTCTTTGAAAGAAATCAATGCTCAAATCAATGAACTGCTGAAAGCAAGTATCCAGAGTCAAGGTGTTATCAGTTTGTTTGACAGTAAGAAGGCAGATGAAAATATCAGCCTGTTTGACCCGGCGGTGTTGGATGAAATTTCAAAAATGAAGGAAAAGAACATTGCCGTAGAAATTTTGAAAAAACTTATGGCAGAGCAAGTTTCACTGTATAAACGGACAAATGTTGTGCAGTCTCAGAAGTTTTCAGAAAAGATTACACAGTTGATGAACTCTTACTACAATGGCTTGATTACAAACGAGGAGGTCATCAAGGAACTTCTGAAAACGGCACAGGAGATTACAGAACTGTATAACAACGGTAAAAAGCTGGGCTTGACGCAGGAAGAACTGGCTTTTTACGATGCTCTGACAAAGCCGGAAAACATCAAGGATTTCTACCAAAACAATGAACTGATTGACTTAACCAGAGAACTTACGGAAATGCTGCGCAAAAATCGGACAATAGACTGGCAGAAAAAAGAAACTGCTCGTGCGAGTATGCGTAAGATGGTGAAGCACCTTCTGAAAAAGTATAAGTATCCACCGGAAGATTATGATACGGCAATCAGCACGGTCATTAGCCAGTGTGAGATGTGGACGGACAATATGACGATTTGAGGAGGAAGAGTAAAAAATGACATTAGAGCAAATTGAGTCCATCTTTAATAAGCTCCAAGAAGGAAGTTCCTTAAGCCTTCAACTCCTCAAAATTAAGGTGTCGGCAAAAAATAAAACAAGTTATTCTACTTGTAAGGTCAATCTTTCACCAGAGGGAAGACTGACTCATTTTGTTGGTGAAATTTCTGATCATTACAAAAAAGAATTTAAGAAATATCATACCGTAAAAGAATATGATGGGAGTGCTGATGCACAAACAATTTATGAGCTACCAGCGGAAAATGTATTGATTTGTGATGAATTTAAAACACTTCAAGAAGCGATATCGAAACCAGATGTGGAAATTAATCCTTTGAAATTTTCCGCATCGGCTCAGCTAATCAAAGAAACCCTAAGTATAAATGGAGAAGATTATCGTATTAAACTTTTTTCAATGCAAAATCCGATTACAACATTGCGGCATAAATTTTGGGAATCGAGTGGCACATTTAGCGAAATCGATAACAAAGTACTTTCACTCAGAACCAACTTGGATATTATAATAATAGACGATACAGCTTATATGCTATCCATGGCAGGAGAAAAACTTTTTAATATAGAAAGAGCATATAAGGGAATCTGTTTGCAAAAAGTTGCAGCAGTAGAAAAAATGCGCATTGTGACAGATTTTGAGTTGTTTAGGACATGTGCATCAAGTGGCCATAATCCGAGAAGATTTGTGGCTTTTAATGACGAGCATTTAAAAAAGTTAGAAAATTCGGATGATAGAAGACGTTTGGCCGAAAAGTTTGGTCTTCCGTTGCTTGAAGGAAAATTCGACACAACACAAAACGGTGTTTCTGAAAAGCTTGTTAAACTGCTATGTAATAAAGGTATGGTTGACCCATTTGATGATCTTCCGATGGAAGTGTCCAGTCCTCGAAAGTGGGAGTGAATAGAGTGTCAAAACTTTTTACAAGCGCATTGTTTTTCATATCATTTGCGCCATTATGGTTGTCTGTTATTTTTGTTGACACTGTGAGCCTTTTAGAAGATACTCAGTCATCAGGTATAGAGAAGATAGGCATTTCAACAATACTAGTTGTCTTTTCAATATCTCTTGTTTTCGTGTTAAAAAAACTTCGAGTAGAAGCAAACTCTGAAGCTGAAAGATATACAATACTTACTGTTACCGAAGAAAAAACGGTGACATCAGAATTTTTACTTTCATATATTTTACCATTGTTTGCATTTGACTTCACACAATGGAAAAGCGTTGCGTTGTTTTTGATATTTTTTCTCACACTTGGTTTTTTGTGTGTTAAGCACGAAACATTTACAGTAAATATTGTGTTAGAGGTGTTTGGCTATCAATTTTATAGATGTGATTTGGAGGATGAAGATGGAAACGGTATCACATGGATGATTATTAGCAGAACAGACCTAAAAGGATGTGTTGGAGACAGTGTGTACCTTAGACCGTTGAATAATGAGTGCCGGTTGAATGCTTCAACTCGATGAGATATAAATCTGAAAAATTAGGTGTTGACTTTTAAATCTTTTCCATGTAAAATTTAATTAAAGAATACTATTATTGAAAAAGTGAAAGGCTACTTTATGGGAAAGATGATTTTAGATGACCTCCGCAAGCGTCTGGAACGTCTGGACGAAGACGCAGACCTGATGATCGACAATAACGACCGCTATCAGATGGTGATTGTAGGTGGCAGTGCGTTTATTTTGTTGGGCAAGCTGACCCGCGCTACTCATGACATTGATGCCTTGAGTGTTCCGAAAGAACTGTACAGTTTGCTTGGCAAGTACGACATCAACACCGATGTGGAAGCCTACATCGACAATTTCCCATATAACTTCCAAGACCGGCTTCAGCCGCTACCCTTTGGTGGTACAAAGGTGCAGTTCTACACACCCAGTCTGGAAGATTTGGTGATTGCAAAGCTGTGCTCTTTCCGGGACACCGACAAAGCAGACGTAGAGAGCGAGGCCGTGCGGAACTCTTTGGACTGGGATTTGCTGGAACACCTTGCAACGGATGAAGATGAACTGAAAGCCAGCATCTTGAACGACTGGCGGTATCGGGATTTTTATATCCGTTATCAGGAGTATGTGGAGAGGTGGAGACCATGCGAAAGCTGACATTTGAGGGTTTCTTGAAGCAGTATGTGGCAGAGCTTTCCGGGGTGCAGACGGCTAGTATTCATAAGCTGGCAGATTGTCTGAGCGAGAATCCCCGCCTGAAAGAACCGTTGTTTCTCTATGCTTTGGCCTTTGATAAAGTAGAACTGCTGCTCCGCTACACCGCAAACAGTACGATTGCTGCGGAATATGAGCAACTTTCTAATCTCTATTCGCTGGAGCAAATGCTGGTGCTTCTTGAAAAGCAATCATCAGAACTGCCGGAAGGCTATTTGAAGGTTTGGCGCAGCTATTGCTCGGTGCGGGATACCTCTCTTGCGGACAATGATACGAAAGCGTTGATCCATCGCCGGGTATTGGAACTTCAGCAGAAAAAGAAACTGACGAATTATCGTCTCTACACAGACTTGAAGCTGAATCCCGGCAATGTGAATGCATGGCTCAAACATAACGATTCCAGCAAAATGAGCCTCGACTGTGCGCGCCAGATCTACAAGTATGCAAAAAGCTACCCATCTGTTCGATAAAAAAAGGAAGTGAGTCTATGACCGCCGTAATCTATGCCCGCTATTCATCGGATAACCAGCGCGAAGAATCTATCGAAGGCCAGATTCGGGAATGCACAGATTATGCGGAAAAGAACGGCATTACGGTCATCAAGCACTACATTGACCGTGCATTCTCTGCCAAAACGGACAATCGCCCGGAGTTCCAGCAGATGATCAAAGACAGCGGCAAAAAGCTGTTTGATGTTGTTCTCGTCTGGAAATTTGACCGCTTTGCCCGGAATCGTTTTGATAGCGCAAACTATAAGATGATCCTGAAAAAGAACGGTGTCCACCTGATTTCCGTTATGGAACCCATTGCCGAGGGTTCACAGGGCATTCTGGTGGAAACCCTCCTGGAAGGTATGGCGGAATACTATTCGGCAGAGCTGTCCGAAAAGGTGATTCGTGGCCAGACGGAGAATGCTTTGAAGGGAAAGTGTACTGGCGGTACGGGAACCATCGGCTATAAAATCGACGATGACAAGTTCTATCATCTTGACCCGCTGACCGCTCCGCTGGTGCTGGAAGCCTTTCAGCGGTATGACAACGGCGATAAAATGGTGGAGATCGTAAACTTCCTCAACGACAAGGGTGTCCGCAATATGCTGGGCGGCAAAATGACCCACAGTAGCGTGAACACCATGCTCAAGAACCGCCGGTACATTGGCGAACTGTCTTTCCGGGATATCGTTGTGCCGGAAGCGATTCCAGTTATTGTTCCGAAGGACCTGTTTGACCGGGTGCAGAAGCGTCTGGATAAGAACAAGCGTGCCCCTGCCTGTGGCAAGGCAGACGAGGAATATCTGCTGACCACCAAGCTGTTCTGCGGCAAGTGCGGTGCGCTGATGTTCGGCGAAAGCGGAACCAGTGCCACCGGACGCACCTACTATTATTATAAATGCGCCAACGTCAAACGGCGCAAGGGCTGCAACAAAAAGACCGTGCAGAAGGACTGGCTGGAAGATATGGTCGTCCGGGAGACTATGAAGTTGATTCAGGACGATGCGGTGATCGACAAGATCGTTCAGCTCGTCATGGATGTCCAGAATCAGGAAAACACCACGATTCCGCTGCTGGAAAAGCAACTGCGAGAGGTCAACAAAAAGTTGGACAACTTGATGAAGGCGATCGAGGACGGCTTGTACACCCGGACAACGAAAGAGCGTCTGGAAGCGCTGGAAAGCCAGAAAGATGAGTTGACTGTAAAAATCGCAGATGAAAAATTGAAGAAGCCCAGCTTCAATGAGGATTTCATCCGATTCTGGCTGATGAAATTTAGAAAGTTCGATATTTCGCAGAAAAAGCAACGAAAAGCGTTGATTGAAATTTTTGTCAATGCCATTTTCCTGTACGATGACCGGATGCTGCTCACGTTCAACTACAAGGATGGCACCCAAACTGTCCGGCTTGAGGACACTTTGACCGCTGACTCAGCGGAGGAAAAAAGTTCGGATTTGTCCAGCTCTGCTGGACCATAAGTCCAACGATTTCACGTTAGAAATCGTTGGACTTTTTTGTTTATAGGCTGGCCTCATTTGGCTTTGACCACAATTTTGACCACAATGCCAAAGATTTTATCTGGTCAATCGCAGGGGCAAGTGGGCTTTTTTGACGCAACATCATCTGCTGCGATATGCGAGCCAGCGTTGATGCCAACGATTTGAAAAGCTGGCTCGCGATAATTCGTGCCGTTCCGTCCAATTTTCAGGCCGAAAACGCCTCGCTGAACAACTGGACCGCACTCTGCCGAATGGATTCCTGAACATGGAGATCATGCTCAGTCATCTCGGTATCGGCATGGCCTACGATGCTCTGGATGGTCTGGATATCCACGCCCAACGCCTGCATCGGCGATACAATTCTTTTTGTTTAATGGGCCTGTTTGACGGAGCATACAATCAAATTGTCGGGTTTTGGGCAATACTGTCGATTGCGTCAAACAATTTTTCCCCCCAAAAAAATTGGATTTTGGAGTGTTTTTCATTGACCGATTGCGGAATTAGCTGTAAAATCTAAAAAAGAATAGTGGCTGTAGAGTGGGGTACTCTACGATCTGCTCGATCTTTAAGTATTATGATAAGGATTACGCCAATGCGGTGCTGGAACTGCAGGCGGCCGTCCGGTTACAGGGAGCAGGTACTGAAAGCTATCGGGGGTCTTGCTATTGCACTTGCCAATGATGGAAAGCTGGAAGAGGCACAGCAGGAGCTGGATACATTGCAGAAAAAAGGCGCTTCCTTCGGTGACTGTGATCTGGTTGCGGCAGAGATTCTGTCCTTGCAAAAGAACTATGATCAGGCGCTTGCGCTTTACATAAAAGTGTTCAATGAGGTGGAGGACCCGCAGCTCCTGAGCCATGCTTACCTGTCAGCCGCAAATGCAGCGCTGAATCAGGACGATATGGAAAAGGCTGTGCGCATTCTGAAACAGGGATGCCAGAACCTTCCGGAAGGTCAGGCTGTGCTTCAAAAGGAGATGCTTGCGGATCTTATGATGCAGCAGGCAGCATCTGACAAAGAAAATGCAGAAGAATACTATGCTGAAGCGCAGCAACTGCTGGAGGAACTGGTGGACAGCGGCTACGATACTATTGCCACCCGGTTGAATCTGGCAACTGTACTGCAGGCATTGGATCAGTACAGTGAAGCTGAAAAGGTTTTGAAAGATCTGCAGGAGCAGTATCCATCGGATTATCGTTTTGATATGCAGATGGCCTATCTTCTGATCGACCAGCTCCGCACCAGCGGATGGCTCAAATAAGGAGGGAATACCTGCGTCTACCGGACAGATCTTTTTTGTGGTTGGAATCGTTGGCATGATCGTTTCGGCTGTTGCGGCAGTCGTTTCAGCATGGATCCTGCGCAGCAGGAAAAAAAGCTGAAGGAACAGATCTGGAACGAGTATCAATAAAAATCAATCGATTAAGGGGTATGAAAAAATGCTGAAAAAACTTAGTGTAACGGCTGTTATTCTTGCAATGTCGGCCATGCTTCTGGTGCCGACTGCATACGCGGTGCAGTCAGTAGACGCACCGGCACAGGTGGCTTTGTGACGATTGACGGCAAGCTGTATCATGTTTCGAAGAATGGCTATGCCATCGATCGGTACGCCAAGGGTTTGCACGAGATCGACGGAGGAATGTACTATGTCAAAGAGGATGGCTCGTTCCTGACGAACAGCGCGGTAGAATACCTTACTTTTGATGCGAATGGCCGCTATACCTCTGGCAATGCAACGCTGGACAGCTATGTGGATCAGGCACTGGCTGCGTGCACAAACTCTGGCATGACGAAGGCGCAAAAGCTGCGCGCCGCCTATTTGTATGTCCGGGATCACGGCGCATACCTTGCCCGTCCGCATCAGGCAAGAGGCACAACGGCTTGGGCAGAAGAGAGCGCTTTGTTCATGTTTGAACACAAAAAGGGCAACTGCTACTGCTTTGCAGGCCAGTTCCTTTATATGGCCCGGCGGCTGGGCTACAATGCCTATGTAGTGTCTGGCGGTGTGGGCCGCAAGGACTCGGACCATGCATGGGTCATGATCTGCGAGAACGGAGTTCCCTATATCTATGATGTGGAACTGGAGTGGGGCTATCGTGCCGGCAGATACGGCCATGCAGAATATAATATGTATAAAATGCCGCTGAATAAAACGGTGTTCAGCTACCAGTTTCCGTGATTGCTGAGGTAGCCGAAAAATGGTTTTTAGTTCCGTAATTTTCTTGTTTCTGTTTTTGCCCATCGTGCTGGGATGCTATTATCTTTTGCCCGGGCGGGAAGCAAAAAATCTCTGGCTCGTCGCAGCCAGTCTGCTGTTCTATGCCTTCAGCGGGCTGTGGTATGTTCTGCTGCTGTTGTTCTCTGTGTTCTGCAATTATCTGGCCGGTCTGTTCGTCTCCGGGCGAAAGAGCGTGCTCTATGCCGCTGTGGCCGTTAATCTGGGAATCTTGGGTATTTTCAAGTATCTGACTTTTCTGGTACAGACAGTAGACCGGCTGCCGGGCGTGACGATCCCGGTGCCTTCCATCGTTCTGCCGGTGGGTATCTTGTTCTTCACCTTTCAAGGGCTGAGTTATGTGATCGATGTATACCGGAATGAACGCCTGAAGAGCACTCATTTCCGGGATGTACTGCTGTACATTGCTCTGTTTCCACAGTTGGTGGCAGGACCGATCATCCGCTATGAGGACGTGGCAGATGAGATACATAGCCGCCGAAATACGCTGGAGCAGCTGGCAAAAGGCCTGCGCCGGTTTATTGTGGGCCTGAGCAAGAAGCTGCTGATCGCCGATATCTGCGGCAATGTTGTAGCACTGATCTACAACGCCGACCGCTCTGTGCTGGACAGCCGGACGGCTTGGCTGGCCGCGGTGTGCTATCTGATGCAGATCTATTTCGACTTCAGCGGATACAGCGATATGGCCATCGGCCTGGGCTTGTGCTTTGGGTTCCACTTCAAGGAAAACTTTAACTATCCGTACATCTCGGCCAGTATTCAGGAATTCTGGCGCAGATGGCATATCTCCCTTTCCACCTGGTTCCGGGAATACCTGTATATCCCATTGGGCGGCAACCGGAAGGGCAAGGCAAAGACTTACTGGAACAAGCTGATCGTGTTTTTCTGCACGGGGCTGTGGCATGGTGCAAACTGGACCTTTATCGTCTGGGGCCTATGGCATGGCTTCTTTATCGTGGCAGAGGACGCCGTTAAAAAGCTGTTCGGACTGGAAAAACATGGCAAAGGCGGGCGGAACCCTGCGTGTGCGGTGCTGAAACATTTGTACACCCTGCTTGTGGTGCTGGTTGGCTTTGTGATCTTCCGTGCAGACAACATGGGGCAGGCCTTCTCAATGATAGGAGCCATGTTTTCCGGGGGCTCTGCCTCTGCGCAGACAGGGCTGCTGCTGGCGCAGTGTCTGACCCCGCTGACCCTGTTTGCACTGGCGGTTGGCCTTGTGGGCAGTACGCCGGTTTTGCCGCTGGTCTGCCGTAAAGCAGAGCAGCAGACCGGAAGCGTGTATGCATGCCTTCAGGCACTGAGTTATGCAGGGGCGCTGGCGCTTTTGCTGGTGGATATCCTGCATCTGTCGGCTGCATCCTATGTGCCTTTTATCTATTTCCAGTTCTGAGGTGGAAAAATGCAAGTGAAAAAATTAGGATATATCCTGTTTGTGGGGGTCATTGCCACAATTTGCATTTTGCCTGTGGCTGTGATGCCTTGGCAGACGGAAAAAGCGGTGGGCAATGAGCAGCTTGCATCCTTTCCTGAATTACGGAAAGAGGATGGCAGCTTCAATACCGGTATCCTGAATGAGTTTTCGGATTATTTTGCGGATCATTTCGGGCTCCGTCATGAGATGATCACCTTGAACGATCAGCTTACCGGAACCGTGCTCAAAACGCTGGACAGCAGCAGTGTGCTGTTGGGAAAAGACGATTGGCTGTTCTATAAAAGCACCCTTGCGGACTATACCGGCGCAGAACCCTTTACAGCCCGGCAGAGTTATGCGGCCGCTCATGTACTGGGTCTGATGCAGGAATACTGCGAAGAGAACGGCATTGGGTTCTGCTTTACCATCGCACCCAATAAAAATTCCCTGTATGGCGGTCAGATGCCGACACGGTATACGGCAGCCTCCGTACGGAACGCCCAACTGCTTCAGCAGCAGATGGAACAGCAGAATGTCCGGTATGTGGATCTGTTCAAAACACTGTCTGACCACGAAGAGCAGCTGTATTACCGTCGGGACAGCCACTGGAATATGCGGGGCGCACAGCTGGCAGCACAGACTTTGCTGAAAGAACTGAAAGGCTCTGAAGCGGAGTTTGATTCCTGCATCAATGGAAAAACATCCCCGCATACCGGCGATCTGTATGAGATGGTGTACCCTGCCGGAAACGAGACGGAACAGGATACGGCATACGACTTTACCTATCAGTATGACGAAAAATTCCACTCGGCAGATGATATCACGATCCACACGGAAAATTCGGCGGCAGACGAAAGCATTTTTGTATACCGCGATTCCTTTGGCATCAATCTGCATCCTTTTCTGGCACAGAGCTACGGCAATGCCTGTTTCTCCCGGAATATGCCCTACCTTTTGACGGCTGTTACAGAAGAGCATCCCGATGTGCTGCTGGTGGAACTGGTGGAACGCAACCTGAACTGGCTGCTGGAACGCGCCCCGGAAATGCCTGCTCCGGAACGCACGGCAGTCCCGGCAGCAGATACCGGTACAAGTGCGAAGGCACAACGGAAGGACAGCCGAATGGAGGAAACTTTCTGCCTGACAGGCGATCTGAGCGGGCAGCGTGTGGATGACGACTCTCCGATCTACATTCTGGCAGAGACCGGAACCTACGAAGCCTCCCCCTGCGGAGAGGGAACACAGCCGTTTACGGCGTATCTTCCGCAGAATGTGCGGGAGCAGCAACTAAAAGCAGCATTTCTGTCGGACGGTGAATGGGTCTTCTGCGCCTTGGCCGACTGACTGAAAGAATAGAAAGAAGGAACAAACAAAATGAATGTAAACTATAAGATGATGGGTGTAGTGCTCTGCGGTGCGATGCTTCTGGCATCGGGATGCGGGGCAAAAGCAGAAACGACCGCTTCCTCGGCTGTGGAATCCGAATCGGTTTCCGTTGTGGCATTGGAGGCTGCTTCGTCGGAGGCTGTGCCGGAAAGCGAGGCTGTCTCGGAGGCAGTTTCTGAAGCTTCTTCTGCGGTAAGCGAGGCGGCATCGGAGAAACCGGCCGAATCCAAGGCAGAGTCGAAGGCCGAATCCAAGGCCGAATCCAAGGCCGAGACTGCGGCAAAATCTAAGCCTGCAAAGCAGGAGACGGCTGCTTCCTCCAAAGAAGAAAAGACGGAGCCTGTGGAAAGCAAGCCCGTTACAGAGACTGCTCCGGCAGAAACTGCCAGCCTGGAAACTGCCCTGAAGTATGTGGGCAAAGACGTTTCCAAGCTGTATGCCGCTATTGGCAAGCCGAACAGTTCGGAGTATGCTTCCAGCTGCATCGGTGATGGCGAGGATGGCCTGCTGTATTACAACGGCTTTACTGTGACGACCTACCGTGAAAACGGTAAAGAGACGGTACAGGACGCCTATTAAACATGAAATTCGGCCTCTGGCATTCCACCGGGGGCTGAATCTTTATATGGGAAGATGAGAATGAAACGCCAGAAGATCAAACGATATCGGTTTAGCGTGACGCAGAATACGCGCAGAAGAAGGGCGGCAACGCCGCTGAAAGCCGTCGGTGTAGTACTGGTGTGCCTGTGTCTGCTCACAGGGGCCGCTTTTGGAGTTTACAATGTGATCCAGAGTAAGACTACGGGGTGGCACGGCGAAGGACTGCATCGCTACTATATCTCGCCGACTACCGGCACCCGTGCGCAGGGGCTGTATGAGATCAACTATAAGCTCTACTATTTTGGCAGCAACAACTTTTTGAAGGTCGGCTGGATTGAAGAGAACGGCTATGTCGGCTATGCCAACGCAGATGGAGAGCTCACCCAGGGCGAAGCGAAGATAGACGGAAAATACTACTATTTCCAACCGGAGACCGGACAGTTGTACACCGGCTGGATCATGCTGGACGGAGTGCAGTACTGCTTTGACGAAACCGGACATCCGCGCACCGGTACTTATCAGGAGGACGGAAAGGTCTGGGAACTGGATAGCGATGGACGGGTCAAAAACCGACTGAACGGTTGGAAAAAAACGGACGGCGTCCTGAAATACTACGACAACAGCGGCGCACCGGCACAGGGCTGGACAGAGATCGATGGAAAGGATTATTTCTTTGTGGACGGTGTCAGTCAGGCCGGCTGGGTTGAAACGGATGCGGGCACGCGCTATTTGGACGGCAACGGAAATCAGATGACCGGGTGGTGTGTGATCGATGGCCAGCCCTATGCTTTTGGGACAAATGGAGAACCGAAGCAGGGATGGGATCATTCCCATGAAAAAAGCTACTATTTTATCAACGGCGTCAGTCAGTCGGGCACATTCGGGGAGGGCGCACTTAGCAGCAACCTGAACGGCAGCGGCAGTGTTCAGCCGGTTGGGGATCAGGCACCGGAGGACGATCTTGCAAAGGATGCAGAGGGCGAACCGCCGGAGGAAGAACTGCTGGAAGCGCAGCCGACACAGACCGAAACAACGGAAGCGGGGCAGACTGCCCCGGCGGCACAACAGCCGACGCAGTCGCCGGAGGGATCGGCGGCAGAGCAGGAGACCGCATTGAAGGCACCGACAGCGCCGGAAACTCCGGCACAGGAACAGCAGGAAGAAGGGACGGAAAATACATGAAAACAACAAGACGTGATTTTCTGTGCCTTTCGGCCATGGCATGCGCATGGCTTCTGACGGGCTGCCAGAACCCCACAGTGGAAGAGCGGGCTGTCAGCTGGCAGCAGCAGGAAGTCAGTGATCCGGTCTCTGAAACCGGACCGATGTGGAATGCAGCACTGGACGACAATGCGGTTCTGCGGGATGGTATCCGCGTTCCCCAGAACTTCGAACTGCCGTTGGAAGGTTCAACAGGCTTTGCAGGGGCGGCTGTGATGCTGCTGTACGAGAGACCGGATGGGGCCAGTACGGTACTGCGCAGACTTGCAGCGGGAGATATGTTTTATATCCGGCAGGAGTCTGGCGCATATTGGCAGGTCTGCCTGCTGGACGGCACCGTGGGCTGGTTGGAAAATGAACTGTGTATGATCAATCTGCCCGATGTTCTGCCTTCCATCGTATACGAAAACCCCAATGCCAAGGCATCGATCTTTAAAACCTGCGGAAAGGATATTGAAGGCATTACGGGACAGAAACTGTATGACGGCCTGTTCTACAACCAGCGCCTTGGGCGGGATGAGTATCTAATGCCTATCAATTACGCTATGGCAAAAAAGGTTGGTGCAGCGCAGAAAAATGCTTTGAAGGAGGGCGATTGCCTGAAGATCATAGAGACATTCCGACCCTATGAGGTGCAGATGCTGGTAAAGGATGCGGTGTACGCCAAGGCAAGGATGGACAAGGAACTGATGACGGCGCTGAACAAGGGCGCGTGGAATATCGGCTGGTTTATTGCAACGTCTCTTTCCAACCATCAGCGCGGTGTGGCAATGGACACGACCCTGCTGCGCATCACTGAGCAGACAGAGCACAGCATGGCGGGGTGTCCCTTTGTACAGGTGACCGGTGAGGAATACGCCATGCCCTCTGCCATGCACGAGCTGAGCAGTGCGGCGGCCTGCTTTACCGGCCCGGTAACTTCTAATTCGGCCACCGCATGGAAGCGGGCCACTGCATCGGCATCCATGACAGACGGTGCGCGGCGGCTGCAGGGGTACTGTACCAATGCAGGCATGACACCGCTGGCCTCGGAGTGGTGGCACTTTAACGATCTGGATGCACAGAATAAGGTGCGCATGACCTCTGGAAACGGAAAATTCTGGCTGGACGGCTGTGTCAGCTGGAAAATGTTTGAAGCATAACTTTGGGGTTGCGCTTTGGAGGAATACAAAATGTAGCAACTGAAAAAAGCAAAAAAGCGGTTACGGCAGCGGATAAGATCGAGTTGGGACGGAAATACCTGACCGAGCTGAACTACACCGAGGCTGTGGCGTCTTTTACGGAAGCTATCGGCCTTGACCCGGAACATATTCCGGCATACATGGGCCGTGCCGAGGTGAATGAACTGACGACTGCCAACGAGACCGCATGGGCAGACGTGAGCGAAGCCGAGAACGGCGCAGTCACCGCCGAAGCCCTGACTGCCGCCGCCCCCACTGCGGAAGAGATCGGTGCGGTATCCCTGAGCAAGCTCTATGTCTACTATGGCAGCCACGAAAACCGCAACCGTGAAGGCGAGGGCGTGTGGCTCGTCCTGAACCCCGGCAAAAAAGACCTGACCGCGTAAAGCCCTGCATCACTCGGAAATTGCGCAGCAGGTCATTCGGATCGAGAATGGGCAAACTCTGTTAGGAGGACTGTATTATGAATACCACATTGCGGCGGGATGCGGATGAGATCATCTGTTCCAGCATTCAGGCGGTTCTGCCGGATAAAGCCGTGTGCCGCGCGCTGGAGGACTTTCAGCCCGGAGGCGGCAGAGTGCTGCTGGTGGCGGCAGGCAAGGCCGCTTGGCAGATGGCATACGCCGCCGTGCAGACACTGGGGCGCGTGGACGGCGGCGTGGTGGTGACCAAGTACGGCCATGTAAAAGGCAGAATCCCCGGTGTAAATTGTTATGAGGCAGGTCATCCCGTACCGGATGCCAACGGCTTTGCAGCCACCGAAAAAGCTTTGGCGCTGGTACAGGGGCTGACCGCAGAGGACACGGTGCTGTTTTTGCTTTCCGGCGGCGGCAGCGCCCTGTTTGAAAAGCCGCTTGTCCCCGGCGGGGAATTGCAGGACATCACCAATCAGCTCCTTGCCAGCGGAGCCGATATCGTGGAGATGAATACCATCCGCAAGCGGCTGTCCGGAGTCAAGGGCGGGCGGTTCGCGCAGCACTGCGTGCCTGCAAGGGTGTTCAGCATCGTGCTCAGCGATATTCTGGGTGACCCGCTGGATATGATCGCCAGTGGCCCGGCGGTGCCGGATTCCTCCACCTGTGCACAAGCGCTTGCCATTGCGGAGAAATACCACCTGAACCTGTCGGAACAGGCGAAGGCGCTGCTGGCACAGGAAACGCCGAAAGCCCTTGACAACGTGACCACTCATATCACCGGCAGCGTCCGAGAGCTGTGCACTGCTGCCGCTAAAGCCTGCCGGGAGCTGGGATATGAGCCCATCCTCCTCACCGACCGGCTCTGTTGCGAAGCCAAGGAGGCAGGCAGCTTTCTGAGTGCCATCGCCCGCACCCATGCGGGGCAGGGGAAAAAGCTGGCCTTTATCGCGGGCGGGGAAACCGTGGTGCACCTGACCGGCAAAGGGCTGGGCGGACGCAATCAGGAACTGGCGCTGGCCGCAGCCCCGGCGCTGGCGGGACAGAACGCCGCAGTGTTCTCCGTGGGCAGTGACGGCACCGACGGCCCCACGGATGCTGCCGGCGGCTATGTGGATGGTGACACCCTCTCCGCACTGACCGCCAAGGGCTGGAATGTGTTCGACACCCTGCAAAACAACGACGCCTACCATGCACTGAAAGCTGTGGACGGCCTTATCATGACCGGCGCTACTGGCACGAATGTCAATGATGTTGCCGTGGCGCTGGTGGGGGAGAAGTAAAAATGTGATTCTGGTATGAAAGAGGGGAGGCTCCCATGTACGTCGATTGGGAATACTACAAAATTTTCTATTATGTGGCGAAGTATCAGAACTTTACGAAAGCGGCGCGGGTGCTGGGCAACAACCAGCCCAACATCACCCACTCGATGAACCGGCTGGAAAGCCAGCTGAACTGCGTGCTGTTCATCCGCTCCAACCGGG
>ENA-UALA01000391-UALA01000391.1-human-gut-metagenome-genome-assembly--contig:-NODE-391-length-24765-cov-6.122987_pt1 | contig 24765 bp, 17 predicted proteins | sample MGYA00243696_ERZ654460 | MGnify/ENA primary metagenome ERZ654460 (study PRJEB26926, sample SAMN06164725) | human gut metagenome | biome: ENVO:00009003; feature: ENVO:2100002; material: ENVO:00002003... | reverse complement strand
CTGCCGTTGTTTCCCCCGTGGAGCCATTGCTGGTGAGGTCGGCAGTGGATGATGTGCGATGCAGGCAGTGGGTGGATTCGGTTTTGGGCACACTCAGCCTGAAAGAGCGGATAGGACAGCTTTTTATCTATACAATCGCCCCCTATCAGGACAAGGGCAACAAGGAGTTGCTGCGCAAGGTTGTCGAGGATTATAAAGTCGGCGGTTTGCTGTTTTCCGGCGGACTGATGCAAAACCAGGCTATGCTGACGAATGAAGCGCAACGCATGGCGGATATTCCTCTGCTGATTACGTTCGACGGTGAGTGGGGGCTTTCCATGCGTCTGCGGGGTACACCCGTCTTTCCGAAGAATATGGTACTGGGATGTATACAGAACGATACCCTGCTCTATGAGTATGGCAGGGAAATGGCAAGGCAGTGCCGGGAACTCGGCGTACAGGTGAATTTTGCTCCGGTGGCGGATGTTAACATCAATCCGAAAAATCCGGTTATCAACACCCGCTCTTTCGGTGAAAATCCGGTGAACGTTGCCAATAAGGTTATCGCCTATGCCAGGGGGCTGGAAGACGGCGGAGTACTCTCGGTATCCAAACATTTTCCGGGGCATGGAGATACGGACGTGGATTCGCATAAATCGCTTCCGGTTTTACCGTTCACGCGCGAGCGTTTGGACAGTGTGGAGTTGTATCCTTTTAGAAAAGCCGTTCAGGCAGGGGTAGGCGGCATTATGGTGGGGCATTTGGAAGTGCCTGCTTTTGAGGCGCAGCGCGGATTGCCTTCTTCCCTTTCCCGCAATGTGGTTTATGACTTGCTGACACGCGAATTGCAGTTCCGGGGACTTGTCTTCACAGATGCTTTGGCTATGAAGGGAGTTTCCAAACATGAGTCGCTCTGCTTGAAAGCATTGCAGGCGGGGCATGACTTACTGCTCGTTCCCCGGCGTATAAAAGAAGAAGTGGATGCCATACTGGCTGCCGTAAAGCGCGGTGAGTTGACGGAGCAGGCGGTGGAGGAGAAATGCAGAAAGGTATTGACTTATAAATATGCACTTGGGCTGAATAAGAAGCCTCTTATTCGTCTTTCCGGATTGGGAACCCGAATTAATACGCCCTATACGCGGGATTTGATTCGTCGTTTGAATCTGGCGGCTGTTACCGTGCTGGGCAATGCGGCGAAAGTGCTGCCACTGGATCCGGCGATTAAAGATGTTGCGGTGTTGAATGTCGGGGAAGCAGCGGAGATGCGGCCTTTTATCAAGCAGCTTTCCGAATATACGCATCCGGTAGAGTTCCAATTGGGAAAAGATTTACCGGCGGCAGGACGTAAGGCTTTGAGAGATAAACTGTCCGGATATAAACGTATTCTGGTATGTGTTACCGAGCATCGTCTGGCGGCTTATCAGTCTTTCTTTGCGGAGTTTGCTCCGGACGTTCCGGTGGTGTATGTGTGCTTTATTCCCGACAAGCAACTGCCACAGATACGTCAGGGCATATCGGCAGCCGAAGCGGTGGTATTGGCGCATTCTTCGAATGATGACGTACAGCGGCAGGTGGCCGGGATACTTTATGCGGATGCCGTGGCTGACGGCCGGCTTTCGGCAAGTATCGGCAGTTTGTTTGCCGCCGGAGAAGGGATAACCTTAAGTCCGCAGACAAAGTCTCATTTCATTCCCGAAGAGCATGGCCTGGATTCCCGCTTATTGGCACGGATTGATACGATTGCCCGGGAAGGCATACGGGAAGGAGCCTATCCGGGATGTCAGGTAGTGGTTTTGAAGGACGGGAAAGAGATGTATAATAAGGCTTTCGGTACTTATACATATACAACCGGAAATAAGGAAGCGGTTCCGGTGACACCGGCATCCGTATATGACGTTGCATCTTTGACGAAGACGACAGCTACCTTATTGGCCGTAATGAAGCTTTATGATAAAGGCCGTTTAAGCCTGACAGACCGTGTGTCTGATTATCTTCCCTACCTGCAGGATACGGATAAACGCAATATAACGGTCAGGGAACTGCTGTTCCACCAGTCGGGATTGCCTTCCACCTTGCTGTTCTATCAGGATGCCATTGATGAGGATAGTTACGAGGGTACATTATTTAAGGCACGGCCGGATAAACTGCATCCTGCCCGTATCGGGCGGCAGACGTGGGCTAACCCGAATTTCCGTTTCCGTCCGGGGCTGACGTCGAAAGTACGTACAGCCGAATGTACTTTACAGGTCTGTGACAGTCTTTGGTTGAATAAGTCTTTCAAAAAGGAGTATCTCCAAAAGATAGCGGATGCGCCTTTGAGGGATAAACGGTATCGTTATAGCTGTGTGGGCTTCATTCTGCTGCAGCAGGTGGTTGAGGCACGTGCAGGAATGCCTATGGATGAGTTTCTTGCTCAAGAGTTTTATACTCCGATGGGGCTGAAGCGTACCGGGTATCTTCCGTTACGGTTCTTGTCTAAAGAGGAAATTGTGCCTTCGTCCGTTGACCCTTTCCTGCGGAAAACAGTTTTGCAAGGATTTGCACACGATGAATCGGCCGCTTTTCAAGGCGGTGTTTCCGGCAATGCGGGATTGTTCTCCACGGCTGAGGAAGTGGCGCAGATTTATCAGATGCTGCTGAATGGCGGTGAGTTGAACGGAAAACGTTATTTAAGCAAGGAGACGTGCAGGCTCTTTACCACTACGGTTGCCAAGGGATGCCGCCGTGGTTTGGGCTTCGATAAGCCGGATGTGCAGAATCCTGCGAAAAGTCCCTGCGCCCTTTCCGCTCCGGCATCGGTGTACGGACATACGGGCTTTACCGGAACTTGTGCATGGGTAGACCCGGATAACGGCTTGGTGTATGTATTCCTCAGCAATCGTATTTATCCGGAGGTGTGGAATGCGAAATTGCTGAAATCGGATATTCGGGAAAGAATACAGGAAGCGATGTATCGGGCTGTGTTGAAGTAAGGCAATCGCATCAGAATAAAAAAAGGAGATGCCGGCTAACTTGAAATCGTTAGGCAGCATCTCTTTTTTTTGAAACAATTAATTTATTCTGTTAAGTTTTAGGTGTGTATGTCAGAATGCAATACCGATACGCAGACCTAAGTTGTTCATACCGTCCACACTGTAAGTGAAGAGGTCGCCTTTGTTGGTCCCGTAGCTGTAATAGGCTGCGAAGTGCAGGCCCGGACCGTAAGCCCACGGGTAAACGTTGAAACCGATTTCTGGAGATACGTAGAATCCCCATGTATCTTTATTGGTTTCAAATACATTGAAAGTGGACTTCAACTGTGCATATTGTGTACCGAGTTTTACGCCCACATACGGTTGGAATGCACCGCCACGGTTCCACGCATAACGTGTGGCAAGACCGAAAGGCAACTGGAATACGGTATGCTGCTGGTCGGTATTCAAACTGCCGCTCGTACCGACCGGCAAGGTCTGACGGCTGAAATATTCATGGTTGCTATGATAAGCCAGGAAGCCTCCCAAAGCAAAGTTGGACGTCAGGAAGTAACCGCCTTCAAAGTTCATCCCCCATCCGCTGCCTTTGTCGGCAAAGTGGTTGTTTAAGGGGAAATTGAACTGCCAGTCGATGTTGGCATAACCGTTATCGGTCATCTGTGCCTTTGCCGGCATGGCGAAGACAAGGGCGAGGGCGGCGATTGCGAATGCCCTCAAGGATATATATTTCAATGTTTTCATACTTGTTCTTGTTTTATAAATTCAACAATAGCTTTCTATCAGGATAGAAGAAGTCGGTAGTTTATCTCGGCTGGGCACTCATTCTGTTAAGATAGGCAGATTGTGTAAAAGCCTGGTTCACGCCTTCCACTGCCATTTTGGTGTTGAAAGATGTCGAGCCGCTCAATAACCCGCTCATGTAGCTGGTCCACAGTACGGGAAGTTTTTCCTTTTCGCCTTGGGGAGCGTCGAGGTTCAGCAATTCGGTGATGAAGGAACCGGTACTATAAGCATAGTTTACGGCATACGGATAGTACCATCCGCCCCAGTTACCCCAGTAAGGAGCATCCCAATAGCCCGGGTAGTTCCACCACCATTCGGGGCGTCCGTAGTCCGTAAAGTAGTAAGTGCTCTTTACGTAACTCACTTGCAAACCGAGGTCGGCGTTTTCGCGATTGTCTGTACGGACATAACCGCGGTTGTTCATATTGGCAACGTATGCGCTGAGAATTTCCTGTGCACTTTCGTCTTTCCAATATTCGGCGTCTTTACTGTTGCCGATAACAAGGATGCTATCCGGTAAGTAATAAGTTTCGAAAGCTTTGAAGTCTGCTTTCGTGTCATAATTGGTATAAACCAGATACTTGCTGTCCAGCTTATCCATGTCGGGGTCTTTTTCGCAAGATACGAATGCTATTGCGAAGACCGCTAATAATAAGGGAATAAATTTCTTCATACTTCTATAATGTTTAGGTTAAATATAAATTCCTGCCCTATTGGTACCTTAGGCTTTTGGAGAAAGAACAAGATAAAAAATAAAAGGTTCAAAAATAGATGTGTTAAATGTGCGGTGGACTATAAAGAAACTGGTATGTTTTCTTTTTATTCAGATGGGTATGAATGGCTTTTCAGACTATCATTGCCAGTTCGTTGGCATAATCGTGCCATATAAGTGGCATAGTTGTGCCAATAAATAGGCATTGTTGTGCCAACAAAGTGGCACAATAATAATTCAAGGCGGTGGAATTAGCTGGTTTTAAATAGTTGTTACCGCTTTGGGACTGGTTATATCAAAAAGACTATCTCAATTTTCATTTTGAGATAGTCTCTTTCATAGCATACGAGGGTATTGGCGACTATTTTACAATCTGATAAATGTTTTTTAATTCTTCTGCAGAGAAAGCGGTATTATCAATCGCTTTCAGATTATCTGCCAATTGTCCAACAGAACTGGCTCCGATAATAACCGAGGTCACCAAGTCGTCTTTCAGTATCCATGCAAGCGCCATTTCGGCAAGTGTCTGACCGCGACGGATGGCGAGTTCATTCAGTGCTTTTATCTTTTTCAAGACTTCATCTGTCAGCGCTTCTTTTTTAAGGAAGCCGCCTTTGGCGATGCGTGAATCATCGGGAATACCGTTCAGGTAGCGGTTGGTAAGCAATCCTTGTGCCAAAGGGGAGAAAGCGATGAATCCTGTACCGTTTTCTTTGGCTTGCCTCAGGATACCTTCTTCTTCCGGTTCGCGGTTAAACAGATTGTATTTACCTTGATGGAGTAGGCAGTGCACATCCCGCTCTTCCAAGTATTTATATGCTAATTCTGCTTTGTCTTTAGGGTATTTGGAAATGCCGATGTATAGCGCTTTACCTTGCCGTACGATGTCAACGAGTGTTTGAAGTGTCTCTTCAAGCGGGGTGTTGGGATCGTAACGGTGGGTATAGAAGATGTCTACATATTCGAGGTTCATCCGCTTTAAACTTTGGTTGAGGCTGCTCATCAGTGATTTTCGGGAACCCCAATCACCGTAAGGACCCGGCCACATTTCATGTCCTGCTTTGGTAGAAATGAATAATTCATCCCGGTAGGGCATAAATGATTTCTTCATAATCATACCGAATGTTTCTTCTGCAGAGCCGCAGGAAGGGCCGTAATTGTTGGCGAGGTCAAAATGGGTGATACCCTTGTCGAATGCATAATGTGCCATTGATAGCGAGTTGGCGAAAGTATTGACATCGCCGAAGTTGTGCCATAGCCCTAAAGATATTTCAGGTAGAAGGATGCCGCTCTTTCCGCAACGGCGGTATTTCATACCGTTTTCGTATCTGCCGGGGGCGGGAGAATAGATGGGAGTTATCATATCTGTTGGTTTTAGTTAGACTTTATATTATATAAGGTTGTAAAAACAATGAAAGCAAAAATACGGAAATTCTTTGAAAGTATCTGTTTATTGGCTCCATAGATTGAACTTTTATTTACTTTACAATTTTATCCGTCTCCGGCTCGAAAAGTCTATTGCTGAGTGCCTGCAAAGCCCTTTTCTTGTCTTCCGTCTTAATGACGAATGCCACGTCACTGTCATTGCTGCCATACGAAATCATACGTAGCGGGATATCTGCCAGAGCTTCTATAATCTGTGCTTCGACACCGGCATACTGCCAACGCATGTTTCCCACCACGGATACAATGGACATGCGGTCTTCCATCAGAATTTTTGCATATTGTTCCAGCTCCGCAAGGATTTTGCATAGATGTTCGCTGTTGTCTATGGCGACGGATACATCCTGATTGGATGAAACCAACAGACAAAGCGGCGTTCTGTATTTGGCAAACGTATCAAAAATCTTACTGATAAACTGATAAGGACATAAGTTATGTTTCGACTCGAACTTCACGTAGAAGATGTTGTCTTTGGCGGCTATGGCTTTAATGATATTGTCGTCCTGCAAATCCGAAATCAATGTCCCCTCTGCCTGAGGATTCATTGAGTTGAGCAATCGTACCGGGATATTGCGCTTGCGTGCCGGGGCGATGCAGAACGGGTGTAATATTTTTGCTCCGTAAAAGGCCAGCTGCTCGGCTTCGTTGAAACTGAGATGCTTTACGGAGCGGGTTCCCGTTACTTCACGCGGGTCATTATTGTGCATCCCGTCAATGTCCGTCCATATCTGTATTTCCTCTGCGCGGATGGCAGCGCCGATGAGCGATGCCGTATAGTCGCTGCCGCCCCGTTTCAGGTTATCCGTTTCATTATAAGCATTTTTGCAGATGTACCCTTGAGTAATAAAAAGGTTGATGCCGGGATACTGTGCCAATTGCACCTGTAGTTTTTCCTCTATATATTTCAAGTCCGGTTCTCCTTCCGGCCCGGTACGCATAAAGTCGAAGGCGGAGAGCAGGATATTGGCAATCTTCCGTTCCCGCAGGTAGAAGTGCAGCAGGGCTGTACTGATAAGTTCCCCTTGTGCCAAAACCTCTTTTTCTTCAACCGAGGTGAATTCATCATTGATAAATTGCCAGAGTCGCTGGAAGCGGTCGAGAATATAATCTATCGCTTCCCGCTTTGTGGACTCGTCTGTCAACAGTTCGTTGGCAAAGTCTATGAACTGGAATTCCAGCCGGGTGATTTTCTCGTGTGCCTGTTCTATGTCGCGGTTGAACAGGCTGGCTGCAATTTCTTCCAGATGATTGGTAGTGCCTGCCGTTGCGGACAGGACTACAATCTTCGGTGTGGACTCTGAAATGAGCTCCGCTACGTGTTTCATTCTCTCTACTGTGCCGACGGAAGTACCGCCGAATTTGCAAACTTTCATTTTTAAATCTTTTTTAGTTATTCTTTTTTTACTGTCGGATGAAGCCTCTGTATTCCTTTTCGTTTTAGAAGGCTCATTTCCGAAATGGAAGGGCGAGTTTCTTTTTCAGTTCTCTTACAATGCCTCTGAGGATACATTGTAAGGTGTTTTTTTACTTTTTCGTAGTCTTATGTGCGCTCCCTTCACTTATAAAAGTTCAAAAGACATGCCGTTTGTTTCCCGGAAAACGTTTATATTTGCACATCCCCTGTTTTTACCATTTATTACTTTAAACTTATCCGAAAAATATGAGCAAGATTTTAGTCGTTGACGATGAAGTACAGCTCCGTACCCTTTTGTCGCGTATGTTGGAGTTGGAAGGATATGAAGTATGCCAGGCCGGTGATTGCAGGACTGCTTTGAAGCAGTTGGAATTTCAGAGCCCGGATGTAGTCTTGTGCGATGTGTTTCTTCCTGACGGTAACGGGGTAGACCTTGTGTCGTCTGTCAAGAAAACAGCCCCTAACGTAGAGATAATCCTGTTGACGGCGCACGGTAATATCCCGGACGGGGTGCAGGCCATTAAGAACGGCGCTTTCGATTATATCACCAAAGGTGATGATAACAATAAGATTATACCGCTTGTTAGCCGTGCCGTAGAGAAGGCGCGCATGAACGTCCGCTTGGAGAAACTGGAAAAGAAAGTGGGGCATACGTATTCTTTCGATTCTGTTTTGGGTGATTCGAAAGCATTGAAAGATGCCGTTTCACTGGCACAGAAAGTATCGGGAACGGATGTTCCCGTATTACTGACGGGTGAAACGGGTACGGGAAAGGAGGTCTTTGCGCAAGCCATACATTATAATAGTAAGCGTGCTAAGCAGAATTTCGTAGCGGTAAACTGCTCCTCTTTCAGTAAGGAACTGTTGGAAAGCGAGATGTTCGGTCATAAAGCCGGTTCGTTTACAGGAGCATTGAAAGATAAGAAAGGATTGTTTGAGGAGGCCGACAATGGCACTATCTTCTTGGATGAAATCGGTGAAATGGCATTTGAACTGCAAGCCAAACTGCTGCGCATTCTCGAAACAGGCGAATATATAAAGATTGGCGATACCAAACCCACCCGTGTGAATGTGCGTGTTGTTGCCGCAACCAACCGCAATCTGCCGGAAGAGATTACCGCAGGACGTTTTCGCGAAGATTTATTCTACAGACTCTCCGTATTCCAAATTCATCTGCCGCCCTTGCGTGAACGGGCGGGCGATGTACGTATTCTGGCAAAAGCCTTTGTAAAGGACTTCTCCGTTCTGTTGGCACGTCCCGTTACGGAAATAACACCCGCTTTTCTCGAAGCCCTCGAACAACAACCTTGGAAAGGTAATATTCGGGAATTGCGTAATGTGATAGAGCGCAGTCTGATTGTTTGCGAGAGTGAACGGCTGGATGTTGCCGACTTGCCGCTCGATATACAGAACACACATTACGAACAATCCGATGAAACCACTCCCGGCAGTTTTGAACTTTCTGCCATGGAGCGTCGCCACATCGCCCGTGTGTTGGAATATACAAAAGGTAATAAGACCGAAGCAGCCCGCCTGCTCAAAATCGGATTGACCACACTCTACCGCAAAATCGAAGAATACGGAATATAATCTGTTCTTTTCCGTAACTTGCCGAAAGTTTCCCGGCGTGGAACGAAGTGTTCCATGTCGGGAAACAAAGTGTACCATGCCGGGGTACTCTTTGTTTCACCCCGTGGAACTTCCGGTTTCTCCTAAGGAAATAAATGGTTTCGCCAGATGAACCTCGAAGCATGCAATGTACCTTTTCTATTTTGATAGACACCCTTTCATTTTGAAAGGGTGTTTTCTTTTTCTGTAACTCCTTTATTGTGTTTTATTTATTTGTAAATCAGTATTTTATCTTTCAGACTCCTATTTTGGCACGCATTTGGCAATTATGAGGACGGTAAAACATGAATATTAATTTAACAACGTAAAAACATGGGAATAACGATTTCATTTATTTTCTGCCTGTTGAGCGGATTTCTCGCTTTCTGGCTATTCTGGAAATGTGTGGATTGGTTTGAGAAGATTTAAAGAGGAGAGAAAAGATTATGTACACAGTATTATTTGTATTAGGTGTTGCAGTGTTCGGGTACTTAATGTATGTTCTGGTGAAACCCGAAAGGTTCTAAAAGATTAAAGAAATGAATACGGAAATTTTAGGTGTAGTTTTACAGATTTTCCTGTTGGTGGCGATTTCTTATCCGCTGGGAAAATATATTGCGAAGGTTTATAAAGGAGAGAAGACATGGTCGGACTTTATGAAACCGCTAGAGAGACTGATATTTAAGGTAGCGGGCGTTAATCCCAATGAAGAAATGAACTGGAAGCAGTTCCTCAAGGCGTTGCTGATATTGAATGCTTTCTGGTTTGTCTGGGGAATGGTGCTGTTGGTCAGTCAAGGATGGCTGCCGCTGAATCCTGACGGTAATGGCCCGCAAACTCCCGACCAGGCATTCAATACCTGCATCAGTTTTATGGTAAACTGTAACTTGCAGCATTATTCCGGTGAGAGCGGACTGACGTATTTTACCCAGTTGTTCGTCATCATGCTCTTCCAGTTTATTACCGCAGCGACAGGTATGGCGGCTATGGCGGGCATTATGAAGTCCATCAGCCGTAAAACAACGAATACAATCGGTAACTTCTGGAACTTTCTTGTATTGAGTTGCACGCGTATTCTTTTGCCGCTTTCCCTGATTGTCGGCTTTATCCTTATTACACAAGGTACTCCGATGGGTTTTGACGGTAAGATGGAGGTGACTACGCTTGAAGGACAGGAACAAACGGTGTCACAAGGGCCGGTGGCTGCCATCGTTCCTATCAAGCAGTTGGGTACGAACGGCGGTGGTTACTTCGGCGTAAATTCGTCTCATCCGTTGGAAAATCCTACCTACCTGTCCAATATCGTAGAATGCTGGTCTATCCTGATTATACCTATGGCTATGGTTTTTGCGTTGGGTTTTTATACAAAACGGATGAAACTGGCTTATAGTATTTACGGCGTAATGCTCTGTGCCTATTTGGCGGGTGTCGGCATCAATGTTTATCAGGAGATGAACGGTAATCCTCGCATTGACGATATGGGCATTGCACAGGACAATGGGGCTATGGAAGGCAAGGAAGTCCGTCTGGGAGCAGGTGCTACCGCATTATGGAGCATTACAACTACGGTTACTTCCAACGGTTCCGTCAATGGCATGCACGATTCTACGATGCCCCTGTCCGGTATGATGGAGATGCTGAACATGCAGATAAACACTTGGTTCGGCGGTGTCGGTGTAGGGTGGATGAACTATTATACATTTATCATTATCGCAGTCTTTATCAGCGGACTGATGGTGGGACGTACACCGGAGTTTCTCGGAAAGAAAGTGGAAGCCCGGGAGATGAAAATAGCAACAATCGTTGCGCTGCTTCATCCGTTTGTGATATTGGTAGGCACGGCTCTGTCTTGTTACCTCCTTGCGCACCATCCGGAGTTTGTAGAGAGTGAGGGCGGCTGGCTGAACAATCCCGGTTTTCACGGGCTGAGCGAGCAATTCTATGAATTTACTTCGTGCGCTGCCAACAACGGCTCCGGTTTCGAAGGCTTGGGCGACAATACTTATTTCTGGAACTATGCCTGCGGTTGGGTACTTATTCTGAGCCGTTTTCTTCCTATTGTAGGGCAGGTTGCCATTGCTGGTCTGTTGGCGCAGAAGAGATTTATTCCCGAAAGTGCCGGTACGCTGAAAACCGATACGTTCACCTTTGCCGTAATGACTTTTGCCGTAATCTTTATCGTGGCAGCTTTGTCTTTCTTCCCGGCACATGCGTTGAGTACTATTGCCGAACACTTCAGTTTGTAACGAGATAAGAATAATCAGATATGTTTATGAAGGATAAAAAATCAGCTTCTTTGTTTCAAAAGGAGCAAGTAATGGAAAGTTTGAAACAGTCATTCGTGAAGTTGAATCCGCGGGTGATGATAAAGAATCCGATCATGTTCACTGTGGAGCTGGTGACATTGGTGATGCTGGTAGTCTGCATCCTCTCTTTGGGAACATCGGAATACGGGACGTTCGGTTATAACTTCCTGGTGTTTGTGATATTGTTTGTCACTTTGTTGTTTGCCAACTTTGCCGAGGCCATTGCCGAAGCCCGTGGCAAGGCACAGGCGGACAGCCTGCGTAAAACGCGTGAAGAAACGCCCGCAAAGGTTTTGGTGGAAGGCAAGTTACGCACTGTAAGCAGCGCACGTCTCAAGAAGGGAGACTTCTTTGTTTGCGAAGCCGGCGATACGATTCCTGCCGATGGCGAGATTGTGGAAGGGTTGGCTTCTATTGACGAGAGTGCCATTACCGGTGAATCCGCTCCGGTAATCCGTGAGGCGGGCGGTGATAAAAGCTCCGTTACCGGCGGTACGAAAGTGCTGTCGGATAAGATAAAGGTGTTGGTTACGCAGCAACCGGGCGAGAGTTTCCTCGACAAGATGATTGCGCTGGTAGAGGGTGCCACCCGGAAGAAAACACCGAACGAAATAGCGCTGACTATCTTATTGGCCGGTTTTACGTTAGTGTTCGTAATCGTATGTATTACGTTGATTCCGATGGCGGACTATACCAATATCGACCATCCGGGTACGTATATCTCTATTGCGGCTATTCTTTCATTGTTTGTCTGCCTGATACCGACAACCATCGGCGGCTTGCTTTCGGCAATCGGTATTGCCGGTATGGACCGCGCCCTGCGTGCCAATGTAATCACAAAATCGGGCAAAGCCGTTGAAACTGCCGGTGACATTGATACGTTGCTGTTGGACAAGACCGGTACAATTACTATCGGTAATCGTAAGGCTACCAAGTTTCATCCGGCTCCGGGCATTGATGAAAAGGTGTTTGTAGAGGCCTGCCTGCTGTCCTCGCTCTCCGATGAAACCCCGGAAGGGAAATCCATCATCGAGCTGGGACGTGAGAACGGACATCGTATGCGCGACCTCAATACTGCGGGAGCCCACATGATTAAGTTTACGGCCGAAACCAAATGTTCCGGTGTCGACCTGCAAGACGGTACTCAAATCCGCAAAGGTGCGTTCGATGCGATTCGTCGGATTGTGGAAAGCGCGGGGAATAAATTCCCGAAAGAAGTGGAAGAAGCGATTGCCGTCATTTCGGGCAATGGCGGTACCCCGCTGGTAGTGTGTGTCAATAAAGCGGTATTGGGAGTCATAGAATTGCAGGACATTATCAAGCCGGGCATCCAGGAACGCTTTGAACGTCTTCGTAAAATGGGGGTGAAGACGGTTATGGTGACCGGTGACAACCCGTTGACCGCCAAATATATTGCCGAAAAAGCCGGTGTGGATGATTTCATTGCCGAAGCAAAGCCGGAGGATAAAATGGAGTATATCAAGAAAGAGCAGCAGGCCGGCAAACTGGTTGCCATGATGGGAGACGGAACCAATGATGCCCCCGCACTGGCGCAGGCAAATGTGGGGGTTGCCATGAATAGCGGTACGCAGGCTGCAAAGGAAGCCGGCAATATGGTAGACCTTGACAATGACCCGACCAAGCTGATTGAAATAGTAGAGATAGGCAAGCAGTTGCTGATGACGCGCGGTACGCTTACGACTTTCTCCATTGCGAATGATGTGGCCAAATACTTTGCTATTATTCCCGCACTGTTCATGGTTGCTATCCCTCAATTGGCCCCATTGAATATCATGGGGTTGCATAGCCCTGAAACGGCCATTCTTTCGGCTATCATCTTTAATGCTGTCATCATTCCCATACTGATACCGTTGGCTTTGAGAGGCGTCCGGTACAAACCGATCGGCGCAAGCGCGTTACTGCGCCGCAACTTGCTGATTTATGGTTTGGGTGGTGTCATAGCGCCGTTCATAGGTATTAAGTTAATAGATATGTTTGTCTGTTTGTTTTTTTAATTTAAAATAAAAAGAAAATGAAAACTCTTTGGAAATCAGTTAGAATAACCGTCGCTTTCTGCATATTCTTTTCCGTGTTCTATATCCTTGTATTGTGGATATTCGCACAATTTGCAGGGCCGAATAAAGGAAATGCCGAGGTATTGACCCTGAACGGCAAGGCAGTGGGCGCTGCCAACGTGGGGCAGATGTTTACGGAAGACATTTATTTTTGGGGACGGCCTTCCTGTGCCGGTGACGGTTATGATGCAAGCAGCTCGGCAGGTAGCAATAAAGGCCCTGCAAATGAAGAATACCTTGCGGAAGTGGAAGCGCGTATAGATACATTCTTGCTGCATCATCCTTATTTGCAGCGTAAAGAAGTTCCTGCCGAAATGGTAACGGCCAGCGCTTCGGGGCTTGATCCCGATATTACGCCTGCCAGTGCTTATGTACAGGTAAAGCGTGTGGCTGAGGCAAGGGGAATGGATGAGGCTACTGTCCGGGGCATCGTTGACAAGGCTGTTGAAAAACCGTTGCTGGGATTGTTCGGTACGGCGAAAGTGAATGTGTTGAAGCTGAATATTGCATTGGAAAAAGCAAATGGAAAATAAGAAAATAATGAAAGATATGAATCGGGTAAAAGTAACGGTAATAGGCGTTATTGCCGCTTTGGCAGTAAATTTTATGGGAGTGGATAAAGTGCAGGCGCAGGAATTTAAGATACAGGGTGATTTGGTCAGTTCCTATGTATGGCGCGGCTTTTATCAAACCGGAGTTAGTTTCCAGCCGACTTTAGGCTTTGGGATAGGCGGCTTTGCGTTGATGGCATGGGGCTCTACCGATTTCGACGGAACAAGTTCCTCGGAGGGTGAGGCTGCCAAAGAAATAGATTTGACGGCAGCTTATACGTTCGGTGATTCCGGTTTGACCTTGTCCGTTGCCAGTCTTTGGTGGGCAGGTCAGGGAAGCAATAAGTATTTTAACTTCAAAAGCCATGAAACGGCCCACCATTTTGAAGCGGGGCTTGCCTATACACTTCCGTTGGAGAAGTTTCCGCTGTCAATAGCCTGGTACACGATGTTTGCCGGCGCGGATAAGAATGAGAAGGGAGAGCAGAATTATTCTTCTTATGTAGAATTGAACTATCCGTTCAGCATTAAATCCGTCGATTTGAATGCCACTTGCGGTTTTCTGCCTTACGAAGCCGGCGTAGGTGTTTACGGAGTACCGAACAGCGGATTCGCAGTAACCAATCTGGCACTGAAAGCCACGAAGGATATAAAGGTGACGGACAAATTCGCGATACCGATATTTGCGCAGGCTATTTGGAATCCCCGTATGGAAGATGCGCATCTGGTGTTTGGTATAACTCTGAAGCCATGAGCAGGGAGGAGAGTGTACAACATTTCCTCGACTTGATTAAGAAATCACGTCGTGGTAAGTTTAAGGTCTACATCGGCATGATTGCCGGTGTAGGCAAAACTTATCGTATGCTTCAGGAAGCCCATGACTTGCTGGACAATGGGGTAGACGTGAATATAGGCTATGTGGAAACGCATGGACGTGCCGGTACGGAGGCGGTGTTGGCGGGACTGCCCGTAATTCCCCGGCGTAAGATATTCTATAAGGGTAAGGAACTCGAGGAAATGGACCTTGACGCTATCATCCGTATCCATCCGGAAATCGTTATTGTGGACGAGCTGGCGCACACCAATGTAGAAGGCAGTAGGAATGAGAAGCGTTGGCAGGATGTAATGGACTTGCTGGATGAGGGTATCAATGTTATATCCGCTGTCAACATACAGCATATCGAGAGCATTAATGAAGAAGTGCAAGGCATTTCCGGTATCGAGGTAAAGGAACGCATTCCCGACAGTGTGCTGGAAGAAGCGGATGAAGTGGTGAATATCGACCTGACGGCGGAAGAGCTGATAACCCGCCTGAAAGCCGGTAAAATATACAAGCCGGATAAAGTGGCCCTTGCTTTGAATAATTTCTTCAAGACGGAAAATATTCTGCAACTGCGCGAACTGGCTCTGAAGGAGGTGGCATTAAGAGTGGAGAAGAAAGTGGAGAATGAAGTGGTGGTTTCCTGTGTGGGCGTGCGGCATGAGAAGTTCATGGCGTGTATCAGCAGTCATGAGAAAACGCCACGCCGCATTATCCGCAAGGCGGCACGATTGGCAACCCGTTATAATACGTCGTTCGTTGCCCTTTATGTACAGACTCCCCGGGAGAGTGCCGACCGCATTGCCCTTGCGAACCAGCGGCATCTGCTGAATCATTTCAAGCTGGTGACCGAATTGGGCGGAGAGGTCATGCAGGTGCAATCCAAAGACGTGTTGGACAGCATCGTTACGGCTTGTAAAGAGAAGCGGATAACGACCGTTTGTATGGGCAGTCCTTCGTTCGCTTTGCCGCAATCCTTGTTTATGGTTCTGAAATATAGAAAATTTGTGAACGAACTGGCGCAAGCAAACATAGATTTGATTATACTTGCATAAAATTTAATATCTTGACCGTTATGAATATTCGTACAAAACTGATACTCAGCGTAGGTGTTCTGGCAGGTATGATAATCCTGCTGGTAGCCCTTTCTGTTGTAAATCTCCAGATACTGACGGCTACGGAGCCGGATAGCCCTGCCGCCATGCCCGGCTTGCAACGGGCCTTGCTTTGGATTTCCATTACGGGCGGTATTTGCATTCTTGCCAGTATCGTGTTGTTGGTATGGTTGCCCCGCTCCATTAATAAACCTATCAGGGAGCTGACGCAGGGCATCCTCGAAATAGCCAACCATAATTATGAAAAGCGCCTTGACATGAGCGAACACGAAGAGTTCCGCGAGGTGGCCGATAGTTTTAACAGCATGGCGGAACGCCTTACGGAATATCGTACCAGTACGCTGAATGATATTTTATCCGCCAAAAAGTTTCTGGAAGCCATCGTAAACAGTATTCATGAACCTATTATCGGCTTAAACCGCGAACACGAAATTCTTTTCGTCAATAAAGAAGCGCTGACCGTACTGAATCTGAAGCGTGAGGATGTCATACGCCGTTCGGCAGAGGAACTGTCGCTGAAAAACGATCTGCTCCGGAGGCTGATAAGGGAGTTGGTTAATCCGGGCGAGAAGAAAGAGCCTTTGAAAATTTATGCGGATAATAAGGAAAGCTATTTTCAGGCATCTTATATTACTATTATGAATACGGATGCCGATACGGACGAGTCTCATAATCTGGGCGATGTTATTCTGTTGAAGAATATCACCGAATTTAAAGAACTGGATACGGCAAAAACAACTTTTATTTCTACGATTTCGCATGAATTGAAAACCCCTATCTCCGCCATTCTTATGAGTCTGCAGCTTTTAGAGGACAACCGTGTGGGCGCTTTGAACGAGGAACAGGAACAACTTTCGAAAAGTATCAGGGAAAATGCCGACCGCTTGCTGGGGATTACAGGCGAGCTTCTTAATATGACGCAGGTGGAAGCCGGCAAGTTACAGATGATACCGAAGATAACGAAACCTATCGAACTGATAGAATATGCCATCAAGGCAAATCAGGTGCAGGCCGATAAGTTCAATATACAGATTGAGGTGGAATATCCGGAAGAGAAGATGCCGAAATTGTTTGTGGATAGCGAGAAGATAGCATGGGTGCTCACTAACTTGTTGAGTAACGCCATTCGTTATTCCAAGGAAAACGGGCATGTCATTATCGGCGCAAGGCAGGAAGATAATAGTGTGGAACTTTATGTACAGGATTTTGGTAAAGGTATTGATCCGCGCTATCACCAGAGCATCTTCGACCGTTACTTCCGTGTACCCGGTACGAAAGTGCAGGGAAGCGGATTGGGACTATCCATATCCAAAGATTTTGTAGAAGCTCATGGCGGCACGCTGACCGTTCAGAGTGAATTGGGAAAAGGCAGCCGTTTCGTTATTCGACTGAAAGCGTAATAGCGATATGATGTTTCCCTACATTCTGCGGTATTGCTGTGGCGACATTCCAATCTGTTTCTTGAAGAAAGTGCCGAAATAGGATGCGTTCGGGAAGTTGAAGAAATCGGAGATTTCCTGTACGTTCTTTTGTGTATTCTTGAGTAGTGAAATGCTTTTGCGGATAATGGACTTGAATACCAGCTCCTGTACCGTGTATCCGCAAATGGATTTGGAGAGGGCGGAGAGGTATTTGGGCGACAGGCATAGCTTGTCCGCGTAGAAGTCCACCCCCCGCTCTTTTGTATAATATTGTTCTATTAATTGCACCAGACGGATAAATATATCGTGCTTGTGGCTTACGGAAGTCTTTTCGGCAATGAGTTTGCGTGTATAAACCGAGCAAAGCCTGTGGGTTAGTGCCAACAGAAGCAACTTCTGTTCATACCGGTTAAAAGGATTCTCTTCTATTTTCAGCGTACTGTCCAATAGTGACAGGTATTTTAAAACCTCTTCTTCTTCTCCGGTATTCCATACGTAGCACGGTTCGGTGGCCAGATGCGAGTATAGGTGCATGGATACTACCGAGTTTCCCATAAAGTCCCGTATGGGGTCGGTCTGATAGATGAAGATATATACCTCTACGTTGTCGGATGCCTGTAGTACCTGAAACAAGGAGTCCTTCGGCAGAAAGAGCGTATCACCGGCTTTGGCGGAAAATGTTTTCTGGTTAAGGATGAAGGTGAAACTTCCTTGACGGCAAATTATAAGTCCCACTCCGTCTATCATAAACGGACTTTTCAAGGCAGACGGGAAGGCGCAAAGCACGCCTTCCGAACTGCAAATTTGCCGTTTGTCCAATAACGCACTGTCAAGGCGCGATAAACGTTCTTGTCGGGTATCCATGAGAGTAGGGTTTACGGTTCTTGTTTGAAAACAGTGCTAAGTTAATAATTTCCGTTTAGGATAGGGCAGTACCACAACAAATATCATGCAAAAAAGGCAAGCATACAATGTCCAACCCGCCATCTCCTTGACTGCCGATAAGGTGGCCTGCACCTGAATGCGCCCTTTGGTGGATGTGGCTGCCATGTTAACGGCTTCCTGCTTGCTTTTCCCCTGATATTGCATTCCTTGTACGGTTTGCATAAATGAGGCGGATGCCTCGGGGTGCATCATATCCACATTCTGTGCATAACGGGTAATGTAGTGTTGCTGCCGTTCCTGCAATACATTGCTGTATAATGCGGTTCCTATGCTGGGAGCAAGTACCATACGTACAGTAAGCATTGTGCAAATCCACGATGAGAGGTATTTATAAGGCATACGCTGGGTTGCAAAAGTCGGTATCAGCGAGTATAGGAACATCATGCCTGTAGAACGGATAATAACTGGATATTTCATTCGTTCGTACAAGCCTGCGCCCTGTACCTCAAAGTACATGAACATGGCGGATAATCCCAAAAACAGGAAACCTGCGGCAAAAAGATATTTAAAGTGCACTCCTTTCACGCTGAGCCAGATCGTTGCAATGCCACCGATAAAATAACCTAACATAGACCAGTTGCCCAATGTCGCGTTTTGATAGTTGTCCAGCTTCATGCCTATTCCCGTAAATACATTGACGAACATTGAACTGGAGTTCAGTACCATTAACAGAAAGTAGAACAGGAATCCGAAGCGGATAGTTCGCAACTTGAGTACGTCGAACTGATAGTAGGGATTGCGCTGGGTTACTTCTATGTAGACAAACAGAATACCTGCAACCACAGCACCGACCGTTGCCCATTGGATTGTAGGGTCGTCATACCAGTCGAGCACCTTGCCGTAAGTCAGCACATAAGTGATGCACGTCAGTGTGATACAGAAGATGGAAGCGTTGCCAAATTGTTTGAGGTTGATAGGAAAACGGCGGGTGGCATACTTATGATAAGGCATCGTGACGAAGGTAATGAGGATACAGAGCAACAGCAACCCCATCATGAAGTAATAAACATATTGCCACTCGTATTCGTAAGTAAGCCATGCTGTAAGCGATGTGCCCAACTGCCCCAATACCATAAAAAACAGGTAAATGGCGGGTTGTGCAGCGCTTCGTTCAATATCCAGTTTGTCCCAGCCTTCACCGGTGGTGGGTTCATTGCCGGGGGTGATCTTTTCGGTTGCTTCTACGTTACCGGCATACTTGATGAGAGTAAACAGATTGACCATCATCAGCACCATACGCAGGAATCCCATAAACAGACTGCATAGCGCCAACAGGAATATGCTGTCTGTCTTGGCGCAGATGTAGCTGAAGATATACATCAGCGAAAATCCGACGATACACATCATTTTCTCCCTGCGGATACATACCAGCCGGTACAGGAAAGGGCAGAATGCCGCCATGCCTATGGATGTGGCGAAGTTGGCAAACTGGATATGTTCGGATATGATGCCCAGACCGCTCATCATCTCCGTGCCGCTGGCAGAGTAAGTTCCGCCTACTGTAAGAATGGGCAGGAAGAACATGAACAGGATGATAATGCCTATCGGTTTAGGCACCCAGTTATAGAAAGGATAGTTTTTGGGATATGCGGGCATTTCCTTAACAATTAATGATTGAAAATCAGAGTTCGGCTTTCACTATTACCATCATACCGGCAGCAAGTTTTTCGTTATCTTCTTTGGAAAGATTGGTGAAGTCGATGCGTACGGGTATGCGTTGTTGTATTTTGACGAAGTTTCCGGCTGAATTGTCGGTAGGAACCAATGAGTACTTGGAACCCGTAGCGCCGGATATGGCTGTGATTGTTCCCGTGAACTCTTTGTCGCTGATAGCATCTACAGTGATGGTAACCTCTTGTCCTATATGCAGGTTTTCCACTTGAGTTTCCTTATAGTTGGCGACAATCCATTTTTGAGTATCGGGCAGGATATAAGTAATGGTTTGTCCGGCTGTGATGAACTGGCCTTCTTCCAGTGCCCGGCGTCCCAATTTGCCATCGCAGGGAGCTACTACTACAGTGTAGGAAAGATTCAGACGTGCCATTTCCAAAGCAGCGGTTGCCCGTTGGATGGCGGCTTCTGTACTTTCACGGCGGTGTGATACTTCATTGACTCCCGACAAAGCGGCTTTTTGCTGGCGTTTTGTTGCTTCCAGCTTCTTGCGGGTGGCTTCGTATTCCGTTTCTATCTGTTCCAACTGTATGGGAGTGGCTGCATTTCTTTGCACCAGGTTCTGGTAGCGTTGGCGGTCTTTCTCCAGTTTGGCAAGACGGATTTCAATTTCAGAGATGGAAGCGTCGTACACGGAAGCGGTGGTCTGTGTGGTTTGCAATGTGGCCCCGATTACGGTAGCGCCGGCCAGTGCGTCTTTCAGTGCGGCTTCGGCTTCCATTACGCGTATCTTATATTCGCGGTCGTCCAATACAAGGAGCGTATCGCCTTTATGTACCTCTTGATGTTCGGTAAAATAAATCTTCTTGATATAGCCTGATGCGCGTAGGTTGATAGGGGATATGTACTGCTCTATCTGTGCGTCATTACTGGTTTCTGTGCGATTGTAGCCGAGGAAGAGACAAGCAACTTCCACTATACCCCAAACAACGATTGCTGCTCCCAACAAGCTGACTGCGATTTGCCAGCGACGTAGCTTACGAAGTTTTTTAGCTTTCTCCTGATGTGTGTTCGATGCGTTATTTTTTTCTATTGCTTCCATATTATGATGATTTGATTAACTTGTTATTTAATTAATGTATCTATTTGTCCTGTCAGCTTCAACAGCAGCAGGGTTGTTACCCGATAGTTGTAATGTGCGCTGATATAGTTGTTTTGCGCTTCGCTCATCTGCATTTCGTCTTGCAGGACTTCGGTCATGGAAGCGATACCCTCTCTGTACCGATCCATTGTGACCGTATATACATCTTCGGCAAGCAGGTAGTTATCTTTCTGCTTTTTGAAGTTACGTTGGTTGTTCATCAGGTCGTTGGTGGCGTTCAGATATTGGGTCTGCAGATTTTTGCGGGTATTTTCCTGTGCCAGCTTTATATTTTCGATGTCTATTGCAGCTTTTCGGTTTTTGTAACGCTTATCCAGTCCGTCGAATATAGGAACGCGTAAGGATACGCCCAGTCCGTAGGAACGGAACCAATGGTTGGACGGTCCGGAATGGAACCAACGGTAGGCCTTGTCCGTATAGGCGGAGAACATCCAGTTGGCGGTCAGGTTTAATGAAGGAATATAACCGTGACCAATCATCTTTTTCTGCTTTTCAGCCATGACCCTTTGCGATTGCAGCAGTTGGAGTTCGTACAGATTTTCGGATAGTCCGGTCAACTCAACAGGCGTAATGTTCTCGGAGTTTACCGGAACTAAGGTTATCTGTTCTTCGGCAGGATAATCCATGATATATTTCAGCAGGTTCAGTTGTTGTTCCTGCATGGCCAGTACATTGTCGTATTGTACTTTCAGATTTTCCAGATTGATATTGACCCGTTTTACATCCACTTCCATGGCCATACCATTGTCATGGAAAGCTACTGTGATGTTTTTTAATTCTTCCAACCGGGTGATATTGGCCTTTATCAGTGTGACTTGCTCGGCTGTGGTTTGCCCCAGATAATACATCTTGCATATTTCCAGGATAAGGTCTTCCCGTGCTTTCTCATAAGAAAGACGGCTTATCTCGTCCATAGTTTTGGCTATGGAAACAGTGGTGTACAGGGTTTGGTTGTAAAGTGGCATTTGCAACTGCAGGCCGGCATTGGCACTGTTCCGTAGGGTATAGGTAATGTTATACGGATTTCCGTAGGCCGAACCGTCGGTAACGGATACGGGTGGGTCTATGTTGTCATTGTAATTGGCAAACCCGTTGATTTGGGGCAATAGTCTTGCCCGGTTTTCAGAAACTCCATATTTGCTTTTCTGCATTTCCTTGCGTTTGCTTTCCAAGGACAGGTTGTTTTCGATACCTATTTCAAGGCAATCTTTCAGCGTCAAAGTCTTTTGGGCGTATCCTTCGACAGCCGACAAACAGAGAAAGGAAAAAATGAATAGTAGTTTTTTCATAATAATCACCAATAATTTGTGCAAAGTTAGTTGCTAATTTTGGGAAAATGTTATCCATATATAGACTGCTTGTGTTCATATTTTCCTTTTTATCCTTCTTACTATGGATATAAATAGGTAAAAAACAACTGTTTTGAATTTCCGTACCTGCTTAATAAATGATAATAATCGTCTTTCTTGTGAAAAAAAACAGGAAGAAATGTATTTATCAAATTTATTATACTACCTTTGTCCCAGAGTTTGAGTTACGAATCATTATCGTATAGTTCTTCTTTTTAATATATTATTAGTAAGCAGTCCTCTTCTTTAATTATCCTCCTCACTCCATTTATTATTTATTTTATAACATTTTTAGAATGAACATTTACATTTCAGGTTTAAGTTATGGCATTAATAATGCTGACTTGACAAATTTATTTGCAGAGTTTGGAGAAGTTTCTTCAGCTAAAGTAATTCTCGATAGAGAAACCGGTAGATCCAGAGGATTCGCTTTTGTAGAGATGAACAATGATACAGAAGGACAGAAAGCTATTGACGAATTGAACGGCGTAGAATATGACAGCAAGGTTATTTCTGTAAGCGTTGCGCGTCCTCGCGAGGAAAGACCCTCGAATGGTAGCTCTCGTGGTGGTTATAATAACTCCAGAAGATATTAATATCAGACTAAAGGCGGGAAACTTGCTTTCCTGCCTTTCATAAATAAACTCCGTTTTTTTATTTAGCGGAAGCGTTCCGCTTCATTACCTGCACTTTTCATTCTGCAAAGACTTATCAGACTTTTTGTATGGGCCACTTGAGTGAAGCGTGCTCTCATTATACTTGTGCTAGTGTTTTAGCACATTCAAAAACAATATATATGACATTTAAAGATTTAAATATAACCGAACCTATTTTAAAAGCAATTGAAGAAAAAGGGTATGCCAATCCTACCCCTATACAAGTAAAAGCAATCCCTGCCGCCTTAACAGGAAAAGACATATTAGGCTGTGCGCAGACCGGAACTGGAAAGACCGCTGCATTTGCCATTCCCATTATTCAGCATTTGCAAGTCCTTAAAAACCGGGATAAGAGTATCAAAGCCTTGATACTGACACCTACCCGTGAATTGGCATTGCAGATTAGCGAATGCATAGACGACTATGCCAAATATACGCAAGTCCGTCATGGGGTTATCTTCGGAGGAGTAAACCAGCGTGCGCAGGTAAATATGCTCCATAAAGGAGTCGACATATTGGTCGCCACTCCAGGACGTCTGTTGGATTTGATGAATCAGGGATATATCCATTTGGATAATGTGCGACACTTCGTACTGGATGAGGCTGACCGTATGCTTGATATGGGATTTATCCATGACATCAAACGTTTGTTGCCGAAACTTCCTAAAGAAAAGCAGACCTTGTTCTTCTCGGCTACCATGCCCGATACGATAATCGCTTTGACGAACTCACTGCTGAAACAACCGGTGAAGATTACTATAACCCCAAAATCATCTACGGTAGATACTATCGAACAGACTATTTATTTTGTGGAGAAGAAAGAGAAAAGTAAATTGTTGATTTCTATTTTACATAAAACGGAGGGACAGTCGGTGCTTGTTTTCTCACGTACCAAGCATAATGCGGACAGAATTGTCCGCGTATTAAGCAAAGCAGGTATCGGTAGTCAGGCTATTCATGGAAATAAAAGTCAGAATGCAAGGCAATCTGCATTGGAAAACTTCAAAACGGGTAAGATACGTGTAATGATAGCTACCGATATTGCAGCCAGAGGCATTGATATCAATGAGTTGCCGTTGGTTATAAACTATGACCTTCCCGATGTGCCCGAGACGTATGTGCATCGTATTGGACGTACTGGTAGAGCTGGTAATTTAGGAACGGCATTGACTTTTTGCTCGCAGGAAGAGCGTAAGTTGGTTAACGATATTCAGAAGCTGACAGGTAAGAAACTCAGCAAGGTTGAGTTTGCTATCTGAGGTCGTTTCTAAGTTTATTATTTTATTTATCCGACGAGTATACACCCATTAAACTATAAAATCTATGGCAAAATCCATGACAGTAGGAAAGCGTGAGAATGAAAAGAAAAGACTTGCTAAGCGGGAAGCAAAATTAAAAAGAAAAGAAGGTAGAAAATCTACAAAAAGCAGTTTTGATGATATGATTGCTTATGTGGACGAATATGGTATGATTACTTCAACTCCACCCGAAGAGAATATCAAAAAGCAAGAGATTAATGTAGAGGAGATAATGATTTCCACTCCCAGGAAAGAAGATGAAGAACCGGTAATTTTGAGAGGAAGAATAGAGTTCTTTAATGAAGCCAGAGGATTTGGATTTATCAAAGACCTTGCAGGAATTGAAAAATATTTCTTTCACGTGAACAATGTTGTTACGGATGTCAGAGAGGGTAATATCGTTACATTCGACCTCGAACGAGGAGCAAAGGGGATGAATGCTGTTAATATCTGTCTGGAAAGATAACTTGCTTGCCATAGTGCAAAAATCGGGTCAATGTAAAAACCTGAGGGGTAAATTTATAAATTGTTATCTTTGTCTCCAA